>Ga0247609_10000543_pt1 | contig 51611 bp, 45 predicted proteins | sample 172DNAGHGlowgp2_FD_193487 | JGI IMG/M metagenome (GOLD analysis project Ga0247609, IMG submission 193487) | Sheep rumen microbial communities from Palmerston North, Manawatu-Wanganui, New Zealand - 1728 DNA GHGlow gp2 | ecosystem: Host-associated > Mammals > Digestive system > Stomach > Rumen ... | reverse complement strand
GAACCACTTGATGAGTCCTGCCATGACGAAATAACATAGTCCTGCACATGCCACACCGATACAGGCGTAGTCGAGCGAAAGGTTCTCGGACAACCCTCTGTCCATACCGAGTTGCTTGATGGACAAATAACCTCCGATGAAGGCAAAGGAACTGCCGAGGAAAGCGGGCACCTTCCATTTTGCGATGAAATGGAAGAGCAGTGTGCCGATACCTGCAAAGAGTAGGGTGGTGGATACGTTCAGTCCTGTGATGGCTGGCACGAGGATGGTGGCACCGAACATGGCAAAGAGGTGCTGGATGCCCAAGATGCCGAATTTGACTGGACCTAAGGTGTGGGCATCGTGAATACCCTGTTGTAACGATGGCGTTTCCATGTTGTTAGATTGAGTTACAAGAGTGCATATCGGATGATGAAGATGATGGCCAAGATAACGATTGTCCAATTGAGGTTCTCCCATTTACGAGCGATGGTGTTAAGCAGAACATGGGAAATGATACCCAATAGGATACCATCAGAGATGGAACTGGTCATGACCATGGCGAAGAGGGTGATGAAACAAGGAAGCCCCTCTTCGTATGAATTGAAGTCGATGTGAGCCACACGTGTGAACATCAACAAACCCACAAGAATGAGAACGGGACTTGTGGCTGCCGATGGAATGGAAAGGAAGAGCGGTGCGAAAAAAAGGGAGATGGTGAAGAAGAAGGCAATGGAAGCAGCAGTGAGTCCTGTGCGACCACCTTCGCTCACACCAGATGCTGATTCAACATAAGTGGTGGTGGTGGATGCGCCTACACAAGCTCCCAATGTGGTGGCAATGGCATCGGCAAACAGGGCTTCGTTCACCCTGTCTATCTTTCCGTCGGGTTTCACCATGTTGGCAGTGCTCATTACCCCAATCACGGTTCCGATGGTGTCGAATAAATCGATGAAGAGAAAGGTGATGACCACCATAAGCATGTCCAGGGTGAAGATGTTGTGCCACTCAAATTTCAAGAATAATGGTGATACGTCTGGGGGGATGCCTATGATGCCGTTAAACTCGGTTTCGCCAAATGGAATGCCAATGAGGGTGGTGAGAAATATGCCAATGAGCATGGCACCTTTGATTCTGTACATGAGCAGTGATGCAGTCAGGATGATACCGATGCAGCAGAGTAGGGCAGAACCTGATGTGAGGTTACCCAAAGTGATAAAAGTTGCTTTGTCGGCAACAATGAGCCCTGCATTCTTTAACCCCAATGAAGCAATGAACACACCGATGCCTACAGAAATGGATGCCTTTAATTGTCGGGGAATGGCATTGACAATCTTTTCACGTATTTTGGTGATGCTTAGAATGATAAAGATGATGCCCTCCAATAGGATGGCTGTTAAGGCAAATTGCCACGAATAGTGAAGCTGAAGGCACACGTTATAGACGAAGAAAGCATTCAAACCCATGCCTGGAGCAAGCCCAAACGGCAATTTGGCGTAGATGGCCATGACCAGTGTGCCGATGACTGCAGCAATGATGGTGGCGGTGAACACAGCTTGTGTGTCCATTCCTTGGTCAGCGAGCGCTGAGAAAATATTGGGGTTGACGGCGAGGATGTACGCCATTGTCAGAAATGATGTCAAGCCAGCCATTATCTCCGTCTTGACATTGTGCTTCGAAGGGTCGAAGCCAAAGAGTTTTTGAAGCACCATGGATGTGGTCGTTTTGAGTGAAAATTTCGGTATCGGGGCGAATGTCTTGCAAAGGTAATGAAAAAACAAAGAATGAAAGAATGAAAGAATGAAAAATTAGGAATTGGGAATCAGGAAACAGGAATTATTGGACTTTCGGTATGCTTTTTCTATGGGAAAGTAACAATTCTCTAAACTCTAAACTCTAAACTCTAAACTTTTCCGTACCTTTGTCTCCGAAACAAATGGAACATATATGACAATGAAACGATACATGCATCTGTTTCTTGTCCTGCTTCTCTTGTCAGGACAGGAAGGAAAGGCTCAATTACAAAGGCAAGATGTCGTCACCGCAATGGAGCGGGCAAATGATTATTTTCTTAAGAAATACCCTGACCCGGGGAACCCCACATTTGTAAAGAAGGAACGCCCGTCTAATCTTTGGACGAGGGGCGTGTATTTTGAAGGATTGATGGCTTTGGCAGAGGTGGAACGATTGACGGGAAGCACCAAGCACGAAATCTATAAGAAATACATCTATGATTGGGGAGAAGCACACAAGTGGCTGCCACGTAATGGCGTGACCACACGTGATGCGGACGATTATTGCTGTTGTCAGACTTATCTTGATATCTATCAGTATGTTCGTTCTGCTTCGACAAGTGCGGCAGAACGAAAGCGAGAGGATAAGATTCGCGGTTCAGAACTGCTTATTGCACCTACGAAGGAGTGTATGGACAACGTGATTGCTGCGGGTAGCATCCCTTGGATGGTTGGTGGTCAAGAAAAGTCTGCCGGCAGTGCAGGTGACTGGACATGGATTGATGCTATCCAGATGGGTCTTCCAGTGTTTTCTAAATTGGCGAGATTGCGCCATTTTGAAGGTGACAAGGAGCCCTCACGATATACGGAACAGGGGTGGAAGATGTATGAAACAACGCGCAACACGATTGGCGGAGGTTTGTTCAATGAGAGTGAAGGATTGTGGTGGCGTGACAAGGATTTTGTTCCACCTTATCAGGAACCGAACGGGGCGAATTGTTATTGGAGTCGTGGCAACGGATGGGTGTATGCCGCCTTGGTGCGTGCAATGGATGCCATGTTGCTGGCAAATGGTGCTCAAGTGCCCCAATATTGGGAACCTTTGGATACGAAGAAGTGGACGGACATAGGTGTGGATGCCCATTTCAATGATTATAAGAAGGACTATTTGGCAATGACAAAGGCATTGGTGAAATGTCAGCGTGCAGACGGATTCTGGAATGTGTCGTTGCATGACGAGAACAATTATGGTGGCGTGGAGTTGTCAGGCACGTCTCTGTTCATCTATGGTATGGCATGGGGTGTGCGTCATGGCTATCTGCCTAAAAAGAAATACGCCCCAATGATTTGTCGTGCATGGGAGGCAATGGTAAAAACCTGCTTACATGCAAATGGGTTCTTGGGTTATGTGCAAGGTACGGGCAAGGAACCGAAGGACTCGCAACCTGTGACTTATACGAAAGAACCAGACTTTGACGATTACGGATTGGGATGCTTCTTGTTGTGCGGTTCAGAAATCTTTAGAATGTTAGAGAAATGAAACATTGTATATATATAATAATGTGTATGATGCTGTTGGTGTCATGCACATCGGATAAAAAGAAAGGTAAGACCGTCGGTAAGGTGCAGAGTGCACCATACGAACTTTTGGTGGTGGCTGACAAGGAGTGGCTGAAGACTGAGACGGGACAGAAACTGGTGGAAGTTGTAGAGGCACCCATTGGGGGACTCCCTCAGCGGGAAAGCAACTTTCGCGTGACGTATATCAACCCACATGCTTTCAATGGCACGTTCAAGGTATATGCCAACATCTTGTTTGTGGACGTGGCGAGAAAATTTACAGAACCGAAAATGACGCTGGAGAAAGATTTATATGCCAAGCCGCAGGTGGTGGAGGGATTGTATGCTCCGACTAATGAGGAGTTTGTCAAATTATTGGAGGAGCATCAAAAAGATATTCTCAGAAAATTTAATGAGAATGAGTTTGCCCGTGAAAGGAGATTGTTGGAGAAGAATTATAATGGAGCGGTATTGGCGCAAGTGAGGAAACAGTTTGGTGTGAGTGTTAAAGTTCCACAGGATGTGGATGATATGAAGGTGGGTAAGGATTTCTTGTGGGCGTCAGCCAGCAAGAGGGATTTTCAGCAGAATGTTTGTGTATATGCCCTACCATTGTCAGAAACATATTCCTTTGAGGATATGCGTGATTCGGTGATGAAGGTGAACATCCCTGGAGATAGAGATGACCGGTGGATGGAAACAGATAGGAGAACGGTGAATGTGGATGATATTATAAGAAAAGACTTGGTTGTTGTTCGTGGACTTTGGGACATGCGGAACGATGCGATGGGAGGTCCCTTTGTCAGCTATGTCTATGCAGACACTGTACGAAACCGTTTCCTCGTGGTTGAAGGCTTCGTCTTTGCTCCAGACAAGAAAAAACGGCCCATCATGCGACAATTGGAAGCTGCATTGCAAACGGTGACATTTGAAGACGGAAAATAGTCCTATACTTACTTTTAGGTATGATTTTCATGTGGGAACCGCATTTTCTCTACCTAAAATTTGGTAGTTAATTAAAAGTTTTCCTACATTTGCATCGCGAATAAATATTAGTAATTGAAAATAAAAGGAAAATTATGGCTTACGTAATTAGTGACGATTGTGTAATGTGTGGAACTTGCGCAGGTGAGTGTCCATCAGGTGCTATCAGCGAAGGTGATGGCAAGTATGTTATTGATGCAGATGCATGTGTAGATTGTGGTACATGCGCTGATGCTTGTCCTGCAGGTGCTATTGCTCCAGGTGAGTAAGGCTCGATTCTGTAGATATTTACACATATTTTATGATTTTTAGCGGCATACTCTTGTGGGTTTGCCGCTTTTTATGTACCTTCGCACACCAAATATGCTAACTAATAATGAGAAATAACCTATTTGTTTTACAACGCTTGGGGACTTGTGTCCTCATTTTATCTCTTTACTTGACGAGTTTCGCCCAGTCAATAGATTTGAGCGGAACATGGCAGTTCCAGATTGACCGTGAAGGAAAGGGTGTAGAAGAAAAATGGTATCAACCAGACCATCAGTTGAACGATGTCATTACCTTGCCGGCATCAATGCCACAGCAACTGAAGGGCGATGATATCAGCGTGGATACGAAATGGGTGGGTTCATTATATGACTCCAGCTATTTCTATAATCCTTATATGGCGAAATACCGTCAGCCAGGAAAAGATATGAAATTACAATTTTTCCTGACACCAGACAAACATTATGTGGGGAAGGCGTGGTATAAGAAACGTGTAACATTGCCAGAGAATGAGTCGGTGCCAATGTACTCGTTGTATTTAGAGCGTCCACATATTACAACGGAAGTGTGGGTGAATGGTGAGAAGGTGGACCGTATGCAAAAGTCGTTGTCGGTGCCTCATGTGTTTTATTTGTATGGTTTGTTGAAGCCTGGTGAGAATACAATTGCCATTTGTGTGGATAACGACCCGGAAACAGTGAAGGTGGGGCAGGATTCGCATTCAGTGACAGACCAAACGCAGGGTGACTGGAATGGAATCGTCGGTAAGATGGAATTACGCCCTTTCAATGTGATTGACTATGTGGCGGTTTATCCGGACATTGACAGTAAGACGGCACGAGTTCATCTGGAGATGTTGGATTGCAAACCGAACCAGAAAGCAACGGTGACGATGAAGGCGACTGCATTCAATACGGACAAGCAACATGTGGTGGAAAGTAAGCAGAAAGAGGTGGTTCTGAGTGACGTGAAGACAGTAGATTGTGACATCGCTCTTCAGATGGGGGAAGGCATGCTTCTTTGGGATGAGTTCCATCCTCAATTGTATAGATTGGAGGTGGAAGTGAGGACTTCGGATGGGAAGACTTATCGAAAAGAAACCATGTTTGGCATGCGTAAGATGGAAATAAAAGATAAGATGTTCTATCTGAATGGTAAAGAGATTCTCTTGCGTGGTACGGTGGAGAACTGCGACTTCCCCAACACGGGCTACCCTCCAACCGATGTGGAGTCGTGGATGAAGGTGTTTAAGACTTGCAAATCGTATGGGCTCAACCATATGCGCTTCCATAGCTATTGTCCCCCTGAAGCGGCTTTTGTGGCTGCTGACCTGACGGGTTTCTATCTTCAACCCGAAGGTCCGTCGTGGCCTAATCATGGTGTGCGATTGGGAAGGGGCGAACCGATTGACAAATACTTGATGGAAGAGAGCATGGCTATTGCTAACGAATATGGAAATCACCCATCATTCACGTTCTATGCTTTTGGCAATGAACCTGCGGGTAATTGGGTGCCATGGGCAACTGAGCATGTGGCGCAGATGAAGGCATACGACCCGAGACATCTGTATTGTGGTTTCAGTGTTGGAGGAGGATGGGCATGGCAACCAGGTAGCGAATTTGCAGTGAAGGCAGGTGCTCGCGGCTTGAACGAATGGGCAAGAACTGCTCCGGAATCTGTGGTGACTTTTGAACAGAACATCACAACTTATAATGGAAAGGATATGCCGAACACTCCTATTACGATGCCTTTTGTCAGCCATGAAACCGGACAGTGGTGCGCTTTCCCGAATTTTGATGAAATCGGTAAATATACGGGGGTGAACAAGGCAAAGAACTTCGAAATCTTCCGTGACTTGCTGAGAGATAATGGAATGGAATCAAGGGGACACGATTTCATGATGGCTTCGGGAAAGTTGCAGGCACTATGCTATAAAGCAGAGGTGGAACGCACCCTGCGAACCCCTAACTATGCGGGTTTCCAGTTGCTTTCACTCAATGACTATTCTGGACAAGGTACAGCGTTGGTGGGCGTGACCGACGTGTTTTTTGATGATAAGGGCTATATCACAGATCGTGAGTTCCGTGAATTCTGTTCACCCATTGTACCATTGGCAAAACTGCCAAAGTTCACCTATCAGAGCGACGAGACCTTTGAGGCGGAAGTGGAGTTGAGCCAGTTCTCGGAAGGGGAACTGAAGAATGTGTCGCCCCAATGGGTAATCAGCAAGGCTTCTAGTTCTCATTCCACCAATGCAGACCAACCTTCAGACGTTCCTTTTGCCTCGGGGAGTTTCCCCACCAGCACTCTCCCTGTTGGCGGCAATATTGAATTGGGCAAGATCTCTGTGCCATTGATGGATGTGAAGGAACCTGCGAAGATGACCCTCACTGTGACCATTCCAGGTACGGAAGCGCAGAACCATTGGGACTTCTGGGTTTATCCCACTTCCATGGAGGATGCTGTACACTATGATAAGAACCTTGCGCCCAAGGGAATATATGTGACGGAATCCTTGGATGAAAAAGCCATCAAAACCTTGAATAAAGGTGGTAACGTACTCATTTGCGCTGCAGGTAAGGTTAGCTATGGCAAAGAGGTGGTGCAGCAGTTCACTCCTGTCTTCTGGAATACCTCATGGTTCAAGATGCGTCCACCGCATACTACAGGCATTTTTGTGGAGAATACCCATTCTATCTTTGACCTTTTCCCCACTGACTACCATTCAGACATGCAGTGGTGGGAATTGGTGAACCGTGCTCAAGTCATGCAGTTTACTGATTTTCCAACAACTTTCCAACCATTGGTACAGAGTATAGACACATGGTTTGTCTCTCGTAAGATAGGCATGCTCTTCGAGGCCAATGTGGGTAAAGGGAAATTGGTGATGACAACGATGGACATCACTAATAACTTAAACAAACGAATTGTTGCCCGACAAATGAGAGAGTCCATTCTCCACTATATGCAGTCGGAAAAATTCAAACCTCAATGGACACTCGATTTGCAGTTGGTTTCAGACCTTTTCACCAAAGTGGCGGGAGAAATAGATATGTACACGTCGGATTCTCCAGATGAATTAAAACCAGCACTTGTGAGTCCGACAAAACCCGAACAAACAGAATGAAAAAGATTTTTATACTATTAGTTTTTAGTCTTTCACTTTTTGTTTCCAGTGCCCAAACATTTTCCTTTGATGGGCGCGACAAATCAGCTATTCAAGTGAAACCCACCGATGTCTTCACCATGGAAAGGGGCTACGGTTATGATTTCCAAGAGGTAATAACGGAGGCACGAAAAGCACAAAACGAGACCTATCATCTGTCAGATGGTATTTTCTATTTCTCTGTGGCATTGCCAGATGGAAATTATAAAGTGACAGTTACGTTAGGATCTAAAAAGACGAAAGGAAACACCACTGTTAGGGCTGAGTCACGACGTCTTTTTGTTCAAAATGTGGAAACAAAGAAGGGCGAATTCAAAACATGCTCCTTCGTCGTTAATAAGCGGAATACAACCATACTGCTTCCTGATGGGAAAAGCGACTATGTACGTATTAAGAAGCGTGAAGAGGGTAAGATGAATTGGGATGATAAGTTGACAATAGAGGTGAATGGCGATTTACCGACGGTGTCTTCAATTATGATTGAACCAGCTAATGATGTCCCGACGCTATGGCTTTGTGGTAATTCCACGGTTGTAGATCAGGACTATGAACCTTGGGCATCGTGGGGACAGATGATAACTCGTTGGTTTACGGATAAGGTGGCTATTGCCAATTATGCGGAAAGTGGTGAGACTGCCACGTCTTTCATTGCAGCAGGACGCTTGAAAAAGATTGTGTCTTTGATGAAGGAGGGTGACTATCTATTGATGGAATTTGGTCATAATGACCAGAAGGAGAAACGTCCAGGTAGCGGGGCTTTCTATAATTATGCATATGCGCTGAAACAGTTTGTGGATGAGGCTCGCACCAAAGGGGTGACTCCCATCTTTGTCACCCCCACACAACGACGTTCTTTTGATAGCAACGGAAAAATTCTGGAGACACATGCCAATTATCCGGAAGCAATGCGATGGGTGGCAAAAGATTTAGGAGTTCAGCTCATAGAACTTCATGACATGACTCGCGTTTTTTATGAAAAACTTGGGATGGAAGGTAGCAAACATGCTTTTGTTCACTACCCAGCACGCACATATCCGGGGCAATTGAAAGCCTTTGAAGACAACACGCATTTTAATCCTTATGGAGCATATGAGATTGCAAAAATGATGGTGGAGGGGATGAAAGCTCTGAATATGCCCATCGTTCAATATGTTCAAAAAGATTACATTCCATTTAATCCGTCCCAACCAGATGATTGGAAATCTTTCCATTGGAATGACGGCCCTTTCATCGACATAGTGAAACCAGATGGCAACTAAAATGCCATCCTGATACTATTTGCTGCCTTATTATACGTTGTTTTCTCATGATTACGCATGCAAATTTTTTTTGTTAAAATTCTTTTTTATTATTTAAGAAATGCGTACATTTGACGTTAGTTTGTATAAATACAACCTGAATCTGTGACTTTAGCGAGGCTAATTAATCACAAGTTTGTTTCTAACGCTTTGAAAGACACCCTGTTGTGTAGGATGGGGTGAAGTAAAGGTGCGCTCGGAAACGAAAAAGCATTAAATGCCCCTTAAAGAGGCATTTTCGAAGAATGCGAGGATTTTTGAAAGTTAAAAAATATTAAATATGAAAAAAGCGCATTTGTTTCTTGGAATCACTTTAGTGGTTGCTCTCGCAATGTTGAGTTCTTGCTCAGTGCCTAAAGACATTGCTTATTTCCAAGATTTTAATCCAGGCAAATCTATCGTTGTTCAGAATCCTGTAGAAATCAAATTCAAGGCGGATGACGAAATTAGAATTATGGTGAGTTCGGATAAACCAGAACTTGCTGCCCAGTTTAGTTTGTCTTCAGGAACCAGTGGGGGAGGGAATGAAGGTTCTCGTTATACCATAGATTCTGAAGGCAGCATTCGTTTTCCCATGTTGGGTAAGATTCATGTGGCAGGTTTGAATCGTCAGGAGCTTCAGGAAACAATACGTGAACAGATTATGGAGAAAGGATTGATCCGTGACCCGATAGTGACTGTTGATTATTCTAACTTGTATGTGATTGTATTGGGTGCAGCTGGTACAGGACGAATCCAAATAGATAGGGATAAATTTACCATTCTTGATGCGATTGGCTCAAAAGGCGATCTGAATATTAATGGTTTGCGTACCAATGTGAAAGTGATTCGTGAGAATTATGGCAAAAAGACGGTGTACGAGGTGAACCTTTGTTCTGCAGAAGATCTGTATTCATCTCCAGTATATTACTTGCAGCAGAATGATGTGATATATGTTGAGATGAACAACAAGGAAAAGCGTAATGCAACCGTCATGGGTAATTCTACGGTTCAGCCATCGTTCTGGATTAGTATGGCTACCTTTATTGTGGGTGCAATGGCGTGGTTCAAATAAGCTCTAAACTCTTGTCTCTAAACTCTAAACTCTAAACAAAACATGTTGCCTCTTAATAATCAACCCGTGAATGGTGGCTATCCAATGGTAAATGCTGCCTCATCAGCACCTAAAGGTGGATCTGCTTATGCGAAGGTCATTGAAATGCTGATGGTTTTCGCTTCCAAGTGGTATTGGTTCCTTCTATGTCTCGCTTTGGGACTTGCTGGTTCGTATTTCTATCTGCAAGCAACACCTCCGATTTACACTCGTTCTGCATCAATCCTGATTAAGAATGATTTGCAATCAGGTGGTGGAGCAAGTGGCGGATCTGCCATCAATATGTTTGGAGGAAGTGTGGACGTCCAGAATGAGTTGTTCACCCTCCGTTCATCCAGTCTGGCAGAATCTACTGTGCGTAATCTTCATCTTGAAGTGAATTGTTATGCACAAGGACGTTTTCATGAAGAAATCATCTATGGTACGAACTTAAGTGTACAAATTATTCCTTTGGATCTGAATGATTCTGAATCTGCAGAATTCATGTTTGATTTGAAGAATGATGGTACTTATGTGATGAGCGATTTTGTTCGTGGTGGTGAAAAGGTCGCAGGTTCTATTACAGGAAAAGTTGGTAGGACGGTGAGAACCCCGATAGGACAAATTGAAGTGAATAAATCCGTGAATTATGCTCCGCAGGAGATAACTCTTCGAGTGGAACGTACGCCAATCCATGCGGCTGTGAACAAAATCACATCCGGTTTGGATGTGAGTGCGGTTAGTGATATGTCCACAATTATCAAGCTTACATACAACGATGAAAGCCCTCAGCGGGCGGAAGATGTCCTCTCTACCATTATCGCCGTTTATAATGAGAATTGGGTGAAGGATTGCAATCGACGTTCTGTGTCAACCTCCGAATTTATAGGCGAACGATTGGAAGTGATTGAGAAGGAATTGGGTAATGTGGAAACAGATATCTCTAATTTTAAATCTGAGAACTTGATTCCAGCAGGACAAAGTGATGTGGCGAGCATCTATATCAGTCAAGCTACCTCAGCGACAGCTCAATCGACGGAAATCAGCAACCAGTTGCACATGGCACGTTATGTGCGCAATTATTTGACGAATGAAGCGAATAAATACACATTGATTCCTGCCAATCAAGGCGTGAATAGTCCGAATATCAGTGGACAAATTGCAGAATACAATGCTTTACTCTTGTCTCGTAACAATCTGTTGAGTGCCAGTTCTTTGCAGAACCCTATCATTCAGGAGAAGGACTTGCAGTTGGCAGAACTTCGAAATGCCTTGATTGCCTCTGTTGATAACCATATTGCTTCCTTGAATGTGGAACTGAGTTCCGCCCAATCTATTCGTGGACAGGCAAATAGTAAAATTGCATCATCCCCTTCACAATCCAAATATCTGTTGAATCAAGAACGTCAACAAAAGGTAAAGGAAAACCTCTATCTGTATCTTCTTCAGAAACGTGAGGAGAATGAGCTTTCTCAGGCATTTACTGCTTACAATAATAGGGTGATTACTCCTGCTTCAGGCTCTAATGTCCCAACATTCCCTGTCCCCAGTATGGTATGGATGATTGGTGCTATCGTCGGTATCGCCGTTCCAGCCTTGATTATCTTCCTCTTGGAGGCAATTAACAATCAAGTACGTGGTCGCAAAGATTTGAATGAACTTTCTATTCCATTTATTGGTGAGATTCCAATTCACCGTCGTCATCGTACCTTGAAAGAAAAGGTATTTGGTCCTTGGAAGAAGTTGTGGAACAATATTCTGGTGATGTTGAGACTGGCTCAAGAGGAGGAAGATAAGACGTTGCATATATTGGTGAAAGATCATTCACGAAATGTCATCAATGAGGCATTCCGTGTGATTCGTACGAATATTGAATTTATGACGGCAAAGGGTAGCCGAGGTAAGGTCATCATGTTGACCTCCTTCTCTCCAAACTCAGGAAAGACGTTTGTCGTGACAAACCTCGTCACCTCTTTCGCTATTAAGAGGCAACGAGTGCTGGCGATAGACCTTGACCTTCGTAAGGCATCTCTTTCCGCTATGGTTGACAAGCCTAAGATTGGTATAGCAGACTACCTCTCGGGTGTGACGGATAGTTTTGATGATATTGTAGTTCGTAATGCTACCCACGATTATTTGGATGTGGTGCCTGTAGGAACAATTCCGCCTAACCCGACAGAATTGTTGTTTGATGATCGTCTTGGCAAGTTGCTGGATGAATTGCGTAACCAATATGCATACATCCTTCTTGACTGTCCGCCAGTTGAGATTGTTGCAGATGCTACAATCGTCGGCCGTTGCACGGATTCTACATTGTTCATTATTCGAGCGGAACATTTTGATCGTAACCTTCTTCCAGATGTACAGAAGTATTACGATGACAAACGTTTGCCCAAGATGTCCATCATCCTCAATGGAACCACAGACTCCTTCTCATATTACGGATCTCATCGTTATGGTGCCCGATATGGATATTATGGAGGGTCTGCTTATGGTGGATACACTAAGGATGATGATTAAGATAGCTAATAAGAGAAAACTCTTTTTCGAATAACATAAAATAACATAGTACTATGAGTAATTCTAAGCGTAAAATTCTTTTCCTTGTCGAATCATTGGATTCTGGTGATGCAGGGAAAGCCTTATCTGTATTGGTGCAGTATATTGACAAAAGCAAGTATGATGTCACAGTATGTGCCATCAATGGTGGCGGACAGTACGAAGCCATCATTAGGGAAAATGCCAATTACAAAGCAATCTTGACTGACCCTGATGGAATAAAGCGTACGATGGTCTATCGCAACCTTCCATTGTCATTGGTTTATAAGTTCTATGTGCCACAGGGGAATGACGTTGAGTTTGCATATTCAGAAGGCTTTGTGACGAAATTGTTAAGTCGTGCTTCGAAGGGAAAGACAAAAAGATATGCTTGGGTTCATACAGATTTAGCAAAGAATCATTGGACGAGTGATTTCTTTAGCAGCATCAAAGAGGAAACTGAAGCATATAACAAATTTGATAAGGTGGCTTGTACAACGAACCTTCTTACAGAAGCATTTAAGAAGCAATTTCCAGATGTGAAAGTACCGGTTGAGACGGTATATGACCCGATTGATTCACTGTCTGTGCGCCTCAAATCATTGAATGTCAGCAACCCGGACGAGAATCCGGTAAAGGTTCGTTTGGTTTCACAAGGACGTTTGGAACCACAGTACCAGTATGCTCGTATGCTTCGTGTTATTAACCGTCTTGTCAAGGAAGGTTATGACGTTGGACTTTGGGTGTTTGGCGACGGTGTGGAACGTTTAGTACTTGATCGCTATATCCAAGAGAATGACTTACAGACGCGCGTGAAGTTATTTGGTTCTCACCCCAACCCCTATCGCTTCATGATTCAGGGGCAGCTGTTCGTTTGCTCTGCTTACCATTCAAGCGTGATGAAGGCTTTGATTTTAGGCTTGCCCGTGGTGGCAACAGAAACGCCAGAATTGAAGGAAATTCTCAAAAATGGTGATAGTGGCTTGATGACGCCCAATACCGAAGAAGCATTGTATAAGGGCATCAAGAGTTTGCTCGATGATCCTAATCTTTTGGAACAATATAGGCAGAAAGGCGAAGCACGTGGCTGGGACTTTGATATCGAGGCCCTCATGGCACCTTACGAAACCCTGTTCCAAGCATAAGTGTTGAGGCTACACTTTGAAGCTCTACACTCTAAACTCTACACCCTAACCCCTACACTTTAGAATATGCAGACAACAGTAATTAAGCCGCAGAGGAAGTGGTTCGATATTGACTTAAAGGGACTCTGGCGATACCGTGACTTGTACTATATGTACATCCGTCGTGATATTGTCACCCAATATAAACAAACGATATTGGGGCCTTTGTGGTATGTTATTCAACCACTTTTCACAACCATCATGTATATGTTTGTGTTTGGTGGCTTGGCTGGCATCTCCACCGATGGTGCTCCACAGCCTCTTTTCTACATGGCAGGCATTGTGCTGTGGGGATATTTCTCTCAATGCTTCACTGTGAGCAGTGATGTTTTCGGAGCCAATGCCAATGTGTTCGGAAAAGTTTATTTCCCTCGATTGGTCGTTCCCCTTTCTGGTGTCACTAGTAACCTCCTGAAGATGCTCATCCAGTTGGGCATGTTTATCATCATATATATATATTATGTGATAACCCTTCCCTCGGGCACACTCCAGGTCAATGCATCCATCCTTCTTTTCCCCTTCCTGATTTTCTTGATTGCCATGCATGGCATGTCGTGGGGACTCATCATCTCCTCCATGACCACCAAATATCGCGATATGAAGTTCCTTATTCAGTTCGGAATCCAACTCTTCATGTATGCTACCCCGGTCATCTACCCCCTCTCGGCTGCCCCAGAGAAATACCGCGACATCATTGCCCTCAACCCTCTCACCCCCATCTTTGAAGCCTTCAAATATAGTTGTTTAGGTTGTGGCACCCTCGACTGGAGTGGTCTCCTCTACAGCACCATCTTCATGTGCATCACCCTCTTCCTCTCCGTCCTCGTCTTCTCCCGCACCGAGCGCAACTTCATGGATACGGTGTAGTTGGTTTAGAGTTTAGTGTTTAGAGTTTAGAGTTAGGGCTGGGCGTTTTTGTGGAAATATGGATTCATTTGGCTTTAGAGATTTAAGGGTTTATCAGACTTCAAGAGATCTTGTTAAAACAATTTATAGCGTTTTAGCCGCCTATCCCTCTAATGAGCAGTATGCATTGTGTGACCAGTTAAGACGTGCTAGCGTCTCTGTTCCTTCAAACATTGCAGAAGGAATGAGCCGTTCGTCTGATAAAGAGAAAGCGCATTTTATAGAAATATCCTACGGCTCCTTAATGGAGGTTCTATGTCAGATGGAAATCTCAAAAGAACTTAATTATGTAACAGAAGAACAAATGAAAGATATAGAGAATCAGATAACTATAATTGCGAAACAACTATCAAAGCTTCGTACAACATTAAGTAACTCGTCTCTAAACTCTAAACCCTAAACTCTAAACAAATATGAGCAACATAGCAATTGAATTTGAAAATGTAGGTAAGATGTATCGACTGGGTCGTGTGGGAACAGGTACTCTTTCTCATGACCTCAATCGGTGGTGGACGATGAATGTCTTGCGCAAGGAAGACCCATATTTAAGGATAGGGGAAACGAACGATCGTAGCAAAAAGGGACATTCCGACTATGTGTGGGCACTTCGAGATATATCTTTCAAAGTAGAGCAAGGCGATGTGGTGGGTATCATCGGTAAGAACGGTGCGGGGAAATCGACCCTTCTCAAACTACTCTCTCGTATCACCTCTCCTTCAACTGGTTCCATCCGCTATCAAGGGCGAATTGCCTCTCTTCTCGAAGTGGGTACTGGTTTCCATCCCGAAATGACTGGACGTGAAAACATCTACATGAATGGTTCCATCATGGGTATGACCAAAAAGGAAATCACTCGCAAACTCGACGAAATCGTAGATTTTGCAGGTGTAGAACGCTATTTGGATACCCCAGTCAAACGCTATTCTTCAGGTATGACTGTTCGCCTCGGATTTGCTGTCGCAGCATTTTTGGAACCCGAGATTCTCGTGGTAGATGAAGTGTTGACCGTGGGTGATGCGGAATTCCAAAAAAAAGCAATTGGAAAGATGAATGATGTTGCAAAAGGAGAAGGAAGGACCGTTTTGTTTGTGAGCCATAATATGGCAGCTGTGAAGAATCTGTGTACACGAGGAGTTGTGTTACAGAATGGTATGTTAGCGTATGATGGTAGTACAGATGAAGCAGTGAATTACTACCTGCAGAATAACACACATTTGGAACATGGATTAATTACGGATCATATAGACGAGTTGGCATCGTATGTTACAGTAGATAAGATTGAAATCAATGGCACACCATATACAGATAGTACAATCACTAATAATCAAGACTATTTGGATGTACTTTTTGAGGGAAGTACAACGGAACCATTTAAGGCAAATGTTCAATTGAAGTTCTTTAATATGAATGAAGTGGCAATGGCAACCTTCTCTGAGGGAGCTTATAAAGGCGTTACCGAGGAAGTCCCAGTGGGACATTTTTCTCTTCATAGAAGAATTCGGTTGCCACGTTATATGAGTAAAGGTGATTATGTGTTGGAGTTTGAAGTGAACACTCGTGCCCGTGGAGATATCAGCCGGACTCTTTGGGCGAAGCGTTGTGCTACGATTCACGTTGAAGGAGGTATGGAACAGTTTGGTCATCCGCTATCTGCTCGTTGGGAAGGCTTCCTAGGATTGGAATCAGCATAATAAATTGCATCTTTATAAATTAAGTCAAGCATGGGCTTTTTACAATCAATATATACTTATTTGCATTTAAGTGCTTCAATTGCTGATGCAACCAAAGGTATTGTTAATGCGTTAGAACGTAGAGTGTATTGTTTCCTAAAGAAAGAAGCGTTACATGGATATTCCGTAGAAACAACTAGAAAAGGTGTCTCGCATGATGTTATAGCAGATAATCCAGTAATAGTATCATTAACTACACATGGAAAACGTTTGTATGAAGTATATTTGACTATTGAATCAATTATGCAGGGGACTGTGTTACCCAATAAGATAATTTTATGGTTGTCAGAAGAATATAAAAATAGTCCTCTCCCGATTACGTTGCGGAATCAGATGAAAAGAGGATTAGAGGTACGCTACTGTCGAGATGTTCGTTCATATACAAAGTTGATTCCAGCACTAAGAGAGTTCCCAGATAGTGTAATTATTACAATAGATGACGATGTTTTTTATCAACCGGACATGTTGGAAGGTTTATTGAATGCCCATGCAATATACCCTAATGATGTTCTAGCAAATAGGGTCGATGAAATAGTTCTAGGTTCAGATGGAAAACCAATTACATGCTTGAATTGGAATATTTTTCAAAAACCGAAAGGTGTTTCGCCATTGAATTTGGCTCTAGGTGTAGAAGGAGTTCTCTATCCTCCAAATTCTTTTGATGAAGAAGTCCTAAATGAACAGGTATTCTTGTCTATATGTCCGACCGCAGATGATTTATGGTTTAAAGCTATGGAGCTAAGAGCAGGAACGAATGTCCGCCATGTTTATACTCATTATGAGAGAGGTGGCGAGATTATTCCTAATATAGGAACTCAAGATATTGGACTTCAATACATTAACGAAAATGTAAACGACTGTAAAAATGATAGCCAATTTGCAAAAGTCTTGGACAGATATAATCTGTATGGGAAACTGAAGAAAATAGATAGTTTGGGTTAAAGTGGAATTATATGTATGCTGTTGAATTCAATAATGTTGGTAAAATGTACCGCCTTGGTCGTGTGGGAACAGGAACGCTTTCCCATGACCTCAATCGATGGTGGACAACAACTATTCTCCGCAAAGAAGACCCATATCTCAAGATAGGTGAAACCAATGATCGTAGCAAAAAGGGACATTCGGACTATGTTTGGGCACTCCGCGATATCTCTTTCAAAGTGGAACAGGGTGATGTGGTGGGTATCATCGGTAAGAATGGAGCAGGGAAATCGACTCTCCTAAAACTCCTTTCTCGCATCACCTCTCCAACTACCGGTTCCATCCGCTACCAAGGTCGCATCGCCTCCCTTCTTGAAGTCGGTACAGGCTTCCATCCCGAAATGACGGGGCGGGAGAATATCTACATGAATGGCTCCATCATGGGAATGACCAAGAAGGAAATCACTCGAAAGCTTGATGAGATTGTGGATTTTGCAGGCGTGGAACGCTATTTGGATACTCCTGTAAAACGCTATTCCTCTGGTATGACCGTCCGTCTCGGTTTCGCTGTGGCGGCTTTCTTGGAACCCGAGATTCTTGTGGTAGATGAAGTGCTGACTGTTGGTGATGCTGAATTTCAAAAGAAAGCGATAGGAAAAATGAAGGATGTCAGTCAAGGAGGGGGAAGAACGGTATTGTTTGTTAGTCATAACATGGCTGCAGTTAAAAGTTTATGTAATAGGGGGGTTGTCTTAAAGAATGGGATGATTGATTATGTGGGTAATACAAATGATGCAGTACATCGTTACCTCCAAATTGATGATGCTATTGGAATGGTAAGGTGATCGATAATATTCAATGGGTAAAACAGGGAATAACGATTTCTAGAGTTATTGTGAATGGAACAGAAAACTCTTTGTCTCGTATCATTTCTTCGCAGCATACGTTAAGTGTTGTGGTCGAAGGAGAAGTTTCCGATGAAATTCAAACAGATTTGATGTTAATTCTTAAAAATAAAGACGAAGTACCTATGGCCGCTCTGGCAGAGGGACATTGTAAGGGAATTATGCAACATTTGCGAAGAGGACCTTTCAAATTGGAACGTAAGATTCAATTGCCGCTTTTTATGGGAAGCGGTGATTATAAGATTGATCTTTATATGCATCATCCAATGGTGGAGTATCAGTTGAAAGCCATAAACTGTGCAACCATTCATATTGATGGTTTTCAAGAGGGATTTGGACGTTCATTATGGCAAAATGAAGAAGGTTTTGTCGGATTAGAAAGTATATAGCATGAGACTTTCTATAATTACTGTGAACTATAATAATAAAGATGGTCTGCAAAAGACTATAGATTCTGTTATTTCACAAACATTCAAAGATTTTGAATGGATTGTTATTGACGGTGGCAGTACGGATGGCTCAAGAGAACTCATTGAAAAAAACAAGAATTATTTCTCATTTTGGTGTAGTGAGCATGATAAAGGTGTATATAATGCTATGAATAAAGGGATCGTTCATGCCAAAGGAGAGTATTTGAACTTTATGAATTCTGGAGATTGTTTTGTGTCTAATCAGGTATTGGAAAAAATCTTCTCGAATGATTATACAAATGATATATTGTATGGAAATGTTGTGACATTCCAAAATAACAAAAAATGCACACTTAAAACTATCCACTCTGATTGTATAACAGGAGTGGATTTGATATCTTCCTCTATATGTCATCAAGCTGCTTTTATCAAATTAGAGCTTTTTAATCTATATGGACTTTATGATGAATCTTTAGAACTTGTTTCGGATTGGAAGTTTTTCTTTGAAGTGATACTTTTTCATAAATGCTCTGCTAAATATTTGGATATAGATGTAGTTGTTTATGATTTAAATGGTTTATCAACAAAGAACAAGGAACATTTGCTTGAAGAGAGACATAAGGTGTTACGTGAACTTTTGCCTGATTTTGTTGTAGAAGATTATATCCGTGAACTTCATCGAAATGAGGTGTTTGATAACAAAATGGGAAGAATGGCATTTTCAATTATATATCGTTTAGTACTTTTATATGAGAAAAAAAAAGGCTATGTGTTGGAATCATAAATAAAATTTAACGTAATGAGTCATTGATTATTCATGGATAAAATTAAGCTGATAGCATATTATCTTCCTCAATTTCACAGATTGAAATTTAATGATGAATATTGGGGAAAGGGTTTTACAGAGTGGACAAATACGGCAAAAAGCAAACCTTTATTTAAGGGTCATTATCAACCTCATATTCCAGCCGATTTGGGCTTTTATGATTTGTCTCTTTCATCAATAAGAGAAGAGCAGGCGGCATTGGCGCAGAAATATGGTATATATGGTTTCTGTTATTGGCACTATTGGTTTAGAAAAGGTTATCAAGTTATGGAGATGCCATTTCAAGAGGTTCTAAAATCAGGAACGCCAGATTTTCCTTTTTGCTTAGCATGGGCAAATCACGATTGGCATAATTTGCAAACAAAGGAAGTTATTCTTCGACAAGAATATGGCGGAAAAGATGATTATGAAGAACATTTTTATTCATTGCTTCCAGCCTTCCAAGATCATAGGTATATAACTTACAAAGGGAAGCCGATATTTGTAATCTTTGATCCTGTGGGTTTTAATGATTTTGACGAATTTAAGAGAATCTGGAATTGTTTAGCATTGCAGCAAGGATTGAACAGTTTCTATTTCATTGGTATTGTCAAAGAGGATGATGATATAGACACGTTAATACAAAGAGGCTATAATGCCGTTAATACAATAAGATTAGGAGCATTCTTCAAGCATATAAATCCTTTTAGACAAAAGCTAAATGTTGTTTTGCATAAACTTTACAAACATCCTTATGTGTATGAATTTTCGGATGTTATGAAATATTTTATTAATGAAAATGATGAGAAAGAGAATGTAATTCCGACTATAATATCTGGTTGGGATCATACCCCGCGTAGTGGTAAGGAAGCTCTTGTTTTTGATCATTGTACTCCTGCGATCTTTTCAGAACACGTGAAAGATACGTTTGAACATATAAAGAACAAAGATAATAAATTGTGTTTTATTCGAGCATGGAATGAATGGGCAGAAGGGAATCATTTGGAACCAGATCTGAAGTACGGGACAGGGTTCTTAGAGGCCGTTTCGCAGAATTTACATCAACTTTATCCAACATGTATCTGATTTTTGTCAATCTACAAGTTTCTTATTAATACTAAATGTGCGAGAGACTTGAAATCAATAGCTACGCTATGAAAAAAGAATACTGATAATGAATGTGTATGGCACAAATAAGTATTATTATTCCAGTCTATAATTCAGAGCCATATCTAAAAGATTGTATAGAATCAATATTGAATCAAAGTTATGAAGACTTTGAAGCGATATTTATTGATGATGGATCTAAAGATGCTTCTTTTGCAATTATTAATGAATATGTCCATTGTGATAATCGCATCAAACTTTATCATCAAAATAATGCAGGTGTTTCTACAGCAAGAAATTTAGGCTTAAAATATGCTATAGGAGATTACATTACATTTATTGACAGTGATGATACAATCGACTCTGATTATCTATACCAATTGTATAGTTGTATAAATAATTATTCTCCAGATATAGTACTCTCAGGAATTATAAATGTTGTCAATGGCTGTGAGACGAGTAGAGTGACATTAGAAGAGGAAATGTTGTCTTTAAATACAGAAAGATATCTTATTCATTTTTTTGAAACACCGTTATTGACATCCCCAGTTTCAAAACTCTATAAAAGACAAATTATATACAATAATAACCTCCAATTTGATACAACTATATCATTCGCAGAAGACAAGGATTTTAATTTGCAATATTTCCAACACATACAAAAAGCATACGCATTGTCATTTGCTGGATATTTTTATAGGGTAGTGGGAAATAGTTTAAGTCACAAGAAATATGAATACCAATATCGTATAGAACATCGGCATTGGGGCGTTAAGAAAAGGATGTTTGAATCACTAAAGGATTATAGCCCCAAAGGTAAGTTCTATTTGGTCAATCAGTTATTTTATATCATATATGATGAGATGGCTGATATCGCATGTACATCACAATCGATAAAGGACATGATGGAAAGATGGAAAATCTCTGTACAATATACGGATTTTGAATATTTGACAAGATATGCGAACTTATTAGAACAGCCTTTGTGGATGAAGACATTTCTAAAAATGCGACTCTTTAGAATCATTTTCATGATATTAAGTATAAAATAGGGTCTAATGGAGAAACAGCGTGTTGAGTATATCGATTATTTAAGGGGATTATGTGTGGCGTGGGTTGTTTGGTTTCATACTACCCATCCAGCATTTGTAGATTATTCTTTCAGAATTCCGCTGTTTTTTTTCGTGTCAGGGATCTTTTTTAAGACATATCCTTGGCGAATATTCTGGCGTAAAAAAGTAAATCAGCTATTGATTCCTTTTGTACTTTTTTATGTTATTTATTATCTTTTCTTGATAATTTCCAATGTGTTGAGTTGCCATAATTTTGAGGCTTTCGATTATTCGTCTGTTTGGGAAGTCTTCGGCCTATACACGGTTAATGAAACTTTTGTTGTAAATCCGCCATTGTGGTTTATATGTGCATTGATTAATTTACAGTTGTTGCTGTATGTATCTACAAAATACATACACAATAGATGGATATTAATATGTTTTGCAATTATGGTATCGTTAAGCGGATTATGGTATATCCAGAATATTCCAACACCTTTTATGTTTGGACGGTCTTTAAGATACTTTGTATATTATGTCTTGGGCTTTTCTTTTGGGAAATCTCTTATTTCATATTTGGAGACATCCAAACGAAATGAGATATCTTTGTTAATGAGATCTTTATTGGTTATTATATTTTTGGTAATTCTGCGTAAAATATTTGTCTTTGGTGTTAAAATGATAGATGTATTTGATTATATAGAGATATTAGGGATTATTATGTTCCTAATAGTTCTTTTCAAATATATTCATAAATATAAAGTGATGTATCCATTCAAGTATTTTGGAATGAATTCATACATTGTTTTTGGTATGCACGAGGTATATCATACTTCGTTTCGTATTATACTTGAAAAAGTTTATGGCGAGATAACCATAACTCTTGGTTGTGTCCAAACTGTCATGACATTGTTGCTTCTTTGGCCTACTATATGGCTGTTCAACAAATATATACCGATGTTAGTTGCCAAAAAAGAATTGATACCAGTTCCACGCTCATAAATTACTATTATGCCAAATACAACACCTCTTGTGTCAATAGTGATGCCTGCCTTTAATGCAGAAAAAACAATTGTTCGAGCGATTGATTCAGTTTTGAAGCAGACATATACTAATATTGAACTTCTTATTGTGAATGATGGATCAACAGATAATACAGTCAATGTTGTCAGGCAATACAAGGACTCCCGTATCAATTTGATTACTCAATCAAATTCAGGACCTGCTGTGGCAAGAAATACGGGTCTGAAAAAAGTGAAGGGTGACTATGTCACTTTTATTGATAGTGATGATTGGTATGAAAATGATTATGTGGAGAGATTGGTGTCATCGATGAATACAACTCATTCACAAATGGTCGTATGTGGAATGATTGCTCATGAGCATGCCAATACATCATGTTCTGCGATATTCGATGCATGCTATGAAACCTTTTTTGATAATCCAATGTTTTTGCCGATATTGGAGTCCGGTATTATGAATTCTCCATGTAATAAATGCTTTGAGATTTCTATTATCCGTAAATGTGGAATTGAATTCAAGGATATGGCAATCCTTGAAGATATAGACTTCAATTTGCGATATCTTGATTGTATAAATAAAGTGTGCTTTATCCCATATTGTTTGTACCATTATGATAAAAATTATTCTGTTGTAACTACAACGGTTTCATCAAGTATGTTTGAAAATTATATCCATCTTCATGCTTGGCTTTTGAGCAAGGTCCCGACTCCATTCTTTTCTGTAATATCCTCTTTTGTCTATCATCAATATGTGGCTTTGTCTGTCCGTTATGTTAACTTGTGCATTGCGAAAAAGATTTCAAGAAAGGAAGTGCGCAACGTGTTGAATTACTATCTCGCAAACCCATTTATTCAATATTCAATTAGGACCCATCATTCCAAGTTTTTAGGTGAGAAAGTGTTGAATATACTTTTGATTAATCGGCAGATTGACTTATTGCTTTTCTATTTGAATTTTGTGAATAAAAAGAAGCAGAACCAATGATGAGACGTTTTCTGAAGTATATATACATGCGTTTTTTTTATATAATAGCCAAAATGTATGGTTATGAAGTCTGGCGAAAATGGCATGTGGATAAAATGAGTTGGTATTCTTTATGGCTGAGTATGCAATTCAGAAATGCAGGAAAGGAAATCTATTTTGATGGATTCTCATTTATTGTAGGTAGAGAATACATTAGCCTAGGGGATTATGTGGCATTTGGCGAACATTTATACCTAACTGCATGGAAATTGGGACCAGGGGATCCTTGTATTAACATTGGAGAAAATTGTAATTTTGGTGCCTTTAATCATATCACATGTGCAAATCATATTGAAATAGGTCGTGGGGTTCTTACTGGGAAATGGGTTACTATTACAGATAACTCACATGGTAACACAATGATGGAGGATCTACAAATTCCTCCGATGAAGAGAGTCTGCGTATCAAAGGGACCTGTAATTATAGAAGATAATGTTTGGATTGGAGATAAAGTGACAATTTTACCCAATACAGTTATTGGGAAAGGGACTGTTGTGGCTGCAAATGCTGTCGTAACAAAAAGTGTACCCCCATATTCTATAGTAGCAGGTAATCCGGCGAAAGTAATAGTAACCCGTAATATTAATGATTAGTTTTGGTGTTTTGAATAGCAATGAAAAAACGTATATTGTTTTTAATCGAGTCGTTATCGGGAGGTGGAGCTGAGAAGGTGCTATCTACTATTGTGAGGAATCTTGATTTACAACGATTTGATGTGACTGTCTGTGTTATCGTGGCTGGCGGAAAATATGATGATGAGGTGTCGAGTCAAGTTCGTTTGTATTCGTTGCTGAAGAATCCAGAGGCATATCATGGAATAGGGAAAGTCTGGTATAGGCTGAAATACCATTTGATATATGATTGGCTCTCTCCTGATTGGGTGTATAAGCTGCTGATTCCTCACAATAATGATGTGGAAGTTGCTTTCGTTGAGGGTTTTGCCACAAAGATACTTTCCTGTTCATCAAATTCAAAAGCAAAGAAAATAGCATGGGTACATTGCGATTTGAAAAGTCAGCCTTGGCCAATCCAACAGGGAATCTATAAGGACAAAGCAGAGGAAGAAGATGCGTATCGAAAGTATCAACAAGTTGTTTGCGTGTCTCAACAAGTGGAGCTGGTGATGAAAAATCATTATGGATTATCCAATACAATGACCATCTATAATCCATTGGATAGTGAGGAAATAGTGCAATTGTCCAAGCAGGAATGTCCTTTTAGGGTGGATGCAGCCAAATTCAATATTATATCTGTTGGTCGGTTAGAACGTGTTAAAGGATTTGATCAACTGATTTCCATCATCTGGAATATTCGAGAAAAAAGGAATGATATTCATTTATGGATTGTGGGAGAAGGATTTCAGAAAGATGCACTTAACTCTCTCGTGAAAGAAATGGATATGGAGAATTATGTTACTTTCACTGGTTTTATGAAAAATCCTTATTCTTTGATGGCACAAATGAATTTGTTTGTGTGTTCATCGAGAGCCGAAGGTTTTAGTTTGGTGATAGCTGAAGCATTGTTGCTTGGACTTCCAGTTGTGAGTATGAATTGTGCTGGCCCTCAAGAACTAATTCAGCTTTGTGGGGTTGGGAACTTATGTGATTCTTATGAGGATTTGGAGCAGGAAATTCTAAAGAGGATAGAAACTGTATCTTCGTCCAAAGTAGTACAATTTCCTTTTGATGTAAGTGCTATTATTCCACAAATAGAGCAATTATTCGAATACCAGAAACACGTGAGTTAATTGGGCATTCTAACGAATGTCCAAGTGAATGTTAAACGAACATGATTAGATATCTAACAGCTCCGAGAATAGGATTGTTGTTTGAGAAGCAGCATCTTCTTGACGCAGTGATAAGGTGTATACTTATTTTCGAGTGAGTGACAGGCATGCATGCACATCATTATGTATCATTTCTCATCTTATATCACGAAATATTATGCGCTGTAAGAACGAAATATTATACACTGAGTGCACGAAATGTGATTTGCACCGTGCCGGTGTAGGGGAAACAATAAAGCATGAATAGGCGAACTTTTATTGATGTGCTTAATAATAGTGAAATTGTTTCCTGTACAATGAGAAATAGAGATTATTCACTTGATCTTATTCGTGTTATCGCATGCTTGATGATAGTGCTGATGCATTCCCCGATGTCAGGGTTGGGTACATCTGGATTCGTGCTATGCGGAGTCAGTTATTTCACGGCTCCTGGAATCGGTTTGTTTTTCATGGTAAGTGGGGCATTGCTGTTGAAGAGTAATGCTGGAAAACCTTTTGAAACAAGAAACTTTCTGCAAAGGAGATTCACTAAGATTCTTGTTCCTTTGTTATTTTGGAGTGTCGTGGGATTGGTGCTGGAACAACATGGTGTGAAAAATACAGAATTGAGTATTTTATGGTTTATGTATTGTTTGGCAGGAATGTACCTTCTTACTCCAATATTGTCAAGATGGTTGAGTGTGGCGAGTATAAAGGAAGTTGAGTTTTACTTGGTGCTTTGGTTGGCGACATTATGCGTCCCCTTCGTAAAATTATTCACCCCTGTTAATGAAAGTGATACGAGTTGGTTGTACTATTTTCATGGATATGTGGGGTATTATGTGTTAGGGTTTTATTTACAGAACTATATGGAGCGGCGGATATCCATGGGAAGAAAATTGATGTTTTCATTGGTGTTTGTGTGCATTTCCGTTATATTGCCTATTGCATTATTGATGTTGAATGTGGAAGTGGATTTTTATAGTTTATTTTGGTATTTGAGTGTTACGGTTGCCTTGCAGTGTGTCGTATGGTGGAGTGTTGTGAAACGATTGATGAGAAATGTGGCAAATTTGCCCAGGTTAGTTGTGGAATTGTCTAAACTGAGTTTTGGTGTCTATCTGATTCATATATTAGTGATGAGAAATGTGTTGTGGAAAACTGAGTGGGTGCAAGGAATGAATGGCATCGTCCAGATAGTTGTATGTACGATTTTGACATTCATAATAAGTGCGCTGATTAGTTGGGGCATATCAAAGATAAAATACGTCAAAGCGGTGATAGGCTATTAAGAGACTATTGCTGACACGAGCTCATGTTTAATTTATAGATGACGTTTTATATGTCTCTCACAGATACCCTTGATTCCACGGATATGAGCCTCGCTTAGCTCAAATATAAATAGTTAAGGTTAGAGTTAACGTTAAGGTCTTATCTCAATGAAACCACAAATTCTCATACTGATGCATTACATGGAGTTGGGTGGAGCGGAAAGCGCTCTGCTCGGACTCTTGCAGAGTGTTGACCCTGCAAGAGTGGATGTGGATGTGTTCATTTATAGTCATCGTGGGGAGCTGATGAAGTTCTTGCCGACAGATAAAATAAACCTTTTGCCAGAAAGTGAAGCCTATTCATTAACAGAGAAACCTTTATCGGAAGTGGTCAAGAAAGGGTATTGGCGATTGGCAATAGCAAGAATGATTGGGCGTCGCAATACGGCAGCTTTTTGCAAGAAACATCGGGGCTCAGATAAGCCTGCAGAATGCGGTACATTTTTCCAACAACGGGCGACTTGGAAAGTTCTTCCTAAAATACAGCCAGATGTGGAATATGATTTGGCTATCAGTTTTTTGACACCACATTTTTTCCTTCTCAATAATGTTCGTGCAAAGAAAAAGATAGGTTGGATTCACACGGATTACACGAGAATCCTCATTGATGTGGAGGCGGAATTGAAGATGTGGGAGCATTTGGATTATATCGTCAGCATTAGCGAAGAAGTAGGGAACCGTTTTTGTGAGGTGTTCCCTTCGTTGAGGCTAAAACTTCTACAAATAGAGAATATTCTGAATGCTGACTTTATCCGCAGACGTGCAGAGGAACAAGCCGTTTCGTTGTGTGATGACCCATCAACGGTGTGTCTTTTGACGATAGGACGTTTCTCCCCTCCCAAAAAAATGGAGGATATTCCTTTGATTTGCAAGAAGATCTTGGACAAAGGGTTGCACGTGAAATGGTTTATCATTGGTTATGGGAGCAAGGAGATTGAAAATGTGGTGAGAGAAAATGCCAAGAAAGAAGGAGTGGAAGACAATGTGGTGATTTTCGGTAAGAAAGAAAATCCTTATCCTTATATTAAAGCGTGTGACATTTATGTACAACCGAGCCGCTATGAGGGGAAATCCATTACAGTTAGGGAAGCTCAGATTTTGTGTAAACCTGTGATTGTCACGAATTATCCTACTGCAGGGTCGCAGATTCAGACAGGTGTGGATGGTGTGATTGTGCCGATGGATGTGGATGCATGTGCCTGTGAGATGGCCGCTTTTATCCGCAATGCGGACTTGCAGAAAAGGATTGTTCAGCATCTGCAAACACATGATTACGGGAATGTGGGTGAAATAGAAAAAATTTACCGACTTTGTGAATAAGAGGATGTGGCAACATAATAAATCTGTGTGTCATCTGTGGGAGAAAATAGTGTCGGGGAAAGATGATGACGCACTTCATTACACATTTTGTGTTACACATTTTGTGTAATCAAAAAGGTCCTGTATCTTTGTGCGTTATACATAGTACATTTGATAACTCCTAAATCTGTGTTCATCTGTATAATCTGTGGGGAAACATGATTCCTAAAATCATACATTATTGTTGGTTTGGCGGAAAACCTTTGCCTAAATTGGCGAGGAAATGCAAGAAGAGTTGGGAGAAGTTCTTTCCTGATTATGAAATCAAGGAATGGAATGAGCAGAACTTTGATGTCGATGCCTTCCCTTATACAAAATACTGCTACGAGCATAAGCTTTGGGCTTATTTGAGTGATTATGTGCGTCTTGCCGTTGTGGAGAAGAAGGGAGGATTATATTTCGATACTGATGTGGAAGTGGTGAAAAAGCCAATAGAGTTGTTGACCTCATGTCAAGCCTATTTTGGATGGGAAACGAATGAGTTCATCAATACAGGCCTTGGCTTTGCGGCAGAGGCACATCATCCAGCAGTCAAAACCATGATGGTCATGTATGATCGTTTGGTGGTAAATGGGAATTATGTGTTTGATACAATGCAAGGATGTCCACAACTCAACACGAAAGCTTTGCTCCCGTTTGGTTTGAAACAAGATGGAACAGAACAGTATGTATGCGATGCCCGAATTTTGCCCATTGAATACCTTTGCCCGTTTCATGATGCGACAGGCAAACTGAGAAAAACAAATAACACCATATCCATCCATTGGTTTAGCAAATCGCCACATGGAAAGATGGCCGCATGGCGAATGAAAATAATGCGTCCATTGCGCCGTTGGTTGGGTTATAAAGGTTGAAAAGCGAAGAAGATATGAGTGCTTTACCTATAGATCCGTTTATTGTTCCCCAAATCTATTATTGGGCAGTATTTCTTGTTTGTTTGTTCCTGTTTTTCAATTATTCAGGTTCTGACAATTGCGATAAATTGTTGCAACAAAATTCGATGGTTCCAGCTTTAATATTGACCTTGTTGTTGATGGTGTATATGGGACTTCGGCCTGTCAGCTTTGCCTTTGGAGATACAATCAACTATGCAGCAGGTTACAGACGTGCAACAGGAATGGCTGTATTTTCACTTGATTTGAACAAAGAGTGGCTGTGGGCAGCCATTATGTTGTTCTGTAAACAGTCGGGATTGACGGTCAATGCTTGGTTTTTACTCATTGAGATTGGCTATCTTGGATTTGCTTTTATCGGTCTGCGTATTTTACTGAAAGAGAATTGTTGGATAGCCATGCTATTCTTCCTTTCGGCTTTCTCCACGTTCACGTTTGGCGTGAATGGTATCCGCAATGGCTTGGCTTGCTCGGTGGTGATATGTGCTTTTGCTGTTGCAGCCAATCAGAACTTTTCCAAGTTAGCACTTGCTGGTGTAATCCTTTTGTTGGCCTTTGGTATTCATCGTTCTATATCATTACCTATTGCAGCATTCTTAGCGGCATCATACGTGATTAAGTCACCTAAAATTGCCATCTATTTTTGGATTGCCAGTATTGGAGTTTCATTGGTCGCGGGTGGTGCTGTGACAAATTTCTTTATGGGATTAGGGTTCGATGACCGAATGACCCAGTATGGTACAGGTATGGGAGAATTTGGTGACCAGTTTAGCAATACTGGTTTTCGATGGGACTTCTTGGCCTATAGTGCCATGCCTGTATGGTTGGCATGGTATGTCATGACAAAAGCAGAAAAGGAACGGGCTTTGTATGGCGATACAATAGAGGAAGCGGAGACGGGAATCACGGGTGCTGGACGCATTGCGGATGCACACAGCATGCGTGTTTTCAACATCTTGGCAACCACTTATGTTTTGGCTAACTCATTTTGGGTGATGGTCATGAAGGCGGCTTTCAGCAACCGCTTCGCCTATTTGAGTTGGTTCCTTTATCCTGTCGTGCTTGCCTACGCAGTCATTCGGTTGCATATTTGGGAAGACCAGGACAAAAAAGCCGGCTTGATATTGGTTCTGCATGCAGGTTTTACCATCATTATGCACTTGTTAGGAAAGTTGTAGTTCAGTATCTTTATCAGCGAATAGAAATGCATTCTTATTCAATAGCGATACGGACGCTTGCCACGAATCCAGATGTTTTGAAGAGAGAGCTGGAGAGCATTGTAAGTCAGACTGTGCAGCCAGAAAAGGCGATTATATATATTGCGGAGAAATATGAAAGACCATTTTTTCAGATTGGCAAAGAGGAGTATGTGTGGGTAAGGAAGGGAATGGTGGCACAACGCGCATTGGAGTATCGTGAGATAGATTCAGATGTTATTCTGATGTTGGATGATGACGTGGAGTTAGCTCCAGACAGTGCGGAGCGATTGTTAAAAGCAATGGAGGAACATGGTGTAGATTGTGTGGCGGCAGATACGTTTAAGAATCAAGAGATGACGTTTAGGCAGAAGCTGATAGCATTTATATCCAATGGAGTGTATGCACGTGGCGATGATGGATGGGCTTTTAAACAATGTCGGAATGGGGCTTTTTCATTTAATGGATATCCTCGGACTTCTTTCTGTTTGACTGAGACTTTTGCGGGTCCATGTTGGATGGTGAAGAAGAGTGTATTGAAATCTGTACATCTTGAAGACGAGTTGTGGTTGGATAATTTGGGCTTTTCATATGGTGACGATGCTGCAGAATCATATAAACTTTTTGTGAACGGGTTCAAGTGTGGGGTGTTATATGATAGTGGTGTCAAGAATTTGGATGCAAAGACTTCAAGTGGTGTTTACCACAAAACGGAGCGGAAATTCTATACACGCTCTTACGGAATGTTTGCGACATGGTGGCGTATGATATATACAAGCAGAGATAAGCAATGGCTGTCAGCTTTGTTATTTGGCTTGAAGGCATGGTGGCAACTGAATCTCCACGTCCTGTTGGGGATTGTAAAACTGAATGTGAAAATCCCACTCAATTATATAAAGGGAATAAAAGATGCTTGGGCATTTGTACACTCGGATGAATTTAAAGCCATACCTCCTTACATCATTACGAATTCATTGAGAAACGACCACGTATCTTCCAGATAGAACGGATAATAGATATCAGATTCCATAGACCTTGAGCCTTGTGTGGTAAGTGCTATCCGTGTTCAAGAAAAAAACATCACCGCTTTGTGGTAGATTACGGGAATTACGCAGATTTTTATTTTGAGTGTATGCGGACGAGAGAGAGTGATACGTATGCTGTGATTGGAGCGGCGATGGAGGTGCATAACCAGTTGGGTTGCGGCTTTACGGAGAGAGTATACCAAGATGCCTTGGAGAGGGAGTTCCAGTTACAACACATTCCGTATGAGCGTGAAGTAAGGATGCGCGTGATGTATAAAGGGGAAGAACTGCAGTCTGATTTTATCCCAGACTTTGTATGCTATGGTAAGGTCATTGTGGAGTTGAAGGCGGTGCAGGAACTTGAGGATATGCATCGTGCGCAAGCTATCAACTATGGCAAGGTGTCTGGCCATCCAGTATCCCTTCTTATCAACTTCGGCAACACCTCGTTGGAATATGAACGTTTTTATAATTCCCGTAATTTCCCTACTGGGGAGCTGTTTAATGAGGGACAGTGAATATTTGAGTGTGAAATAAACATCACCACTTTGCGGTAGATTACGGGAATTACGCAGATTTTTTTAGTTTTGGGATATAATCGTTATGGCTATTGTTAAAATAGAATCCGTATCTGTCATCTGTGATTGAAACAAAGGAAAATGAAGACATTAACTGTATTTACCCCAACATATAATCGGAAGCATACGATTGTTCGAACTTATGAGTCGTTATGCCGTCAATCATGCGCCGATTTTGATTGGTTGATTATTGATGATGGTAGTTCTGATGGTACAAGAGCATGGGTTGAAAGTTTGGGTGAAAAGATTGTCGGTTCTGGTACGCGATTCGATTGGATGGGGCGCTTGATGGACGGTGAGAATGAGGATCATTTTGTGATTCGGACAGAGAAGTTTGATATAGAGTATATTTATAAGCCTAATGGAGGACTCTACACGGGATATAATGTCGCCTATGCCACAATTCAGACAGAATTATGTGTATGTATTGATAGTGATGACTACATGCCTGATGATGCCGTGGAGAAGATTCTTAAGTGTTGGCACGAACGAGGAGGCGAGAAATATGCAGGTTTGTTAGGTTTAGATTATAATATAGCAACAAAAGCGTTTATTGGGGGAACATTTCCTGAAGCCTTGAATGAAGTGTTTTTCTATGATCTGCATCTGAAGAAACTACATGCTGGTGACACAAAGCCTGTGTTGCGAACTGCATTGATGAAGGCGGTGACCCCTCAGGTGGGTTTCCTTGGTGAGAAGAACTTCAATCCTGTTTATATGATGTTGCAAGTATGTGACAACTATCCAGTCTTGTTGCTGAATGAGAACTTGTGCAACGTGGAGTATCAGATTGGTGCGGATAGTATGAGTCAGGGCATCTGGCGGCAGTATGTGAACAGTGCGAGGAGTTTTGCAAAATTGAGATTGTTAGAGATGAGTCTGATGCACAATACGATGAAGAACAAGATACGTGTATGTATTCATTATATATCCTCGTGTTTGCTGAGTAAGGATGTTGATTGGTTAAGGAAGAGCCCATTGAAACTTATGACAATCATGTTGTTCCCAGTGGGACTTACGATGTTTTTGTTAGTGCGTTTGAAGAATAGAAAATGAGGATACTGCATGTTATAACCTCTCTTCGTACAGGTGGAGCGGAAAGGTTGATGGTGGATATGCTCCCTCGCATGAAAGCGAAAGGCCATGAAGTTGATTTGTGTGTTTTTGATGGTGTGCGTACTCCTTTCTATGAAGAACTGGGATCTAAAGGCGTGAGGGTAATTCCGTTGGGACATTCTGTATATTCTCTCGTCAATTTATTCAAACTTATCCCGTTAATGCGTGGCTATGATATTGTTCACAGTCATAACACTGCATGTCAGTATTTTGTAGCAATAGCTTCTTTTTTTTCGAAATGCAAAATCTATACCACAGAACATAACACGTCAAATCGTCGAAGAAATGGTTGGTGGCGAATGTTGGATCGTTGGATGTATGGACGATATGACAAGGTTGTCTGCATTAGTGAGTTGACTAAAAAGAATCTTATTCAACATATAGGGATATCTTTTGAGGATAAATGTGTTATCATCTATAATGGCATAGATTTAAAGACCTTTGCAGGCATCTCTTCTTCTCCACTTCCCAATGGAAAGAAGATTCTAATGGTTTCTGCATTTAGAGAACAAAAAGATCAGAAGACACTCATTCGGACGATGAAGGAGTTGCCCTCAGAATATATGCTGGAGTTGGCAGGTGGAGGGGAGGAACGTCTCATCACAGAGTGCAAACTTTTGGTTCAGGAACTGCACTTGGATGAACGAGTTAAGTTTCTGGGTGTGCGAATTGATATTCCTGCTTTGTTGAATGCGGCAAATGTGGTGGTGCTATCCTCCCATTACGAAGGACTATCATTATCATCATTGGAGGGAATGGCGAGCGGCAGACCTTTTGTGGCAAGTGATGTGGAGGGACTTCGTGATATTGTTGGAGGATATGGTGTGTTGTTCCCTCATGAAGATTCCATAGCGCTGGCAAATATTATCAGGAAATTATGCGAAGATGCATCATATGCGAAGGAGGTTGCTGTAAGATGTCAGACACGAGCAAAGATGTTTGATATCAGTATAATGACACAGAAATATTTGGAAATATATCATTGAGATAGAAACAGATTGTCTTTTAAATTCTTGAATCCATGAAGATTGTATATTGTATTAATAGTACAGAACCCACATATGGAGGAACAGAGGTCGTGACAGTGATGAAGGCGAATGCTTTGTCGATGATGGAGGGGTATGATGTTTGGATTCTTGTGACCGATCAATTAGCGAATTCTTCACGGACAGTTTCGGAAAAAGTGCACGTTGTGGATCTTAACATTGACTACTATGATGATAATACATTGTGGAAGATTTTCAAATCTTATACAATAAAGAGGTGGCGGCATCAACGGATTCTGCAGCAATGGATGGATAAGATAGAGCCGGATGTGGTGATTTCTACCAATCAAATGGAAAAATACATGATACCTCGCTTGAAGTTTAAGACGAGGCCATTCCTCATAAGAGAATTGCACTATTGTTCTTTGTACAGACTTATTAATGCCAGAACATGGTGGAAACGTTTGTTCGCTAAAATAACGAATTGGTACGATTATAATTTAATGATTAGGAAATATGATAAGATAGTTGTATTAACAGAGGAGGACAAAAAAATGATTTGGCCAGGAGATGAGAGGGTGGTCATTATTCCTAATCCATTTCAGCCCTTTCGTAATGTGCTTGTTTCGCAATCGTTTTCGAATAATGGATGTGATCGTTCTAACATAGCGGTAGCTATAGGACGTTTAGTTCCAGAAAAAAATTTTGCGTCCGCAATTCGCATATGGAGAAAGGTGGTAGACAAACATCATGACTGGGTATTACAAATATGGGGAGAAGGAGGACAGCGTGGAATGTTAAAACGCATGATAGCTGAGCTCTCATTAGCTGATAATGTACAATTGATGGGCTATTCTTCTGATGTGATAAAAAGAATTAGTAACGCAAGCCTCCTGGTTCTTACATCGGATTATGAGGGTTTTGGAATGGTGATAGTGGAAGGCATGTCTGTAGGTTTACCAGCAATTTCTTATGCTTGTCCCAATGGTCCCCAAGCGATTATTTCAGATGGTGTTGATGGTTTCTTAGTAGCTGTTGGTGATGAAGAAATGATGGCAAAGAAAATCTGTCAGTTAATAGAGGACCAGGATTTGCTGCAAAAGATGAGTGCAGCTGCCACACAAAAAGCTTCAGTGTATTCAATTGACCGTGTGATGCAACAATGGGTGTTTTTATTTGAACACAATGTTGGGCGCAATAAAATGTAGAAAAGAAGATGTTATACCAATTAGCACATGTGATTCAAAAGAAATGCCTGTGGTTGTGGGAGGCGACCGAAGCTCTTAATGCTGCTTTCTGTGGAATAAAGATAGGGAAAAGACTGCAATTACAGGATTGCCTTACAGGTGGTGTGAGAATTGCCGATGTCAGTGATGCGGGACGTTTGGCAGACTTCTTTGCCTATCAGCCAGAAGAGAGCTTCAGGTGGTTTCGTCCACATGGGTTTGATGAGAAGACATTGAGAAAATTGTTGGAACGGAAGTCCTATGTGATATATGTGTTGGAGGAAGAGGGAGAGATTATAGGATATGCTTTTTTGAGATGCTTCATGAATGGGAAGTGCTTCCTCGGAAAGATGGTTGATGTGAATCATCAGGGAAAGGGTGTATGTACGAAGTTGTGTGAGGTCGGAATGAATATTGCACAGAAAACGGGTTTCCGTATGTTTGAGAGTATCAATAAGGAGAATATCGGGTCGATGAAGGCGAGTCAAAAAGCGTGCGATGTAATTGTGGTGGAGGAGTTGGAAGGAGGAGATTTGTTGATAGAGGATAGACCTAAAGGCTCGTTAAGACCTTAACGCTAACCCTAACCTTAACGTTTACTTTAACTCTTAACACTAAACTCTTAGCTCTAAACTTGTGATATGATGAAATGGTTGTTTGACAGAGTGGTCTCGTTTGTGGGACTGTGCTTCCTCTGGCCAGTACTGCTTGTGGTGTATGTGCTGATTCGTGTGAAGATGCCGGGTGGTCCAGCCATCTTTACACAGCAAAGAATCGGGAGGGATGGAAAGCCGTTCACCATGTATAAGTTTCGTAGTATGACAGTTGGACATGGTGGCAGTAGTGTGTCGGTGGCAGGTGAGAGCCGCATAACACCGTTGGGGGCAAAGTTGAGAAAGTATAAATTGGATGAGTTGCCAGAGTTGTGGAATGTGCTGATTGGGGATATGAGTTTTGTGGGGCCTCGCCCGGATGTGCCTGGGTATGCTGATAAGTTGCAGGGAGAAGACCGGCTGATTTTGAAGTTGCGCCCAGGAATCACAGGCCCTGCATCGCTAAAGTATAAAAATGAAGAGGAGATTCTTGCACAGGTGGAAAACCCTCAAAAATATAATGACGAGGTAATCTATCCTGATAAGGTAAAGATTAATTTGGAGTATTATTATCATCATTCTTTGGTGAATGATATAAAATTGATTATACAGACGGTCTGTGGGTAAGAAAATCATACGTGCTGCTACCATTGGCATGTCTTTGAATATCTTCTGCCGAGGGTTGTTGAAGGAACTGAAGGAAGAAGGTTACGATGTGGTGGCTCTTTCCAGCCCAGATGCGGATTTGCAGGAACTGGGTGAACGTGAGGGAGTGAGAACTATTGGTGTGGCGATGGAACGCCGAGTGAGTCCGCTGAAGGACATGGCGTCGCTCATCAAACTGGTATCAGTAATGAAGAAAGAGCGTCCTCATATGGTGCATTCGATGACTCCGAAAGCGGGCTTGCTTTGTATGATGGCAGCCAAGATGGCGAATGTGCCAGTTCGGGTGCATACGTTCACAGGGCTTGTTTGGCCTACTGCTACAGGGCTGATGCGTAGGATTCTGATGTTGACTGATAAGGTTACATGTGCTTGTGCCACACATATCATACCTGAAGGAGAGGGGGTGAAGCAGGATTTGCAGCGTTGCATCACACAAAAGCCCTTGAAAGTGTTGGGCTATGGTAATGTAAAAGGCATCGATTTGAATTATTGGGCAAGAAAAAACTCTTGCGTGAAGCATGATCATTTTACGTTTATTTTTGTTGGTAGAATCGTGAGGGAGAAGGGCATTAATGAGTTGGTGTCGGCTTTTGTGCGGTTGAACAAGGAGTATCCCGACATGCGGCTGCTATTGGTGGGACCCTATGAAGAGAACCTTGACCCAGTGCTGCCAGAAACTAAACGTATAATTGATGAATGTGAGGCCATTGAAACGGTGGGGGCACAGAAAGATGTACGTCCATTCTATGAGCAGAGCGATGTGCTGGTGTTCCCCAGCTATCGTGAGGGATTCCCAAATGTTGTGATAGAAGCGGGTGCAATGGATTTACCCTGCATTGTCACAGATATAAATGGCTCACGTGAGATTATTGAGCATGGGAAGAATGGTGTGATTGTGCCTTCACGTGATGAGCAAGCTCTGTATGATGCAATGAAGTGGATTGTGGAGCATCCTGATGAGCGAAAAAAAATGGCTGAGAATGCTCGGCTTATGGTGGCAAGTCGTTTTGAACAAGGCTTTGTGCTGCAATGCCTTAAGGATTATTACAAAGAGATTCTGTCCCCATTGTAAAACCATATAATGAAACTATCTATTATCGTTCCCGTCTATAACGTGGAGAAATTCCTCCCCCGTTGTCTTGATTCTCTGCTCCGCCAAGGCATAGAGAGAGGAATGTATGAGGTTATTTGCGTGAACGATGGATCACCAGACAACTCTGCTCAAATTCTGATAGACTATGAATCGAAATTCCCTGATGTGTTCAAGGTCATAACTCAGGATAATCAGGGCGTGAGCGTTGCACGTAATCGTGGATTGGCCATCGCAAAAGGCGAATGGATTGCTTTTGTTGATCCCGATGACTATGTGATAGATGGAGCATTTAATTACTTGCTTGACCAGTTTTGTCATGAAGGGATTGATGTAATTCATTTTAATTGTACATTTGTTTACACGGATGGAGTAATTTTACATGACCCTGATGCTAAGCCAAATGGATATGTCACTATGGAAGGCGATGGGGCAGAAATATATAACAAAGTAGCGCTGTCATACACATGGTCGAAATTATTCCGTCGAACTATTTTGGAAAGATACTCAATCCGTTTTGAACAAACGCTTATGGAAGACGAACTGTTCAATTTTACTGTGTTTAGTCATCATCCGCACCTACGTGTTATAACAAGTAATCTCTATCGCTACGAACAAGGAAACGTCAATTCGCAGTTGACCATTGTTGACAAAGAGAAAGTGAAAACCCAACTCAGAGAAATGTTCACCTATGCGAACAGTATGTCCTGCCACATGAGACAAGGAGACGAATTGGAGTTGGCTGCTCGAAGAAATTATGATGGATGGTTACGAGGCTATGTGAATAAGATGTTGAAGGCACGCCTTAACCGAAATGAATGGTGTGACTATACAAATATGCTCCAAAATATGCCAATAAAGATGATTGACTCTTCGCGGGAAATAACAAAATTGGGTAGAATAATTAATCATTTAAAGAATATGTCAACAAAATCATACATAATGTATTTTGTTATGGGATTCATTCTGAGAGGAGTTTTCACAAGTTTAGTTCGTCCACGCATTATAGCATCGTATTCCTCAAAGAAATAATCAGTATGAAACTATCAGTTATCGTTCCTGTCTATAACGTGGAGAGATTTCTCCCCCGTTGTCTTGACTCTCTTCTTCGCCAAGGTTTGGAAGCGGGAGAGTATGAGGTTATTTGTGTAAATGATGGATCGACGGACAAATCCTTTACCATTTTAGTGGAATATGAAAAGAAATACCCCGAAATATTTAAGGTCATTACGCAGGAGAACAAGGGGGTTGGACCTGCAAGAAATGTGGGTTTGAAGGTAGCACAGGGTGAGTGGATAGGTTTCGCGGATCCTGACGACTATTTAATGGATGGAGGGTATAAGTACTTGCTTGATAGCTATTGCCAAGAGAATGTGGATGTGGTCGCATTTGAGAAGTACTATGTCTATACGGATGGAATAGAGAGAAAATTTGCCACCGTTCCATTAGAGGGCATGATTGTCTTTGAGGGAGATGGTGCTGTGGCGCATGATCATTATGAATTACCATCTGTGTGCTCGAAACTATTCAGACGTAAATTTCTTCAGCAAAGGAATCTGTTTTTTGAGGCTGTCTATTACGAGGACCTGCTCTTCATTTTTAAGATGTTTAGTTATCATCCTCGTTTTATATACACAAATTGTAAAGTTTATGGTTATGAAAAGAACCAACCGAGTTCGCAGATGCATCAAATAGATAAAAAGGTGGTGTTATCTCAAATGTATGGGTTGCTTCGAGTCGTAGATTTCATGAATCGATACCTCTGCGATAAGAACTGTGTTTTGGATGAAGCAGCCCGTCGTTGTATAGGCATTTGTATGGATGAGTTTTATCGGAAAGCATTACGTGTTTTTCTGACTAGAAAAGAATGGGAATTGTTGATGCGGCGGGTTGGTAAGATTCCTTTACATAAAGCCACGGAGACGGGAAGGTGTCCAAAGAAATATGCGATTATAAAGAACCTCTCGAGCTATTCCTATGTTAATTATTTGGTAATTCGCTTTTTTTATTGTAAATTTGTGTGTAAATTGGTGTAAAGTTGAAAACGATGCATAAAATTGATTTTGTAGTACCATGGGTGGATAGTAGTGACCCTGAATGGATAAAATTATATAATTATTATCGTCCAGATAAACCAATCTCAGACCGTGGAAGATTTAGGAATTGGGATATTTTTCAATATTGGTTCCGTGCAGTGGAACAATATGCTCCATGGGTGAATAAGGTCTATTTGATTACAAATGGGACATTCCCCCAATGGATAAATCCGGAGTGTCCCAAATTGGTAATGGTCGAACATAAAGACTATATACCAGAGAAGTTTTTGCCTACATTCTGTGCAAATACCATTGAATTGAATCTTGATAAGATATCAGACCTCTCTGAACATTTTGTCTATTTCAATGATGATATGTATTTGAATGCTCCAACCATGCCAGAAGATTATTTTCGTGAGGGATTACCTTGTGATTGTAACGAAGAAACTTTATTCATCAACCCATGGTATGACCCAATCGATCGTTTTAGCATAAAGCTTATGATGTTTTGCGATATGGCGGTTGTTAATCACCATTTTAATCGATGGGATACTGTCCGGCAAGCTCCTCGGAATTGGTTCGGGTCGCATTTGTGGGGAAAATCGTTTTTTTCATCCCTGTTGTTGACTAAAATGGAGAATTTTGAGTTTTTCAGTTGGAGACATTGGGAGCAGCCATTGTTGAAATCGGTTATCAGAGAATTGTGGGAAAAGGAACCAGCTCTTATGGCCGAAAGTTGTTCTCGTTTTCGCAAAGAAGTGTCACTGAATCAATATGTCTTTCGATATTGGCAGTTTGCAAGCAATAGATTTTATCCTACAAAGATGAATTCAAGCAGAGCCGTCGGGCTATCATCGGGTTCGGTGAAAGAGGTCTGTAAAATATTAGATGAAGGAAAATATCGGTCTGTATGCATGAATGATAGTCCATATTGTACCGATGAAGATGCTGTATTAGTGGAACGCTGGCTACAAAGCTCGCTGGAAAAGAAATTTCCCCATAAATCTATGTTTGAGTTGTAGTCAATGGGACACCATCCATTTTGATTTCTAGATACCTCATGAAATTATCTGTCATTGTACCTGTATATAACGTGGAGAAATTTCTTCCTCGTTGCCTCGATTCGTTGCTGCGTCAGGGCTTAGAATTGGGTGAATATGAAGTGATTTGTGTAAATGATGGATCTCCTGATAATTGCGCCGCCATCTTGGCAGAATATGAACAAAAGCACCCCGATATATTTAAGGTCATTACACAAGAGAATAAGGGATTAGGTGGTGCACGTAATATAGGTACAGCACTAGCAAAAGGAGAATATATTACATATTTGGATAGCGATGATTATATGATTGATAAGTCGTATAGTTATTTGTTGGAGCATTTTTGTCAAGACAAACCAGATGTGCTTTGTTATGATAAAATCCAAATATATACCGATGGGTCGGTTCTGCATGACTCCAATGCTAAGCCGGAAGGTGAGATTACCTTCGAAGGCGATGGGGCTGAGGCATACAATCGATGGCCTCTACCTAATGTGTGGTCGAAATTTTACAAGCGCTCATTTATTGAGCAGCACCATGTTAAGTCACAGATTGTAGCTTGTCAAGACGAATTATTTAATTTCGATGTTTTCCGTAATCATCCCCGCACACGTGTCGTTACTTGTCGTGTGGTTCGTTATGAGTTGGGGAATGATAATTCTATACAGCGGACCACGGACAAAAAGAAAGTGTTGCAATATGCGGAGGATATGTTCGCAAACATCGATTATATACTTGCTTATTTGGATAGCGGGGAAACGGAGATGAAGCCTGCGGCCATGCGTAATATTAATAGCTTTCTGAATGTTTACCATCACAAGCTGTCCATGGCGTTTATACCATTCGGTAAGTGGCTCTCTTTTCGTCGGAAAATGAAGAGACTCCCTCCCTATAGTCCTGTGATTCAAGGTGATTCTGTCTCTGTGCGTAGGTTGGCTGTGTGTAAGAAATGGGCAGGGGATAATTATTTATTTTATATGCTGTTTACATTCATTCGTAAGGTGATATTCTATCAATTTCTCCGTCCATTGTGGTATAAATAAGAAATGTTCATTTATTAATAATTTAAGTTTCACACGCTTCACTTTTTTATAGTTTTAGAAGTTATAGGAGTTATTGATGTTTGTCATTCGGATGCTCTTCTCGTGGCAAGGTGCTGTCGCTAACTTTGTTAATTCCATTAACTTCATCACTTCCGATAGTTGAGTTAATAATACAAACACAAAAAACGATGAAGATAGTATATTGTACAAATAGAATATATAAGATGGGGGGGCTTGAGATTATTACCATTGTTAAAGCCAATGCGTTGGCTGAGATTCCAGGTAATCAAGTGTGGATTGCATTAGCAGACAATAGCTATTCAACAATAAAGAGGTTGAAGAAGGTTTCTGTTCTTGATCTTGCAGTTCATTATTATGCTGAAGATAATCAGGGGTATTGGCATGCTATTATGGATTTACAGAAAAAACGCAAGTACCATCGTCTGCGATTGGAACAGATGTTGAATGATATCAACCCTGATGTGGTAATCTCAACAGGAATGGCTGCTAAGCGATTTATCCCCAAACTTAAAATCAAATCAAATCCAATATTTATAATGGAACTACATAGCTCTCGACATTTGAACATGCATCTGGCTCAACGATGGCGAGATAAACTCATATCAAAGATGGGAGAAATTTATGATAATGCATTTGTTCTGAAAAAATATGATAGAATTGTTGTGTTGACAGAAGCGGAAAAGACGGGGGCGTGGAAAAATTTCAATAATATTACAGTGATGCCCAATCCTCTTGTTTCACAGATACCAGATTGCTCAACATGTGAGACTAAGATTGCTATCACAGCGGGTCGGTTTGAGTGGGTTAAGAATTTCGAATCACTCATCAATATCTGGGCCAAGGTAACCCTCCGACATCCTGAGTGGATCCTGCAGCTTTGGGGCCAGGGCCCAGACGAAGAAAAAATAAAGGCGCAGATTGAGCGGATGGGAATGCAGGGGCACATTTTTATCATGGGTTATACAACGGAAATGCAGAAGAGGATGAGTGAAGCCTCTGTTTTTGTTTTGACATCTCGGTCTGAGGGTTTTTCATTGACAACGATTGAAGCCATGTCTGTTGGTATTCCGACGGTGGTTTATAATTGCCCGGGTGGTATTCGTTATGTGGTAAAAGATGGGGTAACCGGTTTCTTGGTGCCGTTGAATGATGAGGATGCTTATGTGGAGAAAGTATGTGCTCTTATTGAAAATGAAGAGTTACGTAAGAAGATGGGACAAGCGGCTTTGAAAGAAGCGGAAAAGTATAGACTCGATGGGATTATTTCGCGTTGGATGGATTTGTTTCAAGAACTTTTGGATAAAAAACGAGGAAAAAGAAACGATGCTGTTGTTTGATAATTTAAATGCTATTGTATTGAGTAGATAATGGTGTAATTTTAATGTCTATTCGCCTTAGAAACAATATTTGTGCATATTATTTTGGCGTAATGCTCATTTATTTGTAACTTCGCAAAAAATACGAAAGATATGGATAGAATAAATTTGTGTCTTGCTCACATGAGCGGCAACGAAATGCAATATATTCAAGAAGCATTTGATACGAATTGGGTCGTGCCACTTGGTCCAAACGTGAATGCTTTTGAAGAGGATTTGGAGGATTTCGTGAATGAAAATGGCGCGTTGGATAAGAAAGTGGTGGCATTGAGTGCTGGCACGGCGGCGATTCATTTGGGACTGATTATGTTAGGGGTAGGTAAGGGCGATGAGGTGATTTGCCAGTCTTTCACGTTTGCGGCAAGTGCTAATCCTATCACGTATCAAGGCGCTACTCCTGTATTCGTGGATAGCGAACAGGACACATACAATATGGATCCACAATTGTTGGAAGAGGCAATAAAAGATCGAATAGCCAAGACAGGTAAGAAGCCCAAAGCGATTATTCCTGTATATTTGTATGGTATGCCGGCGAGGATTGATGAAATCATGGAGATTGCAAGACGTTATGAGATTCCTGTGCTGGAAGATGCTGCTGAAGGTTTTGGCTCCAAGTATAAAGGACAGATATGTGGGACATTTGGAGATTATGGTGTGATGTCGTTTAATGGGAATAAACTAATAACGACCAGTGGAGGAGGCGCATTGATATGTCCTGATGAAGAAACAAAGAAGCATGTGATGTTTTATGCCACTCAGGCACGTGAAGCTTATCCTTACTATCAACATGAGAAAATTGGGTACAATTATCGTATGTCTAATATTTGTGCTGGTATAGGAAGAGGGCAAATGACGATTGTGGGTGAACATATTGAGCATCATCGTTGGGTTCATGATTACTATAAGAAAAAACTGAGAGGATATGATAAGATAGTGCTTCATAGTGCTCCCGAACGTTATATGGAATCCAACTATTGGCTGTCAACAATTAGGTTTGAAGATAATAAGCACACCATTGATGGAAAGTTGTTGCCGTTGATAGAAAGGCTTAGTAAAATGGGCATAGAGACGCGCCCATTGTGGAAGCCAATGCATTTGCAGCCCGTGTATAAGGATGCTCCTGCTTATGTGAATGGCGTAAGTGAACATCTTTTCTCATGTGGACTTTGTTTGCCTAGTGGTCCGTATGTGGGAGAGCGGGAGATTAATTATATTGTACAGAGCATTGTTGATAATTTGTGATTATAGGAAATATAGAATGAAACGACTCTATTTGCTATTGACATTGTCATTCCTTTTTTTGACTGGATATGCACAACAGCAGAAATGGAAGGCGCCTAAAAGGCCTAAACGCCCCAAGTGGGAGGCTCCCAAACAAATGGCTCCAGAAGTGATAGATGTTTGGAGACCATATAATGTTTCGGATAATTGGTTCTTGGACTTTTATGGTGGCGTGAGCCTTTCTCTGGCTGAAAATATGGCGGGACATGACTTCGGAAAGTTATGTCGTCCTATGTTTGATTTTGGACTTGGAAAACAATTTTCCAATGTGTGGAGCACACGATTCACGTTTGGATATAAGAACCAGAAAGGTTGGGCAAGTAAGCAGGCGATAGCGGCAAGTACGTTGCTGGGCGATGGTGACTATACGTATCAAGTGTTGGTCTTTTATTTGGATGAACTGATGAGTTTCACGAAGATGTTCTTCCCCTACAATGAGATGCGTAAACTGGATGTACAAATGTTTGTAGGTGCAGGTGTTAATTATTCGTGGAATTTTGATGACAAAGTGGACCGTTGGACAAGATATGGTTATCCCGTGGATGGAAGCGACCATGTGAACTGGGCAGCACGGGCTGGTTTGTTGGCAATGTGGAAAGTGAGTGAAACAGCAGATTTGTCATTGCAAGGTTCGTATAACATCGTGAATGATAATTTCAATGGCGTGAAGCATGTGAATCGGTTTGCGCTGGATTCTTACACAGACGTGGTGTTGGGTGTGCGACTCCATCTGGCAGACCACTATGGCAATAACCGATATTATAAGGTTCGTCGATGGGAGGCCACGTCTTTGAGAACCGCGGAAAGCAAGGTGGCTAATTTGTTGGAAGATGAGCGGACGAAGGAGTATGAAGCAAGGGAAGCTGCGGAAGTTGTTGCTTATGGAGAACTGATGAAAACTCATATTTCATTTTATGTAGACAGGACTTTTGTGAATGATTATCAGATGGATAATATTCGCATAGTGGCGGATTTTTTAAAGAAGAATCCTGATGTCAATCTTATTGTCCGTGGATATTGTGGCGCTTCTTCGAAAAGTGAGTCGCCAGATATGCATTTAGCTGAAAGAAGGGTGGCATCAGTTAAGAAGGCATTGGTGAAATACTACCATGTGGATTCGTCTCGTTTTGAAACGTGGTTTGATGAAGAAGCGACAGCGCCTTTCCCCATGAAAGGAGAATGGATTGATGGCGTGGTGTTTGAGATGGTGAGAAAATAAAAAGTGCGCGTTAGTTGTGTGCTATAAGTACAAATTGGGTGCATTTTTATGAAAATCAGAGAAAATTGATTGAAAAAATAGTATTTTATTTCCGTAATGAGCATCTTTTTTGTAATTTTGCAGCGTTTTTTGTTGCAGAATTGGTGTTGACAGTGAAATGATTGTGCCGAAGTGCGGAAATCATAAAGCGGAATGTGGGGATGTTGGATGGGAATTGGATGTTAAATAATAGGATTTATAATTCAATATAAGACAAATAATTTGGGCATGGCTAAAAAGATTGTAATTTCAATGGTTGCGGTGCTTGTGAGCATAGCAGCTTATGCACAGAATTCAAGTGACTCAATTGTTACGTTGTTTGATGATTTGAGGGTACCCTTGGTGGAAAAGAAATATGTGGCAAATACCAACTTCCAGGACAACTGGTTTATCAGTTTGTATGGAGGTGTGGTTTCCAACTTTGGTAGTGATGATTCACATTCAGGCTTCTTCCGCCTGATGGGACCTGCTGCAGTTATAGCAGCGGGTAAAGAGTTGACGCCTATTAGTACGGTTCGTTTGGGAATAGGTTATGGACGTAATACAGGTGTGACTGATGATGGGTTTGGTGTTGTCATGAAAGATGGCATTCCACAACTTACAGGATATGATGACTTAACCCACAATCGTTTTCACTGGAATTCATATGGGCTGAATATTGACTACATGCTCAATTTTACTAATCTTATATTAGGTTTTCGTGAAAACAGAAAGTTCTATTTTCAAGGTATCATTGGTATTGGAGGATCTGTGTCACGCGGCTACACAACAGATAAGTTCGTGAAAGCAATCGGAGATATTACTGGTGACCCAGACTATAATAGGCACGAAAATCAGTTACATAACAGGGATAAGTATGATACGCGTCAACGTTCATTGGTGCATCTGCGCGGAGGTGTAGCGGGAACTTTTATGATTGCACGTAACTGGAATTTGAATGTAGAAGCAGTTTGCCATATTTTGGATAACTCTTTCGATAGTAATCCGACCACCAAGAATACATGGGATGGCCATATTGATTATCTGGTTGGTGTGAGCTACCGTTTCAATAATAAGGGCGGTCAGGCTCCTGGTTTCTACTATCCTCGTCATGATATGACAGAATATGTTCGACAGATGAATGACATTAATGATACCCGCGATAAGACGAGGAGAAGAAGACAAGAATTGGAGGAGATGACCGATACGATTGACGTGGATGCACAAGTGATGTACACATTGATTGCTTTTGATGAAAACGATACTGCCATTGACCGTCTGCAACAGACAAATATTTATACAACGGCATATGCATGGGCAAAGAATCCCAGAAGTTATATCTATATAACGAATAGTACGGCTGTGGATGATAAACTGTTCCGTAAACGTGCTGAAGCCATCCGTGACATTCTGCTTGAACGCTATGAGATTCCTGCTTCAAGGATACGAGTGATTGCAAGTGAAAAAGATATACAACCGGTGGGTGATTATATCGAATTGATAGTGAATGATTGATTGTTTAATAATAGCGTAATTATTGTTTATTAGGATATGATGACAAAGAAATTATATATATTCATGACTGCACTGCTGTTAAGCATCGCAGTATATGGTCAAGGCTTCCAACTCGTTGACTCCACTTTTACTCAGACTAAACTGGATCAAGATAGTTTGTATTATGATGAGATGGCGTATCTCGATGACTATCATTTTCATGACAATATCTTTGTGCTTGGACAGCTTGGAATAAGCCACTCAATGTCTGAAAACACTCGTTTCGGTAATTTCTTTGACAATGAGAAACTGAGTTTCAATGTAGGTGTCGGTAAATGGATCTATCCGTCATTCGGTGTCCGTTTCACAGCGGGTTTGCACCCTCAAGTGGGTAGAGCAGAATGGGAAATCAGTGATGCATACCCGGAAACGTTTGGTAATTATACCTATAATATGTTCTCGGCATATTTTGATGGTTTGGTGAATTTTACTAACATCCTGTTGAAATATAAAGAGGATCGTGTGTTCAATTTGATTGGTATCGTGGGGTTTGGTTTTAATCATACGTTTGGTTTTGATAAGACAAAGTGTGCGATTATGGCTGCAGGTCTTGATAAGAACTATAAACCTCGGTACAACAATCCCGAAGCAGGTGAACGAGTTATGGGTTATGATGTCAACACAGATCCAGGCAACTTCTTCGCTGCTCATGTGGGTCTTCAGGGACGTTGGAAAGTGAATGCCGCTTGGGATATCATTGGTGAAGTGACATTTAATGGTACGGATGATAAGTACAATGGTCACGAATACGACCGTGTGTATGATACATACTTCGATATATTGGTTGGCGCTCAATTCCACTTCAAGGATTGTCATGGACGTCGTCGATTCCACTATGTGAAGAATCTGAGTGCGGCTGTACTGGATCGTTTGGCAAAGATGCAGGATGATGAGAACGAAAGACTCAATGAGGCAAATATGGCAATTCCTGAAATCTTTGAAAAGATTCGATTCAATGAAGCCTTGCAGACTACCGTTTCTTTCTATGTGGACCGCTATTATATCACCGATGCACAGAAGAAGAATATCAAGAGTGTGGCAACATTCTTGGCGACACATCCAGACATCAACCTGATTGTTACGGGTTATGCTGATATTGAAACAGCATATCCGGCTTATAACCTTCGTCTTTCTCAGAAACGTGCTCAGGCTGTATATGACATGCTTGTGAATGATTATCATGTTCCAACCAACCGTCTGCGTATTGACTATAAGGGTGATACCGTTCAGCCATATACATCTGTGAACGAATGGAACCGTGCCGTTATTTTCTTCCTTGACAGGGACGGCGGTAAGAGTCAGGTTCTTGAGTCTGAAACAAGTAATGAATAACGAATCAAATAAATGGACAAAGCAATGAGATATATATTATTGGCATTAGCATGCATTACGTTTTCCTATGTAAAAGCACAGGAAGAGCAAGAGGTGGTGGTCGAGGAGGCTGCGATTAATGGCGATGTAATCATCCCTGCAGGTCAAACCTCTATTCCCGATTCAGCTTATTATAAGAATACGGAGATGACATCCCTCACAATTCCTGCATCTGTTGAGACCATTGGTAACAATGTGGTTGACCATTGTTTTAAACTTGTGTACATTACAGTTGATGCAGAGAATCCTCACTTTAAGTCAGTTGGTGGTGTTGTGTATTCGAAAGATGGTAAGACCTTGATTCTTTGCCCTCCAGGTAAGACTGGCGAGTTTGTTATTCCAGCCCAGTCAACTACGATAGCACCTTATGCTTTCCGTACTTGTAAGAAAATCACCTCCATCGTTCTCCCCGAGGGCATCACTGAGATTCCTGATGGTGCATTCATGGGATGCTGGGGTTTGGAGAAGATAAACCTTCCACAAGGATTGAAGCGTATTGGCAAGCATGCATTTGATGGTACGATTGTTCAGAAAATGAATATGCCCACCACAATGGAGTACATTGATGATGAGGCTTTCATTAACACAAGCCTTGTCGAGGTGAACCTTCGTGTGACACAACCTTTTGCATTGGGCGAGAATGTGTTCAGCGAAATTCATGTCACTCGTTTGAATGTTCCTTCTGCTGGTCTTCAGAATTTCAAAAAAGATCCTAAGTGGGGTAAGTTCGGACGTATTACTCCAACGCATAGTTATTGGACTGTGAAACTCCCATAAAACAAGACAGCCAATGTTACCCTATACGAAGAGGGCGACCAACGATAACGATTGGTCGCCCTCTTCTTTGATATTACTTCTCCGAAGCTTCCTTCTTCCTTCTCCGAAGCTTCTTTCTTGCCATACCGAATCTCTCCAACCTCGGTCTAGCCATACTCTAGGCTGCTTCTAGCCATACTGCAGGCTGCTTCTAGCCATACTCAAACACTATGCCAAGAGTATGCCAAGTCATTTGATGACTCGAATGTATTGTGGTTCAATATGCGTGCCAATAGCGCCGAGCATTTCAAAGTTGATGAGGAACATGCGTTTGGCACGTCCCTTCGCTTTCAGAAGTGTTCCTTCGTAGCCGTCAAATAGGCCACCCACAATCTTCACCTTGTCCCCTTGCTTTAGTTCCACTTCATCGGGGTGAAAGTAGGTGATATCTTCTTTCATCTTGGTGGAGGAGTCGATGAATAGTTCCATTTCTCGTGTTGGCACTTGTAGTATTTTGAATTTTCCATCTACTTTCTTATAACAATAGGTGATGAAAGGGTGTGTATTCTTCAGAGCATTCAGTTGGCGGAATGGTGCATAGACAAAGACGGTGTTTGGAATAAGTGGACGTTCCACAATCACTTTCTTTCCCTGTATGGTCGTGTCGGTCGCAGCCATAGGACAATAGGTGCGCAGTCCTGCTTTCTCCATGACTGATGTTGCTAATGTCTCTTTCCTGCTGACTTTTAGGGCGAACCATTGTGGTTCGTCCTTTATTGATGATACAGGTCCTTTTTTCTCTGCTAAGCTTTCCATGAGTGTGTTTATGTGAAAACGCTGCAAAGGTAATGATTTTTTCACTTAAAATCTTTATCTTTGCAGCATAAAAAGAATCGTGCAATGATAAAAATGGACAAATTAACTAACGCCTCTTGCCTAATTAGGGCATTCTTGTTTTTTTCTTTCTTTCTCTATTCATGGAACGTTGATGCTCAGGAGTGGTCGGGGCCAAGTGCATTGAAAATTCCAGTTTCCCAAGAGGCGAAGCCATATACTCGTTGGTGGTGGTTGGGTAGTGCGGTTGACTCGGTGAGTATTGACTACAACCTTACGGAGTTTGCCAAGGTGGGTATCGGTGGTGTGGAAATCACCCCGATTTATGGTGTGAAGGGTAACGATGCCAATGATATTCCTTACTTGTCACCGCAATGGATGCAGATGTTAAAGTATGTGGAGAAACGAGGTGCAGAATTGGGTGTTGAGACCAATATGGCAACAGGTACGGGTTGGCCATTCGGCGGACCTCTGGTGCAGGAAGAGGATGCTGCGAAGAAGATTGTATTTGATGCCAATCAGGATGCCACCATGGAACTTACGAAGCAGAAAGTGAAACGTGCTGCTCCTGGTGGCGAAGGGTTTGTGATTGATCACTTCAACCGCAATGCTGTAGCTCGTTACCTTGAGCGTTTTGACACAGCCTTTGCCCATCAGCAAGTGCCCTTCCCTCATACCATGTTTAATGATTCCTATGAAGTGTATGGTGCTGACTGGACTCCCAAGTTATATGAAGAGTTTCAGAAGCGGCGTGGTTATGATCTTCGTCCCTTCACCTATATATTGAATAAGAAAGACTCGCTTCGTACTGATGCAGATCGTCGCATTGTCAGTGACTACCGTGAAACGTTGGGTGAATTGCTTTTAGAGAACTTCACCACCCAATGGACTGATTGGGCACACAAACATGGAAGCATCACGCGCAATCAGGCGCATGGTAGTCCTGCCAACTTGCTTGATATCTATGCTGCTGTTGATATTCCTGAATGTGAAGGTTTTGGACTCAGCGATTTTGGCATTCTCGGACTTCGCAAAGATGCAGGCTTCACAAAAAAGAATGACTCTGATATATCAATGCTGAAATATGCTTCTTCTGCTGCTCACATCTCTGGAAAGAAGTTCACTTCCAGCGAGACTTTCACATGGCTCACTGAGCACTTCCGCACTTCTCTCTCGCAGTGCAAACCCGACCTTGATCTTATGTTCTTGTCAGGTGTGAACCATATCTTTTTCCATGGTTCTTGCTATTCTCCCAAGGATGCAGAGTGGCCTGGGTGGCGTTTCTATGCCAGCGTGGACATGACACCCTATAACAACTGGTGGACAGCTATGCCTGCCTTCTCTCGCTACATTCAACGTTGCCAGTCCTTCCTCCAGTGGGGAGACCCCGACAACGATGTGCTTGTTTATTTGCCATATTATGATATGCTCTACGACCAGCCTGGCACCGTTGCCCTTTTTGACATCCACTCGATGGAGAAACGTGCACCGAAATTCATTGAGACTGTGCAGACCATTATCAAGAGCGGTTACGATGTCGATTATGTGTCCGATAGATACCTTCTTTCCGATGAG
>Ga0247609_10000542_pt1 | contig 52113 bp, 44 predicted proteins | sample 172DNAGHGlowgp2_FD_193487 | JGI IMG/M metagenome (GOLD analysis project Ga0247609, IMG submission 193487) | Sheep rumen microbial communities from Palmerston North, Manawatu-Wanganui, New Zealand - 1728 DNA GHGlow gp2 | ecosystem: Host-associated > Mammals > Digestive system > Stomach > Rumen ... | reverse complement strand
AAACTATGTACATAATCTATTTGTTTATTAAAATTATTTTTAGTATGTTACAATAAAATATAAATATTATGGAATGGAGAACTGTTAAAGGATTTGAAGGTGTTTATGAATTAAGAAATGACGGTTTGATACATAGTTTTCCAAGGCAAGGGTGTAGAGGTGGATATAGTTATGGAAATGACAGTAGAAATTATTTGCATTTTATGCTTAATGGAAATGGGCAAAAAAGACAAGTTTATGCACATCGTCTTGTATGGGAAACATTTGTAGGTGACATACCACAAGGATATGATATACACCATAAAAACGGCAATACTAAAGATAATAGAGTTGATAACCTTGAATTAATTGATTTACATACACATAGAAGCGACCATAAAAAAGAAACTTATCATTTGATAAAAGACAAATTACAAAAAGCACAAATTGAAAAATGTTCAAAACAAGTTCTTCAATATACATTAGACGGACAATTTGTCGCTGAATATCCAAGTGTAAGAGAGGCAGAAAGAAGCACAAATATTGATAGTAGTTGTATTGCAAAGTGTTGTAATGGTAAGCGTAAATCAGCAGGTGGTTCTATATGGAAATACAAAGAGACAGCCTCTTAAAGTGGGGCTGTCCCATATCGACTGTCTGATTTGGTTACAGACATTTTCGGATTCCGCCGCTGTTCTCACTACTTGCACACTAAGCCAATATGGGACACACCGCATAGCGTCCTATGCTCTTTCCATCCCACTTATTTAGTCATCCAAGGCATCAGTATTGTCTATATCTTGTTGCCTTTGCCAATTATCGTCAAATCCATCGTTGTTTTCATCTTCTCCGATATGGACAGATGCTTTTCCAAAGTTGAATTTGGCAACTCTTCCGTCTTCAACTGCTTTCACACCAAATGCAATTGCTGGCCAGAACATAAGTTCACCAACAGCTTTCAAAATACTTCCATCTATGATTGCCATAGGTGGCAAAAAAAATCCTGTAACTAACAAAGCAACAGCAAAGAACAGAGTAACCCAAAATGCGATTACATAGTGTTTGTTGAACACTTTCTGGCATCTGTTTATATCTTTTTCTTTACCCATTTAATATATCTCCTAAGACCTAAGTCTTTATTTTTAAAAATCTTCAGAACAAATTATGTCTCTCGGTATTTCAAATTCAAACTGAGCGTATTGTCCCGCTGTTTCATCCTTGAATTTTTCGGTAAAAGGTTGATACGTTATTGTTGGAAAATCAACATCATAACGCTCACAGAATGTGGCTATTATATTACCAAGCAACTGTTTTGCAATTGATTGTATTTGCAGCCTATTATCTTCTCTGTTGTCAACCAATCTGTCAACATAGAACAAAGTAAGGCCATAATAGTCAAACATTTCTGTCTGTCTATGCCTGTTCTGTGTGACAATGAAAACACCATAGGCTACGCTTGGGTTGGAATTCATTATTGTGTAAATGCTTCCATCCTTTGCTGTCCTTATGTTTGGGTGCTTCAAAGCAATGCTTTCAAGTGCTTTTGTTATTTGGTATAATGTCATAGTTAGCAACAACTTTTACCTTTTATTTTTCTTCCCCTGAATCCACCAAGCCATAATCCTATTGAACTTGCCGAATCAATGTTTTTCTGCATATTTGAACAACTGCATTCATCCAACTCAGGGTAAAGTTCCTTATTTGAAAGCAAGTATTGCTGTAAACGTTTGCAGTAGAAATCGGCCCTGTATTGATAGTAAGTGTCAACCCTACTTCTTTCGTCTTCTGTAAGGTTTTGTATATGTTCGTCATTTGAAACAACAACACCAATATTTGCCAGCTTGACACCAATTATAGGTATTAAGTCACTGATTACCTTATAAAGCAAATAATATTGGATTTGGTTGTCCAAAAGTGTCTTGTATGCAATGTTTTCATTGTCAACAATTGAACCGTCTTCAACCATAGAGCAAAGCCTTTCATACATACAGGAACCAATAATTCCTTGTAATCCAATCTCTTGCGCTTCCCTGATTGCAGGGAGCAAATTCTTACCCCATATATTATCGTCAAGCCCGCTAAGGGTTTTTATTTTGTCTTCTGATATTAAAAGCACTTTAGCCATATCTTCTTATCTTTTTCTTGTTATTAAATATAAAATCAGCCTGATTGGGGATAATCTTCAGGAAAAAAAATCCAATTATCCCCTATAAGGCATTTTAGATAAAGTCGTTGTAGAAACTGCTGTAGTTTATGCTGTAAACGGTACTATTATCTGTTGTGTCATAGACTTTAAGCGTTTTTATTGCAAGTTCTGCAAATTGAAAGATACCGTTAGTCAATGCAGATGGGTCGTTGATTGTAAACATACTTCCGCCAGTGTTTTGTGAATGTATTGTTGAATAAACACTAAAGTTTGCAACTTCAGCATTGTTTATTTTTGCAACAACTTTTATTGTGCTGCCAGTAAATGTGCATACAATACTCATATTATACCAAGTACCTGCCGTAAGCAAGAAATGAGGTGATTGTAATGATACCGATGGTGTACCACTTGTTGTTGTTTTGATTATGCCAAATGCTCCATATGTTCCAACACCAGAGCCTGTCGGCATATGTCTCAAAACCAATCCTCCATCATATTGCATATTCTCAGGTGTATATTGTGAGAATATTACATTCTCATTATAGTCACTTGCGTATTGGTCAAACTTCACTTTCATATCCAACTCAATTCTTCTGTTTGGCTTAATGAATGATGCGTCATATCCAAAAGATTTGTACTTACCAAGATTCATATAACCTGTACCTGTTGAACTGCCACCCTGTGGAACTGATACGGTAACTGCACTCCATCCACTTACATTGGTATAAATTCCATTTGATGTAAATGCTGTTGTGCCTGATACATTATTTCCATCAGTGCCACTTTGAGGAACATTGACTGTGATTGCACTATAACCGTTTTCCGCTGAGAATGAGCCGTTTGTTGTTGCTGTAAGTTCACCAAGCAATGATTTTTGGTATGCAATACCGTCAGTGTATCCAATATTGTATCCTTCTGTATTTCCGCTTATTGTTGGACCAGCAATTGGTGTTCCTGAACCACTATGGTATATGTATTGCTTGCTAACTTCATCATAAAAGCAAGGTACATCATTTTCATCTAGGCAAGGTCTCATATCAAGGGCTGTTTTACCATTTCCATTCTCTACCCTAAAACTATAGTATCTTGCCCTTATACACCTAGTTATTTGGTGGGTGTTTCCATCCAAGCCTTCACAGTTTAAATACAAGTTTTTTGTTGAATTTATGGCACTTGAACTTGCTGCAACAAGCAAAGTCCCGTCATTTTCATCGGTAATTCCATTTTTATCCAACGATATAAGATACCTATTTCCGTTTACAACAGAATAAGTGCTTCTGTCTATATATCTTCTGTTGTTTCCAAACATAAATCCAATTGAAGAATTGTTGCCGCTCCTTCTGAACAATACATATTCCGAACAATCGCCATAATAGGCAAACCAAACATCGCCATATCCATTTCCGCTTATAGGCGTAAAGTCAAGGTATATCTTAGCATTTATATCAGTTCCAATATTATATCCTGTATCCCATCCTATCTGTGTACCGTCAGTCTCAATGTATTCAAGATATTTTACACCGCCACCACTTGTTGGAACGTTTACAGTTATTGAAGACAAAGGATGCGCTGAAGAACCATATTGTCCATTTTCTGTAATTGTTATGGAACTGAATGTTGATATGACATTATTTTCACCACTTGTGTATCCACTATTAAATGCTTCTTCCAATTCTTCGTCAGTATGTCCAGTCTGTGGAACATTTACAGTGACTGCCGAATAAGAGCCATCTGATAAAGTTACCGCTGTGTTTTCTGTAAACGTAACGGCTGACATCTTTGCTTTTTCCTCAGAAACACCATCTGTGTGTCCTGACGTATAACCTGACGTATAACCTGAATTGTAAGTTGAAGCCGTATCAACATTAACACTGACACTATTCCAACCATTCTCTCTTGAATAGTTGCCATTTTCAGTGAATGCCGTTGAAACCAACAATGCCTTTTGGTCTTCCATACCTTCAGTATATCCGCTTTCATATGATTCTTCAAGTTCTTGGTCCGTATGTCCAGTTTGAGGAACATTGACTGTGATTGCAGAATAACCGCCATCGCTTATAGTAACGGCTGTATTTGCTGTGAAAGTCGTTGCTGAAAGTTTGGCCTTTTCCTCGTAAACGCCATCAGTATGCCCACTTGTGTATCCACTTGTATATCCACTGTCGTATGTTGATGCTGTATCTACATTAACTGTAACACCATTCCAACCGTTTTCCCTTGTGTATGTTCCGTTTTCAGTAAATGCAGTTGTAACCAACAAGGATTTTTGGTGCGTTTCACCGCTTGTATAGCCGCTGTTGAATCCATCAGTTGAACCACTTTGGTAGCCCTCAGTATATCCACTGTCATATCCTTCACTTGAACCGCTTGAATAACCGTCAGTAAATCCATCGTCAAAACCTCTGTCATAGTTTGTCTGTCCATATTCAGTTGCGTCAACTGTGACTGCTGAAAATCCATCATATCCAATTTCAGGTGTGACAACAGTAATGTCTTGTGAAACAACTATTTCCTTGTCTTCCAATACAGAACCGCTTTGTGGAACATTAACCGTTACTGCTGACCATCCGTTAACCCTTGAATATTCGCCATTTTCTGTGAATGCTGTTGCGGCCAACTTGTCTTTTTGGTCCTGAGTACCATCATCATAACCGTCTTCATATCCCTCTTGGTATGACCCACAACCGCCACCTGAATGACCTGAAATAACGTCTTGTCTTGGAATCCAACATTCCTGTTGTTCTGTGCTATTGTTCAAATATATCATTTTCAGTGTTTTTATTCGTTGTTATTAACCGTTTCTTGTGAATTGTCACCATCTTCTGCCCAATCAATTGTAAAAGGTTGAATTTCAACTGAGCCAGTAATATTGAATATTTTATCGAACATTGTGACTATCTTTTTCTGTAAAGGTCTTACCCTTAGCCTGTTGTAAAGTTTGAATGCTTGTTGGTAGTCTTCACTATTAAAACCTGTTGTTTCTTTTTCTACACCAAAAAGAACAGGTGAAGCACCGAATGATTCGTAAATCTTCTTTGAAGCCCTTTCTGAAGTTGTGTTGTATTTTTCTGCATAATTGACAATATCCAACTTACTCAAAGTCACACCGTTATCTTTTCCATTTGAAAAATTGAGAAGGAATCTTCCTACATTGCCTGTACCGCAAAACTTTTCAGTTATATCTTTTTCAATTTCGGCCTTTTGTTCATCGGTTGGTACACCATTTCCGAAATTGAAAACATAAGAGCCAAAGAAACCGTTTTCAAGCTGGCTAAGGTTGAATTCCGACAACTGTCTTTCCACTTCGCAATCCTTTAATGATGCAATATATTGTGGCAATCCGTATGTTTTGTCGTTTTCTGACTTAATCATTATGACAGATGTAGGGACATTAACGGCCTCAGGTATGAATTTAGGATATACAACCCTCTTGTTGGACCTTGCATATTTCTTGTCATATTCCTCTGAATAATAGAACAAGTCGTTTTTCTTTGAGGTCCTTACATATTTTGCGCTCAAATTATATAATTCACCGATGTTTCCGCCTTTGTTCCTAATCACTTGGACAAATGCGTTTCCATATACAAGATAGTCCCTTGCTATGTTTTGTACAAGCTCATATAAAGTGTCGCCCTTCTTGTTAACTTCCTTATTGAATGGTTCAAAGACACAAGTTACGCCATCACCCGCAACCATATCAGCAGTTCCGTTTATTATTGACCTTAATGTCGTTACGTCAGTGAACAAACCATACAAATAATATGGGAATGTGTTGTCTTCTCCCCAATTTATGTAATCCTTTCCTCTTCCTTCGGTTTCAATGAACGAAGGTATTGATTGTTCAACAATCTTTTCAATTGCGGCAAATCCCATTTGAATGTTCTTATCCATTGTACTGTAAATATTCTGTGTTATTATTATTGTAAGTGTGTTGCTCTTGCGACTCAACATTATAATCTCCTATTTGGCATAAGCCCTCGGCAACTAATTTATCGTTTTCATCATACAAATAATAGTTGTACTCACCGTCAACTATTCCATTTGGTAATGAAATGCTATCAAAATGATAAAACATTCCACTGTCTTCCAAATCAGTGACTGAAAACTCATACTCTTTCTTGTCTACGTTATTCTTTAGTATTAATTTCATAATTTACACTGCTTTTACATTAAATATAAATAACCCTGCACCTTGTTTCAAGCGATTTTAGACACTTTTGCATAAAAGTTGAATAAGTTTACATATGAACACACAAAAAGCCCCATATCGAAAGATACAGGGCCTTACATTTTAAATTATTATTTATTTTTGTTGGATTAGTTATTTTACTGAGCAGTAAATGTCCATCCGCTTAGGTTTTGGTTGCTTTTCCAACTTGAATAGTTAGAGCCTTTTGGATAATATACCGTACCAGTTGATGGAACACCAAGGAAAGAATTTGAAACAATTGTTGGAGCTGTTGTTGGATATGCAGAAATTCTCTTTATAGAAGTACAATCTCTAAATGCAGAACCAGCTATTGATGTAACTCCAATTCCTAACGTTACGCCAGTAACCGAACTGCATCCAGAAAATGCAGCTACACCTATTGATGTAACTCCTAGTGATATACCTAAGTAACTAAGCGAACTACAGCCAGCAAATGCATATTGGTCTATTGATGTGACTGAAATTGGTATTACTACTGAACTAAGCGACCTACAGTTTTGAAATGCATTTTGGCCTATTGATGTAACTCCACTTGGTATCGTTACGGAACTAAGTGAAGTGCATCCACTAAATGTACCATTGTTTATTTTTGTAACTCCATTTGGTATTTCTACTGAACTAAGCGACCTACATTTTTGAAATGCATTTTGGCCTATTGATGTAACTCCATTTGGTATCGTTACGGAACTAAGCGAAGTACATTCACTAAATGTATTATCACCTATTGTTTCGATTCCGTTTGGTATTACGGCTTCTGTAATACTTTTATCAATCAATTTGGCAAAATTGTCTGGAACATTGACCGTTATTCCTGAATATCCACCTTCCGACACTGTAATTGCCGTATTTGCCGTAATGGTGATTGCTGAAAGTTTGCTTTTCTCATCAGTGCTTCCACTTTCATATCCGTCAGTATATCCTGATGTATATCCGTTATTGTATGTCGATGCCGTATCTACGTTAACTGTAACACCGCTCCATCCATTTTCCCTTTGGTATGAACCGTTTTCAGTTATTGCCGTTGATACAAGTAATGATTTTTGATGTGTTTCTCCACTATTATATCCGCTATCAAACGCTTCTTCCAACTCTTCATCAGTATGGCCAGTTTGGGCTATGTTCACAGTTATTGAAGACAATGGGTTTGCAGAAGAACCATAGTTTCCATTTACTGTTACGGTTGTACTTGAGAATGTGCTGATAATTGAATTTTGTCCGTCAGCATATCCTTCTTCGTATTTACCGTCATTATTTTTAAAACTGATTATCATATCTGCAAAAATTAATACTTGATTATTACATTGTCATCTGTATTACCGCTTAGATAGAAAATCATCCCCTTGGCAATGTCATTGACTACCATTGTTTCATTTGCAGGTGTGGATTCTTCCCAAGCCGTAAACTTACCGTCTCCAACAGAATACATCAAAGTGTATCCGTTGCTTGTATGTCCTATTGCAAAACTGTGTGCAAGAACACTGAAAGGCTCTTCGCCATTAATTTTAATTGTATTCATAATCCTATAAACTGTTTATTAGTTTCCAAAAATCGGAATTATTATTATGCCTTAATATATAAAAAAACAGTCCATTCGGTCTGAATGAACTGTTATATTAAAGAATTCTATCGTTTAAGCAATAACTGCTTCGACTGCTGAAGCGTCAACTTCATTTGGCCACTCGCTTGTTTCAGCTGTTAACTCAACGGTATATTGGTTTGCATCGCCTTTTGCAGTACCAGTTTCGCCTGTACCTGCTGTATTGGTCAAAGGATTGTTTTTGTCACCAATCATCCAATAGTGTCCGTTAGCGTCTTTTACGATTGCTATTGCCTCAGCCAACATCAATGCTTGCATAGCGGCTCTTTTTGATGCTTCCATATGAGGCATTAAGTAACTGATAACAGTTGAAACGTATGAAGAACCGTTGTCGTTCACTGTCAATGTTGAAGTGAAGTTAGATGTGTTCTTTTTGAGTGTGAATTCTTGGAACTTTGCAGTGCCTGACATTGAAATCTCTGTGATACCCTCGTCTGATAAAGTTGAAGCAGTTCCAATTGTTACAGATGAAACATCATCAGCATTTGCAAGATAAATCTTAGTGATACCACCAAGGTTAGGTTGGCAAAGTGAGAAATTAACTGATTTTATTGTTGAACAACTCATTTTATATTGTTTTTTTTTAAATGTTATTTTTCTGTTTTGGCTTATTAAGGGGCTTACCCTATTGCAAGCCCCATTACATCGCTATTTGTTTACTTTCCGATTACGACTGCATCAGGATAAAGAGTTGCAACACCAGCGTTGAACAAAACTTTAACTTTAACTAATTCGTCTTCATCGTTGTACCACATCTTGAAGTCTTCCTTAGCGTCAAGCATATCGCAAGCATACACCATATTGTCAGGAACTGAAGCATAAATCCTGTCTGAACCAGTCAAACCATATGCCTTGCGGACCTTGATGTCTGAACCAGGAACAAACATTTCAGTCAATTCACCATTGAAAGCAGGGTCGTAATGATACAAGTTAGCAGAAACTAAGTTTTGTACATATTCTCTGAATAAAGCAGGTGAAACGAAAATGACTGCTTCGTCAATCCATTCCTCAGGAATTGCCATATAAACGGCTTTGATTCTTTCGTAAGCTGAAGTACCTGTAGCAGCTGTAACAACTATCGTTGATGCGCTGTCAGCACCTTCTGCAATTGTCAAGAAACCATTGATAAGGTCGCCATCGCTTTTATCTCCTTGCCAAATCAAAGTTTCAACTTGCTTGTTGATACCTTTAACGATTTGGTCAGTGATTTCGCCTTCAAATGGAAGTCCATCTTCGTTAGCGTTGATACGGACTTGATATTCAGCGAATTTGCCAAGCATATCTTTCCAGCACCATTGGTCGTTGTACTTGATTACTGAGGTTTCAACGTCTCTGTCGGCAAGAACAGTTGAACCTTGGGCTGAGAAACCGCAAGCACTTCCGTCTTGAAGAACAGGGTTGACATCTAAATAGTTTAATCTTTCTTTGGTCTTAACACCAAGTTGCTTTCTAAGTAAAGGTAAAGTTTCACCTTTGATACCTGAACCAAGAACTGCGTCTTTTACTAAAACTTCTTTGTTTGTCTCAACATATGAAGTGAGACCTGTTACGTTATAACCCATTTTAATATTGTTTTTTTCTTATTATTATTCGTTTATGTTGATATATAACCGCTTATAAAAAGCGGTCTTTTTTTAGAATTTGTAACCTTTTGCCCTCAACTTAGCTGCTTTTGAGTTGTCGTTTTTTTCATCAGCCAATTCAAATGCTTCCTCTGCGTTTGGTGCGGCAGGTTCTTTTTCCAACTCTGCAACTTTGTCTTTAAGTTCTTGGTTTTCAGTTTCTAATTCTGCAATTCTTGCTTGAAGTTCTTCGATAAGTTTGTCTTTTTCGTCTGTTTCAGGCTCGTTTGCAGGGTCGGTGTCTTCACTTGCAGGATTTTCTTCATCCATATTTTCTTCTGAAGGTTCCTCAGCGGCAGGCTCGTCTGTTGCGACTTCTGCTTCATTGTCTTTGATTTCAACAACCTTACCATCAGCGATAACTATAATTTTGCCATCCTCGGTCTTGTAGTCGCCATTTTCAATTTCTACTTCGTTTCCGTCAGCGTCAATACCTCTGACTTCCATTCCTGCTTCAAGTTCATCGCCATCGAATACGATAACACCCTTGTCGGTAGAAACCTCTCCAAATTCAATTAAAAGGCTCCTTAGCACTTGTTTGATTTTTTCTAATTTGCTCATTGTTTTGTTATACTTTTCTTCTTTATTATTTGTTTCTTGCTTGAATTCTTGTCCTGTTGGCTCAATGCCGAAATATCCCTCAAGTGAAAATCCCTTGAAATCACCTTTTTTGACCTGTTCCCAAACATCTTCGTTGTTTATGTGGAACTCGGCAAACAATGAGCCGTCAGCATAAGCCTCAAACCCCTTTGGATTGATTCCGTTCTCGCTGTCCTTAATGAAGAATTGGACCATATCAACACCTTCAACCAACTCTCCGTTGTGGTTTAGGTCAACATTGTTCTGGAAATTGTTCTTTAGGTATCTTTCAGCCATTGTGCGCAAGGTTTGTGCGTCATAGTAGATGTAGTACTCGCCATATATTGGGTGTATCCTGTAAATCAGCATATTTGCAGCCATAACAAGGCCCCTGACTATATGCTTTTCCTCATTCTCAATGGCAAACTTCTGTAATTCCTTTTCCTTCTCAAATGCAACAAAATCACTCTCTGTTGCAGGAAAATCAACCAACGAAATAGTGACCATACCTGCCTCTTCGTTGTCTATAATTGCTCTGTAAATTGGAAGTTTATTCATATTCTACTGTTTTATACCACTATATATAAAAAAAGCCGTAGTTGGCTACGGCTCTTCCTTTAATTATGTGTAAATTAGAATGTTACTTCTGTTTTACGTTTGTTAGACTTATCCAATGCATTGGAAATGTCTGATTCAACAACATATACTCTTGTTTCACCTTTTCCTCTTCCTGACCCATCGTTGTTCAATTCGTCTATGTCGTCCATTCCTGTCAAGTTACGGCCCGTATTTGGTTCGTATTCCATAACATCAGGAAGTTGGAAATTGGTTGAACCGCCACCACTACCTGAACCTCCTCCAGCATATGGGTTTTCCATTGAAGTGGCTTTGATTTTTTGTGCTTGAATTGCTGTTGTTGCCAAAGCAGCTGCTGCTGCAACAGCACCAAGAACAGGACCAACATAAGGTATTGAAGCCATTGACTGATAAGCACCGATAGCAGCACTGAATCCGTTAATCCAAGTCATAGCCAATTGAAGATTTTTTGACTTGTCAAAGTTTTCCTTTTGTTGTGCATAAAGAGCTTCGGCCTGTTCTTGTGTTATTTTCTTGTCTTCAAGTTGTTTGTCAATCTTGGCTTGTTCAAGTTCCATTAAACCAGTGTAATAGTCGCTTAAACTACCCAATATGTCGCCAACTCCAGATGCAGCATCTTTAACTGCGTTGACCCACTCTTTCCAAAGGCCCTTTTGGACTTTAAGCATATTGACTTCTTTGTCATATTCAAGTTGAATCAACTCACCAGTAACCTTTGCGGCCTCTCTTTTGGCATTTTCCTTTTCCTCAAAAGTCAACTTTTCATCATTGGCCATTTCGTTGTACATTTCCAAAAGTCTTTTAAGTTGTCCTTTTTGTTCGTCATATGCCTCTTTGTAATAGTCTTTATCTTCGTACAAGTCTCTAAGAGCATTTCCATAGACACCTTGCCATCTGATTGCGTTGTTTATCTGTTCCTTGAAGTTTTGTTCAGCAATATCATTTATGGCTTGGTTTCCTTCCTTAACAATAGTTAGTCTGTTTTCCCAATCCTGTTTGTAAACATCAGATACTTTTCTGAACCTTTCAAGTTCAAGATGGCTAAGTTTTGCCTCAAGCTCGTTTTTCTTATCAAGGAACTTTTGGAATGTTGGTAATGTCTGACCAAGTTCTTCCATTGTCATACCGTAATAAGGACCATTTTTGTCTTTAGCTAAAGTTCCATACAGTCTATCAATTTCTTTCTCAATATCAATTAATTCTTTTTTTGCGGCTTGAGAAGCCATAGTAAACAAATTCTCTATGTTTGCAACTGCTTCATCAGGTATTGTTATTCCGCTAAGAGCTTCTTTCAAATCGAATGTTGCGCTAACATTTTCCATTGTTTCCTTTACAACCCTATCAAGATTATAAAAGTCTTTTTGCATATTAGCCAATGAAGTAGCGACAATATTATCAAGGTCTGCTTTTGTTAGGTTGGCTCTTATTTCATCAACAATATCTTGTGCTTCTTTAAGAGTAAATCCGTATTGTTCTTGAAGTCCTTTAATGAATTGGTCTGAAATCTCAAAATACACTGGTTTACCATCAATTAAAGTTTTGACTTCTCTTGCGCCTTCGTAATATAAATCAACAAGTTGCTTTACAAAAGCGTCTGCCTCTTTTTTAGAGATACCAAGATTTTCCATAAGGTACTTCTTCATATCAGACACATTTCTTTCAACAACTGTTGAACCACTCTTGAATGATATTACAAATCTACTTGTCCAATCATTCCATCCGTCTATTACACCCATAAGGTTTTGGTTTTCCTTACTGATGTAATTCTTGAATTTACCATAGAAATCAGTGTAAGCCTTTTCTATTGATTTAAGGTTATCTTCAAGTATTTTCTTTCTTGCTTTAGCTGCATCATCAGCGGCCTTTTTACTTGCGGAATTTCTCTTTTCTTCCTCTTGCTTTTGGTGTTCGCTTAATTCCCTGTCATAAGCCATTTTATCCCTTTGGGCTTCCCTATACTCATCAGAATCTTCCTTGTATTGGGCCATACGAACCTTGAATAATTCGTCATATGCTTTCTTGCCTTCCTCAGTGTACTTCCAATCAGAATCATACTTTGCTTCATTGTCCTTGATGATGTTGTCAAGTTCCTTTTTTCTTGCGGCTGCTTCTGCTTTTCTTGCTGCCTCATTCTGTTCAGCAGTCTTCTTGTCATATCCTTCCTTGAAAGCACCAACGACATTGATTGTGTCTATTGCTGTGTCTTTCATTTCAGTGAAGCCTTCCTTGATGTCATCGCCAATCTTTGACCAATCTCCCTTGAACAAGTCTATCATAACCTTTGCCAATGTCTTGATTGGTATGATTGCCATCTTTATAGGGTTGATGACTGAATTTTTGATTATGTTTCCAAAACCGCTAAGAACTGCCTTGACCTTATCGAAAGCCGATGACATATCCTTATTGGCTCCAATCATTTCCATTATCTTGTCTTTAAATAGACTGAATATTGCAATCAATGAAGCAATAAGGCCAATGATGAAACCAATTGGGTTGGCTTTCATTGCGGCATTGAGGCCCTTTTGTGCAACTGTTGTCCCTTCAGTTGCTGTTGTTTCCATTATTTTTGATTGGGCATCTTGTTTTGAAGCGTTTGCATTTGCCTTTGTAGCAACCGTATTGGCTTTTGTGGACTTTGTGGCCAAACCCATTGATTGTGAAAGACCTTGCGTTCTCTTTATGAACCCGTCAAGACCTTGCATACCTTGGACCAATGCCATTGCCTGTTGGACTTTAAGCATTGCCTCTTTAACCTCTTCGTTTTCACTACCAAACAAGCCCATAGCGGCATTTACAGCTGAATATCCTGCTGCAAGGTTTGTTGCAATACCTCTGACATTCTCCAATTGGTCTCCAAAATCAGTTGAAGCATATTTAATTTGCTCTTGTTGTTCTGACAATTGATGGGTAATCTCAGCAGCCCTTGCCATAGCATCAGTATATGCCTGTGAAGCAGGGTCCAACTGTTGCATTGCCTCTTTACATTCCTTCAATTCTTGCTTCCAACTGACAAAAGAAGTGTCAACACCTTCCAAAGCAGACTTATAGTTACCAACGTTGCGTTGACTGTTTCCTATTGAAGCGTCTAAAGCCTTCAACTCATTGTTGATTTCATTGATTTGTTGGCCTATTTCGTTCCTTGTGGCTTCATCCGTTGTCTCTTTCCACACCTGTTTCAATGCAGACATACGTTGAGAAAGCGCATTGTAAGAACCCTCAGCCGCCTGAGTTTCGTTCTTACCTGCGTTCATAACCTCTTTCAACTTAACTTGGTCATCAATAAGTTGTTTTACTGTGTCTCTGTATTCGTCAGTTCCTTTATCCAATGTAACAAGTCTATCCCTAAGGTCCGAAATCTCTTGTTTAAGTTCCTTTACTGTTGAAGCACCGCCAATATTTTCCAAATTATCCTTTAAATTAACGGTTTCCTGTGCGGCTTCAGCCATACCTTTGGCTAATCCTTCAGTAAATGAATCAATTACATCACCGCCAACACTATCTCCAAGTTTTGACAAACTTTCCGAAACTTCGTCAACAGTGCCTTTTATCCCACTAAGAGAATCGTCTGTCTTTTGAGCAGAATCAGAAATTCCTTTCATAGCATCAGCAAGCTGACCTTGAAGTTTTGTCAATTCTTCCAAGGTTTCCTTGTATTCCTTTGAAGTCTCGTTCAAGGTTTTCAACTTGTCATTAAGCTGTTCAATGGCACTTTTAAGTTCATTCAAACTCTCAGTGCCTTGAACTTCCAACTTATATACTTTTTCTATTGTTGTAGCCATAGATTGTAATTTTTAATTATAAATATAATTATTGGTCAGTGGAGCATTATAGGTCATCAATTGCTGTCCATCCGCTTGGCAATGCTGAAATGAAAGCGGAATAGTCTGAGCCTTGTGGATAATGCAAACTTCCTCTCGATGGTAGATAGTCAAACACCCTTCTTCCCAATGTTGGGCAAACAGTTGGTTTTGAATTTATTCGGGTGCATATTTGAAGAGATAAAAAAGCCATATCCCCAATTTCACTAACAGAAGAGCCAATTGTAACCTCTTGTGCTTTCTTACAAGTTGAGAAACAATAATTAGGTATTGAAGTGACATTATCACCTATGGTTATACTTTCTAAATTGCATATAGCAAAACTATATTCATCGTATGTTGTTATTAAATCCATATTGGTAACAGTTACATTGTTTGCAGATGTGCCAACATTGATAAAAGCGGAATTTCCTACAGATAAAGTACTTGTTCTTCCTGTATCAAACCATACCGTCCTCAAACGATTACATTCTTTAAATGCGTTGTTGCCAATATGCTCAACCTCTTTAGGTATATTTATTGCATATAATTCAGTATGAGCATTGTAGTTATTGAACGCATCATTCGGTATTTGGTTTATTGGAGCATCAAATGTTATTTTTCCGTATTCTGGATTTAGTCCTGTAGTTGAATATGTGTTTGATACTATATTTGCGCCCCATCCTGTGGTTACATTTGGATTAAGTTTAGTATTATATATTGTCATATATGATAAAACAGTAGGTGCAATGTCTTCTTGTGTAATATCACATTCTCTCTTCAATCCTTGCGTATTGTTGTAGAAACTTATGTATCCGCTTCTGCTTGCAATTTCCTCAGAAGCACCAACAGCACTAATCGTAACAACAACCTCGTCATCACCATATCCATTCAATTTGTCAACAGTCAACCAAGTCCTTGCATCACTTGTTTGGCCATTAACAATAATCGCAACATTCCAATCTGTATTGGAACTTACTGATATTGTGAAACTTCCACCACTCAATGGAATTGTTTGTTCTGTTGGTGAAATAACTATATATGGTTCTGAAGGTGTCGCTGCTGACTGTTGTACATAACATTCGGCACTCAATGATTCGCTAACGCCTGAAACTGTTATTGTTCCGTTTCTTGGTATGTTCTGTTCGCTTTCCTGAACATCAAAAATTATTGTACCGTTTCCTGAGCCGCTTTGTGTGTTTATGTCAATCCATCTTGAATCGGACATTGTGTGCCAATCAATATTTGATTCAACTGTTATTGTCTGTGAACTCATTCCGCTTGATGGTATGTTGACAACATATTTGTCAAGTTTAAGGTATGGATTGACATAAGAACCTGCCTGACTTACGGTTGCCGTTGCCGTTATTGAACTATCAGATGCGCAATATCCACTAATGGTTCCTGTCCTTGCTTCACCAAGATTTTCATAGAGCCTTATACCGACTATTGTGTTTCCATTTCCGCTTATTGACTGTGGGCCTCTGTCTATCTCTGACAACCTTGAAAGTTGTATCCAATCGTCAGCCGTTATAACCCAATTGTCATTTGATTGGATATTAAGACTTGCAGTGCCGCCACTTGAATCAACCGTTATAGAAATAGGCTTGAAAATTATGTATTTTCCCAAAGGTTCATAAGCCCTTTGAGCAATCGGCATAATAAGCGATTTCTTTGTGTTTGACAATGTGAAATTCTCAACAATGTCAGTCAATTCCTGCCTTGAGGAAGCAGATACGATGATACTTGTAATACCACTCGTACCTGCTGTTGAACTAAAATTAAAAGCCATATATATTGTTTTATTTTTGTTATTTCACTCTTTTATGGTCCAAGGTGAATCAGACCTTATTGTTATTGTAATTGTGCCGCCAGAAGCGTCAAAAACAATATTCTGTGGAGAATAGTCAAGAGTGTATTCATTAGGATATTTTGAACCTTGGTTGACAACTATTGTCTTTGTCTGTCCGTTTGAATTTACATATATGTTCATAGTCCTTGAATATCCTTCGTTTGGCTCAATATGGACCATAAACTTGTCATCCCTTGACATTTCATTAGTACACCAAGTTTCAGACATTGATACGCTGAATTGTGTGTCTGAAGTGACACTTATTGAATAGTCACCGCCTCTGTAGTCAACCGTTATTGCTGTCGGGTTAACAACAAAACCGCCTGTACCTTCCTGACAAACCTCAATGACCTCTTGGCAATAATATCCCATTTCATCAGTGTATGTTATGTAAATGTAGCCCTTCCTGAAACCACCTTCGTTTTGTGTAACAGTATATTCAACTGAAGCACCTGAGCCAGTGCCACTTGCGGTCAATATAGTAATCCAACTATTGTTTGTGGTTGCAGTCCATCTCATACCTGAGCCACCAAGACCTGTCGTTACACCTTGTCCCTTGTCAGACAATTCCACAACTGTGTTTCCGCTTGCAAGTTGGACCAAAGGTAACGGAACTATTGTTGGGAACACTGTATATCTTCCATTATCTTCAACATAATAGGCATAGAAAGAAGCATTCCTTGAAACAGTACCTGTGTTTGGCTCAAAGTGTATCCAAAAGTTTGTCCCGCTTGATGGCTGTACAGTAGTGCTATAAGTTACCAAACCTGATGCAATTGCATAGTTGGCTGTGTTTCCCATAGGTTCAACAGTACATTCAATGTCGTTTACCAACCTGTAATGGACATTTCCACCGCTTGCAGGAACAGTTGTTACAGGCCATCCGTTTGAATTTTGTTCCAATGTTACTTTTGCATTGCCCTTTTGTTGTACTTTCAATGTGGCTTGAAGACCATCATCGTTATTGAAAGTGACTTCGCCATTTCTCATAACACCTGTATCGTTTGTTGTGGCAGAAATCGTTATAGTCGTATCACCTGAACTTGTTGAAGTATTTGGTATAACAACCCATAAAGGGGCTGACAAAAACCAGTTTGAAGATGAAGAGACTACAACTGAAACAGTTGAAGAACTATCAACAGTTTTAGGCAACACAACTGAATCAGGGTCAACTTTAAGGTATTTTTCCTTCACATAACCATCTTGCCACACCTCAACGGCAATTGTTTGTCCTTCTCCATTGTTTGCGACAAATCCACACACCCTTGGGTTAACGTCATAGTTTGGAAGGAACGTTGCCTTTAATGTCTGACCATAAACATATCCACCGCTTGTTGGATAGTTCCCGTCAAAACCTACATATCCTACAATTTCCCATACCATCCAAGGTGAACTTGAATCCAAATTAAAATAAACGCTTCTTTCCTCGTCAGTACCTTGGGCTGGCACATTACCTGTTCCGTCAGTCCTATAAAAATTGAAGAAATAATCGTCAAACGTAGGTGTGTACAAATAATTTCCAATGTCGTTTACCTTTGTGAACGAACATAATGTGGCCCTGTCCAAAGCAATGTCGAAATCCTGAACCTTTGTGCATACCCACAATGAATTATCCCACCAATAAAACTTCTTCATAAAGTCATACACATCATTTGAATTCAATGCCACATAACAGTCAACCTTTCTTGTGTTTACCGAATAAAGGTCTTCTATGTATGTTTTCCAAAAGTTTTCATACATCGTTGGTGTCCTGTCTACATCATACCTGTAATATGGCACATACAATTCCTTGGTATAGCCGAAATCCCAATCAGAAGTGATTATGTTGTTGTGCAATACATATCTGTTGAACTCAGGAAGCGTATGTGTCTCAATTGCAATCCTTTCACTCCAAGAAGTATTCCATTCACTCCTTGTCTGCAACCAACAAGGCTTGTCACTGTCATCGAACATTTCATCAACGTCATCGCTTATCCAATAGTCAACATCTCCTGTGTTCCTGATGCCATTGAAAAACAAAAGTACACCTTCACCGTCAACAGAACCATTGTCTTCGTTGTGGAACTGCAACTTTGGCAAAAAGTCATAGAACTCTTCACCTGCCTGTGGGTTCATATATACAGTGTTTGTACCAGCTGGCAATGCCATATTGACATCGTAAGTCTCACCGTCCTTTTGGTATTTGACAACACACCAATTGTACAAGCAAGGGAATATGTTGAAACCCTTTTGGTCATACTTGACATTGTAGTAATTTGACTTTTCCAAACAAAGCAACCCATTCTTGAAGTTGTTGTCTTCCAAAAGGTCAATCTCGTCAGCGTCAAAATTGTATTTGGTGTCAATCAACTGCTTTCCGAAATTCTGTGAATAAACATCCTTGTACTTGTCAAGCAATTTACCTTCACTCTCAGTATATTGGAAATTGTACCATTTGCTTTCAAATGTCAAAGGTGTTATATTTAACTCTTGGCCCCTATCTATAAGTTCCTCAAGGTCAACTTGTTCCTTTGTATACCAATTGTTTCTTAGTTTTATATAAATCCTGTCTTCAACTTTGTCTTTTTCAATGAATAATCCAAACAGTTTGCAATAGGAAAGGAACCAGTCGCAAGGTGTGCCTTCCATACCACCCAAAAGGTCCTTTTTCTTGATGTGTTGGTAAGACCTTTCTTCATAGCCCCCTCTGAAAAGTGCCTCTGAACCAATGTCAACAGGTCTTTCGTTGAACAAATGTTCAAATGAATGGCTGTCCATTTCGGCCCTTGAACCATAATATTGGGAATCGTAAGCATAACCGCTTTTAGAAGGGTCGTGCCTACATACACTCTTTGTCATAAAGCCTACCATTGGAATGTAGTTTATGTGGTTTGTTTCAAGTTCAATGTCAAATTCTGTTTCACCTTCATAAGTTGTCCATACATAGTCTGAACCTGAAACTTTTTTCCATACACCAAGTGAAATCTGTTTTGTGTGGTTTGAAGGCGGCATATCGTTCCAAGACGCTCCACCATCCCAAAAATGCCCGTTAGGAAGTTTTGAAGACAATATAATCCTGTTTGAAGAAGCAACATCGTCAGTTACGGCAGTGCCAAGGCTGTCTGTCTTGTTTATGAAAAATTGTATTGCCGTTGAATTAACCGCTTCCCAATCTCCAACAGGTGCGCCATCAGTGCCTATTCCGCTACTGTGGTACATACAGGTTGTGTAAAGTGTGTTTGCTGTTGCACCAGAGAATGTAGTATGTATTTCGCATTTGATTTTCAACACATCAGGTGTCAAACCAAATGGAGTGTAGTTTTTTATTTTAACATATACGAACCTTGGCCTTTGTTCTGTGACATAATCACCGCAATACCATTTCCATTCCTCATAGCTGTCATCAGCAATCTGTGAGTTATCCAACATAGGCAATGTTATCCAAGCCTTGTCATAATATGGATTTCTGCTTGAAAAGAAGTCAGGGTCCAACACAACATTGAATCCACCGTTGTTCACAGGGTTTCTTATTGCATTGAACAATCCCTTGACACTAAGAACAGGTCTTTGAAGATAACTTCTCAAATCCCTCATTTCCCATTCGGAACAATCCCTTCTCATTTCCCCATACAAATATCCGTTATATGGAGTGAATGCTGTCCCATTGTTGTTTATTGAAGTAGGCATTGTTCCATAATGCAAGCCATTGTCGTCAGTGTATCTTACTGACATTCCCGTTGCACTGTGTGTGTTTATCAGCACCTTGTTTGTATCGAAATCGTCAGGAAGGCCATTATAACAAGGTGCAAAGTTGATGTAATCCCATTTTTCCCAACTTCCTGTGTTTCCTGTCTTACCAATCCTGTCCCAAGCGTCCAAAACCCTGTTCTTGTTGATGTCGAAGTCAAACTCATCGTCAGGGTTGTTTGTGTTGGTGTAATTCAAGTCAGCCAACGTCTTTTCCTTGTCAGTGTTGATGTCATAAGCCAAATTATAAAAGAAAGAACCAAGGCCACCATACAAGGTAATGTTGTATGCTATTTTGTAGCCCTCTTTATTTATGGAATCAAGTTTTGCATAGCCTTTCTCTACGATTTCGCCATTGTTGAATAGTTCAAACGAAACTCTCTGTGAAGGATTAAACAGCATAAAATTGTCATCCATAATACGGTCCAAGTTCCATATGTGGTTGAATATGTCATTGTTGTTTGGCGTTCCATCAATGGTTATGGTCTTTGAAAACATATTCTTTGTGACAGTAGGATTGAGATAGTCAGTCCTTTGGTATGTAAGCAATATGTCAGGGACTTTTGACCATTCAACGGCCTCGCCATCCAAATAAAGCGTTATATTTTTTTGCATACTTTTTTTCTTTTAAATATAATTTTTGTATGTTTCTTGTATGAAAGATATTAAAGGATACGAAGGTTTATATCAGTTAACCGATAATTATGAGGTTTATAGTGTTCCAAGACCGCATACAAGCGGAGGTTTAATAAAACCATCAAAAAGTAAAGATGGTTATTTAAAGGTTGTACTCTGTTAAAACAGTTGGTGGCTATATTTTCCGTTTTAAATGCGTTGCTTAGGCTGGCAAGACTTTATGTTTATCGTATAGTAAAATCTCTTTTTCTTTTGGTTTCTCCAATTCTTGTAATCGGTTGAAGTGTCAGTTATAACAACAGGTGTGATTGTGTCATCTGCAAAACTGTGGAAATAGACATTGTTGCTTCCAAATAGGTTCTCAGCCAATATCTTTGCCTCACTATCATTAAGCAAATGTGTGTTCAATGTCCAACTCTCGTCTATTGTGTTGACCAATGTCCTTGTCCCAGGCTGCAATGTGCTTGAAGGCCAACTGCTTTCTATTGTGTACCTTTGGTATGTGTCTTTCTTTGTTATGTTTCCCTCGATAAGAAAAGAATCATATCCACCAAGCGAATTTGAATAATACAATGCACCCAAACCGCAAGTGTCACCTGTTGTACTTCCTATGCTTGTACGGACCTTCCTCTGTACCTTAGCATACACTGAATAGAACAAATACATACCTGTTGCCTTATGGTCGTTTGCAGGAACAGACAAAGGATAATCCATTGAAGAAGTGGCAAAGAATGAAAAAGGTGTCTTGTAGTCCCAGCAATTGAGGAACTTGTACGATTCAAGTATAGTACCCTTTTCGTCTGCAAGGTCGAACCCCAACACAGCATTAGGTTCAAACATCTGTCCTGTGTTGAAATCAGGGCCATTGAACGCTACTGTTGGTAAATTGGAATTCAAATAGTTCTGTACAATCCTGCTTATGTTTATCTCACAATTTCCATTGTCAGGTCTCGCAACAGCCCTGCCTGTATATACAAGCTCGCTGTTCTCGTCATATATGTTGTAAATCATTGAAGTTAAGCCAGTAGCAACATAGATTGCATCCTGCCAAATTGAATAGTATTGCATATATCGTAATTTTAATTGAAAATATAATTATTGAATGGTAGGGGCATTAGTACAAGCAAGCCAAATAACAACTCTTGTTGAAAAGGAACGGGTCAATGTTGTTCCTGTCATCACAGTTCATTATGTTGTTACTGTTATGTTGATACCAAGCAAAAAACATATCCTTTTCCACATCGCATATGTATTGTCCAACAGGCATTATTTTCTTGTCATAGAAAAACTTGTTCAACACAAATGAACTTATGGTTTGGTCCAAACGCTCAATGGTTTCAGGTTCTGTTGCCAACGCTTTCAATACCTTGTAGTTCATTTCATTCCAAGCGTTGTTGAAATCATCATTGCGTTGGATGACAAAATTGCCTTGATACAATCCCTTGTAATTCATCACATCATAATCATTTACAGCAAGCAAATGAATACATTTGTCCGCTTGTTCAGGTGAATAGCCTCTTTGCTGACACCAAGCAACATATTCAGGATACATTGTGTTCCTTGTTGGGTGAATCATAACAGCAGCGTCATAGCCGTACTTGTCGAAATATTCAAATATCGGCATAACGTCCCTTGTTATTCCCATAGAGCCATCAATACGCATTACAGTGTTTGTGTGTACATATTTGAATGGATTAAAACGGATTTGGTAACATTTGTCGAATGTGGAACCTGTAAGGTCATCAGCATAAACAACAGTCCAAGTGTCGCTTGTTATTGAATGGTCATCTGTTACATAAATGTATTCTATATCAGGGTTCATACATTCTTTCGGTATGTTGTGGATAATCTCATATCCATTGATGTTATATGAAAGCACAGAATATTTTTTATCATTCATAATTTTGTAATTTTAATTATAATTTAATATAAATAGTCACATAGTAAAGAAAAGACATAAAAAAAGCCCCATCCAAACGGACGGGGCTAAAATTAACAAAACATTTAAATTAAAATTAACGTTTGCACAAAACGTTATGCTTCCATATATCTTACTGAAGAATGAATACCACTTTTTACGGTAGTGGAAACCGTTTATATCTTATCTCAAACCAAGTTCAACCAATTTGTTGTTAATCATTTCGTCAAGTTGGGCTGATGTGAAATTCCTGTTGTAGTGTGCAATGGTATCAACTTCCCATTTGTGTTCTTCTTCCTTTGACATAACCAAATACATATTGCTATGCTTGGAATTGTAGATGTAATCAAGTTGCATCATTCTGACTGCCTTATCAAACTTCTTAGTCTCAATGCGACCAATATTTTTACCAGTTACTTTCATTTTCTTCGTTATTTAAGTTACATTGCAAATGTACCAAAATTAAAATTAAAAAACAAGTTCTGATGCCAAAATGTAGCCAAAAAAAATCAAACTTTTTTTATTGCACTGTAAATTAATAATTTAAATTGATGGGTTCGGTTCCAACATCGACTATTAGCTTAACATAAGGACTAATTCATCCAGGCATCCCAATACATCTTGGTCCAATGCTTCCTCTATGATATGTTCATAATCCACCTCATACAATGCGTCTTCAAGGTCGTATGTTCCCTCATATCCTTCCTTGTGTATCTTGTTTGCTATTGCATAAGACAGTTGTTCCTCTGTCGGTAACTTACCGTTTTTGTCTGGATGTGGTAGTATGTGTTTTACCTTTATCCACTCCAATATGCATTCCTGTAGTGTCGGTTCGCTTGGTGTCGTTGTGTGTGTCGGTGGTCTTCCCTCATCAATCCATTTCCAATAATCCTCAAGTTGAAGTTCTATGGCAAATTCATTACCGTCAACAACCAACTTTGTGTTTATTGATGATATTAACTTTCCTGAAGCCCTTCTGTCATCCCTCTCAAGATTATCCTTGTATTGGTCCCTGATGGCATCAGCATAGTCTTTCAACGCCTTTTCCAAATGCTTGAACTGTAACATTATCTCAATTTTAATTTTTTATTTTCTTCCTTATGTATTGCGGCCTGAACATTGGCCCAACTCCTGATATAGACCAAATAGTTGAGGAATTCAACGACATTCAGTTCATATACCTTGTCTATTGAGTATTTTGTGACTTCAACGACTTTCATTGCTGAATGGAGCCAACCGAACTGTTCACTAAATTCTCTAATGAGGCCATCTGTTCCAGTGCTTCCTGTATCTTGTCCTTTATCTCCTGATTCTTCTCCTTCTTCATCATCCTCTTCATCATCCACCTCAAAGAGCGAAGAGAAATCTTTATCGAGACTTTGGACTGATTTAAAAAAAAATCGGATATGCATACGGCTGTCCTTATGTCTAAGTTGTCGTTCAATTCCTGAGCAAGTTCCGCTGTGTCGTATCCTTCACCATATTTGCATCCCTTTGGTATAATGAAAACGGTCAATATATATGGCAACATATCAAGGAACTTTTCTGTTTCTTTGACATATGCTTTGTAATCAATGTACTGGCCAGCTGTCATCTTCCTTGCGTCTTTTATTATTTCATATTTGTTCCCATTGATGACCAATTGTTTTCCAAGGTGGTTCCAATCCAACTTTTCAATGGGTTGGTACAGGAAGTGCGTCTTGTTCATCAATTTCGTAAAGTCTTCTAACGGCATATCCAATAAATCTTCTTCTGTATAGTCACTAAGTATTTCAAGTATTTGTACACCGTATGTCATATCATCTTCTCTTTCAAGGGCCATCAACTCCCTGTACTTTCCAATCGTTAGTTTGTCGTAACTGTCAATCATAATTATAATTCTAATTTTAATCTTATTATCTTTTTCTTCTCAAACTTCCACTACCCAATGAGTAAATGCCAGTTGTCTTATATTCATTGAAACCATACAATGCAAACATAGTTGCCATAACAGTATCGTCATTAAGACCTGATGGAGCATTGTATGTTATGTTCTTTGTCTGTGGGTTGTATTCAGCCGCATAGTAACCGAATTCCCTTTCCTGTTTGTTGTCAGGCAAAAGTGAGATTGTGCCTTGCTCAAGTGCTACCTGCATCTTACCAACCAAGTCATTCTTTGAAGTGTTTGAAGTAACAAACTCTTTTACCTTTTCTTTGTGGCCATTTTGTAGCCGTTCTTTCAAAAGGTCTGTGTATGGTGTCCCCAAACTATTTGTTTCACAGACAATTACCTGTATTTGGTTAAGATAAGGTTCAAGTTCAGCATAAACTTTCTCAATTTGCTTCAAAGGTGTCAGGTCGTTCCAATAGGCCAATTTAACCTGTTCACAATTTTGATTTATAATTGAAACCACAGTGTAGTCCTTGTTTGCTTGGTTGGACCAGTCTATGCCAATGTACAATTTGTCGTTTGGCTGTATTGAAACAAGTTTCTGCACTTCCTTGAAGAAATCGAAAACCAAGCCACCGCCTTCTATGAATTGTCCAAGATATTCTGTAAGGAACACTTTTTTTGGCAGGATTGACTTGTATTCTTCCAATTGCTCAGGCGGCAAAATCTTGTCAAGGTCTTCTTTGTACTTTTCATAGTCAGCCCAATCAATAAGCACTGTATTGTGCGAATGTTCCAAACCATAATTGTAAAAGGCCCAAAAATATCCCTCTTTTACAAACGGTGTCGAAACCATCAATGTAACTGCCTTATGGAAATCTGTCCAAGGTCTGATTATATCATATATTGCATCAGGAATGTATGCAAATTCGTCAATACACAATAAGCCTGTAACTGTTTCGCCTCTGAGTGCTTCCCCCTGTTCTGCCGACTTGAAATTGATTTCTGAATCGTTCTTCAAAACAATGGACAAATCGCTTCCATTCGCCGACTTTATAATCTTTGCTTTTGTAAGTGCCTTAACAACAGACTTGTACAATTTCTTGCCTTGTTTCAAGGTAGGTGACACACAATAGTTCTTAGTACCATCGAAATTGATTGCATAATAAAGCAGTAGGTTGGCAATCAGGGTTGACTTTCCAATCTGTCTTCTGGAACGTACAACAATCTTTTTGCCTGTGCCTTTTGCGTTTACTACCTCATCAATTACGTCTTTTTGGAATGAAAACGGATGTATGCCTTTGCAAATCATTAGTCGAATTCAAACTTTATTTCGTTGACTGTGATTGTCTGTTTCTCTTCGTACAATCCTTTCAACTTATTTATTTGGTCAAGTGCTTGTATGGCTTCCTTTTGTTTGTTGTGCTGCATACAATCGTCATATATCTCTTGGAGTTTTTCCAATTGTTTCTTCCTTACCGTTTCAAGGTCGTCTGTATATGTCGCAACCAATGCTTCCGTTGCCTCGTTGATATACTTGTAGCACCTTTGTTCGCATATTTGCCATCTTGACCTCAGTGTGTCAATGGTTTTTCTTTTTGAATATCCCCTTTTGTACATAAGGTCGAAGATGACACTGTTACGCAAGGCAAGCAATGGCTCAGTCCAAGTTATCTTTCCGTTCTTTTGTGCATTTCTCTTGCAATCCTCTATTACAGGTACGATAACAGCATCCACTTCTTCGTCAGTCATATTGGCGAAGTTATAGTACACCTCTTTCTTTTCTGTGTCATTCTTCTTAGCCATTTTTATTTCTTTGTTGTTTTCTTGGCTTTAGGGGCCGTTTTATTTTTCTTTTGGGTATCTACAGGTTTTTCTTCTATGGCTTCTTCTGTGGACTTTTTCATACTTTCCTTGTCCTGGAAATATACGGTCGCTAATTGTTTAATATCGGCCAATACGCATCTGTTGCATCCGTTCAGGATTTTTGATTCCTTTTTGAATGTCCTTTTGTAGATTGCAGCGTAATCCTGTAGCATTCTTCTGTTTGCAATCCTGAAATAGTTCTCTTTGATTGAGTGTGCAAATTCTATTTCTTGCTCTGCAATTAAATTAAAATCTTCTATTGATAGTTTCATAATCAAATATTATTTGTTATCTTTATTAAGAAGTCCCTCAATCCCACTAATATGTTATACCAAACGGGAGTAAGGAATGAAAGTAGGCATACATATCCCCATAGTGCTATTGAGAATTTGCCTATTATTAAAATATAAATCAGACATATATGGTGCGTCATACACAAAGAGCAGAGGAATGGCTTTGTTTTCAATGGTCCTTTGAAGTATTTCCTGAAGAATGGTTGTATTCCTTCTTCAACGAAACCTGATAGGTCCAAGACGTAAACAACCATAAAGCTAATTATGAGTAGGTTTATCAGTGTCATATTCAAGTATTTGTTGTCTTATTTTTGAGATTATTTTATGAATAGGGGACCTTGACACTCCAAGTAGTTCTGCTACTTTCCTTTCTGATTCAAGTTCGGCATAGAGGCAGAATATTATTTGGTCAGACTTGTCAAGGTGTGTCATCGCTTCCTTATACCTGTAGAATTGCTCGTTGTCCCTAAGTGTGTCTGGCTTGAACTGTTCCATTATGTTTTTCAGTTCTTGCTTGGATATGTCAATCGTAATCGGCTCTTTCTCCTTTTTCTGCGTTGGATTCATCTATGGGTGTTGTTACCGACTTATTTTTCTTGTATAAATAGTAGAACCTTGATGTCTTGGAATTGATGTTGTTCAGGACAATTCTTGTTATGAAGTAATTCATTTGTCCCCTTTCATAGATACCTTCTAACCAATCTTGGTCCTTTTCAAGCAAAGTCATATAGACATCTTGGGAAAAATCAACAAGGTCTTCATCGTTTGTATTTATGGCAATGTTTTTTATTATTTTCTCCACCATTCCGTCATTGGCTATTTTCTCCACTATCTTTTTCATTGGTGTATATGTAATTTGGAATTATTGTTGTTGCTTCCTCTTTTTTGAGATATGCAACTTTTTTTGTTATTGTCCCGCTACTGACTACGGTGTAATGTTTGTACTTGTCTTCCGTCACAAACCTGTCAGGGGTTATTGCAGACACATTCCACATTATTGTGCAATCAGGATATGTTATCGTATATATGGGTTCATATCCATCGTATGATGTAAGGCCAGTGTATTTCTTCCATTCAAATATATGCCCACCCATATTGTCTACGTCATTTGAAGTGTATCCTGTCCTGTTCTTTATTTCCACAACCGCTTTTTTGGTATATCCTGTAACAAACAGGTCAACAGGGCAATATCTATCTTTTGTAAATTCGTAATTTATGCAATGGCCACTTATTATTTTTTCTACTATATTTCTACCTGCTTTCTCAGCGGCACTGAATTTTTCTTCATCCATACTTTTCTTTTTTATTATAAATAGTTGGCTTTTAGTAAAAATATAAAAAAAATTAAAAAAAAGTAAAACAAAAAAGCCCCACCTTGTCAGATGGGGCAACAAATAAAGTAAAATTGAAAGAACTCAGCCATTGAAGGCGGCTGCTACCTCGTTAACTATTGTTTCATTATGCAAATGTGCATAGAACTTTTGTGTTATCTTTGTGCTTTTGTGACCAGCGGCTTTTGAAACCACTTCCAATCTTATTCCCTTGTTCAACAACAATGTGCAGTAGGTGTGTCTCGCCAAATGGCTGTGTAGTGATTTCTTGAAGCCAATCTGTCTCTCTATTATATGGAGATATGAATTCATCTTTTGGTTGCTTATCACATTCAGTTGGTAGTTGTACTTTTCCAACACTTTCATTCCTTGTGGTAGTATTACGGCTGTATATTCAGTGCCAGTCTTAACCCTTGTCTTATGTATAAAATAATGTCCGTTGCCATCGTCTTGAATGTCTTCCTTTTTCAGTTCAACTATATCAGCATAACTAAGTCCGCTTGCGGCTTGGAACAAGAACAAATCCAAAACATTCCTAAGTGACTTGTTTTCAATATCAGCGTTTGAAAGCGTTTCCATTTCACTCTCAGTAAGGAACTCAATGGGTTTGTCTTCCTTGGTTATCTTAATCCCATTGAATGGATTTATGGTTATCTTTCCGTTATCTATGGCATACTTTACGAATGTCTTCATCTTGGTCATATAACCAGCGGCTGTTGAACTCTCATACTTGCCATACAACTTTGCTTGAAATTGTGATATTGAATGTGGTGTTATTGCCGTAACCTCGTCTTTTCCGTTATTGTCTTCAAGGTATAACTCTTTCACCAACTCATACTTCCTATGAACTCCGCTTGATAGTTTGCGCTTGCTTATTATTGAAAGGTAGTCATTGAACATATCCTCAACGGTATAACTCTTGAATCCACCGCTTCTGACATATTCCCTTATCCTTTCGGCTGTGATTGGCTCTTTGTGCGCCATCATTTCAACAAGGATTTCATTTACCCTTGTACGCATCAGCGCAATGTAGTCTTCGTATTCCTTTGGTTGCCTTTTAGAATTAAACTTCTTAGGTTCAACTTGCATCGGCAAATTGATAAAGACCCTTTTTTGGTTGATGTTGACGGACATTTCAATGTGGACAAGTCCGTTTTTGTCCTTTTTGCTCTCTCTTGCATAGAACTGAATCTTACTTGTGTTTTTCATTGCTTTAAGTTGTTAAGTGTTAGACATTTACTTACAACTTGTAGCCGAAAAAACTTGGGCTGCATTTCAGTTCAAATACTACATTAAAAAAGCACTCTACATTGGTGTTTTGCCTTTGTAAAGTGCTGATTTTCAGTAGTGCTACTTTTTTTAGTAGCGGGGGGAGGATTCGAACCTCCGACAAAAAATACAGCACTTAGTGTCTTGGGCTACAAATTGCTGCAAAATTACTACTTTTTTCTCACACAGCAACATTTTTGTCCAAAAACTCCAGATAATCCAACGGATTAACCCATTCAAGGTTTGTAGCGGCACTATTTAATTTCTTCCCAATATGGGTCTTCACCAACCCTTATATTTCCAATCTTCTTCAAGTCCTCATAGTTCTCTGCTATAAGGTCTTCTTCCATTGAATCAAACTTGTCTAATGCTTCGTACTCATCATCTGCTTCAACTATAACTGTTCCGCTGACCGTACTCTCTATTGTATATTCAAACTTATATCTTTTCATTGTTTTGATTTTTAAAAATGCCCTTGTTTTCGGCACAAGGGCTAAAGCCCAATTAAATAATATAATAAAACTTTAAAAATCATTTCATTAGTAATAAAAACTTGGGTCGTCAGCACCATAAGTTCTTTCGTCATAGTCTTGAATACTCATATCATTATAGTTCTGTGGAATTGGTCTTGGTTTCTTAGCCCTTTCATTCCACTTGTCCCAAAGGCTCTTTGCGTCAAACTTTCCGTTCCAAGTCTTTGTCTTTTCTTCATAGTATTTGAAGAACTTTTTCAGTTGCTCTTGGTCAGCACCGTCAGCCTTTGCTTGTTTGCAGAATTCAACCAACATATCGTATGGCTTTGGTTGATTCACTGTCGCTTCCGTATTTGTACTTGACTGAACTTTATTCGGTGTTATAGGCTTTTCTCCGTATAGCCAACTGAAAACTACCTTGTCAAACTTGTTGGCAATATGAAGTTCAATTATTCTTCTATCCATATCGGCATACCTAATGTATTTCACATAGTAGCCTCTGTTTCCGTATCCGTCATCGTCTATCACTATGTTGGGTGCAGTGTAAAGTTCATTTACTCCCCAACGGCTCAGGCAACGCTTGTAGCAATCGCTAAATTGCCCCTTTTCAGCCTCTATATTGCTTTCTGAGCCTGTATCCGACTTGTAGATAAACATTCCCTTGTCCTCGTCCCAAATGCCAATTCTGCAAATGACCTTACCGTCCACCGATTGAAATTCTGAGCACCAATTCATATTTCCCACCGTTTCGTCCAATAAATCTGTTACCACTCTTGAATTCATATAAAGAAGCATAGTGGCTTTTCCATTCTTTACACTTTGCACCCTGACCTCTATCTCGTCAGCGTTCAACATTCTAAAATTGATTTCTTTCATTATCTTTTACTTTATTTTACTTTATTTTTTTGATAGGGATAAACTTATCCATTTCTTTTTCACTTGCGAACCAAATTGATTCTTTTTCGCTTCTAACAAACTTAGCGTCTTCTTTGTATTTGAAGACTTCATTATTTTCTCCGTATGTCCACATTTATTCCAAATTAGTAATTGTTATAGAAATAGTTCATTTCCTTACTCAACTCTTTATAACTACTTGAATTGAAGGTTGACACTTTTTGAAATCTAACATAAATCAAATTCCAACCGTCCCACTCATATTTTGACCATTCGCCACCGTTTTCCTTTCCGCTATCAACAAGGTCTATTGGCTTCTTTTCGCAAAAGCGTTCCATTCTCAATATTGCGTCAGCGTACAATGCTGCCATTTGTTCCTTTGTTCCATAATCGGTGAATCCAACTTTGCCTTCGTAATCTTCAAGCACAAATTGATATAATTCTTCTTTTTTCTTTTCCATAGTTTAGTCCTCCAATTTATTAAATGAAACTTGCGAAAAAGTCAGCAACATTTTTGCATACAAAATCCGAATTGTCAAACAAATCCGACTTGTTGATAGTTACCTTCACACTAAAAGAGCCTCTTTCAAAATAAAGGTTAATACTTGGGTCTGTGTTTTGTGTTCCAACAATTGCACAACCACCAAATCTGTTAATTTGCCTCTTTGCAAAATCATTTCCTTTAATGTCATTAACAACAAGGTTTACACCTTTGTTAATAATTTCGTTTGCGCTTGCGGCCTTTGCGCTTTGGCCATTTTCAATTTTACTCATATTTTTAAAGTTTTAGTTAATGTTCAAAGTTTTGTATTTTCTTCGTTATCCATAAAAAAATCGAACCACTTACTAACCGACCTCCATTGGCTTTCAGTGATTCGATATATATGTTGTTAGCCATTATATATTGGAGGTCTTGGCTTCGTTATTCTTTATATCACTAATATACACTTTAAAATCAACATTCCCAAATATTTTTTCATTTTTTTTAAAACTTTTTTATAACTCACTCAAAATCAACACCGATTTTTTTACCTCTAAACACATATCTTCCATACTTTTTCGTCTGTTCAATTATAAATTCCTTTACCGCTTCAACCACCTTATCCATTGCTTCTATATTTGCTGAGAAAAATTGAACATACTCTGGTTCCATAATGAATATCGTTTGTGTGTTGTCAATTGCTCCAAGTTTACGTTTCAGTTCTCTATATAATAATGTATAAGTCTCTTCGTCTGTGTGTTTTGCATCGTATTTTTCAACTTGAACTCTGAAAGGAAGTTTCACTTCAAATGAAAGAATACCTTTACCATAAGAGAATTTGAAGCCTTTGTACTTTTTACTATATGTATCTGAAACTTTCTTGTTTTCGCACTTTTCAACCACATTGTGTTTAATTCTGTATTTCTCTTTGGCTCTTTCACTTCTCTCTTCCTTGGTCATTGCCACTTTTTTGGGCTTGTTGGCTGTTTTTTTGGCATATTTTTCCCTTGCTGCTTGTCTTAGACGTTCCTTGTTTTCTTGGTAGTATTTCCTTTGCCATTCCTTTTTTTCTTCTTCTGTCTTCATATCTGTATATGTCTATTGTGAAAATGTCCATTGGGAACATTATGTCATTATTGAACCTTTTTGTGATTTCTACTTCTATCATTCCTCAACGTATGTTACAGTCTGAATTTCTTTCATTGGGAATGCTATTGAATCATAATCTATGTCACTCCAATCTTGTCCTTCGCTGAACGATTGGTATGCACCTCTTACACCAAAATAGCCATCATCTGCCTCATATACATTAACGGCTGTAGAATACCACCTTGATTCGCTTAAATAAAGGCCCTCGGCAACCATTCCTTTTGTGTATTGGTATATTTCTTCATCTGTCTGCCAAAGGCTCTTAAAATGGCCTGTATTCACCTTTTCAATCAATTCATTTCTTTTCATAGTTGGTCTCTGTTGTTGAACTCATTATTAAATTGCCAGTGAAATAAATGTCATTTTCTATATCATCTAAATCCGAATTCATATCTACATACTCCATATTTACTTTCTTGTTTTCGCTATCCTTGAAGAATGCGTCATATACAATGTCACCAACCTTGACCGTTGAAACCTTGCCATCCTTGGATAATTTTACCCTTTTGTTTTCAACTTTCATCATTTTCTTGTCCTTTATTCTTCTTATTTCTCCTTCCACATTCACTTCATAGTTTGGATAGTTCTCACATACAACCCAAACACTTTCCGATAATACCTTGAAGGCATATCCAACCAAGTCGCCTATATGGTCTGCTATCTGCATAGTCTCTTCACAATCTGAATAGAATCCGTTGGATACAAATAGCTTATACATTAGTTTGTTGGCATAGTCTTCATTGCCTTTTACATACTCGTCAACAATAATGTTTATGTTGTTGTTTTCCTTGCTTATAATCTCTTTTACTCTTTCGCTATACATAGTGTTTAAATGTTATTTATAATCTTATTCCAATTAACTCTATATGTGCTTTTTACACCTTTCTTTCCTTTGGTATAGTCAATTATTCCTTTGTCAACCAAAACCTTTCTTGCGTTTATCAATGTGTGGTTGCTCTTTAGACTGAACCCAAGGAATGTCTTTATGTCCTTGTCGGTCAGGTAAAATTCATTTTCACCTCTACCAAATTGGTTTGCCTTGACAGTAAGCAATATTGCCAATGACTTTGCGTTGCTGTCTATATCCAATTCATAAATCTTCTGTTGTGCCTTTATTAATTTTATTATATCCATAAAAAAATCCAAGCCCCTAATCAGCCCCTTCACTTGCCTTTCGGAAACTTGGATTGTATGTTGTTAATGCTTGTGTGAAGGGAGCATTTTTATTTTCTTACTTGTAATATACAAATTTTTTTTCGCATTTCCAAATATAAATAGTGCCTTGGAATGAAAAAGTTCAAAAAACAGCAAACTTTTTTTTCAGTGCAAAAAATGCACTCAATATTAAGTGCAAAAAATGCACCGAATATTTGGTGCAAAAAATGCACACTTAATAAAAGAGATGTTTTTTAAATAAAAGAAATATATATAATAAATAAAAGATATATTAAATAAAATTATAATTAGAATTAAAAAAATAATTCTACTTAAAGAAAAAAATCCGTAGGATTTAATAAATACTATGTTCTATAAGCACTATTATTCAAAGTTGAGAATAAAGTGCTTACGCAAATAACGAGCCTAACGGATTTTGGTTTTTATATCATATTTTACGAAATCGCTTGTACACAGACCAAGCGATGAAAGCAACGGTTATCAAAGCCCAAACTAATGTTATCCAAGCCCAACTTGGGATATGTGTCTTTACTACTTCAACTTCATAAGGAACTGGTTTTTCAATATACACCAAACTATCCTTGGTATGCCACTTGTCCACTTCAATGTACTTAACTTCCAATGCTTTCAAATTCCTAATCTCACCAACAAGATAAGCACTTGATGTATCCAACCAAGACTTTGATTCAGCCAACGATGTCCGCAATACCAATGTATCCAATGAATAGTCTTTATATACCTCAAAAGGCACATAAACAGTACTGTCTCTATGTACAATGCTATCCTTGGTGACATATACCAACTTTTCCTTCTCAATTACGGTCTGTTGTGGTTTGCAAGATGTAAAACATAGTCCAATTATTAACAGCAAGGCTAAAATTGCGCCCACCAGCGCTTTTTTACTTCCGAAATGATAACTTGTTCCACTTTTTTCTGAAAGTGCCCCAGAACTGCTAAAATCGTCTCGTTTATAATTTCCGTATATACAACGGCTGTAGTATCTTTTTTCCATATTGAATCGTTTTATCTAAAATATACATTTTTTCTTGATTTGTTCCAAGATTGTTTGTATATTATAAGTAGCATAGATGTTCCAACCACCATATTGGCTATGCTACGGTTTTATAATGCCACAAAAGAACCTTCAAGGTTTCTTTTTATCAGCATTTTGTTGTTTGCAAATCCCAACAGTGTTTTTCCTGTCTTCGCTGTTGGGTTTTTTTTGAATAACAAACTATTTATTAAAAAACAATATAATTTATGAATGTAAAGTCTAATTTAAGGACCATTGGTGCAAGCGTAGCAAGCGATGAAGATAGAGAAACTAATGACTATTATGCAACTGAACCTCTTGCTGTTGAACTATTATTGAAATCCGAAACATTCAACAAGCACATTTTGGAACCTTGCTGTGGTGAGGGACACATATCAAAAGTGCTTATGGAAAAAGGATATGATGTTGTAAGCAGCGACCTTATTGACAGGGGATTTGGTGAACAAAAGGATTTCTTCGATTACACAGAATTTAACGGTGACATAGTGACAAATCCGCCTTACAAGTATGCCAAAGAAATGGTTGAGAAATCACTTGAAATCATTCCAGAGGGAAACAAGGTTGCTATGTTCCTCAGGATACAATTTCTTGAGGGTATAAAAAGGAAAAGTTTCTTTGAGAAATATCCACCAAAGGTTGTGTATGTGTCTTCAAAAAGGATTAGGTGCGCAAAGAATGGTGATTTTGACAAATATTCAAATGGGGCTGTTATGTTCGCTTGGTTCGTATGGGAAAAAGGCTATAATGGTGATATAATTGTGAAATATCTGAAATAAGCACTTTACATTTTTGGTTTTCTTTCTATATTTAATAAACATTAAAATCAACGGTTTTCATATGGTGATATAAAATTGTTATTTTTTTCATAGTAATAAAAAAACAGTGCTTTTTGTTGATTTTGGCACTGTTTTTTTGTTTTCACTTGTTTTTCTAAAAAAAAGAATGTATATTTGCAATAGAAACAGTGTAAGTTTCGACCCACCATAGTCGGCACTGTTTTATCATTTGGTGGTGTATTACACCCAACAAGGTAACTTCATTATATTCTGACGGTCTTACTCTTGTTCCTGAGACCGTCAGTTTTTTTTATTTACCCTCTATTCTTCTTATGGAATTTACAATTATTTCAGTACAAGCAGTTTTCCCTTCCTCACTCAACAGCCAATTCATTTCTTCCTCGTTATCGTAAAAGAACTCTTCGATGAGGATGCTTGGGCATATTGTCTTGAAAATAATTGTAAAGTTGGATTCCCAATCGTTGTCTCCATCTGATTTGTCCTGTCTTGTGGCTCTTCCATATTTGGAACATATTTTTTTTGCCTCTTCCCAAAATATTTCAGCATATTTGTCTGACCTTGTTTCGCCTTTGGTGGTCCATACGCTCCAACCTTTTGCATTCTTCCAGTCTTTTCCATTTCCTGCTGCGTTTGAATGTATTGATATTAGAAGGACATTACCTGCACCTTTTTCTTTTGCAATCTTATTGGCTACGTTGGCCCTTGATGTCAGTGACAAGTCGTATGGCTCGTCAATAGGATATGTGAAGCAATATTCTATGCCAAGGTCGTTCAATCTTTCGGCAACTCTTCTACCAATGATTCTGTTATATTCATATTCAAAAAATTGGTGGTCAGGACTTCTTTTTCCTTGCGTTGTTAACGAATGGCCGCAATCCAAAACTATGTACATAATCTATTTGTTTATTAAAATTATTTTTAGTATGTTACAATAAAATATAAATATTATGGAATGGAGAACTGTTAAAGGATTTGAAGGTGTTTATGAATTAAGAAGTGATGGTTTGCTGTATAGTTATCCAAGAGAAGGAACAAAAGGTGGATATTCTTATGGAACTGATAATGGAAAAGGCTATCTAAAAGCCGCTTTATCTTTAAACGGAAAAACAAAAACAAAAAAAATGCACATACTTGTGTATGAAACATTCGTTGGCGAAGTACCAAAAGGATACGATGTACACCATATAAACCACAATAAAAGTGATAACAGAGTTGAAAACCTTCAACTTTTGACTAAATCAGAACATAAGAAATTACACTCAAACAGTAAAATAACTAAAGAACGAAGGTCAAAAAATCATAAAGGTCATTCTTTTACTAAAGAACAAAAAGAAAAACAAAGAAAAAATTCACCGTTAAAGAAAGCGGTTGTAATGCTAAACTCTGACGGTGAAATATTGAATATGTTCCAATCTACTTATGAAGCTGCCGAACAAACAAGTTTGTCAAGAGATAATATTTGTAGATGTTGTCTTGGCCAAAGGAAAACTTGTGGCAGTTTTTATTGGGAATATCTGCTTGGGTAGGACACCCTTCAAGAATGGTTGGATTCGGTTACCAACATTGACGGATTTCGCCGTTATTCTTTCTGCTTGACATTACATTCATAGAAGGGTGTGTGCCACATCCTTAGATGCTATTTTTCATCTACCCTTCTATGGTTCTTCATCAAGTTCCTCTTCTTGTTGCCTTTGCCAATTATCATCAAAGCCATCGTTGTTTTCATCTTCTCCGATATGGACAGATGCTTTTCCAAAGTTGAATTTGGCAACTCTTCCGTCTTCAACTGCTTTCACACCAAATGCAATTGCTGGCCAGAACATAAGTTCACCAACAGCTTTCAAAATACTTCCATCTATGATTGCCATAGGTGGCAAAAAAAATCCTGTAACTAACAAAGCAACAGCAAAGAACAGAGTAACCCAAAATGCGATTACATAGTGTTTGTTGAACACTTTCTGGCATCTGTTTATATCTTTTTCTTTACCCATTTAATATATCTCCTAAGACCTAAGTCTTTATTTTTAAAAATCTTCAGAACAAATTATGTCTCTCGGTATTTCAAATTCAAACTGAGCGTATTGTCCCGCTGTTTCATCCTTGAATTTTTCGGTAAAAGGTTGATACGTTATTGTTGGAAAATCAACATCATAACGCTCACAGAATGTGGCTATTATATTACCAAGCAACTGTTTTGCAATTGATTGTATTTGCAGCCTATTATCTTCTCTGTTGTCAACCAATCTGTCAACATAGAACAAAGTAAGGCCATAATAGTCAAACATTTCTGTCTGTCTATGCCTGTTCTGTGTGACAATGAAAACACCATAGGCTACGCTTGGGTTGGAATTCATTATTGTGTAAATGCTTCCATCCTTTGCTGTCCTTATGTTTGGGTGCTTCAAAGCAATGCTTTCAAGTGCTTTTGTTATTTGGTATAATGTCATAGTTAGCAACAACTTTTACCTTTTATTTTTCTTCCCCTGAATCCACCAAGCCATAATCCTATTGAACTTGCCGAATCAATGTTTTTCTGCATATTTGAACAACTGCATTCATCCAACTCAGGGTAAAGTTCCTTATTTGAAAGCAAGTATTGCTGTAAACGTTTGCAGTAGAAATCGGCCCTGTATTGATAGTAAGTGTCAACCCTACTTCTTTCGTCTTCTGTAAGGTTTTGTATATGTTCGTCATTTGAAACAACAACACCAATATTTGCCAGCTTGACACCAATTATAGGTATTAAGTCACTGATTACCTTATAAAGCAAATAATATTGGATTTGGTTGTCCAAAAGTGTCTTGTATGCAATGTTTTCATTGTCAACAATTGAACCGTCTTCAACCATAGAGCAAAGCCTTTCATACATACAGGAACCAATAATTCCTTGTAATCCAATCTCTTGCGCTTCCCTGATTGCAGGGAGCAAATTCTTACCCCATATATTATCGTCAAGCCCGCTAAGGGTTTTTATTTTGTCTTCTGATATTAAAAGCACTTTAGCCATATCTTCTTATCTTTTTCTTGTTATTAAATATAAAATCAGCCTGATTGGGGATAATCTTCAGGAAAAAAAATCCAATTATCCCCTATAAGGCATTTTAGATAAAGTCGTTGTAGAAACTGCTGTAGTTTATGCTGTAAACGGTACTATTATCTGTTGTGTCATAGACTTTAAGCGTTTTTATTGCAAGTTCTGCAAATTGAAAGATACCGTTAGTCAATGCAGATGGGTCGTTGATTGTAAACATACTTCCGCCAGTGTTTTGTGAATGTATTGTTGAATAAACACTAAAGTTTGCAACTTCAGCATTGTTTATTTTTGCAACAACTTTTATTGTGCTGCCAGTAAATGTGCATACAATACTCATATTATACCAAGTACCTGCCGTAAGCAAGAAATGAGGTGATTGTAATGATACCGATGGTGTACCACTTGTTGTTGTTTTGATTATGCCAAATGCTCCATATGTTCCAACACCAGAGCCTGTCGGCATATGTCTCAAAACCAATCCTCCATCATATTGCATATTCTCAGGTGTATATTGTGAGAATATTACATTCTCATTATAGTCACTTGCGTATTGGTCAAACTTCACTTTCATATCCAACTCAATTCTTCTGTTTGGCTTAATGAATGATGCGTCATATCCAAAAGATTTGTACTTACCAAGATTCATATAACCTGTACCTGTTGAACTGCCACCCTGTGGAACTGATACGGTAACTGCACTCCATCCACTTACATTGGTATAAATTCCATTTGATGTAAATGCTGTTGTGCCTGATACATTATTTCCATCAGTGCCACTTTGAGGAACATTGACTGTGATTGCACTATAACCGTTTTCCGCTGAGAATGAGCCGTTTGTTGTTGCTGTAAGTTCACCAAGCAATGATTTTTGGTATGCAATACCGTCAGTGTATCCAATATTGTATCCTTCTGTATTTCCGCTTATTGTTGGACCAGCAATTGGTGTTCCTGAACCACTATGGTATATGTATTGCTTGCTAACTTCATCATAAAAGCAAGGTACATCATTTTCATCTAGGCAAGGTCTCATATCAAGGGCTGTTTTACCATTTCCATTCTCTACCCTAAAACTATAGTATCTTGCCCTTATACACCTAGTTATTTGGTGGGTGTTTCCATCCAAGCCTTCACAGTTTAAATACAAGTTTTTTGTTGAATTTATGGCACTTGAACTTGCTGCAACAAGCAAAGTCCCGTCATTTTCATCGGTAATTCCATTTTTATCCAACGATATAAGATACCTATTTCCGTTTACAACAGAATAAGTGCTTCTGTCTATATATCTTCTGTTGTTTCCAAACATAAATCCAATTGAAGAATTGTTGCCGCTCCTTCTGAACAATACATATTCCGAACAATCGCCATAATAGGCAAACCAAACATCGCCATATCCATTTCCGCTTATAGGCGTAAAGTCAAGGTATATCTTAGCATTTATATCAGTTCCAATATTATATCCTGTATCCCATCCTATCTGTGTACCGTCAGTCTCAATGTATTCAAGATATTTTACACCGCCACCACTTGTTGGAACGTTTACAGTTATTGAAGACAAAGGATGCGCTGAAGAACCATATTGTCCATTTTCTGTAATTGTTATGGAACTGAATGTTGATATGACATTATTTTCACCACTTGTGTATCCACTATTAAATGCTTCTTCCAATTCTTCGTCAGTATGTCCAGTCTGTGGAACATTTACAGTGACTGCCGAATAAGAGCCATCTGATAAAGTTACCGCTGTGTTTTCTGTAAACGTAACGGCTGACATCTTTGCTTTTTCCTCAGAAACACCATCTGTGTGTCCTGACGTATAACCTGACGTATAACCTGAATTGTAAGTTGAAGCCGTATCAACATTAACACTGACACTATTCCAACCATTCTCTCTTGAATAGTTGCCATTTTCAGTGAATGCCGTTGAAACCAACAATGCCTTTTGGTCTTCCATACCTTCAGTATATCCGCTTTCATATGATTCTTCAAGTTCTTGGTCCGTATGTCCAGTTTGAGGAACATTGACTGTGATTGCAGAATAACCGCCATCGCTTATAGTAACGGCTGTATTTGCTGTGAAAGTCGTTGCTGAAAGTTTGGCCTTTTCCTCGTAAACGCCATCAGTATGCCCACTTGTGTATCCACTTGTATATCCACTGTCGTATGTTGATGCTGTATCTACATTAACTGTAACACCATTCCAACCGTTTTCCCTTGTGTATGTTCCGTTTTCAGTAAATGCAGTTGTAACCAACAAGGATTTTTGGTGCGTTTCACCGCTTGTATAGCCGCTGTTGAATCCATCAGTTGAACCACTTTGGTAGCCCTCAGTATATCCACTGTCATATCCTTCACTTGAACCGCTTGAATAACCGTCAGTAAATCCATCGTCAAAACCTCTGTCATAGTTTGTCTGTCCATATTCAGTTGCGTCAACTGTGACTGCTGAAAATCCATCATATCCAATTTCAGGTGTGACAACAGTAATGTCTTGTGAAACAACTATTTCCTTGTCTTCCAATACAGAACCGCTTTGTGGAACATTAACCGTTACTGCTGACCATCCGTTAACCCTTGAATATTCGCCATTTTCTGTGAATGCTGTTGCGGCCAACTTGTCTTTTTGGTCCTGAGTACCATCATCATAACCGTCTTCATATCCCTCTTGGTATGACCCACAACCGCCACCTGAATGACCTGAAATAACGTCTTGTCTTGGAATCCAACATTCCTGTTGTTCTGTGCTATTGTTCAAATATATCATTTTCAGTGTTTTTATTCGTTGTTATTAACCGTTTCTTGTGAATTGTCACCATCTTCTGCCCAATCAATTGTAAAAGGTTGAATTTCAACTGAGCCAGTAATATTGAATATTTTATCGAACATTGTGACTATCTTTTTCTGTAAAGGTCTTACCCTTAGCCTGTTGTAAAGTTTGAATGCTTGTTGGTAGTCTTCACTATTAAAACCTGTTGTTTCTTTTTCTACACCAAAAAGAACAGGTGAAGCACCGAATGATTCGTAAATCTTCTTTGAAGCCCTTTCTGAAGTTGTGTTGTATTTTTCTGCATAATTGACAATATCCAACTTACTCAAAGTCACACCGTTATCTTTTCCATTTGAAAAATTGAGAAGGAATCTTCCTACATTGCCTGTACCGCAAAACTTTTCAGTTATATCTTTTTCAATTTCGGCCTTTTGTTCATCGGTTGGTACACCATTTCCGAAATTGAAAACATAAGAGCCAAAGAAACCGTTTTCAAGCTGGCTAAGGTTGAATTCCGACAACTGTCTTTCCACTTCGCAATCCTTTAATGATGCAATATATTGTGGCAATCCGTATGTTTTGTCGTTTTCTGACTTAATCATTATGACAGATGTAGGGACATTAACGGCCTCAGGTATGAATTTAGGATATACAACCCTCTTGTTGGACCTTGCATATTTCTTGTCATATTCCTCTGAATAATAGAACAAGTCGTTTTTCTTTGAGGTCCTTACATATTTTGCGCTCAAATTATATAATTCACCGATGTTTCCGCCTTTGTTCCTAATCACTTGGACAAATGCGTTTCCATATACAAGATAGTCCCTTGCTATGTTTTGTACAAGCTCATATAAAGTGTCGCCCTTCTTGTTAACTTCCTTATTGAATGGTTCAAAGACACAAGTTACGCCATCACCCGCAACCATATCAGCAGTTCCGTTTATTATTGACCTTAATGTCGTTACGTCAGTGAACAAACCATACAAATAATATGGGAATGTGTTGTCTTCTCCCCAATTTATGTAATCCTTTCCTCTTCCTTCGGTTTCAATGAACGAAGGTATTGATTGTTCAACAATCTTTTCAATTGCGGCAAATCCCATTTGAATGTTCTTATCCATTGTACTGTAAATATTCTGTGTTATTATTATTGTAAGTGTGTTGCTCTTGCGACTCAACATTATAATCTCCTATTTGGCATAAGCCCTCGGCAACTAATTTATCGTTTTCATCATACAAATAATAGTTGTACTCACCGTCAACTATTCCATTTGGTAATGAAATGCTATCAAAATGATAAAACATTCCACTGTCTTCCAAATCAGTGACTGAAAACTCATACTCTTTCTTGTCTACGTTATTCTTTAGTATTAATTTCATAATTTACACTGCTTTTACATTAAATATAAATAACCCTGCACCTTGTTTCAAGCGATTTTAGACACTTTTGCATAAAAGTTGAATAAGTTTACATATGAACACACAAAAAGCCCCATATCGAAAGATACAGGGCCTTACATTTTAAATTATTATTTATTTTTGTTGGATTAGTTATTTTACTGAGCAGTAAATGTCCATCCGCTTAGGTTTTGGTTGCTTTTCCAACTTGAATAGTTAGAGCCTTTTGGATAATATACCGTACCAGTTGATGGAACACCAAGGAAAGAATTTGAAACAATTGTTGGAGCTGTTGTTGGATATGCAGAAATTCTCTTTATAGAAGTACAATCTCTAAATGCAGAACCAGCTATTGATGTAACTCCAATTCCTAACGTTACGCCAGTAACCGAACTGCATCCAGAAAATGCAGCTACACCTATTGATGTAACTCCTAGTGATATACCTAAGTAACTAAGCGAACTACAGCCAGCAAATGCATATTGGTCTATTGATGTGACTGAAATTGGTATTACTACTGAACTAAGCGACCTACAGTTTTGAAATGCATTTTGGCCTATTGATGTAACTCCACTTGGTATCGTTACGGAACTAAGTGAAGTGCATCCACTAAATGTACCATTGTTTATTTTTGTAACTCCATTTGGTATTTCTACTGAACTAAGCGACCTACATTTTTGAAATGCATTTTGGCCTATTGATGTAACTCCATTTGGTATCGTTACGGAACTAAGCGAAGTACATTCACTAAATGTATTATCACCTATTGTTTCGATTCCGTTTGGTATTACGGCTTCTGTAATACTTTTATCAATCAATTTGGCAAAATTGTCTGGAACATTGACCGTTATTCCTGAATATCCACCTTCCGACACTGTAATTGCCGTATTTGCCGTAATGGTGATTGCTGAAAGTTTGCTTTTCTCATCAGTGCTTCCACTTTCATATCCGTCAGTATATCCTGATGTATATCCGTTATTGTATGTCGATGCCGTATCTACGTTAACTGTAACACCGCTCCATCCATTTTCCCTTTGGTATGAACCGTTTTCAGTTATTGCCGTTGATACAAGTAATGATTTTTGATGTGTTTCTCCACTATTATATCCGCTATCAAACGCTTCTTCCAACTCTTCATCAGTATGGCCAGTTTGGGCTATGTTCACAGTTATTGAAGACAATGGGTTTGCAGAAGAACCATAGTTTCCATTTACTGTTACGGTTGTACTTGAGAATGTGCTGATAATTGAATTTTGTCCGTCAGCATATCCTTCTTCGTATTTACCGTCATTATTTTTAAAACTGATTATCATATCTGCAAAAATTAATACTTGATTATTACATTGTCATCTGTATTACCGCTTAGATAGAAAATCATCCCCTTGGCAATGTCATTGACTACCATTGTTTCATTTGCAGGTGTGGATTCTTCCCAAGCCGTAAACTTACCGTCTCCAACAGAATACATCAAAGTGTATCCGTTGCTTGTATGTCCTATTGCAAAACTGTGTGCAAGAACACTGAAAGGCTCTTCGCCATTAATTTTAATTGTATTCATAATCCTATAAACTGTTTATTAGTTTCCAAAAATCGGAATTATTATTATGCCTTAATATATAAAAAAACAGTCCATTCGGTCTGAATGAACTGTTATATTAAAGAATTCTATCGTTTAAGCAATAACTGCTTCGACTGCTGAAGCGTCAACTTCATTTGGCCACTCGCTTGTTTCAGCTGTTAACTCAACGGTATATTGGTTTGCATCGCCTTTTGCAGTACCAGTTTCGCCTGTACCTGCTGTATTGGTCAAAGGATTGTTTTTGTCACCAATCATCCAATAGTGTCCGTTAGCGTCTTTTACGATTGCTATTGCCTCAGCCAACATCAATGCTTGCATAGCGGCTCTTTTTGATGCTTCCATATGAGGCATTAAGTAACTGATAACAGTTGAAACGTATGAAGAACCGTTGTCGTTCACTGTCAATGTTGAAGTGAAGTTAGATGTGTTCTTTTTGAGTGTGAATTCTTGGAACTTTGCAGTGCCTGACATTGAAATCTCTGTGATACCCTCGTCTGATAAAGTTGAAGCAGTTCCAATTGTTACAGATGAAACATCATCAGCATTTGCAAGATAAATCTTAGTGATACCACCAAGGTTAGGTTGGCAAAGTGAGAAATTAACTGATTTTATTGTTGAACAACTCATTTTATATTGTTTTTTTTTAAATGTTATTTTTCTGTTTTGGCTTATTAAGGGGCTTACCCTATTGCAAGCCCCATTACATCGCTATTTGTTTACTTTCCGATTACGACTGCATCAGGATAAAGAGTTGCAACACCAGCGTTGAACAAAACTTTAACTTTAACTAATTCGTCTTCATCGTTGTACCACATCTTGAAGTCTTCCTTAGCGTCAAGCATATCGCAAGCATACACCATATTGTCAGGAACTGAAGCATAAATCCTGTCTGAACCAGTCAAACCATATGCCTTGCGGACCTTGATGTCTGAACCAGGAACAAACATTTCAGTCAATTCACCATTGAAAGCAGGGTCGTAATGATACAAGTTAGCAGAAACTAAGTTTTGTACATATTCTCTGAATAAAGCAGGTGAAACGAAAATGACTGCTTCGTCAATCCATTCCTCAGGAATTGCCATATAAACGGCTTTGATTCTTTCGTAAGCTGAAGTACCTGTAGCAGCTGTAACAACTATCGTTGATGCGCTGTCAGCACCTTCTGCAATTGTCAAGAAACCATTGATAAGGTCGCCATCGCTTTTATCTCCTTGCCAAATCAAAGTTTCAACTTGCTTGTTGATACCTTTAACGATTTGGTCAGTGATTTCGCCTTCAAATGGAAGTCCATCTTCGTTAGCGTTGATACGGACTTGATATTCAGCGAATTTGCCAAGCATATCTTTCCAGCACCATTGGTCGTTGTACTTGATTACTGAGGTTTCAACGTCTCTGTCGGCAAGAACAGTTGAACCTTGGGCTGAGAAACCGCAAGCACTTCCGTCTTGAAGAACAGGGTTGACATCTAAATAGTTTAATCTTTCTTTGGTCTTAACACCAAGTTGCTTTCTAAGTAAAGGTAAAGTTTCACCTTTGATACCTGAACCAAGAACTGCGTCTTTTACTAAAACTTCTTTGTTTGTCTCAACATATGAAGTGAGACCTGTTACGTTATAACCCATTTTAATATTGTTTTTTTCTTATTATTATTCGTTTATGTTGATATATAACCGCTTATAAAAAGCGGTCTTTTTTTAGAATTTGTAACCTTTTGCCCTCAACTTAGCTGCTTTTGAGTTGTCGTTTTTTTCATCAGCCAATTCAAATGCTTCCTCTGCGTTTGGTGCGGCAGGTTCTTTTTCCAACTCTGCAACTTTGTCTTTAAGTTCTTGGTTTTCAGTTTCTAATTCTGCAATTCTTGCTTGAAGTTCTTCGATAAGTTTGTCTTTTTCGTCTGTTTCAGGCTCGTTTGCAGGGTCGGTGTCTTCACTTGCAGGATTTTCTTCATCCATATTTTCTTCTGAAGGTTCCTCAGCGGCAGGCTCGTCTGTTGCGACTTCTGCTTCATTGTCTTTGATTTCAACAACCTTACCATCAGCGATAACTATAATTTTGCCATCCTCGGTCTTGTAGTCGCCATTTTCAATTTCTACTTCGTTTCCGTCAGCGTCAATACCTCTGACTTCCATTCCTGCTTCAAGTTCATCGCCATCGAATACGATAACACCCTTGTCGGTAGAAACCTCTCCAAATTCAATTAAAAGGCTCCTTAGCACTTGTTTGATTTTTTCTAATTTGCTCATTGTTTTGTTATACTTTTCTTCTTTATTATTTGTTTCTTGCTTGAATTCTTGTCCTGTTGGCTCAATGCCGAAATATCCCTCAAGTGAAAATCCCTTGAAATCACCTTTTTTGACCTGTTCCCAAACATCTTCGTTGTTTATGTGGAACTCGGCAAACAATGAGCCGTCAGCATAAGCCTCAAACCCCTTTGGATTGATTCCGTTCTCGCTGTCCTTAATGAAGAATTGGACCATATCAACACCTTCAACCAACTCTCCGTTGTGGTTTAGGTCAACATTGTTCTGGAAATTGTTCTTTAGGTATCTTTCAGCCATTGTGCGCAAGGTTTGTGCGTCATAGTAGATGTAGTACTCGCCATATATTGGGTGTATCCTGTAAATCAGCATATTTGCAGCCATAACAAGGCCCCTGACTATATGCTTTTCCTCATTCTCAATGGCAAACTTCTGTAATTCCTTTTCCTTCTCAAATGCAACAAAATCACTCTCTGTTGCAGGAAAATCAACCAACGAAATAGTGACCATACCTGCCTCTTCGTTGTCTATAATTGCTCTGTAAATTGGAAGTTTATTCATATTCTACTGTTTTATACCACTATATATAAAAAAAGCCGTAGTTGGCTACGGCTCTTCCTTTAATTATGTGTAAATTAGAATGTTACTTCTGTTTTACGTTTGTTAGACTTATCCAATGCATTGGAAATGTCTGATTCAACAACATATACTCTTGTTTCACCTTTTCCTCTTCCTGACCCATCGTTGTTCAATTCGTCTATGTCGTCCATTCCTGTCAAGTTACGGCCCGTATTTGGTTCGTATTCCATAACATCAGGAAGTTGGAAATTGGTTGAACCGCCACCACTACCTGAACCTCCTCCAGCATATGGGTTTTCCATTGAAGTGGCTTTGATTTTTTGTGCTTGAATTGCTGTTGTTGCCAAAGCAGCTGCTGCTGCAACAGCACCAAGAACAGGACCAACATAAGGTATTGAAGCCATTGACTGATAAGCACCGATAGCAGCACTGAATCCGTTAATCCAAGTCATAGCCAATTGAAGATTTTTTGACTTGTCAAAGTTTTCCTTTTGTTGTGCATAAAGAGCTTCGGCCTGTTCTTGTGTTATTTTCTTGTCTTCAAGTTGTTTGTCAATCTTGGCTTGTTCAAGTTCCATTAAACCAGTGTAATAGTCGCTTAAACTACCCAATATGTCGCCAACTCCAGATGCAGCATCTTTAACTGCGTTGACCCACTCTTTCCAAAGGCCCTTTTGGACTTTAAGCATATTGACTTCTTTGTCATATTCAAGTTGAATCAACTCACCAGTAACCTTTGCGGCCTCTCTTTTGGCATTTTCCTTTTCCTCAAAAGTCAACTTTTCATCATTGGCCATTTCGTTGTACATTTCCAAAAGTCTTTTAAGTTGTCCTTTTTGTTCGTCATATGCCTCTTTGTAATAGTCTTTATCTTCGTACAAGTCTCTAAGAGCATTTCCATAGACACCTTGCCATCTGATTGCGTTGTTTATCTGTTCCTTGAAGTTTTGTTCAGCAATATCATTTATGGCTTGGTTTCCTTCCTTAACAATAGTTAGTCTGTTTTCCCAATCCTGTTTGTAAACATCAGATACTTTTCTGAACCTTTCAAGTTCAAGATGGCTAAGTTTTGCCTCAAGCTCGTTTTTCTTATCAAGGAACTTTTGGAATGTTGGTAATGTCTGACCAAGTTCTTCCATTGTCATACCGTAATAAGGACCATTTTTGTCTTTAGCTAAAGTTCCATACAGTCTATCAATTTCTTTCTCAATATCAATTAATTCTTTTTTTGCGGCTTGAGAAGCCATAGTAAACAAATTCTCTATGTTTGCAACTGCTTCATCAGGTATTGTTATTCCGCTAAGAGCTTCTTTCAAATCGAATGTTGCGCTAACATTTTCCATTGTTTCCTTTACAACCCTATCAAGATTATAAAAGTCTTTTTGCATATTAGCCAATGAAGTAGCGACAATATTATCAAGGTCTGCTTTTGTTAGGTTGGCTCTTATTTCATCAACAATATCTTGTGCTTCTTTAAGAGTAAATCCGTATTGTTCTTGAAGTCCTTTAATGAATTGGTCTGAAATCTCAAAATACACTGGTTTACCATCAATTAAAGTTTTGACTTCTCTTGCGCCTTCGTAATATAAATCAACAAGTTGCTTTACAAAAGCGTCTGCCTCTTTTTTAGAGATACCAAGATTTTCCATAAGGTACTTCTTCATATCAGACACATTTCTTTCAACAACTGTTGAACCACTCTTGAATGATATTACAAATCTACTTGTCCAATCATTCCATCCGTCTATTACACCCATAAGGTTTTGGTTTTCCTTACTGATGTAATTCTTGAATTTACCATAGAAATCAGTGTAAGCCTTTTCTATTGATTTAAGGTTATCTTCAAGTATTTTCTTTCTTGCTTTAGCTGCATCATCAGCGGCCTTTTTACTTGCGGAATTTCTCTTTTCTTCCTCTTGCTTTTGGTGTTCGCTTAATTCCCTGTCATAAGCCATTTTATCCCTTTGGGCTTCCCTATACTCATCAGAATCTTCCTTGTATTGGGCCATACGAACCTTGAATAATTCGTCATATGCTTTCTTGCCTTCCTCAGTGTACTTCCAATCAGAATCATACTTTGCTTCATTGTCCTTGATGATGTTGTCAAGTTCCTTTTTTCTTGCGGCTGCTTCTGCTTTTCTTGCTGCCTCATTCTGTTCAGCAGTCTTCTTGTCATATCCTTCCTTGAAAGCACCAACGACATTGATTGTGTCTATTGCTGTGTCTTTCATTTCAGTGAAGCCTTCCTTGATGTCATCGCCAATCTTTGACCAATCTCCCTTGAACAAGTCTATCATAACCTTTGCCAATGTCTTGATTGGTATGATTGCCATCTTTATAGGGTTGATGACTGAATTTTTGATTATGTTTCCAAAACCGCTAAGAACTGCCTTGACCTTATCGAAAGCCGATGACATATCCTTATTGGCTCCAATCATTTCCATTATCTTGTCTTTAAATAGACTGAATATTGCAATCAATGAAGCAATAAGGCCAATGATGAAACCAATTGGGTTGGCTTTCATTGCGGCATTGAGGCCCTTTTGTGCAACTGTTGTCCCTTCAGTTGCTGTTGTTTCCATTATTTTTGATTGGGCATCTTGTTTTGAAGCGTTTGCATTTGCCTTTGTAGCAACCGTATTGGCTTTTGTGGACTTTGTGGCCAAACCCATTGATTGTGAAAGACCTTGCGTTCTCTTTATGAACCCGTCAAGACCTTGCATACCTTGGACCAATGCCATTGCCTGTTGGACTTTAAGCATTGCCTCTTTAACCTCTTCGTTTTCACTACCAAACAAGCCCATAGCGGCATTTACAGCTGAATATCCTGCTGCAAGGTTTGTTGCAATACCTCTGACATTCTCCAATTGGTCTCCAAAATCAGTTGAAGCATATTTAATTTGCTCTTGTTGTTCTGACAATTGATGGGTAATCTCAGCAGCCCTTGCCATAGCATCAGTATATGCCTGTGAAGCAGGGTCCAACTGTTGCATTGCCTCTTTACATTCCTTCAATTCTTGCTTCCAACTGACAAAAGAAGTGTCAACACCTTCCAAAGCAGACTTATAGTTACCAACGTTGCGTTGACTGTTTCCTATTGAAGCGTCTAAAGCCTTCAACTCATTGTTGATTTCATTGATTTGTTGGCCTATTTCGTTCCTTGTGGCTTCATCCGTTGTCTCTTTCCACACCTGTTTCAATGCAGACATACGTTGAGAAAGCGCATTGTAAGAACCCTCAGCCGCCTGAGTTTCGTTCTTACCTGCGTTCATAACCTCTTTCAACTTAACTTGGTCATCAATAAGTTGTTTTACTGTGTCTCTGTATTCGTCAGTTCCTTTATCCAATGTAACAAGTCTATCCCTAAGGTCCGAAATCTCTTGTTTAAGTTCCTTTACTGTTGAAGCACCGCCAATATTTTCCAAATTATCCTTTAAATTAACGGTTTCCTGTGCGGCTTCAGCCATACCTTTGGCTAATCCTTCAGTAAATGAATCAATTACATCACCGCCAACACTATCTCCAAGTTTTGACAAACTTTCCGAAACTTCGTCAACAGTGCCTTTTATCCCACTAAGAGAATCGTCTGTCTTTTGAGCAGAATCAGAAATTCCTTTCATAGCATCAGCAAGCTGACCTTGAAGTTTTGTCAATTCTTCCAAGGTTTCCTTGTATTCCTTTGAAGTCTCGTTCAAGGTTTTCAACTTGTCATTAAGCTGTTCAATGGCACTTTTAAGTTCATTCAAACTCTCAGTGCCTTGAACTTCCAACTTATATACTTTTTCAGTTACATTCATAAAATAGTATTTTGTTTGTTATTAAATATATTTTTTGTATATTTGTGCATTATGAGTTATGAGTTTGAAGAATGGAAAAAAATTGAAGGGTTTGAAACTGCCTATGTAAGTAATTATGGCAGGTTCAAATATGGTAACGGAAAAATCAGAAAAGGTTCTGGAAGATACCCTTTAGTCACTATATATGAAAATGGAAAATATTATACGTTTAGCGTACATAGATTAGTGGCTAATGCGTTTATACAAAACAAATGGAAACTGCCAGAAGTGAACCACAAAGATGAAAACCCTGCAAACAATTGTGTATGGAACCTTGAATGGTGTACAAAAAATTATAATCTTAATTATGGAACAAGAAATAAACGTATTGGCAACCATAAAGCAAAACCGTCAAAAAAAAATATAGAAAAAGCAAAACAAAAAAATAGTAAACCTGTACTTCAATATACATTGGATGGTGAGTTTGTTGCTGAATATTCAAGTGCAATGGAAGCCGCAAGACAAACTGAAATATGCCATTCAAGTATAGTAAATGTATGTAACAATAAACAAAGAAAACGTACTAATGGGCAATACTTCACTTGTAAGTCAGCTGGGAATTTTCTTTGGAAATGGAAAGAGGTGGTTTGATTACCACCTCTTTTTTTTATGGTCAGTGGAGCATTATAAATCCCCTATAAGAATCCAATCCGATGTGTCATTGACTTGATTTTTTATTAACTGCCCAACATTAGAGCCGTTTACATAATGTATTTCGCTTTCATCTTGTAATGTGTTGTTTATATAAAATGCATCAGTTCCAATACTACAATCATCAGTATAAGCGTAAATATTTGAAAAACCACAACCCTCAAATGCTCTATATCCTATTGTTTGAACATTTTCTCCAATAACCAAATCTCCGTCACTTATTGCATATCTAAAAGCGTTTGCTTTTATTTCAGTAACAGTATTTGGTATAGTTAAGCCGCTATCAATTACAGCGTAAGTAAAAGCACCACTACCTATTACTTTTAAAGAAGTACCAAGGTAAACACTTTTTAGATGCTTTGCGGCCAACATACCAGTTGCAAAAGCGTTATTTCCAATTGTTTCAACACTATCTGGTAAAATAACACTAACAAGAGAAGGTTGGGTATAAGAACCGCTACCGCCAAAAGCATTGTCTGGAACTGAAATAACATCGCCATCAAATTCAATCACACCTTGTCCATCAACGTATGTGTTTGAAATAATGCTAGCGCCCCAACCAGTGGTGTATTTTGGATTAACAACGTTACCACTAACAGAAGTATAATACAATTTTCTTGTGTTTGGTGCTATTTGCTCTATATTACATTCTGTCTTCAACCCCTCTTTGTTATTGTAAAAACTTATGTATGCCGTTCTTTC
>Ga0247609_10000541_pt1 | contig 52123 bp, 40 predicted proteins | sample 172DNAGHGlowgp2_FD_193487 | JGI IMG/M metagenome (GOLD analysis project Ga0247609, IMG submission 193487) | Sheep rumen microbial communities from Palmerston North, Manawatu-Wanganui, New Zealand - 1728 DNA GHGlow gp2 | ecosystem: Host-associated > Mammals > Digestive system > Stomach > Rumen ... | reverse complement strand
GTTGTGACTATTAATCCGGCTGATCCATCAGAGACAAATAACGGCTATTACGACATTCTGGGGCGCAGGGGCAAAGTGTGGAACCGCATATCCTATGTTATTGAGGGTGACACTGTCATAGGTGGAGTTACTTATAAGAGACTGTTGTCTGATGGGAAATTCGTCTGTGGCCTGCGTGAAGAAGAGGGACGTGTGTATGATTCTGAGGCGCTGGTTTACGATTTCAACGCACAACCTGGGGATGTCATCAAGAATACTATTGATGAGTCAACATGGATGCAGGTGGGACAGATGAGGCAAATGAGTTTTAACGGCCAGATTCGCCGATGCCTGGATATGTATTCATATTATTATATAGGAGATCCAGAAGAAGGTGAGGAAAGAGAAATCATGGGCGGCTATAAAGTTGCGGACTACTGGATAGAAGGAATTGGCTGCACGGGTTATCCGAACAATCCTTTCTGGATGGAGATCATTGGCAACTATCCTCTATTGGTCTCGTGCTATGATGGTGAAGAGTGCATCTTCAATATCGAGGACCTCAACGGCATTGTTACCGCCATCAAAGATATTCCTGAAGCAGTCCATCGCCGCAGCGTCGATTCTGACACGCCAGTCTTCAACCTCGCTGGTCAAAGAGTGAATCCTTCTTATAAGGGTATCGTTATCCAGAACGGCAAGAAGAAACTGGTGAAATGAGATAAAAAATAGTTAAATGTTTCCACTTTGATGCAGTATTTTCGATACTAAATCAGCGGGACGGTTCTGGTGATCATTATCCCGAGGCAATACTTTAATGATAGAGAGTTAATATGGCACGACAAAATAGAAAGAGTTGTATTCCGAGTTGTACGAATCTCCTGAAAAAAATGATCATGAGAACCGTCCCCGCTGATCCGCTACCAAATAACCTGTTCTGGCGGTAAGCCATACGTTTAATGAGGATCACAGGGACAGGTTTTATTATTTGATATTTGATGAGATGATGAAGAAATTTTTAAATGTAAATAAGAGGATAGCAGTATTCATAGTATGGATATTTGTACTGACGGCTGTTAATGCCCAAGAGGTGACAATCGGCGGGCTGAAGTATTATCTGTTTGCCGATACACATGAGGCAACTTTAAATGGTGACAACTTATGGGTTGGGGAATTGGACATCCCGTCAGAGGTCAGTTACAATGATGAGAGATATATTGTAAATGGCATTTCAGTTTTTGCGTTCTATAGTAGTCATGAACTGACAAAGGTAAGGATACCTAAAACTATAGACCATGTCATTCATCATATTCTTTCTGACAATAGGTTATTAGCGGGGTACGTCCCAACAGACTGTATGAATCCTTTTTTGGAATGTACTTCTCTTGAAACTATTTTGGTGGATGATGAGAATCCTGCCTTTTGTGCTGTCAATAATGTTCTTTTCAACAAGGATGGTACGAAACTATATTGCTATCCGGCAGGGATCAAGACTGAATCGTATGTTGTACCCGAAGGAGTCACATGGATAGGATTCAACGCCTTTGCTAACAATAAGAATCTTATTTCGGTTGAACTACCTGAAACGGTCAATATACTATGTAGTGGGGTCTTCTCTGGCTGTATGCTAGAGGTCTTAGTTATAAGGGGAATCTTGGATGACGAATGTGTTAACGAATATCTCTTCGGCAGTTTGAACGAAACGGCAAAGATATACGTCCCCTCAACAGAGTTGAATCGATATAGAAGTCAATTCAACAGAACCTTTCTCCCATTGGAAGACTACACTAATGGCGTTCGGCCAACGGTGTATTCATCTGACAAACTAGCCCCAGCTTATAATCTGGGAGGCCATCAAATTCAAGGAACTCTTAATAATGTTATCGTCATCCAGAACGGCAAGAAGAAACTGGTGAAATGAGATGAAAATAGTTAAATATTTCCATTTTGATGCAGTATTTTCGATACTTATGGGTTTATAGAGTAGAACATTTTTAATAATAACGCTTATGAAGAAACTATTTACCTTGTTTGCAGTGGCGATAGGTCAGCGGGGACGGTTCTGGTGATCATTATCCCGAGGCAATACTTTAAAGATAGAGAGTTAATATGGCACGACAAAATAGAAAGAGTTGTATTCCGAGTTGTACGAATCTCCTGACAAAAATGATCATGAGTTCTGGTGATCATTATCCCGAGGCAATACTTTAAAGATAGAGAGTTAGTATGGCACGACAAAATAGAAAGAGTTGTATTCCGAGTTGTACGAATCTCCTGACAAAAATGATCATGAGAACCGTCCCCGCTGATCAAAATGAAGATGATCAAAAGGCGATTTCGGTTATTGTCATAAGATGATATCCAAATCGAAGTACTATCCCATAACAGTAATATTAAATTTGTATGAATACAATGAAAAGTTTATTGCGATTTGCGGGGGTCTTGTTGACAATTGCGATGGTGTCAGTAGCAGTAAGTTGTAGTAAAGACTCTGATGACTCAGAAAAACCAGAGGATCTTCCCGGGGGAGAGATCATCGGTGAAAACACCTTCCTTGGCAAGTGGGAATTATTGAGGTTCGAATTTGCCGAACCTGCCGATACTGTCTTCTTTGAGTCAGGACAGCGTGTAATGGACTTCCGTGCCAATGGTGATTATCAGATATCTACCACTGATATCGGCACGGGAGTGGGGAGGTATAGTCTTGACAAGGATTACCTGACCCTTTATGAACCGCCCGTCTTGTTAAAGGAGGTTTATACCTACAAGTTTAATGAGGATCGTACGGAGGTTACGTTGACTTCCTATGGTGCTAGGACTTTGGTTTCGAATCCTGTTCAAGTGTATAGGAAAATAGCGGATAATTAAGAAAACCGTTGATTTCCTTGCCCCAGAATCGCGGCACGTCGTCACAAGGGTTAGAAAATATGCCGAAAAATTGCGGCATGTCATCACAAGGGTTAGAAAACGTGCCGAAAAATTGCGGCATGTCATCACAAGGGTTAGAAAACGTGCCGAAAAATTGCGGCATGTCATCACAAGGGTTAGAAAATGTGCCGGAAATTTGCGGCATGTCATCACAAGGGTTAGAAAATGTGCCGGAAATTTGCGGCATGTCATCACAAGGGTTAGAAAATGTGCCGGAAAATTGCGGCATGTCATCACAAGGGTTAGAAAATGTGCCGGAAATTTGCGGCATGTCATCACAAGGGTTAGAAAATGTGCCCGGAATTCCGGGCACATTATCATAAGGGTTAGAAAACGTGAACCGTATATTAGAATGACAATTCACAACCGATGCCAAGCACACGGTTGGTACGGGTGAAGGAATCGCTGACGAGAGGATCCTTCGAGGTGACACGGTCGTAGTCCTCGTAGTTGGTCTGGAAATAGGCCGCTTTGAGGGTGACGACATCACTGGCCTTGTAGTTGAAACCGAAACCGAAACTATAACTATTGACGACAAACGACATATCATTCATAAACGCATCGGTGAGTTGGTAGCGCGTAAACTGCGTGCCGCCACTGACAGTCAACTTATCGGTGATGTCCCACTCGGCACCTGCCAGATACTCGTTGGTACCACCGTCGAGTAAGTCCTGTGTGTTGTTGTACCAGTGTACATTCTTGTCGTAGAAGTGGTGATAGCCGAGGTTCAGGCGTACGTCGTCGGTGATATTCCACATGGCACCGACAGCCAGTTGGGCGGGAGAGTCCTCATCGATTTTCTCCGCGTCGCGGAACTTATTGACGGCAGGAATCTCACTGGCCTCGTTGACGGTTGACTCGTTCTTCATGCGGATCTCTGTCTTGAACTCGTATTTGGCGGCGAAGTTGAAACGTCCCACCTTGTAGTCGATGCCGATAATCGGAGCCACACCTACCGACGACTGGTTACAGAGCAGGTTGACACCCTGGGAGTACTTCTGCAGGGCATTCAGACTCTGTTTCGTGCCTTCGAGTTGGGCTTTCTGGGCAGTGAGTTCAGCAGGAACAGGTGCACCGGCAGCCTCATACTGTGCGATGCCGGCATTGACCTGACTGATGCCACCGTCGATGCTGGTCTCTGCACCTTGCAGGAAATTGCCGAAATCGAGATAACCACCGGCTGTGTTCACCATGATGTTGCTGATTTTAGCCTTATAGGTTGCCGTACCATAGAGCAGACGCAGACCGCCATAGACGGAGAGGTCGGGGGTGATTTTATAGGCGGCACCGAGTTGGAAACCGAAATAGTAGTTACGACCTTCCATATAACCGTCCATGTCGTAGCCTGTGGCACCGAGTGGCTGTAACATACCGGCGATATTACCCACAACACTCTCGAAAGAACCGAGTCCGTCGGCAAACTCACAACTACCTCCGCCACCAGGCACGGAGAAATTGAACTGCATGCTCCAGTTACCTTTGTTATAGGCAGCCTGAACGGAAGGGAGGAAGGGCGCATCGGCCACACCCTCGAAGGTCTTCTTCGTTAGTCCCTGGTTCTTGCGTCCAAGGGCGAAGACAGGATTATTGCTGACGATGGTACGCGTCTGACGGGCATATTGCCAGTTGATGCCGAGGTGAAAGCCTTCGGGCAGGAAAGCCACACCGGCGGGGTTACTGTACACACCGTCAAGACCGATGGCGGCATCACGCGCAGGGTTGCGGAGGAAGTCGATACTCTGGTTGGTGTTGGTTAAGATGCCACCAGCGGTGGCTGTTGTTGCTGTAGCCAGCATCACGCCGGCGAGAATAGCATTTAACTTTTTCATATCCTTAACAATCTTTTTACTAAAACGGCTGCAAAGGTAAAAAGATTGTTTCTAAGTGCGGTGTTTGCGCGCACAAAGTTAACGAAGTTTAACGGAAATTGCACAAAAACGTGCACAATTGTGCAATTTTGTGCATGTTTTGCACAAAGTTGGGGTTAAATGTGCAACTATTCTGGCTTACTTCTTCAGTTCCGGATACGATACACGGGTATGGTAGATAGTCTTCAGTTTCTCGATGAGGACCGTCTTGGCATATTCGATGTCGCGGAAGGTGATGGGACACTCCCTGAAGAAACCCTCTGCCACCTGTCCGTCGATGAGACGGTTCACCATGTCACGGATGCTCTTCTCCGTATAGTCAGGAAGGGATCGCGAGGCAGCCTCCACGGAGTCTGCCATCATCAGGATGGCCTGTTCCTTGGTGAAGGGATTGGGTCCGGGATAGGTGAACAACAGATCGTCGACGGAATCGTCGGGGTGGGCATTCTTCTGTTGTACGTAGAAGTATTTGGCCTTTCCCTGACCATGGTGGGTGGCAATAAACTCCTTGATGACATCGGGCAGGTTGTACTTGTCAGCCAGTTTTGTACCTTCAGTGACGTGACTGATGATCATCTGGGCACTCTCGATGAAGGTCAGACTCTCGTGTGGATTGACACCCGACTGGTTCTCGGTATAGTAGATGGGGTTGAGCGTCTTGCCGATGTCGTGGTAGAGGGCACCCGTACGTACCAACTGACTCTTGGCACCAATCTTCTGGGCAATCTCACCGGCAAGGTTTGCCACCTGGATAGAGTGGTTGAAGGTACCTGGGGCCACCTCACTCATGCGGCGCAGCAGGTCCTTGTTCATGTCGGAGAGTTCAATCAGTGTGATGTTCGACGTGAAGCCGAAGGCTTTTTCGATGAGATAGAGCAAGGGGTAGGAACAGAACAACAACAGACCATTTATAATAAGGTAGTTGTATTCGCTGTATTCTATCTTCGTGAGACTATTGTCGCGGATCCAGTCCAGCGCGAGGTTGGTGAGGGAGGCAGCAGCAGTAACGAAAACTGCCGTCCAGAACAGTTGGGAACGACTGGACAGTTCGCGTAGGGAGTAGATGGCCACCAGTCCTGCCACCAGTTCAACGGCAATGAACTCCAAGGGATACTGCAGCACACAGGCGCAGATGAGTATCATGATGACGTGGGCCATGAAGGCGGTACGGGAATCCATGAACACCCGGATGAAGATAGGCACCATCGCGAAGGGGACGATATAGACATGCAGCACGTTGTGGCTGACCATGATAGAAGCGAGAACAGTGAATACGATGATGAGGGCGAAGAGCATAGCCAGTGACCTGGGCTTCTCGAAGTAGTCTTTCCGGAAGAGCGTCAGGAAGAAGGTCAGACAGACCACCAGGATGGCGACATATAGTATCTGTCCCAGAATGGTGACGCTGATCTGTTGTTTGTTCTTCTCACGACGGTCCAGTTCTTTCTGGAAGGACAAAAGCACGTTGTACGTCTTGGCATCGACGATGTCACCTCGATCGATGATCTTCTGTCCCTGTTGGGCAATACCACTGGCAAGGGGGATGCTGTTCTGCAGGTCGCTGAGACTGGCCTCGCTACGGTCCTTGTCGTAGATGAGGTTGGGGGAGATATAGTCGTTGAGACTGCATTTCTGGAGAATCTCCCTGTGAGCAGACAACTCCGGTTCAGCGAAGATAAACTCATAGGCCGATACCGTGGAGTAGATGTTTTTGATCTGTGCGCTGGCAGCCACCTTCCCGTTGATGATACGGATCATCTGGGTTGTGTCCTTGCTGAATTTGGCATAGTCGGCATTGCTCATCACTCCCTGTGCATAGATACGGTGCAGACGGTTGGCAATGATACTGATATAGTCGTCGGACAGTCCGGGAATACCTTTGTTATAGTCCTTCACAAACTGACGTGTCTGGATACCTTCCGTCTCCTTGTTGTAGTTGAAGTAGGGCTCGTAGAGTTTCATCAGTGAGTCGCGCTCTGCCTTGACCACGTCGTCACTCTTATAGATGGGGAAGTCGAAAGGGGCTTTCAGGTCGGAATAAATCCAGGGTTTGCCCTTTTCGATGCGGTAGGTGTTGTGGCTGTCGCGTGGCAGGAACCAGGTGATGATAGCGACAGTGATGATTACCAAGCCTGCACGGATGAGAAAATCGTGCCAGGATATGTCTGTTTTCAGATTAAAACTGCTCATAATCAAAATATTTTGGTGCAAAGATACAAATAAAGCCACAGATTTCACAGATTTTCGCAGATTATTTTGTACCTTTGCACGCAAAAGAGCGATTTTTATGTCAGAAAGAAGAGTGAGGGTGCGTTTTGCACCGAGTCCTACAGGGGCTTTGCATATCGGTGGTGTGCGCACTGCCCTGTATAACTATCTGTTTGCCCGTCAGCATGGCGGTGATCTCGTGTTCCGTATCGAGGATACCGACTCGAACCGTTTCGTGCCAGGCGCAGAAGAATATATCATCGAGTCGTTTAAGTGGTTAGGCATTCACTTCGACGAGGGCGTGTCCTTCGGTGGCGACAAGGGGCCGTACCGCCAGAGTGAACGGCGCGATATCTATAAGAAATATGTAGAACAGTTGTTGGCTGCCGGTAAGGCCTATATCGCTTTTGATACTCCGGAAGAGTTGGAAGCCAAGCGTCAGGAGATACAGAATTTCCAATATGACTGTCATACGCGTAGTCAGATGCGTAACTCACTGACGTTGCCGAAGGAGGAAGTGGAACAACTCATTGCCGACGGGAAGCAGTATGTGGTACGCTTTAAGATTGAGGCAGGACAGGAAGTGCTGGTGAATGATCTGATCCGTGGTGAGGTGCGTGTGAAGAGCGACATCCTCGACGATAAGGTGCTCTATAAGAGTGCCGATCAGTTGCCGACCTATCATCTGGCCAATATCGTGGACGATCACCTCATGGAGATCTCCCACGTCATCCGTGGTGAGGAGTGGCTGCCCTCTGCCCCCTTGCACGTGTTACTCTATCAGGCCTTCGGCTGGGAGGATACCATGCCGCAGTTTGCCCACCTGCCGTTGTTGTTGAAACCCGACGGCAAGGGAAAACTCTCAAAGCGTGACGGCGACAGACTGGGATTCCCTGTGTTTCCATTGTTGTGGAAGGATCCGAAGACGGGTGAGACCTCACGGGGTTACCGTGAGGATGGCTATTTCCCGGAGGCTGTCATCAATTTCCTCGCCCTGTTGGGCTGGAATCCCGGTACGGAACAGGAAATCTTCTCCCTCGATGAACTGGTGCCGCTCTTTGATATCTCAAAGTGTTCGAAGGCCGGTGCGAAGTTCGCCTATGAGAAAGCCATCTGGTTTAACCACGAATATATCCTCATGAAGTCGAATGAGGAAATTGCAGCCCTCTTCGAGCCGATTGTCAAGGCGCACTGTCCCAATGAGACCTCTGAACGCATCCTGCAGGTGACGGCGATGATGAAGGACCGTGTGTCGTTCGTCCATGAGTTGTGGCCCTTGTGCTCTTTCTTCTTCGAGGCTCCCACCGAGTATGATGAGAAGACAGCGAAGAAACGTTGGAAGGAAGACTCTGCCCAGCAACTGACAGAACTCATCGGTGTGCTTGAAGGTATCGACGACTTCTCCTTGGAGAATCAGGAACAGATTGTCCATGCGTGGATTGAACAGAAGGAGTATAAACTGGGCAATATTATGAATGCCTGGCGCCTCACACTGGTAGGCGAGGGCAAGGGTCCGGGTATGTTCGACATCTCCGCCTTCCTGGGTAAGGAAGAGACGATAGCCAGAATGAAGCGTGCCATAGAAGTGCTTGGATGATATATAACCTGATCATATACCTTTATCTCTTTGGAGTGGCTGTCTACAGTTGCTTCAATGAGAAGGTACGGAAGATGTGGCGTGGTGAACGTGCGGCATTCCGTGTCCTGAAGGAGAAGGTAGACCCACAGGCGAAGTATGTGTGGTTCCATGCCGCTTCATTAGGGGAATTTGAACAGGGACGTCCGTTGATGGAACGTCTTCGCAAGGATCATCCGGAATATAAGATCCTGCTGACCTTCTTCTCCCCATCAGGCTATGAGGTGAGGAAAAACTACGAGGGGGCTGACATTATCTGCTACCTGCCGTTGGACACACCCATCAATGCCATCCGTTTCCTCCGTCTGATACGTCCCGTGATGGCTTTCTTCATCAAGTATGAGTTCTGGTACAACTACCTCCATATCCTGAAACATCGGAATGTGCCCGTCTATAGTGTGTCGAGCATCTTCCGTCCGGGACAGGTGTTCTTCAAGTGGTATGGTCGTCAGTACGGACGGGTATTGAACTGCTTCACGCACTTCTTCGTACAGAACGAAATCAGTAAGGAACTGCTGGCGAAGATCGGTCTCACAAATGTCTCTGTGGTGGGTGACACCCGTTTTGATCGGGTACTCCAGATCAAGGAGGCTGCGAAGCAACTCCCGATTGTCGAGGCGTTTATAGAGGAAAGTGGAAAGAGGAAAGAGGAAGGAGAATACTCCAAGCCTAAAGTATTTGTGGCAGGGAGCAGTTGGCCGCCTGATGAAGAGATCTTCATCAAATATTTCAACGAACATAAAGACTGGAAACTGATCATCGCCCCGCACGTCATTGGCGAGGATCATCTGAAGCAGATAGAAAAACTCCTCGAAGGGCGGAAGGTGATCCGTTATACCGGAATCTCCGGAGAACCCGGAAATACCGGATTATCCGAGAGCCTTGGCGATAGCGAGGTTTTGATAATCGATTGCTTCGGGCTGCTTTCCAGCATCTATCACTATGGTGATGTGGCTTACGTGGGTGGCGGCTTTGGTGTGGGTATCCATAACCTCTTGGAAGCCGCCGTCTGGGATGTACCCGTATTCTTTGGCCCAAACAACCAGAAGTTCCACGAGGCACAGGGACTGAAGCAGAGCGGTGGCTTTGAGATTAGCAACTACGAAGATTTTGCCAGACAGATGGATCGTTTTGCCTCAGATGGAAATTATCTGCGGGAACAAGGTCAGAATGCAGGAAAGTTTGTACAGGGTCTGGCTGGTGCCACGGATAAGGTGATGACCTTTGTTTTTTGAGATTCTCTTATTTGTTGATATACTCCAGTCTTCTCACACCTTGGTAATCTACCCATTTCTGCTTTTCCAGGTATTGCATGATTAAGTCAGTGGTCTGGACGTTCAACGTCTGGGCAGACCCTTCTGGAATCTTACTCGTAGCAGTGACGTAGTTGTTGGTCACCACACGATATTTACGTTTCATATCAAACTTCTTGCCGTCGGGCGTCAGCAGACGGGCACTCTTGAACTTGGACGGATTCACCTTGTCGAGTTCCAGTTCGCACCTCATGCCTGCTACGTAGGGGAAACTTAAAAGCACGTTATTGCAGTAAGTGACCAACATTCTCAGAATCTCGTCGCCAGTCAGTTCAAGTATGACGGCATGGTTGTCGAAAGGATCCATCTCCAGCACGTCACGCACGGTGATGTCGCCAGCGGGATGCGAGTCAAGACGTACACCACCGGGATTCTCTATGGCAATCTCCGACCCTGTCTCAGACATAAAGGCATCGCACATCAGACAGCCCAGTTCCTCACGGGCCTCAAAGGGTGTCTCTGCCGTAGCAAGTACCCGTTTGAATTTAGGATCGTCGCCGAAGTGGTCAACCATAGCCTCTACGAGTTCATTCTTCTTCGGATACTTCTTGATGTCGATATATTCCGCCTTCCTGTCCACGATCTTGCCGTCCTCAAGGGTGATGGTTGTGTAGGTGATGCGTCCGAACTTATTCTTGTTCTGGGTGATAAGCACACCGTTGACCACCTCGTCACCCTTCAGTTGGGTATGTGTATGACCACCGATAATCAGGTCGAGCCAGGGGAAAATCTTTGCCATCTCTACATCGTCGGGGTAGCCCAGGTGGGAAAGCAGGATGGTGACATCGCACTGTTTACTGAGCCATTCGTACTTGCTGATTTCTGTCATAGCAGGTGTGAACCAGATGCCTTTCAGATTGTCGGGGTGTGTACTGGGGGTTCCATGTGCACCTAACTGGATCACGCCGATGACACCCACCTTCAGACCTTCCACGTCGAACACCTGATAAGGAACGGTGCGGATGCCGGCAGAGTCGGTGGAGTAGACATTGGCACAGATATAACGGAAGTTGGAAAGTCCGATGAGGCGTTTCAGCGAATGGGTATCAAACTCGTGGTTGCCCAGTGTGGAACCGTTGAAGCCTACCTGATTCATCAGTGCCACCATGGGGTAGCCTGATATCTCGTATTTGTCGTTCAAGGGGTTACCGGTACGGTTATCTCCTGCTGAGAATATCAGCAGTGAGGGGTCTGCTGTCCGAAGACTGTCAATCAGTGCGGCTAATTGTGGGAACACGCCTATCTGGGCGTGCATATCATTGACAGACAGGATGTGAATCTCCCGTTTTTCTGCGCTAATGGTTAAGGCCAGCGTGAGTACTAGCCATAGGATTGCAAACTGTTTTCTCATTCGTTTTGCGCTAAAAGTTATTAATGCGATTGCAAAGGTACAAAATATTTCTTAAATATCAGCAATTATTTTTGATTTCTTAGTAACTTTGCGGTCTAGAAAATACTAAATGCGAATAAGAAGATGAAGAAGTATACTTTTTTATTACTTGCTGCCTTGGCACTGATGAGTGCCGGCAAGCAGGATGGTGTCATCACCAAGGAGAATGGCTCTACCATTGTGAACACCACTACCATCGCTCAGGATGTGGAGGGCTATAACGGTCCTGTGCCCCTGAAGATCTACATCAAGAAGAATAAGATTGAAAAGGTGGAGTTGTTGAAGAACCAAGAGACGCCCAAGTACCTGGTAAAGGTGAAGAATGCCTTGTTGAATGCCTGGGACGGTTTGACCATCAAGGAAGCCAAAGCCAAGAAGGTCGACGGTGTCACTGGAGCCACCTTCACCTCAGACGCCATCAAGGAAAATATCCAGAAAGGATTGGACTATTATCAGAAGAACAATAAATAATTTAATAAGGTGTCAGAACAAATAAGGAGTGAGGTTTCTCACTCCTTATTTATTTTCATTTGTTCTACGATGCTGCCAGATCTCTACGGAATTGACGATATTCTGCCAGAGGATGTAGCAGCCGGGACCTACACTCGACAAAGGATCCAAATAAGTGTAGGCCATCCAAATGGCGAAAGCCGTATTTTTCTGTCCCAGTGCCTGTCCGGCCTCCTGCGTATGGTTGAAGTAGTGTCCGATGAATCGTCCTACGGCAAACTGCACGATGCATATCACCAGTCCGAGGATGGCAATAGCCACTAGTAATGCAATCGTTGCATTGGAATGAACAATGTTCTTCACGGTAGTACCGGTGACAATCATCAGTGAACAGCCCCAGAGATAATAACTCAGATCTTTAATTGAGATGATCTTCCTGTGTAGTCGGTGCATATAGTGCTTGACGATATATGCCAACAGCATCGGAACAATCAGTACGATGAATACCTCGTGGAGGATCTTGATGAAGGCAGCCCCGAACGTGATGTCAGCCCCTTTCTCAATCAGAGGGAAGCAGACGGGGACCAATAAGGCGGTGATAAAATTAGAGATAAAGGTGAAGGTCGTCATCTGTTCCAAGGAGCCACCGAGTTTCTGGGTGACAACGGCAGCGGCAGTGGCACAGGGACAGATGATACACATCAGGAGGGCCTCCATTAAGATGAGGTAAGAGGTGCGAGGTAAGGCGTCAGACTGTTGTGGCAACAGGATGGCTGCCATGAGTAGTCCGATAAACAGCAGTTGGAACAGGCTTACCCAGAAATGCCAGGCCACAGGGCGCATTTTATGGAAGTCAACCTTGCAGAAGGTGACAAAAAGCACCAGGAACATGAACATCGGGAGGATGGTGTTGAAGATGGGGGCAAAGAAGTAGGCCGCCGTCTCCAACTGTGGTGTGAAGGCAAAGAGGAGATATAACAAACAGCCCGTTCCCATAGAAACGGGCAGTGTCCAGTCCTTCAGAAACCTAACGATCCTCATCGAGGTAGTACTTGGAATAGGCTACGTAGTGCTTGGCATTGTCGGTCTGTCCGGGACTGACGGGTTTGAGGTACTTCGCAGGTACACCGCCCCAGATCTCATGAGGCGGGATCTTTGTGTTCTGGAGTACCAATGCCCCTGCTGCCACGATGGCTCCCTCACCGATTTCACAATTGTCGAGTAGGGTAGAACCCATGCCAATCAATGCCCCGTCGTGGATGGTACAGGCATGTACGGTGACATTATGTCCGATGGTTACATCGCTGCCGATATGGGTAGGACCCGTATCGTGGGTGACATGCACACAACTGCCATCCTGCACATTCGTTCTGTCACCGATGGTAATAGGAGCCACATCACCACGTACCACGGCATTAAACCATACCGAGCATTCGTCTCCCATCGTCACGTCACCTACTATCGTGGCGTTCTCGCTGAAATAACAGTCCTTGCCCCATTTGGGCGAAAGACCTCTGTAACTCTTAATCAGTGCCATCAGGGTACGCTGTATTCTATGATGCCGTCGTCGGAAGATTCCTCTTGTGCCTGTTTGCCTTTCTTCTCAAGGTATTGCACCATCGACTTCTTCCAGTCCTTCTTATGCGTCTCGTCGATGAAGTTGCCGATGAGCCACTCTCCGCGTTCGAAAAGCAACTCCAACTGCACCTTCGTCGCACTGCCTAGGTTGTGCAGGGTGAAGAAAGCATTGGCATGGGTGTTGTCCTTCACATTAACCTTCAGGTCACTGATGGTGATCTTCCCCCAGTCCTGTCCCATGATCCAGTAGTCTGCATCGAAGAAACTCTCCCGGCCCATGTTCTCTGCACTCTTCGAATTCACCATCTGTACGAGTGTCTTCCATTCCGAGGTACAGTAGGCATCATCCAGTTGGTCGTTGGAGGGTGTGATGTCATTGATTTCCGGATAGGCTTCAGCCACGGCGGCATAGATGGCATTGACACGGTCCGTAATCAGTTCCGGATCCGCACTGTCTTGTTTGTCCCCATTGTTGACAGAGATTCCTTCCACTGGTGGCGCATCACTTCCCTGTGGGATGATGTTGGCCTTGTCCTTGTTGCTGCAACCAGTCAGTGCCATCGCGATGCAGCAAAGTAAGATGATTCTTTTCATGATGATACGAATTATTTCTTTTTAATTGATTGTTTTGCACATTACAGACCCGGCATATCTTTCGGTATCCAGAGCCAGAAGGTAGAGCCTTGTCCCTCTCCCTCGGAGGTGACGCCGATCTCACCGTTGCAACGTTCTGCAATCGCCTTACAGATGCTGAGGCCGAGACCTGTGCCCTGAACGAAGTCATTGAGTTTGACGAAGCGTTCGAAGACAGCATCCTGTTTCTCTTTCGGAATACCGGCACCCGTGTCCTCGCAGTAGAGGTAGATACCGCCTTCCTGTTCCCGGTAGCCCACCTTGATATGTCCCGTCTTCGTGTACTTCACCGCATTGGTGGTGAAGTTGGTGAGTACCTGTTGGATGCGCCCCTTGTCGATGGTGACGGGGAAGGTGGGGTAGGGATTGTCCTTGATGAAGGGGATGCCAGCCTCTGTCACACGTTGTTCCAGTGTCTGGCAGATATCGTCGAACACCTGTGCGAAGTCACACTTGACGGGTTCGATGGCGAGTGCCTGTCCCATGTTGGAGGCTTCGAGGATATCGTTGATGAGGCGCAACAGCATGTCGCAGTTGTTACGGATGATACGGATGAATTCCTTCCGTTCCTCAGGGTTGTCTACCATCTGGAGCAGATCGCTGAAGCCGACGATGGCATTGAGGGGCGTACGGATCTCGTGGGTCATATTGGCCAGGAAGGCAGCCTTCATACGTCCTGAGTCCTCGGCACGGGCCGTCTCTTCCTTCAGTTTCTGCTGGGCTTCCATCAGGTCGGTGATGTTACGTGCCACACCGAAGTACTCGATGAGTTGTCCCCTCTCATTGAAGGTGGGGATACCACTGATGGCGTACCACACAGGACCACGTTCCATCGGGGTGTAGTTGTAGTGGTGGATGAGGTTGAAGGGCTGGCGTTGTCTGATGAGGTCACGTAGGTAACCCATGGACTGCATGCGTTCCTTTTCCGGTACACCGGCAAAGAACTCCTCGAAGGTCTCTGAATAGCCTTTCTCGTGTGGATTGACAGTGAAATGGATCACCTCTGCGTTGGGGTCGAAGTGCCAGATGAACATCTCACTCTGTTCAAGCAGATAACCCAACTGATCCTCGTAGCGGTTAATGGCCTCGTTGGTCTTGCTGATCTCGGCATTATGCTTGCGCAGTTCCAGATAGATGTTACGTTCATCGGTGATGTCGCGTTCGGTGATGACGTAATACACCAGTCGGCCATTGTCGTCCATGACAGGTTTGACACGTATCTCCACAAAGTTGTCGATATGGCTTTCCGGGATGGTCAGACGGTGGCAACAATGGAAGATGTCACGGGAGGCAGGGGTGAAGTCGCCCTTGACGGCAGGGATGTCGAAGAGAGTGACACTCCGGAAGAACGGCTCACTCTCTTCGGTGATGCCGCAGATCTCACGCATCTTCTGGTTGAAGTCCAGCAGATGCCCGTTCTTGTCATAGAACGACATCGCCACGATGTTCGTGTCGAACACATTCCGGTATTTGTTCCACAGGTTTCTGTTCTCACGTTCTTCCTGTAGTCCGTTGGTAATATCCTTGGTGGTATAGACGATGTATTTCGTTTTACCATCTTCTCTCTCAGCAATGACGTTGCCGTAGATATCCCTCCAGTAGGGCTGCTCGTCGGAGCCTTGGTTGAAATGGATTCTGATATCGAACTTCTGCAACTCGCCACGGATGAGTTTTTGGTCCATCTCATGTAGACGCTTGCCATCTTCTGGCGGCAAGCGTCTGATAAAATCTTGGGGATCCATTGGCTCAGTAGGCAGGAAATGACCGTAGGGGTTACGCAGGAGGTTTGCTTCCAAATCATATTCCACCACGGAGTAGTCACCCATGCTGAGGGCGGTCTTCATCAGATTGTTGATATCGGCAGACTGGCGTACGGCAGCATTCACACGCATGGTAACGATACGGTTCATGAGGAATCCGGCAAAGACAGCCAGTGCAAGTCCCAGGAGGATGAGCAGGGAGATGGGGGAGGTGTCGTTATGGACCCGTTCGGGATGGAACCATTTGTCGCGGATAATCTCGAGTTCACCATTCTGTTCCAGACGGGTGTACTCGTCATCGATGAGATCCACCAGTTTCTTGTTGAAACCGATGATACGGAGTTCACCTGCAGGGATGTCAATCTCGTCGAGGGCAATATTGTCGAGGTTCAGTTCCTTGATCTTGCTTTGCAGCGGTATCTCTCCCCAGATGTAGTATTTGTACCGTCCCGAGCGGACGCCTGTCAGTCCGTCCTTGGGTGAGTGGTACTCTTGGGCAAAGGAGACATCATGGAAATCTTTGATGCACAGGGCGGCATAGTCGTTTCTCTTCAGGATGAGGGTGTCGCTGGCGGTGAGATCCTTGATGTGGAGCAGTGGTGGTGTGTCGATGCGACGGGCCACTTTCACGTTATAGTAGTTAATGAACTTCTTCGTGGGGACATAGGAATCCGTATGGTAGTTGGCATAGAGGGCGTGGATGAGGTCTGCCTCATGCTTCTCGAACATCTCGGTGGCGACGTACCACTCCTGCATAACGTATTTGTGGGGGATGTCGAGTCTGTTGAGGATCAGGTCCAGTACCTCGATGTTATAGCCAGAGGGGTTGCCTTCGGTATTCAGGAACTCGAAGGGCTGGAAGTCCCAGTCACTGGCGATGATAAGGGGTTTCTCCTTGGAGTAGCCGAAGGTGTCCTTGGCGGAAACAGTGAAAAGTGAACAGTGAAGCGTGAATAGTACTGTCACTATTCTCATCCAGTTGGTGCGTATATGGTGTCTCTGTTTCATCATGCTCATTCTTTTCATTTGTGGTCTATATCGATGAGTTTACAGGGGACGGACACCCAGACGATGGTGCCTTCTCCTTCCTGCGACTTGATGGTGATCTTACCATCCATCTGGTTGATGATCTCCCGACAGATGCTGAGTCCGAGACCTGTACGGTGTCCGTCTGTACTCATGAATCTGTCGAAGATCCGGTCGAGGACAGACTCCGGTATACCACTTCCTGTATCCTGGAAGGCGAGTACCAGATGGTCGCCGGTATAGTCGTATCTTGCACGAACCAGTCCCGAGGTGGTGTGCTGTGCGGCATTGGCAATAATCTGGTCGATGACGGTACCAAGAATCTGATCGTCGATATCCACCACAAGATGGTTGTAGGGGTTGTCAACACTATAGGTCACACCCGGTTTCTTGTAATTGAACCAGGCTGTCTGGCAACGGTTCTCAAAGACAGCGGCAAAATCAATTGGCTTGGGTTTGATTTCAATCATCCTGGCATCCAGTCGGGAGAGGAAGAGGATGTCATTGATGAGTTTCAGTAGGGTGGAGGCACTCTCCTTGATCTCCGTGATAAAGACGGTCTCGTCTTCAGGCGAATGTTCTGTCTCGAAGAGTTCTGCAAAGCCGACGACACTGCTGAGCGGGGTACGGATCTCGTAACTCATGTTACGGAGGAAGGTGTTCTTCAGTGTCTCCACCTCCTGGGCTTTCACCGTCTCGTGTTCCAACTCCTCCTCAGTGGCCTTGATCTCACTCACGTCACGACAGATACCGAAGTAACCCGTCACACCGCCTTCATTGTCGAAGATGGGGATGAACGACAGGTGGAGGTAGAGCGACTTGTTATGGATCCGTAGCGAGGTCTTGACAGTGGTCTTGATAGAGGCTGCCGTCAGGTTGTCCATTGCATTGAGTAACCGTTGGGCCTTTTTCTCGTATTCCTCATCCGTCAGTTCGATGGTACGTGCCTGTGTCAGTGTATGCTGCACATGGTCGATCTCGCTGTAGATGGTCAGTATATGGTTATCCGGCGAATAGGTGACGATACGCAGGTTACCGTTCTGCAACACGTAATCGATGTTCTTGATATACTGTCCCATCTGAGTGTTGGCCTCCTGCAGCAGTTGGATATTCTTCTGCAAATGGGTATAGGACTTGGCTACTTCTGTGACATTGCGTCCCGTACCATAGATACCCAAGAACTTGCCCTGATTATCCCGCACAGGCACCAGTTTCAGTTCATAGTACATTTCAGGACGTTTGAGAAACAAGTTCAGGACACGTTTATCGTCAGGTTTGTTATGATAGATCTGAGTCAGGTAGATCGGCTCCATGGTGTCAAGATCAACCTCCATACCCAGCACTTGGCTGATGTGGATATTCCTTGCCAGTATCTCTTCTTTCTTACCGGGGAAAGCATTCCATGCCTTATCGTTCATATCGGTGATGATACCATTCTCGTCATAGACAACCATATCAATCATGGCTGAGTTGAAGACGGCCTGATAGCGCAGCATCATCTCCTGGGATTCCTTTTGTTTGAGACGTTCTTCGGTGGTGTCGCTACGCGTACCTATTATATTTATGGGATGTCCCTCTTTGTCACGCCGGAATACAGAGAGGTCGATAGTGAAGTCACGCAGTTCCTCATCTGAGGCTTCGTCCTTACCGGTAATGTTGAGTGTGACGTTATCCTTTTCTCCACTGGTGATACTGGCCAGCGCATTGCTGAGGCGCTCGAAATCAGAAGGCGTGGTCTGTCTGAAGAAGTCCACAGAGGGATGACTGGGCATGGAAGAGCCTTTCTCATCCAATGGCGTGACGGTTCTTGTCTCCACATGGTAGATCCAGATACGTACCTTACTGGTGTTGAGGATCAGTGCCAGACGGTTATTGTCTTTGAGCAGAGCTCTCTTCACCTTCTTCTCCCGCTGTCGGTAGATGGCGTAGTAGATGAGTAGGGCGAACATACCCAGTGCCAATAGGATGGCCAGTTTCCAGATCCAGGTGGGGATGCCCGAGTCCTCACGTTCGGGGTAGAACCATTTGTTCTGGATGGGTTGCAGTTTGTCCTGTGCCCGCAGGATGGTGTAGACGCTGTCGATGCGTTGCAGCAGACGGGGGTTGTTCGACATGAACTTATATTCTCCGTGCTGGACGTCGACCGGTGAGAGTTCCAGGTTGTCGAACTGGAACTTATTGATGAGCCATTTCAGGGAGAGGGTGTTCCACACGATCTGACTGCCCGGGTCGAGATGGGCCTTCTGTACCGCTTCCTGCATATCGTCGTAGGGGACGGCGTTCTTTCCCCAGCCCTTGCGAATCATCAGGTGGTGACTGAAACTGCCGTCGTGTACGATAACCCGGTAATTGGCCAGATCCTCCACCTCACGTATCACAGGTTTGACACCTTTCTGGTGGACAATACTGTGGGTGAACAGTTGGAGCACGGACTTACCGTATCTGGCATAGTCGTCGTGGAAGTGTGCATCCATACCGCACATCAGGTCGGCAGATCCTGACTTCAGGTCATTCAGGGCCTCGGAGGTGGGTTTCAGTTTGATGATATAGGGGATGTCGAGTTCCTTGCAGATGAGTCTGAGCAGGTCGATATTGAAACCTACGGGTTCTCCCTTCTCGTTGAGGAAGGCATAGGGCCAGAGGTCCCATGCGTCTTCATAGACGAGGGGTTGTTCTTTGGTAAAGACCCTTATACTGTCTGTCTCTTCCTGGGCCTGTACCCCTGTGAGCGACATCAGCCCAATCAATATCAGCAGAATCCTATTCATATATGCGGTAGCAAATTATTCACTTTTCACTCTTCACTTTTCACTTCACACGGAATCCAGAACCAGAAGGTCGATCCCTTGTCCTTTCCCTCAGAGATGACCCCGATCTGTCCGCGGCAGGCATCGGTGATGGCTTTGCAGATGCTCAGTCCCAGACCAGTACCCTGTACGAAGTCGTTCAGTTTCACGAACCGTTCGAAAATCTTTCCCTGTGCCTCCTTGGGGATACCTTCACCGGTGTCCTCGCAGTAGATATACAGTCCGTCGTTCTCGTAGCGGTAGCCTGTCTTGATATGTCCCTGATGGGTATATTTTACGGCATTCGTCACCAGATTGGTGATGACCTGTTGGATGCGTCCGTTGTCGATGGTTGTCACCAACGTGTGGTAAGGATTGTCCTTGATGAATTCCACGCCAGGCTCCTGGACACGTTCCTTCAACGACTCACAGATATCGTCGAACGCCTTGGCGAAGTCCACCTGGTGCGGTTCGATGCGGATACCGCCATCGTCGAGTTGTGAGATGGCAAGGATATCGTTGATGAGTCGCAGGAGCATGTCGCAGTTGTTCATGATGACCCGGACGATCTCCCGTTTTTCCTCAGGTGTACTCATCAATGGCAGGACATCGGAGAATCCCACGATGGAGTTCAGCGGGGTACGTATCTCGTGGGTCATATTCGCCATGAATACCGACTTCATGCGTCCAGAGTCATTGGCACGCTCCGTTTCCAGTTTCAACTGCTCCTGTTTCTGAATGAGGTCGGTGACGTTACGCACAATACCGTAGGTGCCTTCCAACTGTCCTTCGGCGTTGAATAACGGCACACTGTCGATATAGTTCCACTGCAACTCTTCGCCTTCGTGGAAGAGGGGGTGCATATTGGTCAGGTCGGAACGGCGCACACTGAAATAGTTGGCGAAGTCCATCAGTCCGGAACGGAAGGGACTGTCGACGAAATGCTCTGTCAGTTGCTCGAACGACATCTGTCTCTCGGGTGTGTCCAGACGCTTGTAGAAGGTACAGGTCTTGTCGGCGAGCGAGGTGCGGAAGAAACGCATGTTGCAGGTATCCATCAGGTACTGCAGTTCCGTCTCGTACTGTTGTATCTCCTCCTTGGCGCGTTGCATCTCCAGGTTGTTCTGTCTGTTCTGCAGGTAGAGTTCACGATCCTGGGTGACATCGCGGATGGAAAAGGAGATATAGAAGAGTTTGCCGTTCTCGTCGTAGATGGGGTGGGTACGCAATTCCGTGAAGCAGTTCACGCCCCGTTCGATGATGACGCTCTTGGTACAGAAGTAGAGGTCTTCCACTTGGTTGTGGTTGGACAGATTGCGGAAAGTCGGCAGGTCGTAGAGCGAGGTGCCGAAATAGTAGGGATCGTCCTCGCCTTGGAACTTCAAGATCTCTCGCATCTTTTGGTTGGCATTCATCAGTCTGCCGTTCTTGTCATAGAGGCCCAGTCCCACGATGCTCTGCTCGAACATCTTCTTGTACTTGTCGGTGAGTTCATTCTTCTCCGACTCTTTCAGGAAATACTCCGTCTCATCGGTGAGGGTACAGAACAGGTTGGTGGGGTTCTTGTCCTTGTCGCGGCTGTATTCCACCACACCCTGGTCTCTCATATAGTGCCAGTCTCCCAGGTGCTGGTGCCCGCTCATATCCCAGCGGAACAGACAGGAACCTGTCGACTTCCCTTCCTTCACCATCTGGAGGATGAAGTTCCTATAGATGGCCCTGTCGTCGGGGTGTATGATATCGAAACTCTCCTCATAGCCCATGCCCTCATCTGGGAACAGGTGCCCGCGCAGGTTGGTGGCATGTCGCTTTTGCACGTCAAGTTTCAGCACGTAGTTCTTGTTGATGTCGAGGGTATGCTGCATAATCGTCGATATCTCTTGGGCCTCCCTTGCACGCTTCCGGATGCGGAGGATGCTGATGCGGTTGATACCGACAGTGGCGAGAAAGACAATCAACACCACAAACAGGAGCACCACGTAGATGGCGTCCTGTGCCGTGATGGCCATACCTAATATGTTAACTCCCAATCCCACTATTCACTATTCATTATTCACTATTCACTCTTTTCTCCATATGTTTCATCTCACAGGGGACGATGATGTAGGCCGTAGTGCCTTTGCCCTCTCCCGACTGTATCTCGATGGATCCACCCATCTGCTCCACGAGTTCCTTGATGATAGGCATCTCCAGACCCGTGTCGTATTCGTTTACTGACTCGTTCCTGGTGAAACGGTCGAAGACATGGCTCAGTTCCTTGGCGGGGATGCCCTTGCCGGAGTCCTCGATGGAGATACTGAGTTCCCCGTGACGGTATTCGTATTTGGCACGGATGTATCCTTCCGTGGTGTTCCGGGCTGAATGCTCACACAACTTCTGGATCACCTCGCAGAGGTTCTTGTCGTCGATATTCACGACCAGGTGGTTGTAGGGATTCTCTGCGGTGACGGTGACCCCCGGACTGACATTACTCCATCCCATGTAACAGTAGCCCTCGAAGAGGGCGGCAAAGTCGGCATCCTGATAGTTGAACTCCACCATCCTGGCGTCGAGTTTCGAGATGAAGAGGATATCGTTGACGAGTTTCAGCAACCGACCAGTATTCCGTTTGATCTCCTCGGCAAAGACGGGTTCGTCGACTTCGTCGTGGGGGGCATTAAAGAGTCCTGCGAAACCGATGACGGCATTCAGCGGGGTACGGATCTCATGGCTCATATTGGCGAGGAAGGTGTTCTTCAGACCTTCTGTCTCTTGGGCCTTCTTGGTCTCTTCGCGCAGTTTGGCCTCTGTGTAGATGGCCTCTGTATCGTTACGGCACAGACCGAAGTAATGGGTGATGACACCTTCTTTATCTTTCACGGGTACCGTACTGAATGTCATATGGATGCACCGTTGCTGTTCGTCGCGGAAGATGGTATGGAAGGTGGTAGTAAAGGCTTCCTGTCGACGGGCATCCATGCGGAGCAGCAGTCCTCTGAGTCTTCTGTGGTCCGTCGGGTCGATGAGGGCTGCACAACGGATCTGCGACAGACTGTACTGCACCTTGTTCAAGTCGCTGGAGATATCCAGTTGGTGGGTGTCGGGGTAGTAGTGGAAGAAATGCACACCACTGGCCCGCAGCGTGTAGTTGATATCGGTGATATAATTCTCGATTTCCTTGGTGGTCTTCATCAGCAGTTTGCGGTTTTCCTGCTGACGGTGGTGGTTCTGTACCATCTCTGTGATGTTACGGCCTGCTGCAATGACACCGTGCAGGTGGTTATGTTCATCGCGGAGGGTACTGAGCGTGGCTTCATAGTATAACTTGCCGCCAACGGTCAGTTCCGGGACACGTTCGTCTGTCTGCTTCATCTTGTCGATATCGGTGATACTCGACAGAACGGTACTCTCTAAATCCTCGAAGTCGATATTGCGGTACGAGGGGATATCCCTGATATTCACCTTCCGCTTGAGCAGGGCCTCGCGGTCTTTCACGCCGAAACTCTCCAGGGCCTTGTCGTTGATGTCTGTCAGGATGCCGTCTTCATTGTAGAAGATCATGTCGATGAGGGAGGAGTCGAACACGGTATGGTAGCGGAGTGCCAGACGCCGACTCTCTTCCTGTTGCACCATATTCTCCGTGGTGTCACGCTGGATACCGAGGAGTACCTGCGGGTTGCCCTGCCTGTCTCTTTTGAGCACAGACACATGGATCTCGTAGGTGGGGGTCTTTCCTTTTTCCTCCCGACCTCTGACGGTGATGGTGTCTGCCTCTTTCTCCCTGTGGATGATGGTTTTGGTCAGTTGCCGTAGGGCGCTGACATCGTCGTGGTGAAAGAACTGTGCGAAGTCGATGGGGGTGTATTCCTTACCGGTGTTGCCTTCCTGCAGCACCACGAAGATACGTTTCATGGGGTCGTAGGTCCATACCTGCGTCTTGTTCGAGTCGAGCACCAGCGCTAGTTGGGTATTCATCTGACTGGTCCGGGTGATAATGTCTTTCTCGCGCCGATAGTAGATCCGGTTGTAGATGATCAGGACAATGATGGCAATGACGAGCACAGCCAACAAGCACAGGGCGATATGTGGAAAGTCCATGATCATTTAATTGAATAGATGTATACGTTTGGCAAAGTTACACAAAAGAGTTCGAACTACCAAATAATTTTACCGAAAATCTCTGTCAGAGGCCTTTTTTGGTCAAAACAGATAAAAAAGAGGTGAAAAATTTGGCGGATTCGGGGAAAAGTGCTACTTTTGTCATCAGATAATCCGAAACAACGAAGAATTATGTTAGACGTCAAAGAGACATTGAAGAAGAGTGAAGAGAGAATGGAGATGGCGGCCATGTACCTCGAGGAGGAACTGAACCGCATCCGTGCCGGACGTGCCAACGTGGCCATTCTCGACGGTGTCAGGGTAGACTCCTACGGCAGTAAGGTACCCCTGAACCAGGTAGCCAATGTGATGGTGCCCGATCCCCGTACCATTGCCATCAAACCGTGGGACCCGAAGGAGATCCGTAACATCGAGAAGGCCATCATGGACAGCGATGTAGGTATCACCCCGGAGAACAATGGTGAGGTGATCCGTCTGAACATCCCTATCCCCACTGAGGAACGTCGTCGTGACCTGACGAAGCAGTGTAACAAGATTGCCGAGAAGGCGAAGGTGGAGGTGCGCAATGTGCGTGGCGACATCAAGGATAAACTGAAGAAGGCCATCAAGGACGGACTCTCTGAGGATAATGAGAAGGACGCTGAGTTGGAACTCCAGAAGATCCACGACAAGTACATCAAGAAGATTGATGACCTGATTGCGGCAAAGAACAAGGAGATCATGACCGTCTAACCCAGTGAAGGGCTTAGTCATCAAGAATACCGGCAGTTGGTACACCGTCCTGACGGACGATGGCCAACTGGTCGAGTCGAAGATCAAGGGAAATTTCCGTCTGAAAGGTATCCGCAGCACGAACCCCGTGGCTGTGGGCGACAGGGTGCAGCTGGTGCTCAACCCTGAGGGTACCGCCTTTATCACCGAGATTGAAGATCGTCGCAACTACATCATCCGTAAGAGCATCAACCTTTCCAAGCAGAGCCATATCATCGCGGCGAATGTGGATCTGGCTCTATTGGTCGTCACAGTGAACTATCCACAGACATCCACAACCTTCATTGACCGTTTCCTTGCCTCTGCTGAGGCTTACCGTGTACCTGTGGTATTGGTCTTCAACAAGACCGACTTGCTCAATGAAGAGGAGATCCGCTACCAGAAGATGCTCGTCACCCTTTATGAAACCATCGGCTATGACTGTCGGCAGATCTCTGCTGAAACGGGCGATGGAGTGGAAGACCTGCGTCCCCTATTGGAAGGGAAAATCACGCTGCTCAGTGGTAACAGTGGGGTGGGGAAGTCCACCCTCATCAACCATTTGGTACCTGGAGCCTGTCTTCGTACAGCGGAAATCTCTGATGCCCACAACACAGGTCAGCACACTACAACCTTCAGCGAAATGATCTCACTATCCGAAACCTCTGGTATCTCTGGGGAGTCTGGCTACCTCATTGACACTCCGGGCATTAAAGGCTTCGGCACCTTCGACATGGAGCCAGAGGAAATCACGAGTTATTTCAAGGAAATCTTCCGCTTTGCCAAGGACTGTCGCTTCTCCAACTGTACACACACCCATGAACCGGGCTGTGCCGTCCTTCAGGCGCTCGAAGACCACTACATCGCCCAAAGCCGCTACCAGAGTTACCTCTCCATGCTCAATGACAAGGACGACTCCAAATACCGTGAGGCATACTGAGGTTTCGCGTGTAATACCTTTTTCCGTCAGATTAAGAGCCACATATTCTTTTGTAATAGAGGATGAATTAATAAATTGAAAGCAGAATTAATACATTATAATGAAGATGGTTTTAAGAAGTATTTCAATTGATGCAAAGTATCGTTCATGGCGATGGGTTGCTGTAAGATATTTCTTATTTCTTGCAGTTTTACCATTTCTTATCGCTTGTTCTGGACATCACCCTAAATATATTATAGGTGTTTCGCAATGTTCAGAGGATATCTGGCGTGACAAATTGAACAACGAACTGAAGATAGGAACTTATTTCCACGATGGTGTGGAACTGCGTTTCGCCTCTGCCGATGATAGCGATGAAAAACAAATTGAGCAGATTCGCCAGTTTGTCGACGATGGCATCGACCTGTTGATTGTTGCTCCGAATCAGGTGGCTACCGTCTCACCCGCAATCGACGAAGTTTATGATAAAGGAATCCCCGTTATCGTATTTGACCGTAAGACCAATTCAGAGAAATTTACAGCATATATTGGAGCGGATAATTTCGAGATGGGAAGGCTGATGGGGGAATATATTGCTACCCGACTCAAGGGTAAAGGTCGTGTGTTGGAAATCATGGGACTGAAAGGCTCGTCGCCAGCCATCGAGCGTCATAATGGTTTTGTGAGGGCCTTGAAAGCCTATCCAGCCATCACACTTGTCGCTTCTTTGCAAGGTGACTGGACAGAAGAAAGCGCAGTTAATGCCATCAAGATCTGGCAAGACTCCGTTGGGGGAGATTTGCAGTCCCCTACATCTCGTATAGACTTTGTGTTTGGCCAGAACGACCGTATGGCCATCGGTGCCTTAAAGGCTTTATCGTCTGAAGGCACCAAATACTGTGGTATTGACGGTCTGCCAGGTGAAGGCAATGGTATAGCCTGCGTACGAGACTCTCTACTTGAAGCATCGTATATCTATCCTACACATGGCGATGAAGTATTACAACTGGCCATGAATATCCTTGAAGGGAAACCGTATCAGAAGGACAATCCTTTGATGGCAGCCCTCGTAACAAAAGACAATGCCAATGTATTGTTGATGCAGAATGAGGAAATAGTGCGTCAAGGAAACAATCTCAACCAACTACATGAGCGTTCAGATGCCTATTTAAAACAACTTGGCAATCAGCAGATAGTGCTAGTACTGGCCATTGCATTTATCTTCCTGCTGTTGGTATTGATAATTATCATCTATCGTTACCATCTCCAGAAAGCCCGTATTGCAGAAGAACGTAACAAGATGGAGCGTGAACAGTTAGACTTCTATACTCAGGTAAGTCACGAACTTCGAACCCCGTTGACACTCATTGAGGGACCATTGTCACAGTTGGCAGAGACCAAGGATCTTCAGCAGGCAGGAGCCGAGGCATCAGGACTCTTTGCTATCATCCAGCGCAATACCCACCAACTGACACAACTTATCAACAAGATGCTAAACGTTCAAGCCACTGGCAGTATTGATGACATGACAGCAAGCATGCAAGAGTCAATCCCGTTAGAGTCACATACAAAAACAGCAGAGACAGAGCAACCACATGCCGAAGATCTGTCCACAGTGTTAATTGTTGACGACAATGCCGATATACGTGCCTATCTCCGTACCATCCTTCAAGACAGATACCAGGTGAATGAGGCTGCTGATGGGCAGCAAGGACTTGCTATTGCCAATGAGATTGTACCCGATCTGATTGTTTCTGACGTCATGATGCCCGTCATGAACGGTCTGGAATTCTGCCAGCGCGTCAAAAGCGGAACCGCCACCAGTCATATTCCTGTGATCTTGCTCACGGCCCGTGCCCTTAGTCAACATCAGATAGAAGGCTATGAGAGCGGGGCCGATGCCTATATCACCAAGCCATTCTCTGCCGATGTACTGCTTGCTCGTATCAGTAATCTCCTGAAGAGCCGTCTCGTACTGAAGAACCTGTTTGGTGTGGAGAACAGTAAAGATCATGAGAAAGCGAGCAATACACCTCAGACAATCATTAAAGAAGACGCTTTCCTTCTTAAGTTCCGCGATTACATTGAAAAGAACTTATCCGACAGTGACCTCAGTGTGGAGACTATTGGTGCAGAACTAGGGCTCTCACGTGTACAATTATATAGAAAGATGAAAGCCCTCACAGGACAGTCGCCAGTGGAATTGCTGCGCACTGCCCGTCTGCAGAAAGGCCGTGAACTACTTCAGACTACCGACAAGAACGTATCGGAGATTGCTTATGAGGTTGGCTTTACTGCCCCCTCATATTTCACAAAATGCTTTAAAGACGAATTCGGAATTAGTCCTTCAGACCTGTAAGCAACTGGTCGCAGATGCTCTTCATGCCGCTGATGGAGGGATGACCGTTCTGCTTGTCGATGTCGTGTAATTCGATGAGTTGGATATTGTAGTGCTTGCAGATTTCGCGCATCGACTCGTTGATGGGTTCCCTGAGTTCAGAGTTCAGCAAGGAACAAATTCTTGCCTTGGGATAGCGCTTCTGAAGCATATCAAACAGACAGGCGAGTGCCGGACGGAAGTTCTTGCAGTCTTCCTTGGTCCAGTCGGAATACTGGTATTCGCCCACGGGAGAGTTGGCCCAGGCATCGTTGGTGCCTCCAAACACAAAGATGATATCGGGGTTGCCCAGACTGTCAACACGCGAGATGAAGTTGTTGCGTGACGAATCCATTCTGCCGTAACCCGTGCCGCAGATGGTGGTGCCGCCCCATGAGTCGTTTTTCTCCAACTGATAGCCCTTGGCTTTGATGAATAGGCTCCACCAGGTCTGATCCACCTCTTTCACATCGTTTCTGTCGTTTGGATAGAATGGCGCGTAATGGGAAGGACCAACACCTTGAAAAGTTGAATACGAGTCGCCCAGAATGGACACCTTCTTGGTCTGTGCTGATGCAGCGATGCAGACAACTGCCATCAGTGTAAGGATGATAAATTTCTTCATAATGGTAAAATTTTGCTGCAAAGATAAGCATTTTAGTTGAAAAAATCGTTCATTTCATTGCAAAAATGTTACATTGAAACAAATTTTGCACGGGATGAACGATATTTTTACGCCCCTGCATCATAATAATAGTACTTTTGCAACAGATTTAATTCACAAAAGTACTAATCAATTTAAAAGTTCAACAATGGAACAACTAAAGAAACTTTTTCTATGTTTGTTGGCTCTCCTGACAAGTACTATAATGTACGCGCAGGCGGAGATCAGTGGCACCGTGATTGATGCCACTGGTGAAACAGTCATCGGAGCCACTGTGATGGAGAAGGGTACCTCGAACGGCACAATTACCGATTTCGATGGAAACTTCACGATTAAGGTGAATGAGGGCACAACGCTCGTATTCTCTTATATCGGATTTAAGACGGTTGAACTTCCTGCCCAGAATGGCATGAAGGTGACACTGAATGATGACACTGAAATGCTGCAGGAAGTGGTGGTAACAGGTTACACCACTCAGCGTAAGGCCGACCTTACGGGTGCTATCTCGACTGTAAGCGTTGATGAGATGGCCAAACAAAACGAGAACAACCCGATGAAGGCCTTGCAAGGTCGTGTGCCAGGCATGAATATCCAAGCCGATGGTAATCCTTCTGGTGCTGCAACTGTACGTATCCGTGGTGTCGGAACCTTGAATGATAACGATCCTCTTTACATCATTGACGGTGTGCCAACGAAAGCGGGTATGCACGAGTTGAACGGCAATGATATCGAGAGCATTCAGGTACTGAAGGATGCTGCATCAGCCTCTATCTACGGTTCACGTGCTGCTAATGGTGTGATTATCATCACCACCAAGAAGGGTAAAGATGGTAAAGTGAAAGTAAACTTCGATGGTAGCATAGCCACATCTTTCTATACGAACAAGATAGAGACTATGAATGCAAGCGAGTGGGGACGAGCCTATTGGCAGGCATCTGTGAACGACGGTGTGAATCCAAACAACAACAACTTAGGCTACAACTACGACTGGGGCTATGATGCTTATGGTAATCCTGTATTGAATAAGATGACCATGAACATGTACCTTGATGAGAATGCCTCAGTACGTGCAGGAGATACCGACTGGTTTAAGGAAATCACACGTACAGGTGTGGTACAACAGTACAATCTCTCGGTGAGTAACGGATCCGAGAAAGGCAACTCGTTCTTCTCCTTAGGCTACTACGACAACCAGGGTACTATTAAAAAGAGTAATTTCAATCGTTTGTCGGCTCGTGCAAATGCCGACTACAAGTTATTTGACGAGAAGGTTATTATTGGTGAGAACTTCACCATCAACCGCACTAAAGGCAATGATGCTCCTGGTGGGGTGCTTGAACATGCGCTTGAATTCAACCCCAACTTCCCCATCTGGGCAGAGAACGGAAAGTATGCTCAGGCGCTTGGTGCTTATTCGGAGCGTGAAAATCCGCTGAGTATGATTGACAACGCGAAAGACAACGAATATACTCAGTGGCGTATGTTTGGTGACGTACATCTGAGCATCACGCCGTTCAAGAACTTTATGATTCGCACCACCCTTGGTATGGACTATACCCAGAAGGAACAGCGTTTCTTCACCTATCCTATTGCCAATGGTAAGGTGATGCGTACCGATAGTGCCGTTGAAGGTAAACAGGAGCACTGGATGCGATGGATGTGGAACGCCATTGCCACCTATAATCTGGAGATTGGCAAACACCGCGGTGATGCTATGATAGGTACTGAGGTTAACCGTCAGGATTATAAGATGAATAGTGCCAAGCGTTATGAACTGGCCATTCTGAATACTGACTATATGTGGCCGTCTGCAGGTGCAGGCCGACAGTTGGCCGAAGGCTTTGGCGAAGGCTTTAGTCTCGTATCATTCTTTGGTAAAGTAAACTATACCTACGATGATAGATATCTGGCATCCTTCACGATTCGTCATGACGGTTCAAGCCGATTCGGTACAAACAACCAGTATGGTACATTCCCGTCTGTCAGTGCAGGTTGGCGCATCAGCGAAGAAAAATTCATGGAGAGCACCAAAGGTTGGCTTGATAACCTGAAACTACGCTATTCGTGGGGTCAGACTGGTAACCAGGAAATCTCGAACACAGCACGCTACACCTTATATAAGTCGGTTGTTTCGACAGGTCTGTGGGGCAGTGGTCAGGCAGGATCATCTTACGATATCGCTGGTAAGAACGGTGGATACGACCTCGACAATGGTTACGTGCGTAATCAGCGTGGTAATGATGACATCAAGTGGGAGACCACCACACAACATAACATCGGTGTTGACTTTGCCCTCTTGAGAAATGAAATTTACGGTAGTTTTGACTGGTTCAATAAAAAGACCACCGACATTCTACTGTTCATGGAAGGTATTGCTGCTATGGGTGAAGGCTCTGGTCAGTGGATCAATGCCGGTGAGGTGAAGAACAATGGTTGGGAACTAACAGTTGGCTATCGTCATCGTCTGCCTAACGATTTCTCATGGGACATCAGCGGAAACATTAGTAAATATGTGAATGAGATTACCAAGTTGCCTGAAACTGTGGCCGCCAACGGTAAATATGGTGGCAATGGCGTGAAGAGTGTTGTCGGTCATCCGATGTTCTCACAGGTGGGCTATATTTATGATGGCATCTTTAAGAGTCAGGAGGAAATAGACAACCATGCTATACAGGAAGGTGCTGGACTAGGCCGCATTCGCTATAAGGACCTGAACGGTGACGGACGTATCACTGAGGAAGATCAGGACTGGATTTATGATCCCACACCTGACTTCACATGGGGTCTGAACATTTATCTGCAGTATAAGAACTGGGATTTGACCATGTTCTGGCAGGGTGTGCAGGGCGTTGACGTGGATTGTCGCGGCTATAAATCTCAGACCGACTTCTGGGCTAACTCCGCCATCAACGTTCCTTATCTGAATAAGGGCAGACGTGCCCTTGATGCTTGGAGTCCCGTCAATCCAGGTAGCGACATCCCCGCGCTCACTACTTCGGATACCAACAACGAAGGCCGCGTGTCTTCTTATTATATCGAAAATGGTTCGTATGCTAAGTTGCGCACAATACAGTTAGGCTACAATATGCCTAAGAGTCTTACCGACAAGTTGCACTTAGACCGCATCCGTCTTTACGCTTCGGCTCAGAACCTGCTTACTATCAAGAGTGGTAAGTTTACTGGTGCCGATCCTGAGAACCCAGGATTCAACTATCCTATTCCTCTCAATCTTACATTCGGACTCAATGTTTCATTCTAAAATTTAGCAACGATTATGAAAACAATATATAGATCAATCTATGCAATCTGCGCTATCTGTGGTTTGATGTCCTGCTCTGACTTCCTTGAGGAACAGGTGCCACAGGCTACACTGACTCAGGACGAGGTAAAGAATCCTGAGTATATCGACAACGTGCTGGTTTCTGCATATGCTGGACTGGTTTCGATTGAGGACATGAACGCTTCGTTCTCGCTTTGGAACTACGATACTCGCTCGGATGACGCATACGTCGGTGGTTCTGACTTTTCGGATGGAGAACCTTTCCACCGTTTGGAAAAGAGTTCTGGTGTGATGACCACTGATTGGCCTTTTGGTTCAATCTGGAACAGATTTTACAACTACCTTTCACGTGTTAGTCTGTCTTTGGATATTCTGGCAAGTGCCGACCAAGAAAACGCCATCATACAGCAGCGTACTGCAGAGATGAAATTCTTGCGTGCCTACGGACACTTCCAGTTGAAGCGTCTGTTTAAGAAAATTCCTTTCGTGAACAAGCCTAATATGGAAGAATCAGACTACAATACTCTCTCCAACACAGAGTATTCTAACGATGAAGGCTGGCAGCAGATTATCAACGATCTGGAGGATGCCTATGCTGTTCTTCCTGTGACTCAGACAGATAAAGGACGTCCTACAAAGGCTGCCTGTGCAGCATTCTTGGCAAAAGCATATCTCTACAAGGCATATAGGCAGGATGATGCCAATAGTAATCAGGTGACAGGAATCAACGAGGCTGACCTGCAGAAAGTTGTGGAATACACAAATGCTTCTATATATAATGGCTATGGTCTTGAAAGTGACCTCCACAATAACTTCCGTCCTGAGGAACAGTACGAGAACGGTAAAGAGAGTTTGTGGGCCATCCAGTATTCAAGAAACGACGGTACAGTATATGGTAATCTGAATTTCTCGAACCGACTGATTGTGCCATGTATTCCAAAGGTACACGACTCTGGTTGTGATTTCTATAAGCCGTCTCACAACCTGGTTGATGCCTACCGTACTAACAGTGACGGTCTTCCAATACTTGACAATTTTGCTGATGTTGACTATACCGTTGGTAGCAATCAGACCGTTGATCCACGTCTGTTCGTAACCGTAGGCGTGCCCGGTACTCCTTATATGTTCAACACAAGTTTTATGATTAGCGAGAGCAACGCCTGGAGCCGTTCAGGCGGTACCTTCGGATATTTCGTATCTCTGAAGCAGAATGTAGACCCTGCTTTGACCGATAGTTACCTTTATTTGTGCGACTCACAGTGGGCAAGTTCTATGAACCGTATCGTGTTCCGTTATGCAGACGTGTTGTTGATGCGTGCTGAGGCTCTGGCTCAATTAGGACAGACTTCAGAGGCTATTTCACTTGTCAATCAGGTGCGCGATCGTGCAGCCGGTATGGCAACCAACAGTATCGTTTCAAACTATCCTAATAAATATGGCGTACACTATGCAGTTGGCAAGTACAACGGTTCGTACTCAAAAGACGAAGCCATGAAAATAATCAAAATGGAGCGCCGTTTGGAACTGGCTATGGAGAGTGAGCGATTCTTCGATCTTGTACGCTGGGGTGACGCTGCTACTGTACTGAACAAGTACTATACCAGCGAGAGCGAGAAGATGAATTTCCTGAGTGGATCACAGTTTACGGCAAACAAAAACGAATACCTGCCTGTTCCTTGGGAGCAGATGGCCGCATCGAACGGACACTACACACAGAACTGCGGACAGTGGTAATTTGGAATTAAGATTGTAGAATTAAGAATTTAGAGTTATGAAAACGATATATAGCATCATCTGCGCAATCTGCGTAATGTGCGGGTTTAGTGCCTGTAGCGACGATCATACAGGCAGCATCGACGTGAAAGGTTCATGCCTAGTTGAGAAGTTCGTGCTAAACGGGCAATACGAAGGCATTATCAACACAGAGAAAAGATTGGTGAAGGTGAAAGTACCTGTTGACTTTGACCAAAAGAATTCAATGGAAATAACCAGTCTGACTGTTTCTTCTGGAGCCCAGACAAATATGAAGGTGGGCGACCGCATCAATTTCGATGGTGACAGGACACTGCACATCCAGAACGGCGATCTGGTAATGGATTATCAGATAAGCGTTCGTAACGACGAGGCTCTGATGTCGCTCTTCATTCTGGAAGGCGTGAAAGGTGCCATTAACCAGCAGGACAAGACTATCACCGTGAGTGTGATGGCCAACAGCGGTATCGACCTGAGCAATGCCACTTTCGAAGTAGAGTGTAGCGAGGACGCTACCTGCAGCCCTGCCAGCGGTACTAAAGGAAACTTTACCGAGCCGTTCCAGATAACACTGAACGATAATACAGCCACAACAGTATATACTGTATTTGTGACACTGATAGCCGATCCTGTGGCAATATTCGTGGGCGAGGCTGAGAACATAGAGTTACTCAATGATGAGGAGAAGGCCGCTGCCAAGTGGCTGACAGGAAATATTGAGAGTGCTGCCTATGCCTCATGGAGCGACGTAGCAAGCGGAAACATCTCTTTAGAGAAGTGTAAACTCGTCTTCTTCCACCGTCATTGCTCGTCATACGGTAATTACAACGGCTTTGCAGAGGCCGAGAATGGTGCCATGACTGCTCTGCCAAAGATGAAGGAACTCTGGCAGAAGGGCGTGGGATTTGTACTGGGACGTTCGGCAGTAAACTATGCCATCGCACTTGGAGCAATGCCTGAAGATGCTTATCCCAACAATGTTTGGGGTGGCGGAGGCGGTGAAGGCTCCGACCTCATGGGTGAAGATCCTTGGCATTTCTATGCCTATGACATTACACATTCACTGTGGAAAAACCTAAAGACCTATCCTGGTGCAGCCGACAATGCTGTCTATACTTTGGATAATGGATACACAATCTGTAACACCACATCACAATATGGTTTCTGGGATACCTATCAAGATGGTAAGGATGCCTTTGAGACCAAGACTGGTGGTCGTGCTCTTGGTGGCGACAACAGCGTATCATCGTGGGAATTGAAGGCAGCAAATGGTGAGTTCGGTAAAGGTGGTATCATCTGCTTTGGCTCTGGACTCTTTGACTGGAACTCTCCTACCCCATATGAATCGAACTATCACGACAATATGGGACAGATTATGCTCAATGCATTTGATTACTTGACGAAGTAAAATTGAAGAATTGAATAATTGAAAATTGAAAAGATTATGAAGACAATGATATATTCAGTATTCGCACTCATGCTGTCAGCCTCTGCGCTGACAGCGTGCAGCGACGATGAGTTCAGCGGTGATTCCGCCAAGGACTGGAATGGTACAACAACATTCTTCACTCCTACCGATGATCAGGGCTTCGGGACCTACTATACACCTGCTGTAGGACGCGTGGGCGACCCAATGCCTTTCTATGATCAGAAATCTGGTGATTTTAAGGTGCTCTATCTTCAGGAATTCATAAACAATATGACTTTCCGCTTCCATCCTATCTGGGCAGTAACAACCAAGGACGGTGCCAACTATGAGTCTATGGGTGAGATTATACCCTTCGGAAGCAATGACTATCAGCAAGATGCAGCCTTGGGTACGGGGTGTGCCTACGAGAAAGATGGTATATACTATATTTACTATACTGGTCACAATGGTCATTGCAAGAACCGCGAGGTAGTGATGCGTGCCACATCAACCGACTTTAAAACTTGGACAAAGGACGAACTATGGACTCTCAACGGACCTGAATTCGGTTACTCTGGCAATGACTTCCGCGATCCACAGATATTTGTTGCCGATGATAACCTGTATCACATGGTCATCTCTACCTACCCCAATGGTGGTGGTGACCCTGTATTCGCAGAGTTCAAGTCAAGCGACCTGAAGAATTGGGAGCACGTGGGACGTATCCGTATGATCTGGGACCGTATGCTAGAGTGCCCAGACATCTTCAAGATGGGCAACTACTGGTACCTGGTCTATAGTGAGAGTTTCCGCACAAGTTGGAGTCGTAAAGTGAAATATATGGTGGCTTCGACCTATGAGGAACTGAAAAGTTGCTTCAACGACGGTCCAAAGTGGCCTGCCGATGGCCATGAGGGCGTGCTTGACAGCCGTGCTTTCTACGCAGGTAAGACTGCCTCGAATGGTACCGATCGTTATATCTGGGGCTGGTGTCCGTTCCGTTCAGGTGCTGACATCCATGAGAAAAATATCAACGTAGGTGCTGGTGATGGTAACGAACCTAACTGGAGTGGTGCGCTGGTGTGCCACAAACTTATCCAGCATGCCGATGGTACACTGACGCTCGGTGCAGTGCCTGCAATGGCTGCAAAGTATGGAAAGACTGCAGATGCAAGTGTAAAGGCCAGCAACAATTATAATGGTGGTACACTGAGTGGTGATGACGCCTATGTGCTCTACAGTCGTCTGGGTACTTGCAACCACATCTCGTTCACTGTGAAGACTTCGAACAACTGGGATAAGTTTGGTATATCGTTTGTTCGCGGTACAGACTCGGAGAAGTATTATACGATTGTCGTCAATCCTGAGGATGATAACCACCGGAAGGTTAACTTTGAGCAGGAAGGCTCGGCAGGTAAGGGGTTCATCGAGGGCATTGATGGCTACTGGTTCGAACGTCCTGCCGACAATACCTACAACATCGATATCTATACTGATAACTCCGTTTTGGTGATGTACATCAACGATGTCTGTGCCTATACTCAGCGTATCTATGGCATCCAGAAGAACTGCTGGAGTATTAATAACTACGGCGGTTCCATCACTGTGAGCGACTTGAAAGTCAGCCAGCAATAAACATATAATTATAATAATATAACAACAATGAAAAAAATTTTTTTACTGGCAACGATGTTTGCCGCAACAGTGTGTAACGCTCAGACCGTGCTGTGGGATGGCGAAGACAAAGAAGTAGGAAGTGATGGTGGATTCTGGTACCGTGCAGAACCTACCGTAGTGGAAGAAGACGGTAATAAGTGCTTGAAGATAACCACTAAAGACAATCCTGGTGGCTGGGACAAGGAACACTGCAATGCAGGTCTGCCTTTGGGTGATGTCGATTTCAAGGGTCTGCGCCGCATGACCATGCGTATCAAGATGAGTATCAATCACAACGTGCTGGTGAAACTGGTTAAGGATGGCGATGGCGGCTACTCTACAGGACGCCTGTTTTGGTGTGGCGATGCTGATCAGTGGAACATCCTGACCTTCGAGTTTGCTGCTGGTCCTGACAATGAGAAGATTTCGGATACAGGCAATACGGTGCTCGAGATTTGGCCTTTCGAGGATGGTGGCGATGCATTGGCTAATGTGGGTCAGACCATATATATCGATGATGTCAAGATGGAAGGTCCCATGGTGGATGGCAAGGGCATTCTTGCACTCCCCGACAACTCGCTGACAGGTGAGGTGACGGTAACCGGTGTCATCGGCAAGGGTAATTATCAGTGTACTTGGGATGGTGACTGGCATCCGGAAGCCTATGATGACTATGCCTTGTTGGCTGCCAAACTGGCTCCAACAGCAACCAAACTCGACGTAAGCGGTGCAGGACGCTGGGATGAAGACTGGGATGTCATTAAGGCCAAGTGTCCGGGTATCGAGATTATTACAGAAACGTCTACAGGTATTCAGCAAACAAACATGTATCAGGATGCTACCAACGAGACCTACACACTTACTGGCGTGCGTGTGGCTACTCCTACAGAGAAAGGTATCTATATCGTAGGTGGTCGCAAGGTACTTGTAAAATAAGTAGATATCAATTCTTAGGAACATTATCCGAACTTATATGCGCCCAGACATCAGATGGATTGTCTGGGCGCTTTTTAGTATTAGAGACGCCATTAGTCTATATATAATCCCCCCACTGGGGGTAAAGTCTGCCCCGTACTGCTGCTACTGGCAAGACCAGTTTTAACGGCAGTTTCTCCATTCCTTCGATGCAAGCACCTCTGAATATAGAGGGCGAAACGGTTACGATAGATATGTTTGTGGATCAGTCGTCTGTTGAGATACTCACAAAGGATGGAACAATGTCAATGACCAACCTTGTATTCCCGCAGTCTCTATATAATAGCCTGACGATCATTGGAGCCACCTATGAGGCGCAGATACGAACTCTTAATCGTATTTGGTAATAAAAATCGTTCATTGCTTACATTATTGTTGCGATGAACGATTTTTGTTTGTCTTTGAAACATATCTTATCGCTGTCAATAGTGATTTGTTGTATCTTTGTACCAGATTTAGATTCATACATGTGTAATTGGTTAAGTTAATTGTTAGTTTGGTAAAAAAAAGGCGCGGCTCGTGATGAGTCGCGCCTTTTTTTATGACTGAATGACGTCGTATCAGATGAATTCTTTTGGAATGGTAGGCATTGCACCATTCTGGGTACAGACGAAGGCACTTATCTGGACGGCGGTCTTGTGAGCCTCCTGAACGGGTTTGCCATTGAGGATGCAAGCACAGAAGGAACCCGTGAATGAGTCGCCGGCGCCAACGGTATCGGCTACTTCAACCTTTGGCGTGTCTTGGAATGAGGTCAAGCCATCATCGGTAAACACATAAGATCCATTAGTACCACAGGTCAGCACAAGCATCTTTAGCCCATAGTCCTGTACCATCTTCTCACAGGTCTGGCGCATGTCCAACCCATCATAGCCAAACATCCGATTCACAACTACCAGTTCCTCATCGTTGATTTTCAGGATATTGCACAGTTGGAATGAGTCTTCGAGCACCTCTTTTGAATAGAATTGCTGACGCAGGTTGATGTCGCAGATCTTCAGGCAGTCGGCAGGGGTGTCAGCCAGGAACTTACGGATATTCTCACGTGAGACCTTGTTTCGCTGAGCCAATGACCCGAAACAGACGGCACGGGCGTTCTTGGCGATTTCTGCCATTTCATCAGTATAGGGGATGTTATCCCATGCCACACCTTCCTTGATCTCATACGTTGGGATACCGCCTTCAGCGAGTGTTACTTGTACGGTGCCGGTGGGATAAGGAACGCGTGGCATCAGGTAGTTCAATCCATGCTCCTTTAGAGCCTCAATTGTCTCTTCTGCGAGGGCATCCTCACCTAATGCACTGATGGCGATGGTATCAAGACCGAATTGACCTGCGTGATAAGCGAAGTTGGCAGGTGCGCCACCCAGTTTCTTTCCTTCGGGAAGTACATCCCATAATGCCTCTCCGAGGCCTACGATATAACGTTTCATGCTTTTACGGTTTTAAGTTGTTTGATATAAGTGAATAAGTAAATAACGCCGAGGGCCATGATCAGTACGGCACCAGCCTGCCCCATGGCATCGCTGGCAAAGCCCATCAACAATGGGAATACCGTTCCACCGAAAAGTCCCATAATCATCAGACCGCTGACTTCGTTCTGTTTCTCGGGCATTGAGGTGAGTGCTTGTGCAAAGCAAATGGAGAAGATGTTCGAATTGCCATAACCTACCAATGCGATGGCTGTATAGAGTATCCATTTCTCCGTTCCGATGAAGAGTCCACACATGGATAAGGCCATCATGACAACGCTGATGATAAAGAAGGTACGGGTAGGCAGTAACCGGAGGAAGAACGAACCCGTCAGACAACCGATGGTACGGAAGATAAAATAGAGGCTTGTGGCGAAGGCGGCATCATTCAATGTCATACCTAAACGCTCCATCAGAATCTTCGGAGCGGTGGTATTGGTACCTACGTCAATACCTACGTGACACATGATACCGAAGAATGACAGTAGGACAATAGGTGTACCCAATAACTTAAAGCACTCTGCGAAGGTCGATACCTTGCCTTCTATCTTTGGCTCATCAATAGGTGTTACGCCTAACAAAGCAGTAGCCAGGATGCCGATGACGAAGTAGATGCCAAAGAGGATACGCCAGTCGTAACCGAACGAAGGTATCATCTGTGTAGCACCCCACATAGCCAGATAAGGCGCCAGGAATGAGGCAATTGCCTTGATAAACTGTCCGAAGGTGAGTGTCGATGCCAGATTGCCCCCACCCATCACTGTCGATACCAATGGATTCAGTGAGGTCTGCATCAGTGCATTACCGATACCCAGCAATGAGAATGAAATCAGCATGATGGCGAAGTTATTGCCAAAAAGAGGAATCAGCAGCGACAGTACCGTCACGCCGAGTGAGAGCAGTACAGTCTTCTTGCGTCCGATTTTGTTCATCAACATTCCAGTAGGGACACTGAAAATGAGGAACCAGAAGAACACGAGTGAAGGGAAGATGTTGGCTGTCGAGTCGTTCAGTGCCAGGTCTTCTTTCACGTAGTTGGAAGCGATGCCCACCAAATCCACGAAACCCATGCAGAAGAAGCAGAGCATCACAGGGATGAGGGCGAGTTTGTTGACTTTACTCATGATGATATTTTTATTTGTTGATTTCGAATATGGTTGCTTTGCCTCCCTTTACCTTAATAATATTATAAGGCTCATTGGGGAACACGAGGTTGGTCATGACCATCTTACCGTCGGTGTCAAAAGCCTCGATACTACAACGGTCGATGAAAAGACGCAGTTGGCGGATACTGCCGTAGGTGGGAGCCGTCGTTACGCAGGGGAAGGCTTCGCTGAAACTCACATCGCCGCTCTTCGTGCGATCCATAGAGAAGGTCTGCTTCTGGGCATCATAGTTCATCATGACTTGCTCACCCTTTGCATTCGACAACTCAATGGTGGCTGACCCTTTTACATCTATTACAATCTCGCAGGTCTCTGTTGGCTTCTTTATTTTTTGACCACGCACGGCTAGCATTTCTTCAGAGGGTTTCACGCTCACATAAGTCTCCTCATTATACTTGAAAATGCCGAGATCACGAGGGATGGAGTTGGCACTACGGAACTGTTTGGTTGGCACTTGGTTGGCATACTGCCAGTTTGACATCCAGGCCAGCACCACACGACGGTTGGCTGGAGCGTTATAGAACGACACTGTCGCATAATGATCTTTACCATAGTCCATCCACTTCGTCACCTTTGGCATCGACTCGCAGGTGAATTTCTTGCCGTCGAAGTCGCCCACAAAATACTGTGTGGCCGAGCCCCCAAATGGTCCACCAGGGTTGATATTGCATAACAGCACCCACTTGTTGTCAATCTTGAACAGATCAGGGCACTCCCATACGCCGCCATGATTGCCATATTCCTTACCAAATGATGATTCGTATTTCCATGCTTTCAAGTCCTTCGATGAGTAGATGCGCATTTCTTGACCAGCGGCCAGAATGAGGTTCCATACCTTTGCTTCCTCATTCCAGAATGCTTTCGGATCACGGAAATCCGGTGCGTCGCTCGTCAGGATTGGATTGCCACTGAACTTTTCAAATGTCAGTCCGCCATCCTTGGATACTGCCATCGACTGCGTCTGATGGTGTCCGGCTGAGGTATAGAAAGCCACAACATCATTGCCATTAGTCACACATGACCCTGAGAAAATAGTGCCTAACCAGTCGGACTCGATTGCCAAGGGCTGGGCCTCCCAGTGAATAAGGTCTTTTGACGTGGAGTGTCCCCAGGTCATATTCTCCCATTGTGAGCCATAGGGATTAAACTGATAATAAAGATGCCACACGCCATCCTTGTAGAACATACCATTAGGATCGTTCATCCAGCCGTACACTGGTGTATGATGATAGGCCGGACGGAATTTCTCACGGTTTGTCGTGTCGAACGTGTCACTGTGTTTTATCTCCTTCCAGCACACAAAGTCTTTCACGGCACCTGTTGTACGACGATCACCCTGAAAAGTGATGTCGAGCAACATGGCCTGATTAAGTTCCAGGGGGACATAATAATCTACTTTATCTACGGCCAGTCTTACGTTCAGCCGCTTCACCATTTCGTTCTTTCCATTGAGCACGGCAATGTGTGCGTTCTCTTCTTTCTCCTGCACGGGTAGCAACAGGTATTTCTTTCCTTGCTCTACTCGTACCATTGCATGGTTCTCTCCCAGCACATTCGGCTGCACCTGAGCCTGTACTGATGTCGCCATCAGCACCGCAGCCGCGATTGTTGTCATTAACTTTTTCATATTGTTACTCATTTATTGTTTGAACTTTCTGCTGCAAAAGTACAGTAAAAACCTGATACAGACAATAAATAATGTTTCATTTGATAACAAAAATCGTTCATTGCAACAAAAATACATACAATGTACGATTTGTTATATGTTAAATAAATTAAAGGGAAAGAATAAATCGTGATATCTTAATGGGTAGTTCGGAATAATTATGTAATTTTGTGCTTTAGCAAGTACATATTATATGAAAAGGATATTTATTTTTGGAATGTTGATGACGGCAATGACTGTATCATCGCAAGTGAAGACGGACATCACGCAGTTTAACCTCTCTGGCCCATACGCTGTGGCGGCGCCCGTCGCCTTCGACACCGTCGATGTGCAGGGCAAGAAATACGATGACAAGACGCTGATGAATGCCATGAGCCTGTCATCACCTGCATCGAGGATGTTCGATGGTCAGGTGTTGCCCTCGTTAGAGGAAAACCGTAGTGTGGGTTTGCTCTCCTTCTATGTCAATAATAGTGACTACCTGAAAGGAAAGATTGAGGTGAAGGGACCGAAGAACTACAAACTCTTCATTGATGGAGCAGAAGGTTCTCCCGACCTGAAACTCGCCCCTGAGCACCACACCTTCACCATCAAGTATCTTGCTGAGCCGAAAGACACCGACTCCATCAAGGTCACCATTGATGCACCACAGACGGTTGCCTATACACTTGAAGCCAGACATCCCTATATGGTTCACGACCTCACCGACGGCAAGCGTGTGAGAGGTGTCTCCCTCTCTGCCGACGGACAATTGGTGGTGCTTTCTTATCAGACGACGGAACGGGGCGGCAACAGCCGTTGGGACTACGAACTCCGCGAGACCAAGACCCAGCGCCTCGTCTCCCGTCCGTCACACAATCCTCGTTGGATGCCCAAGAGCATTGCGTGGCTGGAGGAAGAGAAAGAAGGCAACAAACGCGTATTATATAAGGTGGAGCCTCGCAACGGTGCCCGTACCCGTTTTGCCTGCGACATTCCAGAGGGCAGTTATACCGTGGCTCCAACTGAGGACTACCTGATTTTCTCAATAGAGGAAAAAGGACCGAAGGAGGACAAGGATGTCTTTGAGGTTCTGGAGATGGATGACCGTCAACCCGGTTGGCGCGACAGACGGTACCTGGCCAAGTACGACATAGCCACTGGCATCACCCAGCGCATCACCTTCGGCTCGAAAGGCGAACGTCTTGCCGACATCTCGCAGGATGGTCGTAAATTGCTCGTCATCTCTTCCTATTCCCGTCTGACCAAGCGTCCGACAGAGGTGGAGGATGTGTTTGTCATAGATGCGCAGACCTTGAAGATAGACACTTTGTTTACCTGTATCGGATTCCTGGGTAGTTGCGGATTCTCGCCAGATGGTACGCAGATTCTCTTTACTGGCACACCTGAAGCCTTCGATCGCATCGGATGCCAACTGCCTGCCGATGTCACGCCGAGCATGACGGAGAACGAACTCTTCCTCTACGACATCGCCTCGAAGAAAGTCACGCCGATGACAAAGGATTTCGATCCCTCCATTGACGGAGGGCCTGACTGGTCGTGGGCTGACGGACAGATTTATTTCTCTGCCGAAGACCGCGACTACGTGAATATCTTCTCACTCAATCCCAAGACGGGTAAGATTACGAAACTCCCTGCCGAGGGCGACTATGTCTACCGCTTCGATGCGGCGGCTCATGCCCCCGCCATCGCCTACCTCTCCTATAAGACGATGGAGCCCGCCTCGGCGTATGTTCTCGACCTCTCTGCAGCAGCCAAGAAATCAAAGACTACAACCTTCTTTGATGGTGCAACAGCCCTTGGCGATGCAGAGGTAGGCACTTGCGAGGATTGGAACTTCAAGAATAGCAAGGGCGACACCGTCTATGGTCGTCTTTATCTGCCGAAGGACTTCGATGCCTCGAAACAATATCCGATGATTGTGTATTATTATGGTGGTTGCTCGCCCGTGAGCCGTTATTTTGAGTCACCCTATGCTCCGCAGTACTGGAACTCCCTTGGTTATGTGGCTTATATCCTTGAACCTAGCGGTGCTACGGGCTTTGGACAGGAATGGGCCTCGCGCCATGTGAACACTGCCGGACGGGGCCCTGCCGAGGATATCATTGAGGGCACGAAGCAGATCTGCAAGGAACACCCCTTTATCAACCCGAAGAAGATCGGTTGCATGGGTGCCTCCTATGGCGGTTTCATGACCCAGTACCTCCAGACGCAGACGGACATCTTTGCCGCTGCCGTGAGTCATGCAGGCATTGCCAATCATACCAGTTACTGGGGAGAAGGTTACTGGGGCTATAACTACAGCGAGGTGTCGATGGCCAATAGTTACCCGTGGAGTCATCGTCAACTCTACGTCGATCAGTCGCCGCTCTTTAATGCCGACAAGATCCACACGCCGCTCCTGCTGCTCCACGGCAATGCCGACACCAATGTGCCTCTGATAGAGAGTCTCCAGATGTTCACCGCCCTGAAACTCCTGGGCCGTGAGGTGGCACTCGTCGAGGTGGCAGGAGAGAACCACCACATCCTGGAATACAGCAAGAAAGAAAAATGGCTCGCCACGCAGATGGCATGGTTCGCCAAATGGCTCAAGGACGACCCCACGTGGTGGGATGCCCTCTACCCCAAGAAACATCTGTAAGAAGAAACTTACGCGTCGGCGAAGGTCTTGCCGTCGTCGAGGGTAATCTGGAGTTTGGTGTATTCGGAATGGAAATCGTTTTGCAGACGATCCAGATACCGTCGACATTCCCATTGACACATGGGCAGGTCGTGGAGGAGGTAGTTGCCACAGGCCTCAGGTCGTGTGGCAGGCACCTCCGTCTGGGTGAGGATCCACTGCAGGCAGTCGATAGTCAGTTGACGCATATCCTCGACGGTATGATCCCCTGTCATGATGATATACATCCCCGTCAGACAACCCATCGGACCGACATACACCACATCGTCCTTGACCCGTGAATTACGGAACCACGTCGCCATGAGGTGTTCGATGCTGTGGATGGCGGCAGGGGCCACAGCAGGTTCTTTATTGGGTTCGGTGATACGCAGGTCGAACGTGGTGAATCCCCGGTCCACACGCGACACGTAGATGCCGGGCTTCAGGCGGGTGTGGTCGATGGTGAAACTTTGAATGACTTCCATATCTTACAGGCTCTCTATAAATGTCTTGGTGGTTTGGAAGGACTTCTCGGCGACGGTGTCCCAGAAGTTGTGGTACTGCGAGGCATCGGTGTCGCGCAGGGGGATGTCGCTGATCAGACGGAACGAGATGAACGGCACCTTATAGATATAGCACACCTGTGCGATGGCGCACGACTCCATATCGACGGCTTTCGCCTCGGGGAAGTGACCGACAATCTCACGCATTTTTTCTTTGGTATCCACGAACCAGTCGCCGGTGACGATAAGCCCCGGTTTGGCACCGGTAAGTTTCGCCTTCTCCAGGAGGTAGGGGTCGGCCTGATAGCGCACCGGCAGGCCCTGCACCTGTCCGTAGACGGTGGTGTCGTCGATGGCCTTGCCGCAGTACACGTCGTGGTAGGTCAGTTCGTTGCTCACCACCACGTCCTGCAGGTTGATGTCGTCGCCATTACCACCTGCACACCCGCTGGAGATGATACAATCGGGTTTGTACTGGCGGATCATCTCTACGGCCTGGATGGCGGCATTCACGGTGGCGATACCGCTCTTCTGGAGGATCACCTTGTCTTCGGGGAATAATGGACGGAGTTGCTTCAACTCCTTTTCCATCGCTACAATCATTCCTATTTTCATTGCACTTTGGGTTTTTGATTACATTCGGGCGTCGGGGTGCTGATACACTTTGTTGCGCTGGCGGACAGCCTCGTACATCAGAATGGCGGCAGAGACACTGACATTGAGGGAGTCGAGGCGTCCGAGCATCGGGATACGGATATGCACGTCGGCAGCCTCGCGCCAGATATTGGTGAGTCCTGTCGACTCCGTACCCATCACGATGGCGGTGGCCCCACACATGTTGTAGTCGTAGTAGTCGTACGAGTCCTGCAGTTGGGCTGTGAGGATACGGATCTTGTTGGCTTTCAGGAAGGCGATGCACTCCTTCGAGGTACAGACGGCGGTAGGCACGCTGAACACACCGCCGATGCTGGCGCGAATCAGGTTGGGGTTGTAGAGGTCTGTGAGGGGGTCGCACACGATGACGGCATCCACGTGGGCACCCTCTGCGGTGCGCAGGATGGCTCCGAGGTTCCCGGGCTTCTCCACGCTCTCCAGCACCACGATGAGGGGATTTTTGGGCAGATGGAGGTCTTTCAGGCGGTGCGCCTTGCACTTCGCCACCGCAATAACTCCCTCCGTCCCCTCGCGATACGCCATCTTCTCATACACCTGCGGGGTCACTACACACGGGGACAGGAACCCTGTGTAAATTTGCCCGAGATTTACACTGGGTTCCTGTCCCCCTGTGTAGTCGGGGCAATAGAAAATCTCCGTGATCTCGTACCCGCAGGCGATGCAGTGTTCTATCTCGCGCTGGCCCTCCACCACGAAGCGTCCCTCTTCGCGGCGCAGCGCGGATTTCTGTTGCAGTGCCACCACATGCTTGATTCTGGCATTCTGTACGCTGGTAATGATAAATTCTTCCATAATCGCTGCAAAGTTACGAAAAAAAGTTGTAATTGGTAACGGATTTTGGAAGATTAACGCAATTCGACCTGAAATAAAGGCAAGACGGGGAAGAACGAGGAAATTCAATTTGGGTCACAAAGCAAATTGGGGAGGATTGGTGAAGGAGTTAGGTTGCCAAATCGTAACCACAAAATTGGGTTCTGATGCAGGTTAATCGACAATGCAAATCGGAGCAGAACGGCGCGTCTCTCACCGCTTGTTCATTACCCGTTTCTTATTCCGCAAACTGCTATATTTTGCATAGCGATGGACGCCAAAAGAAATAGTAGTTTTGCAGCCAAAATTAAAAAAGAGTAAGAAACATGAAAAGTACTTTTAACATTCTGTTCTATGTGAACAAGAGTAAGGAGAAGAATGGTGTGGTGCCTGTGATGGGCAGGGTGACGATTAATGGCACTCAAAGCCAGTTCAGTTGTAAGAAGACAATTCCGCTTGACATGTGGGACGTGAAGGGCAATTGTGCCAAAGGCCGCAGCAAGGAGGCATTGCAGATTAACCGCGAACTGGATAATATCAAGGCGCAGATCATCAAGCATTATCAGCACCTGTCGGATAGAGAGGCTTTCGTGACGGCTGAGATGGTGCGCAATTCCTATCAGGGTTTTGGCAGTGAGTACGAGACTTTGCTGAGTGCTTTCGACAAGGACATTGCCAACCAGAAGAAGCGTGTGGGCAAGGATAGGGCGGCAAGCACTCTTTGGGCTATGGAACGTTCAAGAAAGGATGTGGCAGAGTTCATTCTGTCACACTACCGTCGTACTGATATGTCGATGCTGGAACTGACGCCAGAATTCATCAAGGACTTTGCCGCCTACCTAAGCACAGACCGAGGACTTGCCAATGGAACTATCTGGCAGCGTTGTATATGGTTGAAAGGTGTTGTATTGAGAGCGCATTACAACGGAAAGATTCCCCGTAACCCGTTCGCACAGTTCCACATCTGCCCGAATTGCAAGGAAAGGGAGTTCCTAACCGAAGAAGAGTTGAAGACAGTCGTAACGCACGAGTTCGAGGATGCCAATCTCGCCTTCGTCCGTGACATCTTCGTCTTTGTGTGCTTCACCGCCCTCTCGTTCATCGACGTGAAGAACCTGACAACGGACAACATCGTGGACATCAACGGTGACAAGTGGATCATCAGCAAGCGACACAAGACCAACATCCCCTTTCAAGTGAAGTTGATGGACGTACCCTTGCAGATTATCGACCGCTACAAACACCTACAGGAAGACAAGTTGGTATTCGGCAAGATGAACTACTGGTCGATGTGCAAGAAGCTGAAAACGGTGATGACCGCCTGTGGCATTGAAAAAGCCATATCCTATCATTGTGGAAGGCACTCGTTTGCAACATTGGCTCTTTCAAAAGGAATGCCTATTGAGAGCGTGAGCCGTGTATTGGGACACACCAATATCGTGACCACCCAGATTTATGCCAAAATCACAAGTCAGAAACTTGATAACGACCTGACGATGCTTGGGAACAAACTCAACGCCTCATTCAAGGACATTAAGATGGCGTAACGGCTTGTGCTCTAAAACCTCAAAGCAGAAAGACGAATGATTAGCGAAGTCTGTCATTCGTCTTTCTGTGTTATAATCCCTCAGCACACTAACCACTAACGGCTCTTTCTTTTTCCTTATCGTTTATAAGCCGGATGATAGCAACTTTCCAAAACCTTTTCTAAATCACTCTCACGATAAAGCATCTTGCCACCCAATAATATATAAGGTATCACGCCATCATTACGGTATTCTTGTAGCGTTCGTCTGCTTACCTTCAGAATCTGCGCAACCTCTTTGTCTGTTAAGTAGCGTTCACCATCAAGCAATGGACGATAATTTCCTATTACCTTCTTGTATAGGGTAAGCAACTCCTTCATGTTCTCCAATGCGTTCTTCACCCCAACGTTATGCGGCATTATCAGTTCGTTCATTGGCAACTCGTTTTGAGGTTATACGTCTTACTATTCTTGTCTCTACCAGCCACAACATAAAGAATACTCTCCACATCCTCAGGCTTATAATACACCTTACGATTGATTTGAGAATAGGCCAATGTCCCATTGTCTCGTAAAGTTTGTAATGATCTGGGGCTGATGTTCAGCATCTGGCACACGTCTTGGTTGTCAAGCCAATTGCCCAACTTCTTGTCCGTGCCTCTATCTGCCATCTCTTTCATCTTTGTGACGAAACTATTGAAGCTCGTCAGCAGTTCCTCGTAGGTACTGCGCTCAATTGAAATTACTTCCATGTCTGTTTAGTTTTTGAAATTTGCGAGCAAAGGTACATCATGATTCCCAGATAGGTTCTTTCTGAAAATTCTCTGTTGTGAAATAACACTTCAGGGAAACAAAACCCTAATGTCTGCCGAGCTTGCTTATCAGAAAGCAGACAAGCATCTTTGTGTGGCACTCCACAGAAAAGTGCGTATTAGGCTACACCCTTCTTATGAATCTATTTGTGGCAAGCAGAGGGAAAAAAGTGAGGACCATGATTGTAATAGTTTGTATGAAATTGATGGTATCTGTCGTCAGTTACGTTAAAGCTAAGTTAGGATTGTAATCAGGGAGTTCCCGCCTTATTTTACGCAAAAATGGTTAAAAGATGAGGATTTTTGATAATTTTTTGGCAAAGAATGCGATGGATTGAAAAATAATGTGTATTTTTGCAGTGACCAAGCCAGTCACGACGTGGCAGGGCGGGTCGAAATAAACATCGATGGAATCTGGAGGCTGAGAACACCGTTTGTAAGGACAGCCGAAAGGAAAGGACGTTTTCTTAACGTTACCTGTCTGTGCAGTCAAATCTCGCAAATTTGAATCTTTCCACAGCGGTAATGCAACGAAGCGTTCGCGTGGGTGTATTATACCCGGTCGCTCCGTAGCTATCATGGTATCTTGGTGGTTTGCGTCTGCGCCGAACTATATAATATCACTCGGCGTGGGCTGGCTTGCGTTGCTTATCCTTGGAAAGAGGCAATGCGAGAGCCCGACTGCAGGGATAGGCGCGGAGGAACAAACTCCCACGTCTTTTTTATTTCCTCAAGCTAAAGCTTTATTAACGCTGAATTTGGGAGTTAGGAGGCACAAAGACTTCTTAACGTTATGAAGAAAAGCGAAAAAAACGAAGAACTCCAGTCGCGAAGGGAGTTTTTCAAGAGTGCAGCTAAAGGTGCTCTGCCTATTTTGGCTCTGACAGTTCTTGGTCCATCTTTCTTATCATCATGTAAAAAGGATGACGATGACAAAGGCTGTGGCTCCAAGTGTACCGGTGGCTGTCAGTCCTCCTGTTCTGGAGACTGTGATGGTGGATGCACCAACAATTGTGATGGACTCTGCGGTGGAGACTGCTGGGCTTACTGCGAGTCAAAGTACAAGAGCTAATCAATCAGAGGAGGGTATGTGCCAATTGTGGCATACCCTCCTCTTAATGTTTTGAACAATGAGAAAGACAATAACATTTATAGTTACCAAGGACTGCCAGTTAGCGTGTAAATACTGCTACCTCATCGGGAAAAACAACAAAGAAAGGATGACATGGGATGTTGCGAAGAAAGCTGTTGATTACATCCTTAGTCATGAGGATGATTTCCGAGACGAAGGAATTATTTGGGACTTCATTGGTGGCGAACCATTTCTGGAGATCGACTTGATAGATAAAATATGCGATTACATAAAATCTGAGATGTACGTCAGGAATCATCATTGGTTTAATGACTACATTTTCTCTTTTACGACAAATGGCCTTAATTACAGTAGCGACAAACTACAGAAATACATTGCAAAGAACAAGGACCATCTTAGCATAACCATAACGATTGACGGTACAGAAAGGAAGCATGACTTAAATCGTGTTTATAAAGGAAGTGGCAAAGGTTCGTATCAGGATGTGCTAAAGAATATTCCTTTATGGCTTGAACAATTTCCTACAGTCGGAACAAAAATAACCATCAGCAGTGCTGACATTCCTTATATCAAAGAAAGCGTTATGCATGTGTATGGTTTAGGAATTCACGATGTGCATATAAACTGTGTTTTTGAAGACGTGTTCAAAGAAGGGGATGATTTGCTGTTCGAGGAACAGGTTGAACAATTGGCAGATGCAATCATAGACGGTGGGTATTATAAAGACTATGTTTGCTCTTTCTTTGATGAAAGAATTGGCAAGCCTTTAGACCCAGTTAAACGAAATAACAACTGGTGTGGTGCAGGAAGAATGCTTTCTGTAGATGCGGCAGGCAGTTTCTATCCTTGTACCCGATTTGCCAAGTATTCTCTGAGAGACAAAAAACCTTGGATAATAGGTAATGTTAATGAGGGTATTGATCAAAACAAGTTACGTCCATTCTTATTGCTTGATAGATGTACCCAAAGCCCTCAAAAGTGTATTGACTGTGAAGTTGCGAGTGGCTGTGCATGGTGTCAAGGCGAAAATTATGATGCCGCAGAGATACCAACTTTGTATCAACGCGCAACAGCAATATGCAAAATGCATAAAGCTCAGGTGAGAGCAAATAATTACTATTGGAACAAGCTTTATCGCAAGTTGGAACTGGAAGGCCTACGCGAAGAGTTTGAAGAAAATCGTCCTGTGCCTAATCAAGAAACGTGTTAGTGTTATGTTACAATATCTTATAATATTATTAGATGATGCCAGTACATCATACTGTCATTACGAATCCAAAAGTCCCAGCAATCATCTCATAGAATTGCCCACCTTAAAGGCTGGTATTCGCTTTGCAATGAAGGAAAACTTGATGATTCAGTTTGTCTATCCTGAAAGTGACTTGTCTAATGATTATAAAGAAGCGATAGAGACGATTGATCACTCTAAGATTATACCATCAACTTCGCCGATGGTGGATGAGGCCGATATTGTGGTATTCAACAATTGGAAAGATGCTATAGGCTTTGCTTTGGAATCTTCATCAACTTATGTTTTACGCATTTGCAAAGTTGACCTGTTCGCTCAGGTAGATGTTATTAAGACGCTCATTAGTAAAGTTTCTCGTCTAAACCTTGTTATTATTGACATAGATTCATTCAAAGATGATGATTTTGTCAAATACCAAGACGTATTAGCCTCTTTCAGTAATGAAGTCGAAAAGCTGTTTAAGGAAGGTAAAACTCCACAACTAAACGTTATTACAGACCGTATTGCATTGACCCAAATGAATAATTGCAATGCGGGCTACAATAACATTACACTGGCTCCAAATGGCAAATTCTACATTTGCCCTGCTTTCTATTACTCAGAGGAAGACAGAGAGGTCTTCTGTGTAGGAGACCTGCAGAACGGATTGTCGATAAAAGCCGCTAACTTATATAAACTTCCATATGCTCCGCTCTGTAGAATATGCGATGCATACCAGTGCAAACGTTGTGTGTGGATTAATCGCAAGATGACTTACGACATAACGACTCCGAGCCACGAGCAATGCGTATTGTCACATATTGAGCGTAATGTGAGCCGTAATATTCTTGAAAACGTGAGAAAAGAGAAAGAATTCTACCCAGAACAGGACATTAAAGAAATAGATTATCTGGACCCATTTGATGTAAGAATTGACTGGCATAAAATATAAGTGATTATGAACTGTAATAAAGAAAATGAATATAGTTAACGATAATTAGCACTTAGTGCTGATTCGTACCCTCTCATGGGGGCTTCTCGCCCCCACACCCCTCGGTGTTTTCAGGTATTAGATTTTCC
>Ga0247609_10000540_pt1 | contig 52153 bp, 30 predicted proteins | sample 172DNAGHGlowgp2_FD_193487 | JGI IMG/M metagenome (GOLD analysis project Ga0247609, IMG submission 193487) | Sheep rumen microbial communities from Palmerston North, Manawatu-Wanganui, New Zealand - 1728 DNA GHGlow gp2 | ecosystem: Host-associated > Mammals > Digestive system > Stomach > Rumen ... | reverse complement strand
AACCTCCCTTTTTCTCGTCCACGAAGTTCTGGTTCACACTCTTTTAAATAGGAATAACCCAAAGGATAAAGTTCAGAAAGCTCTTTTTCGGTAAAGAGTTCTGCTTTGTTGTCAATTATTCTGTATGGGAAAATAACAAATCTGTTTGTTGAAATAATTTCATATCGATGAACGTCTTCACCCTTTAACAATGGCTTTACTAATCCTGTTTCAATTCTTATACGTTTATTCAAAAACCTAGAGTATCCTTCTATTGTTTGTTCGTCAATTATCGTACTATCATAGATGAAATAAACATCATCTTTACTAGTTGCTAATCCCTGAAAGATTTTATCAAATACATCTGCTAAAGTCATCGGGTTTTGTCTAATTTTATTAAGTATTTGGTTAATTCTCCCATTTGCCAAGATCCAGGGATCCTTTCCAGTAGGTGTTATTCTTACATAATCCGAAGAAGAAATTTGTGATAAAAACTGACTCAATTCAATATTATCATTAAGATCTCTATTTAATTCTAAATACTCGATTTCGTCAGATTTTCTAAACCACTGTAATCCTGTATAAGTAGATGCATCAAAAACTTGATATGCCCCAAAACTTATTATCTTAGGGACATAATGAGCTGACAGCACAACCGACCTTAATCCTTTACCAAAAGCTGAATTTGTCCATTTGGTTGGCATAATAAAGCTAATAACTCCATGCTTATTAATGAGATTCAAACTTCTTTCTACAAATGTAACATACAAATCGAATGAGCCTGTAGCTGATTTATATAACTTCGATAAAACATCAGCAAATTCAGGTGTTGACTTTCTTATCCCTTGAATTCTAAGATACGGTGGATTTCCAATCACCACATCAAAACCTCCATCCTTGAAGACATCAGCAAACCAAGTGTGCCAAAGGAAAAACTGGTCGTTGGATGAAAGGTCGAGAATCTGAAGCTTGGCGTGCAATTCTGTCTTGCCTTGTGTGCGCTCAATAATCAAGTCTTTCACCACTTTAACGATTTCACAGCGAAGTTGCTGCTTTTCCTCGTGGTCCGTAGTCGAGAAATACCGTATTTGCTTCGAATTCAAATTAGCCTGCAACTGAGATTCCTCATCAAAGACAATCAGCAAACCGTCTTCATTTGCCTTGGGCAGCAAATCAGACAAATCAACATCCTCATACTGTTCCAACAAACTGTTTCCCTGCATAATCTTAAAATCAAGGTTGGGAAGTGGTTCAGGCCCAATCTCATCAACCACCAAAGCCAACCAGAACCGCAAACGAGCAATGTCTATAGCACCCTTTTCAATATCCACACCATAAATGTTGGTCTGAATAATTTCGCGTTTCACATTGGAGGGCGAAAACTCTTGCGTGGGTTTGGTGAAGCTATGCAGCAACAAACGCGCATGATAAAGCTCATTCAGCACGCCCATTGGGAATGCTCCAGAACCAATGGCTGGGTCACACACCTTCACTTCTTCCAACAAGGAATATACAGCAGAAGCAACAGCTTTGTTCTGCAACAAATCATTCACCTTCTTTCCCTTAATCAGTTCGTCAATGGCGGGATGCAAGGCTTCTTCGGTGTGGGTTTTTAGATACTGAACAATGCTTTCCTGACTCATGTATTGCACAATCTCCTTCGGCGTGTAAAATGCCCCCTTGTCCTTGTTGTCTTCCAACAAGTTCTCAAAAATATGGCCAAGCATTTCAGGGTCAACGCCCACTTCGGCATCATCGGGGTCATTCTCGTCGATGGTGAAGTTGTAGCTTGAATAGAAATCAAACAGTTGCTTGAACATCGCGGCTGTGAACCTCGACTTGGGCTTGTCATAGTCGTCGCGTTCAAACAGGCCTCCGTTCAAATAAGGAACATCCTTCCATTCGTCGAGCAACGACATTTCCCAACCTTCCGACTCAAAGAGCTGTTTCCTGTTTTCGGGCTTGGTGTTCAGCACACCGAAGAAGAGCGGTTCCAAGAACTTGTCGAGGTAATCATCTTGGATAGGAGAGCGTTGGAAGGCGTTTTGCATATACTCCATGTCGCCATTCATCCAGCCCTTGCGTTGCAAGAAATAGATGAAAGTGATGCGCCCCATCATCTTCTTCACATAGTCGCGCAAGTATTTGTCGTTCCACAGTGCAAACTCGCTGCCGAAATAGTTAGTGTCACTTTTGTGGTCGTACAGGAAATTGCAGAAAATATCATATTGTTCCTTGTACTTATCGAAAAAATCCTTGCTCAACGCCTCGACTGAGAAAGCATTCAGCAGGTTCTGTGTGGTTTTCTCCTCATCGGCCAGTTTGGCGAAACGTTCTGAAGCCGTGCGGGCGCGATGGTTTTTGCCAAACAGATAGGTATAACGCTTGGCGGGTGTCATCCCTGCCAAAGTGGTTGCCTTGTATGCAAAAGAAAAACGCCAGTCTTTGCCTTCCGTTGTCTTGTTGTGGAAGAGCATGAAAGCGTTTGTGAAAGGGAACAAGGAACTACGGACAAATTGTTGGATGCCAACACGGTTGTATTGTAACCCCTTTTTGTCGCTCAAGGTGATATCGAACACTTCTATCGGTTCTTCCGCGTCAATGGTTCCCACTTTCAGGATTTGCAAGATGCCATTGTCATTGGCTCTTTCCCTGTTTTCATCGGTGAGGTAGTCCTCTGGGACTGGCAATGCCTCAAACGCATCCTCACCAGTGAAAACTGTGTCGATTACATTCTTGATGAAACAATCATATCCTTGATAATCTTGTTCAAAGACTTGCGATAAGTGGTTTTTTATCTGGGTGGCATTCATAGTCTAATGTTTTGTCATTCTACACTTTCTTCGGTTGCTTCAGGAAGCAGGTAGTCGCTGGCCTTGGATGGAGAAATCGCACTGTGTCCCAACTGGTTTTCCAGTTGCTTGCGGGCGGCTTTGGCCACGCTGCCGCCATCCTTGGCCACTTGCTTTTGCCCTCTGAAGCCCTTAGGGTCGCGTTGCTTCGATAATTCCGCAGCCGAGGCTTCAGCAAGGATGTTGAGCGCGATTTCAAGGTTGGTCATGTTGTCGCGCAAGCTCTCTTTCTTCAATCCTTTATAGCTTTTGTATTGCTTGGTGGTGAATCCGCTCCATTCGCGCGTGATGATGTCGGTGAGCGATGCGTATTCCAAACCTTCCTGTACTCCAGTGCGTTTCCATTCGTCGGTCAGTTCCTTACGCACTTCGATGGACTTGATGCGCTGGTTAATCCAAGCGTCAGAATATCCCAAACGCTTATAGTCGATAATGGCTTGGTCAATGTTCAATTCTGGGTCTTGCATCTGGTCCAAACGTTGGCTGGCCACCTGCGCCATCCATTGCTTGAAAGGCTCCGCTTTAGGCGAGGGTATTGATTGGATAATACGAAAAAGCTGCTCTGTATCAGCAACATCCGTCAGCCGTTTCTTGCCATCCTCTGCAAGGAGCTTCAACTGGTTACAATTTGTAACCGTTTCATTTCCTTCCTTGGCCAAACGGTGTTTCAACACTTTCCAATAATTTCGAGGGTTGGGACTTTCCGTTAGAACAGCACACACATCCACTATCGAGAAGTACCACTTCTCTTCCTGATCGTCCCAAACCGTGCGAACCTTTTTTTGCTCAAATAATTGCAGTGCTTCTTTTTTAGTCATATAGCTTTATGTGTTTATTCTTCATTTGAAATTTGATAAATCGAGACATACGGCTCGCCGTACTTCTGTTTGACTTCTTTGGAGATATGTACGAATGTAGCTTTTACATATTCATTCACGTCTACATCCAATCCGAACAAACTCTGTTGGCCTTGTTGCAGGTCATCATAAAGTTGCTTGGTCAGTTTGATGGCAATGGAGTTTTGGTTTTCGATGGCCTTACGCACATTCTTCATTGCCAGTTTTGCTTCCTTGTCGGTGAGTTGACCCAAGATGAATTTCCAATGCTCCAGGCTTTTCATGATTTTCTTGGCATCCTTCGCCTTTTTTGATTGGGTAATGAAAGCGTTGAAAGTGTTGATGGCAAGCCGCGCCTTCTCCTCATATTTTTGCAAGTCGGCTTTCACAAAAACTGGATTCTTGTCGTCAGTCACTTGAAAGGCTTGGATAAAGCGCAATGGTGACACGATTTGCGCATTTGCGTCGTGGTCAATCAAGATATGGACAAATTGATGGTTCTGTGCACCTATGAAGAACATGTCTTGGTTCAGTCCCATCACGCGGAAGCCTCCAAGCTGACGGGCTTCAGTTGCGCAAATGATTTGGTAACGCTCAGGGTGCTCTGCCGCAAACCGTTTCAATTCGTTGATATAAGGGGCAAACGGAGAGGTGTCGCCATCAACGAGATTGTTCAAATCAGCCTCCGACAGTTCCTCCATTTCAGAGAACACCTTGTTGTCTTCGCCAAACATCGTATGGAAAGCCTGGAGTTTGGCATACGCTTTCGGCAAGTACTTGATGATCTTTTCTCCATCCTCCGAAGGATAGAAATTGAAGACATGAACGAAGTCCTCCTTTGAGCCTATGCGGTTCACGCGGCCGATGCGCTGCATCAGTCTGGTGGCGTTCCAAGGCGCATCGTAATTTAGGATTACGTTGGCACGGTGCAGATTGACGCCTTCGGCCAACACTTCCGTCGTGATGATCACATCATAATCATCAAGCTGCTCTTCTTTGGGCAGGTTCGCATCGAAATTGGCAACGATTTCTCCTTGCAACTCATCCCTGTTTTTGGAGGAAATCACCAAAGGACGATGCCCATCCTCTTTCACAAAAGAGGCCAAGGCCTGCATGGTGTCAAGTGCTTCGGTGAAGATGACCAATCGCGGGCTGTCGAAACGATGAGGATTGTTGATTTCGGGGTTGAACAATTCGGTATCCAAGATAGCCATGAACTTGTCGAATTTCGGGTCTTCAGTATTCTTTTTCCAGCGTTTGCAGAGCTTGTCAATAAGCTCCATGTCTTGCTTTAGCAATCCAAGGTATTCGTCTTTCTTCAGGTCTTTGGCTCGGAATTCCCTGTTGTTTCCGCCTTTCTTTCCAATTTTCTTGCGCAAGACAGGAATAGCCTTTTCCAAACCACCTTCCTTTTGTATCGTTTCGTTGACATCAATCTCTGGGCAGATAAACACCGTATCGGCATTCAGCATGTCAATCATGTTTTGGGTGTTCCGTTTCAAGTTTTCCAAAGATTTGAGGAATGCCGGGAAGCTGCTTTCCAATCGTTTGACCAAAAGAAGCTTCATGATATGTGCCAACCGAGCAGAGATGTCCTCCACTTTAAGGTTGCGTTTCTCAAACAGTTTCTTGTCTTCTTCCCGAATGAGGTAACTGATGGCAGCGTAACGATAATAGCCTATTGGCATTTCGTCGTCATCTGCATCTCCCACGATGGCAAAAACGGTGTCGTAGAAAAGCTTTGAAAGCTTAGCACTCATTGTATATCGCTCAGCTATAGGACCTTTCACTGCTGGGAATTTCAACTGATCGCTATCTTCGGCATATTGATTCTTGATATCTTTGCGAGTCCTTCTTACCATCAAATACTGTAAAACCTTATCGTGGATGTCGGCAGCAATTTCCTTGATGGTCTTGCGAGCCTCAGGCGTGTCGACATTTCGGTTGTCGTTGAATAGCTTTTGCTTTTCATTGAAATAGGAATCCAGCTTGCCTCCGGGAATGTCGGGAAGCGTGGTTGAATTGTGGGAACGTTGGAAGAAATAAATCTGGTTTTTCAAATCCTGCGGCGAGTTGTTTTGTGGCGTGGCCGACAACAAACCGATTAACGGTTGTGAACCTGTCTGCAATTGGATTCTATCAATCAGATTATCTAACGTTGCATATTTCTGCGTCCAACTGTTTCTGAAGTTATGGCTCTCGTCAATGATGATAAGGCCATAATCGCTACTTTTGACATCTTCCTTAAAATCTTCGTCGTCATCACGGGAATCATCGTCGTCGGAAATGAGGCTCCCGATGCTGCCCGTGGTGATGAACTCTATATTGGAAGCTATCTTGAAACTAGAATCAACATCGAACGCTTCAATTGTCTTTAGCCAGGAGTTTTTGACAGCTGGTGGGGTGACAATGAGTACTTTGGGCCGACGATTCCAGATGTCGGCTTCTGCAATAAATTTCTTGATGACAAGCACACCGACAATCGTCTTTCCGAGACCAACCACATCAGACAAAAAGAAACCGCCGTGTGCTTTCATTATATAGAAGCATTGCTTTACGGCATCCAATTGATAACCATACGAGTTGAAAGACTTGGGAAGATAAGATTTCAATTGGGCAGTCACGGTTTCGTCGGTAATGTCGCCGAACTGCATTTGTAGGTATTTGATATAAACTTCATACGGCGATAGCTCTTCGGCTTCTTCTTTTAGCTTTGTGGCTATTGGAGAAGGCCGAAGGATTTGTTCAAGGAAAACCTTGTTCCATGGCTGGGAGATTTGCCATTTCTCCTCAAACCACATGATATGGCTTTTCTGGTTAGGGTTGTTGGTTTCAGTTACGGCAACCCGCATCCAATCCGTTTCCATATAGTTCAGCTCTGCATTTCCCTCCAAACCTTTCGCCGTGAAATTAGAACTTCCGACAATGCCAACAGCATCATTTTTCCCAGTAAATATATAACACTTCGAATGGAGGAATTGGGCATCTGCTTTTTCGTCTGTTCTATAAACACGGATTTCCACCTTTGAATCTTCTTCAGTACAATTTTCAAGAAGGAACCGGATGGTATGTTTATACTCATCCTTCAATTCCAACTCATTGATGTCCGTTTTGATGTAATCATCTGGGAATTGTGGACTCTTCACTTTTGGTTTTTTCAATTGGGAAGCAAAAACATAGGGGTCTTTGCCAATCAATATCCGTAGTTTATTTCCGTCTATCTTCAGAAAAGCCTCCAATTGATCAACGATAAGAGCAAGACCTGGCATATCCCAATAGCCCGTCGCTATACTCACAGTTTGAAAACAATCCTGTGACAGGCATTTGTTTAATGCCGTTTGCATGGACAACTGTTCTGTCGAATTGTCAATAAGTGTGTTATTCATATTCCGAAGATGATTTGCCGAACGATCTTTTATTCAGCCTCCAAAATTACAAAATAATTCGATTGCCTCAATATCGTTTCATAAAAAACTGCCGCCGAGTATCCCTCGGCGGCAGTTTCCCATTCTATATCGAATTATTTTTTATCTGTTGATCCTTCCAGGATACACCCTCAGGGCCTCTTCGAGGCACTTCATGGCGGCCTTCAGGTCGTCGATGCAGATACAGTAGGTGATACGGGCTTGGTGGCGGCCCTTCTCGGGGTCGGCGTAGAAGCCCGTGGCAGGAGCCAGCATGACGGTGGCACCGTTGTAGGAGAAGTCTGTGAGCAGCCACTGGCAGAACTTGTCACTGTCATCGATAGGCAGGTCGATCACCGTGTAGAAAGCGCCCTTCGGCATCGGGCAGAAGCAGCCCGGAATCTTGTTGACGCCTTCGACGATGACATTGCGGCGGGCCACATATTCCTTTTGCACGGCATCGAAATACTCTTGCGGCGTGTCGACAGCGGCCTCAGCAAAGATCTGGCCGAAGCTCGGTGGCGACAGACGGGCCTGGGCCAAACGCATGGCGATGGCGTAGACCTCACTGTTGCGCGTGACGAGGCAACCCACACGGGCACCGCAGGCGCTGTAACGCTTCGAGACGGAGTCGAACAGAATCGTGTTGCGCTCCATGCCTTCGAGTTGCATCACGCTGAAGTGCTTGTGACCATCGTAGCAGAACTCACGATACACCTCATCGGCAAAGAGATACAGGTCGTATTTCTTGACCAAACCTGCCACTTTCAGCAGCTCCTCGTGGGTGTAGAGATAACCCGTCGGGTTGTTGGGGTTGCAGATCATGATGGCCTTGGTGTGGGGCGTGATGGCCTTCTCGAAGTCCTCAATCGGAGGCAGGGCGAAACCCGTCCTGATGTCGCTCGGGATGGTGACGATCTTGGCGCCGACCAGTTTGGCGAAGGTGTTGTAGTTGGTGTAGTACGGCTCCGGGATGATGATTTCGTCGCCTGGGTTGAGGCAGACGGTGAAAGCCATCTGAAGGGCCTCGCTGCCGCCCGTGGTGACGAGCACCTGGTTGGGCGTCACGTCGATGCCATGGCGGTGGTAGTAGTTGCACAAGGCACGACGATACGAAGGGATACCCGCCGAATGGCTGTATTCCAGCACGCCGTGGCTCATCGGGAGGTCGACTGCAATCTCCGACAAAGCCTTCAAGGCACCCTTGGGCGTCTCGATGTCGGGCTGGCCGATATTGAGGTGATATACATGGATGCCGCGTTCCTTGGCAGCATCGGCAAAGGGAACGAGCTTACGGATTGCCGACTGCGGCAGCTCCATACCTTTTTGTGAAATTTGTGGCATAAGCGTTTGTTTTTTGTGTAAAAAGCCATCTAACACATTGATTAGACGGCTTTTATAATAATTTTTATTTCATTCGATTAATGATTGTTGACGGGCGAACCGCTACCGAAATCGTTAGTCTTTTCGGGGAGGGCTTCCGAAGCCGGATCGAGCACACGACCCTTGATGCGAAGCACCACGGTCGAGTTCTTGAGGGCGTTTGAGGTGACGGTCACGGTCTTGTTGATGTTGCCCGCGCGGTTGGTGCGGTAGGTCACCTTGATGACATCCGACTCACCGGGAAGGATAGGCTCGTTGGGCCACGAAGGGATGGTGCAGCCACAGCTCGACTTGGGTTTTTGGATCAACAGAGGCTCGTTGCCCGTGTTGGTGAAACGGAACTCGCATTCGCCGTTGCCGTTGTAAGGGACATCGCCGTAGTCGTGGACTACCTTCTCAAACTCGATTTCAGGGCCGATGGGGCCTTTCGTGTCTTGCGCCTTGGCCACTCCTGCCATGAGGAGCATGATGCCAAGCAGATAAATCACTTTCTTCATTTCGTTATGATTTTAAAATTGTCGCAAAATTAGTAATTAATGTTGTTCGTTGTTCAATTATGCCAAAATTTCAAACAATTTTTCTGATACTCAAAAAATGTGCCAAAAAAAAATCTTCCAAAAACTGGAAGACTTTTTTTTCGATTAAAGGGTTGCTATTTACAGCAAGTGGCAAGTAACGGTCAGACCGGCCATCACGATGCTCACCATGCTCATCAGCTTGATGAGGATGTTCAGCGAAGGGCCACTCGTGTCTTTGAACGGGTCGCCAACGGTGTCGCCAACGACGGTAGCCTTGTGGTTCTCAGAGCCTTTGCCACCGAAATGGCCTTCTTCGACATACTTCTTGGCATTGTCCCAAGCACCGCCCGAATTGGCCATGAACACAGCCAGCACAAAGCCCGTGCTCAAACCGCCAATCAACAGACCAAGCACACCAGGGACACCGAGAATGACACCCGTCAAAATCGGGACGAGGATGGCGAGGATGGAAGGCACCAGCATCTCGTGCTGGGCACCCTTCGTGGAGATGGCCACGCAACGCTCATAGTCGGGTTCGGCCTTGCCTTCAAGGATACCCTTGATGGTGCTGAACTGACGGCGCACCTCTTCCACCATCTTCTGGGCGGCGCGACCCACGGCGTTCATCGTCATGCCACAGAACACGAAGGCCATCATGGCACCGATGAAGATACCGACGAGCACAATGGGATTCATCAGGTTGACGTTGTAATAGTTCATGAAGTCGACCAACGAGGCCTTGGCAGTCTCAATGGCATCGCCACCCACCTCAATGGTGGTTTGGCCCACGCGGACCAAGGCCAACTTGATTTCCTCGACGTAAGAAGCCAACAGTGCAAGAGCCGTCAGAGCGGCGGAACCGATGGCGAAGCCCTTACCCGTGGCAGCGGTGGTGTTGCCAAGGGCATCCAAAGCATCCGTGCGTTGACGCACTTCGGGGTCAAGGCCGCTCATTTCGGCATTACCGCCAGCATTGTCGGCGATGGGACCGTAAGCATCGGTGGCCAAGGTGATGCCCAAAGTGGAGAGCATACCCACGGCAGCGATACCGATACCATAAAGGCCTCTCGAAAGGTTGGCAGCCGTAAATTCAATGTTGAATCCATTGGCACAGAGGTAAGCCAAGATGATGGCCACGCCCACGGTCACCACGGGGATGGCCGTTGAGAGCATACCGAGGCCCAAACCAGAGATAATGACAGTGGCGGGACCCGTCTTGGAGCTTTCGGCCACTTTTTGCGTAGGCTTGTAACTTTGCGAAGTGTAGTATTCAGTGGCTTTTCCGATGATGACACCAGCCAGCAGGCCGACCACCACCGAAAGCGAGGTTTGCCACCACATGTTGGCGTATTCGCCCGTCTCTTTTCCGAAAAGGAAATACATGATGCCGAAGGTGGCGGCGGCAATCAGCACGGCGGCGGTGTTGGTGCCACGGCTCAAAGCGCCAAGCAGTTCCTTCATGCCGGCTTTCTCATTGGTCTTCACCAAGAAGATGCCGATGATGCTCAGCAGCACGCCCACAGCGGCAATCAGCATCGGGGCAAACACAGCCTTGTATTGCATCCCTTCGACAGCCGAGGTGGCGAAAGCCGAAGCGCCCAAAGCCATGGTAGCCAAGATGGAACCGGCGTATGACTCATAAAGGTCGGCACCCATGCCAGCCACGTCGCCCACGTTGTCGCCCACGTTGTCGGCGATGGTGGCGGGGTTACGCGGGTCGTCCTCAGGGATGTTGTACTCGGTCTTACCCACGAGGTCGGCACCAACGTCGGCAGCCTTAGTGTAAATACCGCCACCCACACGGGCGAACAGTGCCTGCGTGGAAGCACCCATACCGAAGGTCAGCATGGTGGTGGTGATGACGATGAGGTGGTCTTCAGCACCCACGAAATGGTCGAGCACGAGGAACCAAACGGACACGTCCAAGAGGGCAAGACCCACCACGACGAGGCCCATGACGGCACCCGAGCGGAAAGCCACTTTCAGGCCGCTGTTCAACGACTTACGGGCTGCATTGGCGGTACGCGCCGAGGCGTAGGTGGCCGTCTTCATGCCGAAGAAGCCCGCCAAGCCCGAGAAGAAACCACCCGTCAGGAAGGCGAACCAAACCCAGCCGTTCTGCAAGTCGAACAGACTCATCACGAAGAAAAGGATGGCCAGGACCACAAACACGATGATCACCACCTTGTACTGCTGCTTCAAATAAGCCATGGCGCCCTTGCGGACGTGCGCAGCGATTTTCTTCATCAGGTCGGTGCCTTCGTCTTCTTTCATCATCTGCTTGTAGAAGATGAAAGCGAATGTCAGCGCCAGGATGGAGGCGCACAACACAATGTAAACAATACTGTTACTCATAGGGTTATAATTTAGTTAAACTTGAATAATAATTCGAAAACAGTACTTTTGACGGGACAAAAATAAGGACAAAATAAATTGCAAACCTAATTTTTTTCGCGGTTTTTTTCGTTGGAGCAACTTTTTTTGGCTTTTTCCGAAAAAGTCCCTACTTTTGACGATTGAAGGAAGAAGGTTTTGTTCCGAATTAAACATTTCATAATCAGTTTTTTACACAAGCAATGCCTCTTATCCTTCCTAAACTGAACGACAATGAACAAGGTCAATTTGGAAATCATCGGCTTGACGTACAGCGAATCCTCGACGGGGGCATACGTCTTGGTATTGGGCGACAAGAACTCGCGTCGCCGTCTGCCCATCGTCATCGGAAGCGCCGAAGCCGAGTCGATCGCCGTGGGCATCGAGAAACACAAGAACGGACGGCCCCACACCCACGACCTCTTCTTGAGGTTCGCCCATGAGTTTGGCGTGCAGATCATGGAAGTGGTCATCAACCGTTTCCGCGACGGCGTGTATTACTCCATGTTGGTGTGTAAGCAAGGCGACGACCTCACGATGGTCGACGCGCGTCCGTCCGACGCCATCGCCATCGCCGTGCGTGTGGGCTGCGAGATCTACGCCTACGAGAGCGTCATGGAAGAGGCTGGCATCATCATGGACGACATGGACGAGCCGACAAATGACGGGCCAGAAGACAACAACAATATTAATAAGGTGCAAAACGAGCCAGACCTTGAATTATTGACCCTCAACGAACTGGAAGACTTGCTTCAGATGGCCATCGACGATGAGGACTACCAAAAGGCGGCGCAAATCCGAGATGAAATTAATGGACGGAAAGAATAATTCATTTGGTTAAATCTCAAATACTAAATCAACGAATATGAAAGCAATCAAATTCAGGCTCATCGTGATGAACTTCCTCATCTTTGCTGTGTGGGGAGCTTATCTCTGTTCTTTGGGCATCTATCTCAGCAAGATCGGCATGGGTGCCAACATCGGGAAATTCTTCGCCATCCAAGGAGTCGTCTCCCTTTTCATGCCCGCACTGATGGGTATCGTGGCCGACCGCTGGATACCGGCACAAAAGCTCTTGGGCATCTGCCATTTCCTCGCCGCCGTCTTCATGGCCTTGGCGGGTTACATGGGAATGAAATACGGTAGCGCGGTCAGTTTCGGGCAGCTGTTCCCGTTCTATGCGCTCAGCGTGGCCTTCTTCATGCCGACCATCGCCTTGGGCAACTCTGTGTCGTACAACGCCTTGACAAAAGCAGGCTTGGACACAGTAAAGGCCTTCCCTCCTATCCGTGTGTTCGGCACCGTCGGTTTCATCCTTTCGATGTGGATCGTCAACTTCACGGGCTACAAAAACGGTTATGAGCAGCTGTTTGTGAGTGCCGCCTGGGGCCTCATCTTGGCTGTCTATTCGTTCACCTTGCCCGACTGCCCCGTCAACAAGAACGTGGAGAGCAAGTCGTTCGTCGACACCTTCGGGCTGCGTGCCTTCGCGCTGTTCAAGGACTCGCGCATGGCCGTGTTCTTCATCTTCTCGTTCCTTTTGGGCATGTGCCTGCAAGTGACCAACGGTTTCTGCACACCTTTCTTGGATGCTTTCGGGCAGTCGCCGGAATACGCCAATGCCTTTGCGGTGAAGAACAACGTGTTTCTGTCGTCCATCTCGCAAGTGTCTGAAACGCTGTGCATCCTCTTGATTCCCTTCTTCTTGAAGAAGTTCGGCATCAAGAAGGTGATGCTCATCGCCTTCGGCGCATGGGCATTGCGTTTCTTCTTCCTCGGCGCAGGCGGCCCGACGGGCTTCGGCCTCGTGTTGTTCATCCTCTCGATGATTGTCTACGGCGTGGCCTTCGACTTCTTCAACATCAGCGGTTCGCTCTTCGTCGACCAAAACACCGACGAGAAGATCCGCAGCAGCGCCCAAGGCGTGTTCATGATGATGACCAACGGCCTTGGCGCCACCATCGGTTCGTTCTGCGCACAGGCCGTGGTGAACCATTTCACCCTTGGCAAGACCAACTTCACCGAGCTGATGGCTGGCTGGTCGTCGGCTTGGTATGTGTTCGCGGCTTTTGCATTGGTGGTGGGCGTTCTGTTCGCCATTTTGTTCAAGTACAAGCACGAGCCTGAATCGGGCAAATAACCTTTCAAAAGCGGTAATTCACCATCACTTCAAAACTCCTTCCCGGCATGGCTCGCCAAATCACATTTTGGTAAGCCTTGTCGGTGAGGTTGTTGCAGCGTAGCTCAATACGGAACTTCTTGATTTGCTTGCCAATAGAGAGGTGATGCAGCACATACGACGGCAGGTCGTAGGCGAAAAACTCCTGCTCGTTATAGGAAGTGCTGCGTCGCCCTGTCACCTCGATGGTGTAACCCATGTTCCAGGTCTTCCACTGTGCGTTGAGGAAAAAGTTGGCATGATGGCGCGGAATGTAGATGAGCTGCTTGCCGTTGGTGCCCTGCTGGTAGGCTTTCTCGCTTTCGTCGGTGGTAACGGTAAAGACATAGTTGCCCGACAGCGTGACTTTCCAGTTCTCCTTGACAAACGCTGCATCAATGTGGTTCTCGATGCCACGCGCATAGACCTTCGAGACATTCTCCGGCACCCAAAAACGGTATGAAGTAGGCATCCATTGGATCCAATTCTTCACGTTGGAGAAATAGCCACCCGTCCGCAAATCAAGTTTGAATGGGCCTTTTTGCAAACCATATTTCAATGCCAAATCGACGGTGCGACCGTTTTCTGGCAGTAAGTCGGGATTGCCTCCTGGATACCAGTAAAGGTCGTTCAAGGAAGGATTCCGATAGTTGTGACTATAGCCAAGGGTAAAGCTAACGGCCTTATAGAAAGGAAGTTGATAGGAGAATGTAGCTGTAGGGAACAGTCCCATAGGCTTGCCGTCGGTCCAATCGTAACGGGCTGTAAGCGTTAGGTCGGCGCAGTCGAAGGGCTTGCCGTTAAGGGCGGCATAGGCCGAGACGACATTGCGGCGTTTCTCGCCTTCATAGTTGTTGCTCCTCACCTGCTCGTTGTCCCATTGCAGCTTGGCCTTCAAGGTCCACGACTTGTAGAGTTGTTGCTCCAAATTGGCGATTTGGTGCAGAATTAAGGCATGGTTCTCTGAGTTGATGTAAGTGACCGAGTCGTTGGTGACGGGATTGCGTGTCAACAAAAAATAGCGTTGGTTTTCAACGAAAGCCGCCGACTTCAATTGTAGGCTACCCGTGGTCCAATACGTCTTGAACGAAACGAAGTTACGCGAGAAGTTATCCTTGGTCCATTCTTCCAAATTGATGTTGAGCACATTAGGCATTATTGGAGGCAAGTTGCGTTTGTTCCATTGGTTCCACGACGACACCGACAGCACACAATTCTTGAACATCACACTTGCTTCGGGCATCACGCCATAGTCGACGAAATCGGCATTGCGTTGCTTCATCCTTTGGTGCGGGATGGTGGCTAAGTTCTCGTACTCGAAGTCGTTGTCCGACGAGTTGCGGTAGGCCTTCACGCGAAACGAGAATTTCTTGCCATAGTTGCCCACAGTGACAAAACTGCCTAAGGTATTGAAGCTGCCGTAGGTCTGCTTCAGGTCGAGCAGGAAGCCATCGCCGAAATGGTGGGTGTTGTCGATGTTGACCGATCCACCCAAGCCGCCACTGTTGGTGGAGGTGCCACTGCCCCAGTTGAGGCTCACGTCGTCGGCCAGAAAGACGGGAATCGTGCTGAAATCCACTTGTCCGAGACTCGGTGCATTGAGTTGAAAGCCATTCCATAGCACAAGGGTGTGGCTGGCCGTAGTGCCACGAAACGAAGCCGTCGACGTGCCACCCGGACCATAGGTCTTGATGAAAACGGGACTGTGTTGGATGAGCAGGTCGGCCAGGTTGGACGTGCTCTTGGATTGCAGCACGAGGGTGTCGAGTTTCTTGGCAATCAGAGGTTTCAAGGCTTCGATGTCGCTCCGTTCGGCACTCACCTCAACGGAATGAAGCATAATAGTGTCTTGGGCATGAAGCCGCAGCAACATGCCCAAGGACAGTAAGATAAAGAAAACAAGGCGTTTCACTTCCTTTTAGCGCCGTTGTCTTTCTTGTCATTGTTGGCTTGCGGCTTCTGCTCGTAGGTCTTCACCTTGCCTTGCAGCTTACCGTCCTTGTAGGTGGCTTCTTTCTTCAGCTGACCGTCTTCGTAATACGATTTCTGCTGGCCGTTGAATTGGCCGTCCTTGTATTCGATGGTCATTTTCTTGGTGCCGTTTTCGTAGAACCAAGTGGTCAAGCCGTTGCGGTAGCCGTCCTTATAGGCCGCCACTTCGAGGTTGCCGCCCTTCTCGTAGCACAAGATCTGCTCGCCGTCCATGACACCATTCTTATAGGTGTTCAGCTTTGAAAGACGACCGCCACGATACCACTCGCTGACTTGGCCTTCAAGCACATTATTCTTATACTCAGCCTTTTTCGTAATCGAACCTGTCTTGTCGATTTCCACATAAATGCCGTTCATCTTGCCATTCTCGTAGTTGACGATCTTCTTGGGCAAGTAAGAGTTGTTGAAATACTCCATCCAAGTACCCACTTTCTGTCCGTTCACGACTTGGCCTTCAATGGTGAAATCGTGCGCCTTGGCAGTAAACTTCCCGTTCGGGGCTTTCGAAACATCAACGCTTTCAATCGTTTGAGCGAACATGTTTTGGGCAAAAAAAGCCATTACAATGATAATCAAAGTCTTACGCATAGTCTGATTCTTTTAATTGTTGGACAAAATTAGAAAATTCATTCCAAATGGCATCAATTTTCGTGCAAATTCTTCAAAATTCGGTTTTTTTTCGCAATTTTGGCCCAAATTTGCAACCAAGATGAAAAAGATAGAAGTCAAGAACTTTAAGCTCTACACCACTGCGGTCATCAGCATCGAGTGGAAAAACGAGCTCCTGAACGTCAACCTCGACCTCGCCATGATGCTGAAAATGATGCATTTGGAAGGTCTAACGGAAAAAAGCATCGACTATTACAGCCGAGCCGGACAACCCATCCCATTCAATAAGGTGACGCTTTATCTCTTCCAAGACGAGGGCAAGCCTGGACAATACTACACCGACGAATCCTTCGATGAAGACGACGACCCGACGGTGTTTTACGTTGAAATCAAGGAATAAGCTTATTAGACTATGGCCTATGGCTTGTCCAAACGGATGGGACAGCCATAGGCCATAAGCCATAGTCAATCAATGCAGGCTCTTAATGTATTCGTCAATCGCCTTGGCGGCTTTCTTGCCTGCGCCCATGGCGAGAATGACCGTAGCGGCACCGCTCACGGCATCGCCACCAGCGAAGATGCCCGCACGCGAAGTGTGACCCACCTCGTCGGCCATGATGCAGCCTTTCTTGTTACGTTCAAGATTTCGTGTCGTGCTGCCAATCAGCGGGTTAGGCGAAGTGCCAAGTGCCATGATGATCATGTCGACATCGAGCACAAACTCCGAATCCGGAATCGGAACAGGGCTACGGCGACCTGAAGCATCAGGCTCGCCCAATTCGCATTTCACGCACTTGAAGCCGTTCACCCAGCCGTTTTCGTCGCCCAAAATCTCGACGGGAGCGGTCAACAGGTCGAAGATCACGCCTTCTTCCTTGGCATGGTGCACCTCCTCTGCCCTCGCCGGCAACTCGGCTTCGGAACGACGGTAGACAATATGCACCTCAGCGCCAAGACGCAAAGCGGTGCGTGCGGCATCCATGGCCACATTGCCACCACCCACCACGGCAGCTTTCTTGCCGACGTAGTTCGGGGTCTCATAGCCTTCCTTATAGGAGAACAGCAGGTTGTTGCGAGTCAGGAACTCGTTGGCCGAAACGACGCCGCAATAGTTCTCACCCGGCACATTGAGCATCATCGGGAAACCGGCACCCGAGCCGATGAAGACGGCTTCGTAACCCTCGCGGTGCATGAGCTCGTCGATGGTGATGGTGCGTCCCACGACCACGTCTTTCTCGAACTTGGCACCCAAGCGGGCAACGCTCTCCACCTCTTTCCTCACGACAGTGTCCTTAGGCAGACGGAACGAAGGAATACCGTATACCAACACGCCGCCCATCTCGTGCAAAGCCTCGAAGATGGTGACGTTGTAGCCCATTGAGAGCAGGTCTTTGGCACAGGTCAAACCCGAAGGACCACTACCGATGATGGCCACTTTGTGACCATTCGGGATGCCTTGGTTGTCGAAATGCAGGTCGTGCTCGATGGCATAGTCGCCAACGAAACGCTCCAACTTGCCGATGGCGATAGGCTCGAATTTCTTGCCCATCACGCAGGCGCCTTCGCATTGCGTTTCTTGCGGGCACACACGTCCACACACGGCAGGCAAAGCCGAGTCGCAGCTGATAACGCCAGCGGCACCGGCAAAGTCGCCTTTGGCAACACGGGCGATGAAGTCAGGGATGTTGACATTGACGGGGCAATGCTCCACGCACTGTGGGTTCTTGCAATGCAGGCAACGTTGGGCTTCCATGATGGACATGTCGGCGGAATAGCCCAAGCACACCTCGTCGAAGTTGTGGGCACGCACTTCAGGTTTCTGCTCAGGGCATGGGATGCGATGCTTCTTGTCGAAGGTCTCTTCCGAGATACCACCGATGTGGCACTCATGGCCTTCGGCTTTCTCTTCGGCTTCAAGCTGTTTGCGCGTCACCACGTTGTTGTACATGCACTGGCGTTTCATGGCCTCGTCGAAATTGACGTCCTTGCCAAGGAATTCGGGGCCGTCGATGCAGGTGAACTTGGTCTTGCCCGCAATGCTGACACGACATGCGCCACACATGCCCGTGCCATCCACCATGATCGAGTTGAGTGACACCGTGCAGCGGATGCCCAACTCCTCGCAGGTCTTGGTGGCAAATTTCATCATGATCATCGGGCCGATGCAAACAGCCTCGTCATAGACTTTGCCACTGGCCACAAGCTGACGCAACACATCGGTGACCAAGCCCTTGCGGCCTGTGGAGCCGTCGTCGGAGGTGACATAAAGGTGACAATAGTCGGCTAATTCTTTCTCGAAGATAAGGAGGTCTTTGGTACGTGCACCGATGATGCAGTCGGCCACGGCGCCATGTTCGTACAGCCATTTCACTTGGGGATAGATAGGCGCGATGCCCACGCCGCCGCCGATGAAGACGAACGAGCGTTTGCGCAGTTCTTCTGCCGTCATCATGGCAAACTCAGAGGGCTTGCCCAAGGGCCCCACCACGTCGTGGAAATGGTCGCCCACATTGTATTGCGCCATCTTTCTTGTGGAATCGCCGATGGCCTTAAACACGATGGTCACCGTGCCACGCACACGCTGATAGTCGCTGATAGTCAACGGGATACGTTCTGAGTTTTCCTCCATCTTGACAATCAGGAATTGTCCAGGCAGTGCCGTCACGGCGATACGCGGAGCGTAGACTTCCATGAGGTAAGTCTCAGCCGCGAATGTCTCTTTATGTAAGATTTCGAACATAATTTATGGAATAATGAGTTAGAATTTCAACAAAATCATTTTGCAAAGATAGTGATTTTATGAAACTACCAAATAAAACGCAAAAAAAACGACACAAAAAAAGCCCCGAGTTTCCCCGAGGCTTGCATTATTAATAAGGTGTCAGTGATTTATTTTCCGTCCAAAGCCTTCACTTCTTCCATCATGTTCAGTTTCACATAAATGGAACGAAGCACGTTCTTCACGTCGTCGGAAGGTTGTGCATCATAGGCTTGCTTCAGGTAAGGCAGGCCTGTGCGCAGCAGCTCGTTGGCTTGTTCGATGAGCTTGTTGTATTGCTCTTGCTCGGCCTTCGAGAAGCCCGTGATTTCGTTGGCTTGCTCGATATACTTGTTGGCCATGCCCGTGTAGAGCACACCGATGTTGTAGGTGGCATCGTAGTAACCCGGATTGATGGCTAAGGCTTGCTCGTAGTATTGGCGGGCCTTGTCGGTGTCGTACACGTCCTTGTTGTTCTCGTCGCCGTAGATGGTACCGAGCACGAAGAGCAGCTGGGCGTTTTCGGGGTCGAGCTCTTGCAGCTTCACGAGGTCGGCAACGGCTTCGGCGCCACGGCCTTCCTTCAGGTAGGCATTCACCTTTTCAAGGATCAGGCCAGCGTCGCTGGGGTTCTTCTCCAGACCCGCGTTGATCATGGCCATGGCTTGGTCGGCGTTGCCCAAGCCGTTGTAGCAAGCGGCGAGGTGCTTGTAGATTTCAACGTTGTCGGCGCCATTGTTCTTCACTTCGGTGAAATACTCGAGAGCGGTGTTGTAGTCCTCGGCTCTCAGGGCTGAAGTGGCGGCGAAGTTCAGCATCTCGTTGGCATCGGGGCTGCCCATGCTCTTCGCGATGTCGTAAGCCTTCTTGAACATGGGGGCGGCATCGGCAAACTTACCCGTGTTGTAGTCGTCGGCACCTTTAGTATAATAGGTGTTCATGACGTTACCTACGCGCTGATAGATTTCTTGCTTGTTGTCCTCGAGGAACTCAGGGTTCTTCATGCAGTTCATCAACGATTCGTAAACGACTTCCAAAGCGTTGGGAGCCTTGGCCATCAAAGCCTCGTCGCCCGATTGGATGATGTTTTGGTAGATGGCGGCACGATAGAGCCAAGCCTGGGCCTGGTCGCTGGGCTTCATGCCGAGGAATTGCTCGTGGTTGATGCACTTCTCGATGGATGTCATTGCCTTCTCGTACTGTTGGTTCTTGTTGTACATGTAGGCATCGGTTCTGTCTTTCTTCTGGCCCATCATCACGTTGGCGGTGAGAACAACGGCCAGCAAAATCATTACTTTTTTCATTTCTTGAATTATTTAATGTTTGACAATTTCGTTTGTTCGTATGGTTTCCCTACAATTATTGTTCCAAAATGGTTTGAATTGCCTTCCATGTCATTCCCATGAAGGCATGTGCGCTGGATGGAATCTATGGGAGGCAATTCTCATTAGTTATTCTCTTCTTCAGTTTCAGTCGGCCCTTCGACAGGCTCAGGGGCCTCAGTTCCATCGGGGGTCGGCCCTTCGACAGGCTCAGGGACCTCAACGGCCTCTTCCTCGTCCTCATGTTCGGTCTTCGTGACGGCGGCAATCTCGTCGTTGCCGCGCAGGTCGATGAGCTTCACGCCTTGGGTGGCACGACCCATCACGCGCAACTTGCTGACAGCCATACGGATGACGATGCCTGACTTGTTGATGATCATCAAGTCGTCGTCGTCAGTCACGGCCTTGATGGCGATAAGGTCGCCAGTCTTGTCGGTGATGTTCAAGGTCTTCACGCCCTTGGCGCCACGGTTGGTGATACGGTAGTCGTCGATGTCGGAACGCTTGCCGAAGCCCTTCTCGGAAACGACCAAGACGGTTTGCTTCGGGTCGTTGATGCACACCATGCCGATAACCTCGTCTTCTGGCGAACCTAACGTAATGGCTTTCACTCCCGTAGCGGTACGACCCATCGGGCGGACGGTCTGTTCGTTGAAGCGGACGGCCTTGCCCGAACGCACGGCCATCAGCACTTCGTCGTTGCCGCTGGTAAGGCAAGCCTCAAGCAGTTGGTCGTCCTCGCGGATGTTTACGGCGATGATGCCATTCTGTCTGACATTCTTGTAGGCCGCTAACGTGGTCTTCTTGATGATGCCCTTCTTGGTGCAGAGGATGATAAAGTTGTTTTCGAGGTAGTCCTCGTCGGTCATACTCTTCACGTTGAGGTAGGCCATCACCTTGTTGTCCTTGTCAAGCGGCAGCAGGTTCTGGATGGCGCGACCCTTGCTGTTCTTGCCCTCCTCTGGGATTTCGAAGGCCCTGAGTTTGTAGCACTTGCCTTGTTCGGTGAAGAAGAGCAGGTGGTTGTGGTTGGTGGCTGTGAAGATGTGCTCGATGAAGTCGGTGTCGCGGGTGGCCGAGCCTTTCGAGCCTTTGCCGCCACGGCTTTGCACGCGGTATTCGCTCAGCGGTGTGCGCTTGATGTAACCAAGGTGCGAGATGGTGATGACCACGGCATCGTCGGCGATGATGTCTTCCATGCGGAACTCGCCGGCGGCAGGCACAATCTTGGTGCGACGCGGGTCGCCATATTTTTCCTTGATGACGGTCAGTTCGTCCTTGATGATCTGGAACTGCAATTCCTCATTTTGTAGAATATCGTGGAAATGCTTGATGCGTTCGTGGATTTCGTCCAACTCATCCATGATCTTCTTAATCTCGAGGCCTGCCAACTGACCGAGACGATAGGCCACGATGGCGCTGGCTTGCGGGTCGTCGAATCCGAACTTGTCCATGATGGCTTGCTTGGCTTCAGGGGTGCCGCCCTTACAGGCACGGATGGTGGCAATGATTTCGTCAACGATGTCGATGGCACGGGCCAGACCTTCCAAGATATGGGCACGGTCTTCGGCTTTCTTCAGCTCGAAACGGGTGCGACGCAGGATGACCTGGTGACGGTGTTCCACGAAGTGCTCAATCAACTGCTTGAGGTTCAGTGTATAAGGACGGCCGTTCACCAAAGCCACGTTGTTCACGTTGAACGAGCTTTGCAGCGGGGTCATCATGAAGAGTTTGTTCAGCACCACGTCAGGGTTGGCGTCGCGTTTCAGTTCGTAGACCACGCGGATACCTTTGCGGTCGCTCTCGTCGCGGATGTCGGCCAAGCCTTCCAGTTTCTTTTCCGAAACCAAGTCGGCGGTCTTCTTGATCATCTCGGCCTTGTTGACCTGGTAAGGAATCGAGGTGGCGATGATGCGTTCGTGGCCGTTGTGTTCCTCGAAGTGGGTCTCGCCGCGCAGTACGATGCGTCCCCTACCCGTCTCAAACGCCTCGCGCACGCCTTCGTAGCCGTAGATGACACCAGCGGTCGGGAAATCGGGGGCCTTGATGTATTGCATCAGTTCTTGCGTGGTGATTTGGCGGTTGTCGATATAGGCGATGATGCCGTCGACGCATTCGCTGAGGTTGTGGGGAGCCATGTTGGTGGCCATACCCACAGCGATGCCGTTGGTGCCGTTCACCAGCAATGTGGGAATCTGCGTAGGCAGCACGGTAGGCTCTTGCAACGAGTCGTCGAAATTGTTCTGGAAGTCGACGGTGTCTTTGTCCAAGTCGTCGAGCATTTCTTCGGCGATCTTTTGCAGGCGTGCCTCGGTGTAACGCATGGCGGCGGGGCTGTCGCCGTCGACCGAGCCGAAGTTGCCTTGGCCGTCGACCAAAGGATAGCGGAGCGACCAGTTTTGGGCCATACGCACCATGGCATCATAAACAGATGAGTCGCCATGCGGGTGATACTTACCGAGCACCTCACCGACGATACGGGCCGACTTCTTGTAGCCGCTGCGCGAGGTGACGCCCAATTCCTTCATGCCATACAAAACACGACGATGCACGGGTTTGAGGCCGTCGCGCACGTCGGGCAAGGCGCGTGAGATGATAACGGACATCGAATAGTCGATGTAGGCCGACTTCATCTGGTTCTCAAGATTGACCTTGATGATTTTTTCTCCCGTGTTCTCAGGGATATTTTCGCCTTGATTTTCAGGATTATTGATATTGTTTTCGTCCATTTTCGGGTATTATTTTTCGCTTTTACAAATAAGGGTGCAAAGATAGGTTTTTTTTGGATAGGTTTGGCAATTTCACGAAAAATGTTCAATCCACTTTCGACCCATTGATGCAATATCATGTATCTTGCTGGCAACAAAATAAACGTTTTTTCATGTCCGAACAAAACGTGGATTAAAAGTCCAGAATTTTATGACAAAAAAATATTGGTCAAGCAACCGATTTTTTTCCTATCTTGCGCCCAAATTGAAAAAACCTCAACTATGACTATCGAAGAATTGAAATCCCTTTTCTATCAACGCTTTGGAAACGAAGGTGTTGTCTACACATCGCCCGGACGCATCAACCTGATTGGCGAACACACCGACTACAACGGCGGCTTCGTCTTCCCTGGCGCCATCGATGCGAGTATGTATGCCTGCATCCGCCTCAACGGTACCGACAAGGTGTGCGCCTACTCCATCGACAAAGAAGACTATCAGGAGTTTGGCTTCAATGAGGAAGACCTTCCCAAACAGCATTGGGCCAAATACATTTTCGGCGTGTGCCGCGAAATCATCAAGCGGGGCTACAAACTGCAAGGCTTCGACACCGTGTTTTTCGGCAACGTACCCATCGGTGCGGGGATGTCGTCGTCGGCAGCCTTGGAAAGCACCTACGCCTTCGCGCTCAACGACATGCTCAACCTCGGCATCGACAAGTTTGAGTTGGCGCGTATCGGTCAGGCCACGGAACACAACTACGTCGGTGTGAAGTGTGGCATCATGGACCAGTTCGCCTCGCTCTTTGGCAAGAAAGGCCACCTGATACGCCTCAACTGCGCCACGATGGAGTTCGAGTACTATCCTTTTAACCCATTAGGTTACAAGGTGGTGCTGCTCGACACTTTGGTCAAGCACGAATTGGCTTCGTCAGCCTACAACCGTCGTCGTGAGTCGTGCGAAAACGCCTGCGCCCATATCGCTGCCAAGCATCCCGAAGTGAAATACTTGAGTGACGCGACGATGGAAATGCTCAATGCGGTGAAGGACGAAATCTCTGCCGAGGATTACATGCGAGCGGAATATGTAATAGGTGAAAAACAGCGCGTTCTCGATGTGTGCGATGCCTTGGAAAAAGGTGATTATGAAACCGTTGGCGACCGCATGTACGGCACACACCATGGCATGAGCAAGCTCTACGAAGTGAGCTGCGAGGAATTAGACTTCCTCAACGACATCGCCAAGCAATGCGGCGTGACAGGTTCTCGCGTGATGGGCGGCGGCTTCGGTGGTTGCACCATTAATTTGATAAAAGAAAACCTCTACGATGCCTTCATCGTCACAGCGAAGGAGAAATTCGCAGCAAAGTTCGGGCATGAACCGAAAGTGTATGACGTGGTGATTTCTGACGGAGCCCGAAAACTATTTTAAAACAAAACATGCAAAACCCTCAAAACAATGTTTGACCTCAAAGAAAACCATTTGGCGACACCCAACCGGGTTGCCGCCGGAAAGCTGGCCAGTTGGCCACTTTCCAATAAAAATGAAAAGGTTTTGTTAGTTTTGTCGGTTTTGTGGCCAAACAACAGTTAAACAATAAACAATTAAACATAATGAAACCAACCTTATTAGTATTAGCCGCTGGAATGGGTTCCAGATACGGCGCTTTGAAACAAATGGACGGCGTCGGCCCGAACAACGAGGCCATCCTCGACTATTCCATCTACGACGCCAAACGTGCCGGCTTCGGCAAAGTGGTCTTCGTCATCCGCGAGGACTTCGCCGAGGCATTCAAGAAAGTCAACAACGCGGAGAAATTCGGCATCCCCGTTGAGTATGTGTATCAGTCGCTCGACAAGTTGCCGGAAGGCTTCAGCATCCCCGAAGGTCGCGTGAAGCCTTGGGGCACTTGCCATGCCGTCCTGATGGCCAAAGATGTTATCAATGAGCCATTTGCCGCCATCAATGCCGACGATTTCTACGGCAAGGAAGCCTACGAGGTCTTGGCCAATTACCTCATGGAATGCGAAGGCAAGAAGGGTGCCTACAGCATGGTGGCCTATAAGCTGCGCAACACCATGTCGGACTTCGGCACGGTGAGTCGTGGCATCTGCACCGCCGATGCGGAAGGCCATCTGCAGACCATCGTCGAGCGCACAGCCATCGGCCACACCGAGGACGGCGGCGCAGCCTACACCGACGAGACAGGAAGCCATCCTTTGGACATGGACTCGCTCGTCTCGATGAACTTCTTCGGCTTCACGCCCGACTTCTTCGCCTATTCCGAAAAGGGCTTCGTCGAGTTTTTGAAAGGCCCTGCCCAGACCAACATCAAGGCCGAGTTCTTCATCCCGCTGATGGTGAACCAGGCCATCCACGACGGCACGGCCATGCTGAAAGTGCTGTCGAGCAACGCCTCGTGGTTTGGCGTGACCTACAAGGAAGACAAGCCCGATGTGATGCGCAAGATCCGCGAGTTGATTGAGAAGGGTGTTTATCCCAATACGTTATGGTAAACATGAAGCGAGACTCGTCCGATAGGAAGGCCGCCGGTAGGAACAATGGGTCATGACCCATTGTCGGCAAAGCCCGGCCATCCTTTCGGACGATAATTCTCGCGAAACACAATACACCACATGAACATCGAAGTAAAAACCTGGGGCAAGACCCCCGACAATAAAGACATCAAGCTCTACACCTTGACCAACGCCAACGGTGTGAAAGTGCAGCTGAGCGACATCGGTGCGGGCATCGTGAGCATCGTCACGCCCGACCGCAACGGCCATTTTGATGACATCGCCTTGGGCTATCCCAACGCCACGGATTATTACGGCGACGGTCCCTGCGCAGGCAAGATTCCCGGACGTTTCGCCAACCGCATTGCCAATGGCCGCTTCACGCTCGACGACAAGGAATACCAGCTGGAGCTGAACACGGGTGACGGCAAGCACCACCTCCACGGCGGCAGCATCGGCTTCGCCAACCAGAAGTGGGCCAGCCGCCTCGTGGGCGAGAGCGTGGTGTTCACCTATTTGAGTGCCGACGGCGAGGCGGGCTATCCTGCCGAACTCGTGGCCAAGGTGCGCTACACCCTCAACGACGAGAACGAGCTTAACATCCACCTCAGCGCCTATTCGTCGGATGCCACCATCGTCAACCTGACCAACCACACCTATTTTAATTTAAAGGGCGAAGGCAATGGCGACATCCTCGACCACAATTTAAGGCTCAATGCCTCTCGTTTCTTGCCCGCCACCGAGGAATTGATTACCACGGGCGAGATGCGACAAGTGGCCGACACGCCGATGGACTTCACCCAAGGCAAGTTGATTGGGCGCGACATCAAGGAGCCTTATCCCGACTTGATTAATGGCAAGGGCTACGACAGTTGCTGGGTCATCGACGGAGTGGCCAAGGACAAAATCAACCTTGCCGCCGAGCTTTCGCACGAAGGCACAGGACGCATGGTGAGAATATACACCACGCAGCCGGGTATTCAGGTCTATACTGGCAACTGGCTTTCAGGCTGTCCGAAGGGCAAGAATGGCCACGTCTACGAGGACTATTCCGGCGTCGCCTTGGAGTGCCAAACCCTCCCCGACTCGCCCAACAAGCCCAACTTCCCCAGCACCATCCTCCGCTCTGGCGAAGAGTACATGGAAACCATCATCTTCAAGTTTTCAATCATTTGATTGCTATTGGCTATTGGCCACTGGCTACTGGCACGAAGCAGTTAACCATCAGTCAAAACAAGCCAGAAGCCAGAAGCCAAAGGCCAGAAGCAAAAAACTAATCTTAAATCTTTAAATCTCAAATATCTATGGAAACAACCGTAAAGAAACAGAACTACGCCATCCCGATTATCGTGATGATTTTATTGTTCGGCATGATTTCGTTCGTCACCAATTTGGCTTCGCCGATGGGTGACATCCTCAAGAACCAGTTCAACATCCCCAACTGGCAAGGCACCTTGGGCGTGTTCGCCAACTTCATCGCCTACGCCGTGATGGGCATTCCCGCCGGTAACCTGCTGCAAAAGCGCGGCTACAAAAAGACCGCTTTGATTGCTGTCATCGTGGGCTTTGTTGGCGTGGGCATCCAGACGCTTTCGGGCGTGTTCGGCAGCTTCGCTGTCTACCTGCTTGGCGCCTTCGTGGCGGGCTTCAGCATGTGCCTGCTCAACACGGTCGTCAACCCGATGCTGAACAAGCTCGGCGGTGGCGGCAACAAAGGCAACCAACTCATCCAGATTGGCGGCACGTTCAACTCGCTGTGCGGCACGGCCGTCATCATCATCACGGGCTTGCTGATTCCCAGCATCATGGAGGCCAAAATCAGCGACGTATTCCCGTTGATGTACACGGCTTTGGGCATCTTCGCCTTCGCTTTCATCGTCATCTTGCTGACCAAGATTCCTGAAAACGAACAAAAACAAGCAGTCAACAAAGCCGTCGAGAAAGGAAAAGGCCCGATGGCTTTCCGTCACTTCGTTTTGGGTGCCATCGCCATCTTCATTTATGTCGGTGTCGAAGTCGGCATCCCGAATGTGCTGAACAAGTGGTTGCAAAACCCCGAACTCAACGTATTGGGAGCCGACGTGAAGGCTGAGGCCATTGCCGGTTCGGTGGCCGCCACCTATTGGTTCCTGATGCTCGTAGGTCGTCTGATTGGCGGCATCATCGGCAACAAGGTTTCGGCCAAGTCGATGCTTTCAGTCGCTTCATGCGTTGGTATCATCCTCACCCTTTTGGCCATGTTTGGTCCTTCCACGATGGTGAGTTTCCCCGCTTTCAACGGCGCTCAAGGCTTTGGCATGGTGAGCATCCCGCTCAATGCGGCCTTCTTGGTTTGCATCGGCCTCTGCACCTCCGTGATGTGGGGCGGCATCTTCAACCTTGCTGTTGAGGGCTTGGGCAAATACACCGAAAAAGCCTCCGGCATCTTCATGGCTTTGGTTTGCGGCGGCGGCATCCTGCCTCTGCTCCAAAACGCCATCGTCGACGGTCTGGGCGGCACGGGCTACCTCCAGAGCTACTGGGTCATCGTCGTCGGACTGGCCTTCCTGCTATTCTACGCCCTCTGGGGTTCAAAGAACGTCAACAAGGACATCCCTGTCGATTAATTTTCTACTTTCATCATAACGAAACCAGCCCGTTGGATTTCCTGCGGGCTGGTTTTTTACTTCACCCGTAGCCTTCTCCCGATTTGCAGCTTGTCGGTTTTCTTCATGTTGTTCAGTTTGCACAAAATCGAGACTGTAGTGTTGTGCTCCACGGCAATCTTGCTCAAAGTATCACCCTTTTTGACGACATAGTACTGTTTCGGCTGTCCCATGGGTTTGCCATCAACGACCTTGATATTGGCATTCCTTTCGAGGTCGGCGTATGCCTCCTTCATCTGCGCTTCCGAAATGGTAAACTCCCTGTTGACGGGGCGCAACGAGTCGTTCAAGGAATGCGAGAACAGCCAGTCATACGTTTGCTTGAGATAGAAAATTCGAGCCAAGCGCGTATGGTTTGCACCTTTCAACTTGGTGAAAATCAATCTAGTGGTATCGCCACATTGCGCCATCTCGTCGACGACCTTCTGCGAACAGCTGACGGGCACCGCATTGTCGGCAGTGCCGTGGATAATCCAAAGTGGCATCTTGTTCAGGCCACAGAGCGAAGTCACAGTGGCCCCGCCGCACATCGCCATGGCCGCCGCCGACTTGGTCGGGATAGGTGGCCGCGAAATCCAATGTGCCGTAACCGCCCATGCTCATCCCAATGACATAAAAACGGTCCACGTCGACAGGATAACGCCTTTTGACCCAGCCATATACGTCCATCACCTTTTGTGGTTCCCACCCATTGTTGGTTTGCGGTGCAACCACGATGGCATCAATTTGCCGACCTCGAGTCAAGGCATCGATGCAGCCATAGTCGCGTACTTTCGAAAGGTCTTTCCCGCTGAGGCTTTTGCCATGCAGGAACATGATGAGGGGCTTGCGCTCCGCTTTGAAGTCGTCGGGCAGGTAAAGCCAAAAATCGTAGCCGTCCTTGATGGAGTCGCGGCAGGCAATCAACTGCGCTTTCAAGATCAAAGGCCAAAGGCAAACCAATAACACTATGAATTTCCTCATAATAGTTCGTAACTCTTTCAACCGCTTTTTATTGCATTGAGTGTGCAAAGAAAGCGATAGTTTTGTAATTTTGCAAGCCAAAACGAATGTGCGATGTTAAAGAAAATCCTTGGAACCGGTGCGGCAAGGGCGGTCAATGTGCTGACGCAGTTGGCCACGCTCATCATGGGCACCAAGTTCCTCGGCGCCGCCGAATGGGGCAAAGCCTTCATCGCGCAGACCGACATCACCTTTTTATTAATAGGTGTGGAAATCGTCGCCGGCAGTGGCTTGGTCTATTTCACGCCACGAAAGAAATTAGGCACTTTGATGAAGCTTTCCTACGGATGGATAGCCTTTTCGACGATTGTTTACATATTGTTATTCAGCATATTAAGCCTTTTTCCGAACTTCTATCACGCCATTGTCCCAGAAGGATATGCCAAGCTCGTGCTGCTGATGACATTCGTATACAGCTTGCACGGGTTCAACCTCAACCATTTCCTTGGGAAAGAGAAAGTTGCAACCTACAACTGGCTGTTTATCATACAGATACTGACGCAGGTGACGATGATGGCCGTGTTGATTTTCGTTCTCGACATAAGGACGGGTAAAGCCCTACTCTATTCCCAACTTTGCGGCTACACCTTGGCGACACTCATAGGCTGGATCCTAATGATTCCCAACCTGAAGCGCGAAGGCCACGAACCGTTGAAAGACAGTTTCGGGGAAATGTTCCGTTACGGGGCTTTCATTCAGCTCTCTACATTGGTCAGTACGCTCAACAAACGCTTGAGCCTCTATTTGCTGAATACCCATTGCGACGAAAAATCCATTGGCGTCTATGCCTCGGGAACACAAGTCACTGAAGGTGTTAATATTGTCGGGCAAAGCATCGGTTTGGTGGAGTTTTCGGCGTTGAGCAACACCGATAGCAAAGAACGCTCTTCCCTGCTCACGCTGCGTTTCATGAAACTTTCCATCTTACTGACATTTACCGCTTTACTGGTGATATGTTTGCTTCCTACTTCATTCTTCGAATGGATTTTTTCAGGCGAGTTTGGTGACATTAAAAGTGTTATCTTGCTGATGGCTCCTGGCATCGTCTTTTTCTCCGCCCACACCGTTTTGGCCAATTTTTTCTCCGGTACTGGCCAACCCAAATTCAATCTTTACGCTTCGCTTATTGGTCTCAGTGTCACCATAATAGCAGCATTTACCTTGATCCCAACTTTGGGTATCGGAGGCGCTGCCATCACCACCTCGCTGACATACTTTTCGCTGTTTGTTTACCAATGGATCGTGTTCCGTAAACAGACAGGATGTAGAATGAAACAACTCATTCCAAATCGGCAAGATTGGGAATGGGTAAAGGATGAAATCCGTACAATATTAAAGAAAAGCTAAGGCATAATAGAATCCAAATCGGATTGATGCACATGCAATTGTTCCCTTTCTGAATGGTATCTCCATCCTCCAATGCTCAAACAATAACAATAATCCAGTTCCAAACCTGAATAAGGACAAATCACATAGACAAAGCTTCCATCTTGTTCTCGCATAAGACAATAATCATCCCATGAGCCTTGGCCGGGATTAAGAGACCCCTCGCTTACGACAAACCATACGGTATCAACGGGCAGCTCACTATCCACAGAGCATACAACTCTACCTTTCACTTCCTGATCATAGTAGTATTCAATTGTATCATGGACCTTGAACTCTATTTCAGGTGCTTTAGGTGTAGGTTCTGGTGTTTTATTGCAAGCCAACAAAATACCTGATAAGGCTAAAAAGCTTATGACAGAGATTTTTTTCATTGCAGTTACATTTGATTCGACGGTGCAAAAATACATACTTTGAAAGCATTTGTCAAGAAATTCATGAATTTTTCGTAACTTTGCGCCAAAATAGGCTTGTATGGACAACGAAATCATCGAAGACGACATCTTTACGCAAAGCAGCGACCCCACTCCTACCACCGAAAACTATAACGACGACAGCATCGTCCACCTTGAGGACATGGAGCACATCCGTCGCCGCCCGGGTATGTACATCGGCAAGCTCGGCGACGGTGCCTCGCAAGACGACGGTATCTATGTGCTCATCAAAGAGGTGATTGACAACTCCATCGACGAGTTCACTTCGGGCTTCGGCAAGAGAATCGAGGTGACGGTGAACAAGGCTGAAAAAAAGGTCAGTATCCGCGACTATGGACGTGGCATCCCGTTGGGCAAGCTGAAGGAAGCCGTCTCGCAACTGAATACGGGCGCGAAATACGACAGCAAGGTGTTCCAGAAATCCGTCGGTTTGAACGGCGTGGGTACCAAAGCCGTCAACGCGCTTTCGTCATATTTCAAGGTACAGTCCATACGTGAGGGCAAGACTCGCATCGTTGAGTTTGCGCAAGGCAAGTTGGTGAGTGATTCTGGTATTATTGAAGTCGGTTCTTCGACAAGCTCAGAGGCTTTGGACACGGGCACTTTAACCGAGTTCATCCCCGACACCGCTTTGTTCGGTAATTTCCACTATGTGGATGAATACATCGAGAAACGCATCTGGAACTATGCCTACCTCAACCGAGGCTTGAGCCTAATTTACAACGACAAACGCTATTATTCAAAGAACGGCCTCCTCGACCTTTTGCAGAACAACATGGAAGGCGAAGGCCTCTACCCCATCATCCATATCAAGGACGGCGACTTTGAGGCCGCTTTCACGCACGTCAACGGGCAGTCGAGCGACTATTTCTATTCGTTTGTCAACGGCCAGCACACCACCGAAGGCGGCACGCACCAATCGGCTTTCCGCGAAGGCTACGCCCGCGTGGTGCGCGAGTTCTACCAAAAGGAATACGAGCCTGCCGACATCCGCCAAGGCCTGATATGCGCCTTGTGCGTGAGGATTCAAGAACCTGTGTTTGAGGCACAAACCAAGACAAAACTCGGTTCCACCCACCTCGCACCCAACAACCCCGACGGCACCAACGACAGCCCCTTCCTCAAGACCTACGTCTTCGACATCCTGAAGCGCCACTTGGACAACTACCTCCACAAGAACCCCGAAACGGTGAGCGCGTTGCAGGCCAAGATCCAGGCCAACGAGAAGGAGCGCAAGGAGATTGCCGGCATCAAGAAGGCCGCACGCGAGAGCGCCAAGAAGGTCAGCCTCAACAACCGCAAGCTCCGCGACTGCCGCATCCACCTCAACACCAACCACGAGAAACGCCTCGAAAGCACCATCTTCATCACCGAGGGCGACTCCGCATCGGGAAGCATCACCAAGAGCCGCGATGTGCAGACCCAGGCCGTGTTCAGCCTGCGCGGCAAGCCGCTCAACTGCTTGGGAATGACCAAGAAAGTGTGTTATGAGAACGAGGAGTTCAACCTCCTGCAAGCCGCCCTGAACATCGACGAGGACATTGAGAACCTGCGCTACAACAACATCGTCATCGCCACCGATGCCGATGTGGACGGAATGCACATCCGCCTGCTGATGCTCACCTTTTTCCTCCAGTTCTACCCCGACCTCGTGCGCAACGGCCATGTCTATATCCTGCAAACGCCTTTGTTCCGCGTGCGCAACAAAAAGGAGACCTATTATTGCTACACCGACGAGGAACGCATCACCGCCAAGGAGAAATGCGGTAAGCAGGCCGAAATCACTCGCTTCAAGGGCTTGGGCGAAATCTCGCCCGACGAATTCCGTGGCTTCATTGGTCCCAACATGCGGCTTGAGCCTGTCATCCTGCGCTATGATTTCGGCATTAAGGAACTATTAGAATACTACATGGGCAAAAACACCATGGAGCGCCAGAAGTTCATCATCCAGAACCTACGGATTGAGGACGACTCGGAGATGGATAAGATGTAGGATAGGTGGAAACAAATCCCAAACAAATCCCAAACAAATCCCAAACAAATCTCAAGCAAATCGGCGGCTGCCACGGTGTGACAGCCTTACAACGCCCCATCTGAATGATGCAACTACCGATTGGCCGCCGCCTTCGCATGTTTATCACCAACAATTGGCCTTACGACATAATGCTTGGATTCTGAACTTCCACCCACCATGATGGTTAATTCTCCTGGCTCCACATGCCAACCTTTTTCTTGTGAATACACCTCGGGTACGACAATGAAACTGACAACTTCCGATTCACCTTTATTAATATGCACACGCTGGAAACCTGCCAGCAGCTTGGAGGCTGGGGCGATGCTGGCCACTTCGTCGCGGACATAGAGTTGAACAACTTCGTCGCCATCGCATGGGCCGATGTTTTTGACGAGGAGATTAACAGAATAGCACCCTGGTCTCTCCTTCAATTCGGAAACATGCAAATCGCTGTATTCAAACTGGGTATAACTCAGGCCGTAGCCAAATGGATAAAGCGGCTTGGCCGATTCCTCCACATAATCACCCGTGGCAGGTTGGGAGTAATAGACAGGGATCTGTCCCACCGAACGAGGAATGGAAATCGGCAGACGGCCAGCGGGATTGTAGTCGCCCCAAAGGATGTCAGCCAAGGCGGAACCGCCTTCCATGCCAGGATACCATAATGTCAGCAGGGCATTGGATTTCTCAGCGGCGAGGTTCATGTCCAACGGACGGCCTTGGATGTAGACGGTCACGACGGGCTTGCCTGTGGCATAGATGCGCTGCATCAGTTCCTCTTGCTTGCCCAAAAGCTTCAAAGTGGAACGGTCGTAGCCTTCGCCGCAGTCCATGTCGGAAACAGACTCGCTGACGATGGCGGCACCGGTTTCCTCATAGCTTGTCTTGAAATCGCGAGCGGAAGAGCCTCCCACCACCAACACCACCACATCGGCGGACTTGGCGATTCTGACCGCCTCGTCGATGTTGGCATCGTTTTCGTCGCGGATGGCACAGCCTTTGGCGTAAGTCACCTCTGCCCTACCCTTTTCGCGGATGCCTTCGAGCATGGTCACGATGCGGTCGGGGTCTTGCGGTGCGGTGTAGTCGCCGAGCTGGTTGTACATATTGTCGGCATTCGGCCCGATGACCGCCACCTTATTAATATGTTCGCCGAAAGGCAAAATGCCATCGTTTTTCAGCAGCACCGCTGATTCCAAAGCCACGTGCTTGGCCAATTGGGCGTTTTCTTTCGTGCCGACTTCGGCCTCGGCCAATGCCTCATCGACATAGGGATTGTCGAACAAGCCAAGGTCAAATTTCAGTTGCAGCACATGGCGCACAGCTCGGTCGATGTCGGCTTCGGTGACGAGGCCGCGTTGCAAGGCTTCTTTCAAGAAACCGCCATAGTTATAACCGCCCAAGTCGATGTCGACACCCGCTTTCAAGGCCATGGCAGCGGCTTGGGCGGGGTCAGCGGCCACATGTTGCGTGGCATAGATGGCATTGACGGCGTTCAAATCAGAAAAGACCACGCCTTTGAAGTTCCACGAGTTGCGCAAAATATCTTGCAACAGCCATTTGTTGGCCGAGCAAGGCACGCCGTCAATGGTGTTATATGAAGTCATCACGGTTTTGGCACCGCCTTCGCGAATGGCTTTCTCGAAGGAAGGCAAATAATCACTCATCAAGCGGTTTGGACCCACATCGGCAGTGGCGGCATTGTGGCCTCCTTGCGGGATGCCATAAGCAGCCAAGTGTTTCAAGGTGGCGCAGACGTTTTTCTGCATTCCTTTCACCACGGCAGCACCCAAAACGCCAGAAAGATACGGATCCTCGCCCATGGTCTCTTCCACCCTTGACCAACGCGGGTCGCGGGCGATGTCGAGGACGGGGCCATAGCCGACTTGTGCGCCTTGAAGTCGCACTTCCTTGCCCATTACCTCGCCCATTTGCTTAAGCAGTTCTGGATCCCATGTGCTGGCTTGGCCGATGCCCGTCGGGAAAACGGTCGTCCCTACGGCCATGTGGCCATGAGGCGTTTCTTCGCAAAACAAAAGCGGGATGCCAAGACGTGTGTTCTCAACGGCGTGGCGTTGCATCATGTTCAGCAGCCTCGCCGACTCACGCGGCTTCAAGCCTGTTTCCACCGTCTTCCTTGACCACGGGTCGGCACGAAGCACTGCCCAGCACGAGCCGAGCGGCAGGGTATCCATCATGCCAACAAAATCCTCAGCGAGCCACAGCGAATCGCCATCCTTGCCGTAGAAATTGAAACCTATCGGGCAAGTCAGCTGACCGCATTTCTCTTCAAGGGTCATTTGGGACAACAATGACTCGATTTTGTCTTGCTTTTTGCTGCACGAACAGAACAAGGCGGTGACAACCAATAATATAAAGAATCTTCTCAGCATCTTTCTTTTTTTATCACAAAACTTGCAAAACCTTCAAAACTGCTTTTTTGGCTGGGTTGGGGAAAGCCTGCCAACCGGCGGCTTTCCGGCGGCGACACGGTTGTGCGCCGCCCATCCTAACTGCTGGTTTTGTGTATTTTCTTGGTTTTGTTCCATTAAACCAAACGTCCAATCCATTCCTCGCGATCGCCAGGGAGCATGTCGACGACGGGGATCTCCACCATCGTGTAGCAGCCCGGTTGCAAGCGCATCGTAGCGCGCGCCACGTTGACCAGCACCTGACCCGTCAACGCGGGATTATTGATACTCATGTTGAACTCCAAACGTTGGTTGGCGGTCTTGCCCGAAACACCTTTGCGCACGAGATTTACGCCATGACCCATGTCGCGCACGGCATCGACGCTGTCGACGGCGAACACATGGGTTTCGTCGTTGGCGAAATACGGGTCAGCCTTGATGTCCTTGGTCACCTGTTCGAGGGTGGCGCCGTCTTCGAGTTCCACATACACCATTCGGCGATGGATGCCTTCGCCTAACGGAATCGTAACGGAAAGGGCGTTCTTCACGCCTTTCTTGCCACGCACGCAGACGCTGTGACCCATCGACATGCCAGGTCCGAAATTGGTGTACGACAAGCCTTTGGGTGCCAAACTCTGCATCAAGGTGCGGACGATGGAATCCGAACCTGGATCCCAGCCGGCAGCGATGACGCTCACGGTGTTCGTTTCCTTATTAATAGGCATCAGCTCATGGCGGTAGTCCAAGATTGAGGTATGGATATCGAAGGAATCCACCGTATTGATGCCCAAAGGCAGGATTTGCTTGGCATATTCGGGACAAGAACGCGTGGGGCAGGCCAGAATGGCCACATCCACGTCTTTCAGTTCTTTTATGTCTTTTACGACCTCATATTGAGACAGTTCTGTCGGTTTGTTTTCGGCCCCATTACGGCGGACGATGCCCGCCACCTCGAAATCGGGGGCGGCTTCGAGGGCTTCCAATGCGAAGCGGCCCACATTGCCGTAACCTACTACGGCGGCTCTGGTTTTGTTCATTTTATCGTATTTTTAAGTTGCAAAAGTAGGAAAAACACGCGAATGAAAAAGACATTTTTTTATTTTTGCGCCCAAATAAGTCCATCACAATGAAAAAACTGAGTTTCATCCTGTTTATGTTGGCCTCTGCCCTTTTCGTGCAAGCCCAGACCATCGAACAAACCTATCATTTCGGTCAGCCGACCGTCAAAACAGTTGGCGAATACCATCAAATCGGCTTCCAAGGCTGCCTGCCTAACGGCATCGTTGGAGAGCCTTCGTTGCCGTGGCAAAGCGTCAGCCTGATGCTTCCCCAAGGACAAGAAGCGGTTTCAATCAGTATTGAATTTGCTGATTTTGAAGAAATTGAAGGCAATTACAATCTCATGCCAGCACAACAACCGCGTCCAGTTTCTTCTGAAAAGGAAATCCCATTTGCAAAAAACGAAAGCATATATCGATCGGAAAACGTCTATCCGACAAGAAGTTACAACAAAGTAACCACGCAATATCTTAACGGAGTGGCTTTCGCCTTTAGTGGCTTCACACCCGTGCAATACGTTCCCGCCACGGGCAAGGTTAGCTATGCGCAAACGGTGAAAGTCAGCATCGAGACGCAAGCCAGTCGCGACGACCACAGCCGCAAGCTTTGGCTCACGCCCGAAAACGAACAGTCCATCAAGCGCTTGGCGCAAAACGCCAACCTGCTGGGCAGCTACAACAAACGCGGACGCGAGATGGGTGGCTACGACATGCTCGTCATCACCTCCGAAGAATGGATTCCCCGTTTTGGCGACTATATGAACCTCTACAACGACAAAGGCATCCGCACCCGCATCGTTGCCCTTGAGGAGATCTACGCCACCATGGAAGGCCGCGACGAACCTGAGCAAATCCGCAACTACATCATCTCAGAATACGAAAACAACGGCATTCAGATGGTGAGTCTCGGCGGCGACGTGAGCATCGTGCCGTTCCGTTTCCTGTGGTGCTTCGCGCAAGAAGGCGACGAAGACCAGCTGCCGTCCGACATGTACTATGCCTGCCTCGACGGCACCCTGAACGACGACAACGACGACCGTTGGGGCGAAGTGGGCGAAGACGACCTGCTGCCCGAACTCGGCATCGGACGACTGCCTTTCAACAACGTGGCCCAGTTTGAGACCATCATGCACAAGACTTTCAGCTATTTGCAAAACCCCGTACTGGGTGAGTTTACCTCTCCCATCCTCGGTGCCGAGCACCTTGGCGACGGCTATTATGGCGATGTCGACATGGAACGCCTCATCGGAGAAGTGAACGACTACGACTATACAACCCACGGATACCCAGAAGATTACAACTTCAAACGTTATTATGCCTCGCCAACCTTGAATTGGAGTGGCAACGCATTCCGCGATGTCATCTGCACGGGCGGACAATACGTCCACCATGTGGGTCATGCCAACGACGACTTCGTGGCTGGCTGGACCGGCTCGATGATGCCCAACAACTACTTCGCGGGCAACGACGGCATCCAGCACAACTACCAGATTTTCCACTCGCACGGCTGCATTTGCGGCAACTTCCCCGTCGGCTGCGTGTTGGAGAAAATGATTACCATTGAAACGGGTTTTGTGGTCACCACGGGCAACTCGCGCTACGGCTGGTATGTGCCGTGGGGCGACGGCATGGCAGCCCACATCCACCGCGAGTTCATCGACGCCTATTGCAACGACCATATCGCCACTGTAGGCATGGCCTTGCGCGAGGCAAAAATAGCAACAGCCCCTTGGGTTTCCATCCCCTTCGAGAAAACAAGAGACGCTGAAAACGGCTGTATGCGTTGGAACATCTACTGCCTCAACGTGTTGGGCGATGCTGGGTTGTTCCCATGGTTCGAGGAGCCTTTCACACCCAATGTGGTCTATGAGCAAGGATTGAAAGCCGGCACAACTTCCACATCGGTCAATGTGAACCAATATGGGCAGCCTTTAAGTAACTTCTGCGTCAGCCTATTCGATGGCGAAATGCTGCTCGCCAGAGGCATCACCGACGAAAACGGCGATGCTGAACTCAATTTTGACCCCGCTTTGGATGTGATAGGCGAAATGAGGCTAATTGTCACGGGGCAGAGTGCTTGGCCACAAGTTTTTGAAGTCACGGGCTTCGATGGTAGCGAGCCTTTCGTTTACGGCAACATCGTCGGACTTGACGGGCCTGCAGAGACCGGGACAACACGCTGGGTCGCCTTTGAACTGTTCAACAAGGGCGATGCCACCGCCTACGATGTGACTACAGAAATCCGAACGGACTGCCCATACATCAATGATCATTCAAGTTCCGGACACATCGCCGAATTCGAAGCCAACCACAGCGAACTCAATGAACAAGGTGCGGTCATCGACATTGCCGACAACATCCCCGACCAAACCATCTTCACCTTGAGCCTCACAACCCAAGTTGGCGACGTCGCTCACACCACGGAGAAGTCTTTCCTCGCCCAAGCCCCCAACCTTCAGCTCACGAGCATCGAAGTCGACGACAGCAATGGCGACCAAAACGGCTATGTCGACCCGGGCGAGTCCGTCACCTTGGTGGTTCACGGGCGCAACATCGGCCATGCTGCAGCGCCACTTGCCGCCCTTTATCCTTCATGCGAGGGCCTGCAAATCAACCCTGGAAGCAACACTTATCTCATCGGGAACGTGGAAGCTGGCAGCGATTTCACTGCCTACCTTTCCTTCTTTGCCTCAGATGAAATCATAAGCGGCACCACTTTCGATTTGGAGCTTTCGTTTGCCACCGGTGCCTACACGTTCACATACAACCATCACCTTTCCGTTGGAATCGCCACCGAAACCTTTGAGAGCGGCGACTTCAGCTTCCTGGATTGGACGCACGAGGGCGACTTGCCGTGGGTTGTCACCGACACCGATGCACATGATGGTACCTATAGTGCACGCTCAGGTGCCATCGACGACAACGAAGTGAGCCGACTTATCGTCTATGCCGACATCCTCAACGACGGCGAAATCAGTTTCTGGTTCAAGACCTCGACCGAGCTCCGCCGCGACTATTTCGCCTTCTTCATCGACAACGTGAAACAAGACTGGTGGTCGGGCGAAAACGATTGGACCTATGCCAGTTACGCCTTTGAAGCCGGAAGTCACCGGTTCCTGTGGCTCTACGACAAGAACGGTAATGGCGTAGCCGGTGAAGACTGCGCCTGGATCGACGACATCACCTTCCCACGCACCTGCATCATCACCAAGGTGGAAGAAGATGTCGTCAAGAAAGAGAACGCCATCTACCCCAACCCAACCTCTGGCAGCTTCACCCTCGAACTGACCGAAGAGAGCAACATCGGCATCTTCAACATGCTGGGACAAAACGTCATGAGCCTCGAAAAGGTCTCTGGCCATCAGCAAGTCAGCCTCGAAGATATGCCTAAGGGAGTGTATTTTGTCAGAATTGAAAATAGAAACAATTTGGAAGTCAAGAAAATAATCACCAATTAAAATGCCATGAAAAGAAACTTTATTGCTTTGCTTTGCCTCAGTTGCGGACTGCTTGTGGCAACAACTTCGTTTGCCCAAAAGAACATCACTCTCCGTGAGGACAACATCAACGAGGTGCTGAAAGCCATGACCGTCGAGGAAAAGGTAACGCTATTGGTGGGCGGTTCGGGCGACCTCGTTCCAGGCGCTGCTGGCAACTATATGGACATTCTCACATCGTACACTTTCCCCTATAATTGGGAGATGACCAAAGGCAGAAAAGGCGAAAGAAAGAACGTGGACTACACCCAATATTACGAAGGCATTGATGTGGGTTATCGGCACTTCCAATCAGACCCAGACGTAGAAGTCTCCTACCCCTTTGGCTACGGCCTGAGCTACACGACTTTCGCCTACGGCAAGCCCTCGGTGAAAGCCACTGCCAACGGCATCAAGGCCACCGTCACCGTGACCAACACGGGCAAAGTGGCAGGTCGCGAGGTGGTGGAGATGTACGTTTCAGCCCCAGCAGGTGGCTTGGTGAAGCCTGTTCGCGAGCTGAAAGCATTCGGAAAAACCAAACTCCTTGCCCCAGGCGCTTCGGAGACTTTGACCTTTGAGGTCTCGGCCTACGAATTAGCCTCGTTCAACGAGGAAAGCTCTGTTTGGGAGACTGCATCAGGCAAATACGAAGTGCTCTTTGGAGCCTCAGTCGCCGACATCCGCGCCACCGCTACGTTCAAAATGAGCAAGGCGCAGGCTTGGAAAGTGCACGATGTGCTGGGGAAAAAGTAAGGACAAGCCGCTTTCCCGAAACATATTATCTTGTTGATTTTCAAACTAAACCAACAAGGACATCCCGAAAAAGTAGGGACAAGCCCCCTCGACAAACCGTTTGCCTCTTGACAAACGGTTTTTCTGTATATTTTTGCATTGTCGGACTTGTGACACGCTTTGCGTCATTGCGAGCGAAGCGACCGCAAAGCCCCGTAGGGGCGACAGACCAATAAGCAGGCGACGTCAGTCCCTGCACTTAAACATAACGCCAATGAACACAAACCCAACACCCCCAATCCTCGTAGCCCTGGCCATCTGCCTCGCATTAGCGGCCTGCGACAGCTCCACCAAGCGCCTGCAACAGGCCCAAGCCCTATATAAAGAAGGTGTGCAGCTCCGCGAGCAACGCCGCTCCGAAGAGGCCGCCGAGAAGTTCCTGCAAGGTCTGGCAATGGTGCAACGTTCGCCCAAAGCCACCGAAACCGTCCAATTAGAAGGCCAGCTCCGCGACAACCTCGGCGCCATGTACCTCAAGCACGGCCTTTTCGAAGATGCCTTCAAGCAACACCAGCAGGCTTTGAATTGCTTTAAGCAAGTCGCCGACTCCTCGGGCTTGATGAACGCCTACCGCAACAGTGGTCGGGCAGTGCGGGCGCAGGAGCAATACACCCAAGCCAAGCAATACTACGACTCAGCCTTCCGCATCGCCACCTTCATCGACGACCAAGCCATGCTCGCCGACCTCCATCTCGAGATGGGCCGCGACTACTACATGGAGACGGGCAACTTCGCCAAAGGCATCGAGAGCGTCAACCAAGCCTTGGCAATCGGCCTCAATCATAATGACACCGACATCGCCCACATGACCTTGGGCATCCTCTATTATTACACGCGCGACAACGACAAGGCGAAGTCGTATCTGAACGAAGCCCTCCGCAGCGAGCGTGCCGGACTGAAAATGTCTGTCTATCAAACGCTTTATGCCATCGCTTACAGCGAGGGCGACTACCAACAGGCGGTGCAATACCATCAACTGTTCACAGAGAACATGATGCAGGCCGATGCGGAACACGCCAACGAAAACATCCAAAGAATCAAGGCGGAATACGAGTTGAAGGCGCAGCAGAGCGAATTGGAGAGCCTGCACCGCACCCGCGACCTGAAGCTCTACCTCATCATCGCCATGGTGGTGATTGCCTTGCTCGTCATCCTACTGATTGTGAGGAAGAAAATCAGCGACCACAAGTTGGAGATGGAGCACTTTGGGCGGCAGGTGGAACGCGACCAGAACCGCATCCACGAGTTGGTGAGCGACATGGAGAACCTCATCCGCACCAACGACGAACTACGCCGCCAGCAGCAGAGCCTCCCGCCGAAGGACTTGATGGCCATCCAGAAAATCATGGCGCGAAACAAGGTGATGGCCACCGCGCAGGCCCTCAGCGAGGAAATCAACAACGACTCGCTCAATTTCGAGCTGACCGACAACGACTGGAAGGACTTCATCAGCCTCACCGACTTGGTCTTCGACGGCTTCTCGCAGCGGCTGCTGCAACTCTACCCTAAGCTCGGCCCGTGGGATGTGCGCATCTGCTGCCTCTCCAAAAACGGCTTCTCCAACCAGGTGATTTCCATCCTCTTGGACACCCAAACCGACTCTTACTACAAACGCAAAACCCGCATAAAACAAATGAAGATGGACCTCGGGGATGATAACCGTAGCTTCGAGGAAATCGTCAATGCAGTTTAATCACAAAACAAACAAAAAAAATCAATCCACTAACAATTAAATACTTACAGTTATGAAAAGATTAGTATTAACTTTAGCGATTTGCCTCAGTTGCTTCGGCATCCTTGAGGCACAGAACATTTGGAAGCCCATCAATGGCACTGGATTATTAGGTGTCGGCCCTGATGGAAGCATCTTTGCCTATGACGAATATGGCAAACTGACTCGCTCACAAGACGATGGCGAAACATGGCAGATTGTATTAGGCCAAGAAACGGGTTTTACTGGTCACATTAATCCATCATGTTTTGCAGTGAGCAACGAGGAAAGAATCTTCGTTTTTAATGATAACCAGCAGACCGTAGTTTTTTCCGACGACAACGGCGACACTTGGCAGCAAACCACGACAATTTCCTCATGTGCAATGCCTGATAAAGCAGGTCTTTGCGTCCCAACCAACGACATTATGGTAGTTTGGGCTGAAAACGGGGAAATCTCCTATACCCTTGACGGCGGTGTGACATGGGAAGGACGGATTCTTGATTTTCTCGAAAACTCTGAATCCGTCAGCGATCTTTTGGTCAATGAAAACGGCGATGTGTATGTCAGCGTCGACTATTACATTATGAATATCGTCGGCATTTATCATTCTACTTTGTCAGGCATACAAAATTGGGAACTCGTTGCCTTTGAAGGTGTTAGCATTAAGGATATGGCCTTCGACCCCGAGGGGAATGTGGTGGCTTGTGGCTATAATGCCGATGGAAGTAGCGTTGGTTTCCAGCAGATTCCAGGCTTTTATCTGTTTGATGGAACGAGTTTAGCCGTTGGCGATAACGGAATTGTGTACACGCCTCACTTCATGGGACTTCAGGCTGTTCTTGCCTATTCCACCGACCATGGCGAGCATTTCACCGAGATAGGAGAGCATCTTCCTCTTGTTGATATTGCTCCAGGCGGCGAAAACGCCCATCTTTTCAAAGGGGCTGACAATCATCTGTATTTCGATGGTGGCGGAGAGTATTGGAAGAGCATTCGCGATGCTGACCGTATCATAGAGAACTTCCCCTTGGATAACACCCACTATGCTGATGCCATACAAATATGTGCTTCAGATGACCAACCCCAATTCCCTCTAACAGTTAACGTAGAAAACGCCGAAACAGGTCCTGATTACAACTGTCTCTACCTCCAACCCAATCCGGCATGGTTCTTCGTCAAGATGGATGAACCGGGCGACATCATCATCAATATCAATGTGCAGAGCGATGGATTCTTTGACGTGGATTTCTGTTGCTGGGGTCCTTTTAGTGAACTTCCCGAAAGTTCTGGAGAATTGACGCAAGACAAAGTTGTCGACTGCTCGTACGACCCTTCGCCGGCAGCATGTACCATTCCAAGCACGGCTCAAACGGGTGAATACTTTGTGCTGCTCGTTACAAATTATGCTAATCGGCCTGGCGACCTTACCTTCACTTCAGGAGGAGGAACGGGCAGCCTCGAATGTCCTGGCGCCTACCCAAGAGAATGGTACTACGAAATCCAGAACGAGAACGGCAGCATCACCTACCAATACCTCTATCAGGCGGGCGACACCATTATCAACGACGAACCGACACATATCCTTGTGAAAATCAACACGCTTTACGACAAGGATTTGCATCAAGACGTGACGCATGAATATGTCTACGAGCGAGACGGCAAGCTGTATTGGTGGAACAAGACCTTGGAGGAATTCACCGTGCTGTATGACTTTGGTGCCCAAGAAGGCGACAGTTGGGTCATCAAAGTCGGCACGGAAACGCTAACGATGCATGTGGACGCGGTGGAAGAAACCGAATACGAAGGCAGAACCTATCGGATGCTGCGCGTGAGCGACCCCGAAGATCTCTTCAGCGGCAACATCGTGTGCGGCATCGGCCACCTCACCAGCTTCTTCCCCGAAAGGCTGATGGACAACGGCGACGGCATCCGCGTGGAAGGTATGCGCTGCTATTGGAACGAAGGCGGACTGGTGTTCAAATACGGTGACGAGGACTGCGACGCGGTTTATTCGGAGGTACACGGTGTCGAGGAGGACGGCCCTTCGACAGGCTCAGGGACCTTTACGGTCTATCCGAACCCGAACAACGGTGTCTTGTTTGTACAGACGTTGCACGCAACGTCTCTACCAGCGGAAACGTATCGCATCACCAATCTGATGGGCCAAACCTTGTTGGCAGGCCAAATCACCAATGAAAACCAACAAATCAATGTTTCGGCATTGCCGCAAGGAATGTATTTCATTACCATTGCAGGCGAAACACGGAAATTTGTGGTGAATTATTAGGTGAATAAAAGTTTCTTTGTATATTTGCGCGGACAATAAGACACAGAACGGCTATGGTACCAGACAACAAGGAAAAATACATTAATCCGTACACCGACTTCGGCTTTAAGAAACTGTTTGGCACGGAGATGAACAAGGACTTACTCATCAGTTTCCTCAATGCGCTGTTCAACGGAAGCGAAAAGGAGATTGAGGACGTAAAGTACCTCAATGGCGAGAATTTAGGCGACGGCTACGGTGACCGGCGTTCCATATTCGATGTATATTGCACAGCAATGGATGGTAGCCGTTTCATCGTTGAAATGCAGAAGGCCGAGCAAACCTATTTCAAAGACCGTAGTGTTTACTACGCTACCACGCCCATTCGCCAACAGGCTCCAAAGGGGAAGTGGGATTATCACTTGGAGAATGTCTATACCGTTGGCATTCTTAACTTCGAGTTCCCCAATAACGAATACCCTGCCAACAGTTATCGTCACGAGATCAAACTGAAGGACGTGGAAGACAACCATGTGTTTTATGACAAGTTGACGTTTGTCTATCTCGAAATGCCGAAGTTCAACAAATCCGAAGACGAATTGGTAACCATGTTTGACAAATGGATGTTTGTGTTGCGCAATCTTTCACGGCTACTTGAACGCCCAGTAGCCTTGCAAGATCGCGTTTTCAAGAAACTATTTGAACAGGCTGAAATTGCGAGGTATTCAGAGGCTGAACGCAGGCAATACGAAGCGAGCCAAAAAGAGTATTGGGATTACACAAGCACGCTTGAGACAGCCGAGAGAAAAGGAATACTGAAAATTGCCCACAATATGAAATCCGATGGTGTGGCGACGGAAATAATAGTTAAATATACAGGTCTCTCTACAGAAGAAATTGAAGCGTTATAAAAACGCCAAAGGCAAAACGCAGGAATTTGTGGTGCGTTAATTGACGTTTTTTCCATCGGGATTGTCAGGCCGCAAAAAAAATGTATCTTTGCGGCCTGACAATTTCTTTTTTACGATGAAAAAACGCGCATTTACCTTATTATTGTTGCTCGCCGCGAGCCTCTTCGCCTCGGCGCAAAGCATCGAACACGTCTATCATTTTGGTCAGCCCAAGGTTCAGCAAATGGGTGAATACCAAACGATTTCATTCGAGCAAACGCTCTCGAACGGCACCATCGGCGAGCCGCTGCTGCCTTGGCAGAGCATCAGCCTGATGCTGCCGCAAAACTCCGAAGCCACCGCCATCCGCGTGACTTTGAACGACTTCACGGAGCTGGAAGGCCTCTACAACCTTTTGCCCGCCCAAAAGGCGCGTCCCATCTCCGACGACAGCCCGTTTGTGTTCGAGAAGAACGAGACGCTTTACCGCTCCAACGCAGCCTACCCGAACAAGGCCTTCAACACGGTTAGCACGCAAGTGCTCAACGGCGTGTCGTTTGCCTTCGGCAGCTTCACGCCCGTGAAATACAACCCTGCTTTGGGCAAGGTCAGCTATGCCCAAACGGTGACGGTTACCGTTGAATATCAAGCCTCTCGCGCCGACCACAGCCGCAAGCTCTGGCTCAGGCCCGAGACGCAAAACAGCATTAGCCGCTTGGCACAAAACGCCGAGATGATGGAAAGTTATGCCCGTCGCGACGGCCAACTGCCCGCCTACGAAATCCTGCTCATCACGCCTTCGCAATATGCAAGCAATTTTGCTGATTATGTGGCACTTTACGCGGGTCGTGGCCTGCGCGTCCGCGTGACGGCCTTGGAGGACATCTACGCCTCGATGGACGGTCGCGACAACCCCGAGAAAATCCGCAACTACATCATCCAAGAATACGAAAACAACGGCATCTCGATGGTGATGATGGGCGGCGACGTCGACTTGGTGCCCTACCGCAGCCTGTGGTGCAACGCCCAGCCGGGCTACGAGGACCATGTGCCTTCCGACACTTACTACGCCTGCCTCGACGGCACGCTCAACGACGACGGCGACAACAAATGGGGCGAAATCGGCGAGGACGACCTGCTGCCCGAATTGGCCATCGCCCGTCTGCCTTTCAACAACGCCAACCAGCTGCAAACCATCCTTTCCAAGTCGTTCAGCTACACCACCGCGCCCGTCTTGGGCGAGTTCCGTCGCCCCATCCTCGGCGGCGAACATCTCGGCGACGGCGTATATGCCAGCACCGACCTCGAGCGCCTCATCGGTGAGTGCAGCTTCAACGGCTACACCACCTATGGCTATCCCGAAGACTATGATTTCGTGCGCATCTATGAGTCGCCTACCCACGCTTGGAATCCCAACGAATTGGCCGCTGCCATCAACGACGGCTGCCAATACGTGAACCACTTCGGTCACGCCAACACGAGCTATGTTTCGGGCTGGTACAACTGGGACATCACGCCGAGCCTGTTCGCAGGTGCCAACGGACAAGACCATAACTATTTCATCTTCAAGAGCCAAGGCTGCATCTGTGGCGACTTTGCCGACGACTGCATCTTGGAGCGCATGGTTAATAACCAAACGGGTGCCGTGGCCGCCATCGGCAACTCGCGCTATGGCTGGTATAGCCAAACGGGCGACGGTCCCTCCAACCACTACCACCGCGAGCTGATCGATGCCTACTGCCACGAGCGCATCGCGGGTCTCGGTAGTGCCTTGAAGGAAAGCAAGATACAGACCGCACCCTTCGTCACCATGGACGGCGAAATCGGGGTGCTGCGCTGGACGCTCTACGCCCTCAATGCCTTGGGCGATGTGGCCTTAAACGCCTGGTTCGACGAGCCTTTCACGCCCGAAATTGAGTGCGACACTATCCTCATCGTGGGTGCCGACCGCATCCCCGTCAAGGTGAAGGACGAAAACGGCGAAGGCGTCTATAACTTCGAGTGCCGCCTCTTCAAAGGCGAAGAGCTGATTGCCCATGCCACGACAAACCATGAAGGCGAATCCGAACTGCGCTTTGCGCCCGTCAACAATACCGATGTGCTCGACCTTTACGTCACCGGCATGAACGGCTGGCCGCAACACATGACGCTTCGTTTCAACGACACCAATTGCGCCCATGTGCTCATCGACAGCTACACCCTCAACGACCCCGACGGACAGGTGGACTTCGGCGAAAACCAGAGCCTCAACGTGACGTTCCGTAACGTGGGCAACGTAGAAGCCGACGATGTGGAAGCTTGGTTACATTGCCTTATGCCTGAATATCTTAGCATCACACAAAGCCATAACATGATAGAGCATATCGACGCCTATGGATCGGTGACTATCGACAATGCTTTTGAAATCAGACTGAGCGACAACGTGCCCGACCAGACAGTGATTCCTATTGAACTCGAGTGTACCAGCGGCTGCGAATCATGGGTAAGCCAGTTTGAAATTACGGTCAACGCGCCAAGCTATGGCCCCATCTCGGCAACGATGGAAGAAGTCAGCGGCAATGGCAACGGCATGGCCAACCAAGGCGAAGTCATCACCTTGCATTTCACGGGCCAAAACACGGGCCACAGCCTCTCGCCCAACACGCAATTCGCCGTGTACTGTTCCGCCCCCGAAATCATCTTTGACGAAAATGTTTTCAGCATCGGTGACCTGCCCGTGGGCGAGACCTTCACTGTCGACTTCACTTGCAGTATCTCCGGCATAAGAAGCGCCACCGCCTACGAATTGGTTTTGGCCACTTATTCAGGACATTATGTCGTCATGGACTCCTATATCATCAATGTGGACAGCGAGCTGGAAGGCTTCGAGACTGGCGACTTCAGCCAATACGACTGGCAGTTTGACGGCGAGGGCGGCTGGGAAATCATCGCCAACGGCGCCTATGAAGGCAGCCATTGCGCCCACACACGCCCGATGGACCACGGCTGTTCGGCCTACATGAGCCTCGACTACGACTTCGCCTGCGACAACGAAATCAGCTTCTACGTGAAGACCTCGACTGAAACCGGCTACGACTTTTTGGTGTTCTACGTTGATGACGTGCGCATGGGTCGTTGGTCGGGCGAAACCGACTGGACCAAAATCAGTTACATGATTCCGCAAGGCAGTCACCGCCTCACATGGAGCTACGAGAAAGACGGCGGCGCCACAGGCGGTGAGGATTGCGTTTGGTTGGACAACATTGTCTTCCCCCCGATGGAGGTGGTTTTGGATGTGGAAGAACACGGCCTTTCGGCAGGCTCAGGGACCTTTTCGGTTTATCCTAACCCGTCGAACGGTATCTTGTTTGTACAGACGTTGCGCGCAACGTCTCTACCAGACCAGACCTACCGTATCACCAACCTGATGGGCCAAACCCTTCTGACGGGCCAAATCATCGGCCAAACACAACAGATTGATGTCTCGAACCTGCCCAAGGGCATGTATTTCATTACGTTTGCAGGCGAAACGCAGAAATTTGTGGTACGTTAATTGTGGTTTTGTAGGGCTGTCGTATTTATTGCCGCAAAGATAGATGTATTTTTTGAAAACACCAACTTCATGTTATAAATATGTGTATTTTTGCACCTAAATATTCAGAACAAATACATTTAAATGATATGAAAAAGCTTAGTTTTATCATGATGTGCTTGATGGCCAGCCTGTTTGCCACGGCTCAGACCATCGAAAAGACCTACTATTTCGGTCAACCCAACGTGAGCCAAATCCAAGGCTACGAACAAATCCAATTCGACAACTGTATGCAAAGCGCTATCGCAGGTCAGCCCTCACTGCCCTGGCAAAGCGTCAGCCTAATGCTACCCCAAGGCCAAGAGGCCGTCAGCATCGAAGTGGAGCTCTCCGATTTCCAAACGATTGCAGGATCACACAACCTGTTCCCGTACCAATCGGCCCGCACCTATTCCGACCCTGTGCGCCGCCAATTTGAGAAAGACGAGGCCCTCTATGCCTCCAAGAGCGTCTACCCTGCCCAAGCCTACGGCAAGCTGAGCACGCAATACCTCAACGGCGTCGGTTTCGCCTTCTCAGCCTTCACCCCTGTGCAATATGTGCCTGGCACGGGCGAAGTGCGCTATGCCACCAATGCCACCGTGCGCATCACCACAACTGCCGCCAAGGCCGACCAAAGCCGCAAGCTCTGGCTCACGGGCGACAATGCCCAACGCGTCAAAAGTTTGGCCCAAAACCCTGAAATGCTTGAAACCTACAACACCCGTGGCCGCTCTGTTGGCGGTTACGACCTGTTGGTGGTCACCACTACGCCCTACGTCAACGCTTTTGACGAATATGTCACTTTCTACCAAGACCGTGGCCTGCGTGTTCGCGTCGCCGACCTCTCCGACATCGTCGGCAGCATGGAAGGCCGCGACAACCAAGAGAAACTGCGCAACTACATCATCCAGGAATACGAAGAGAACGGCATCATGATGGTGAACCTCGCCGGCGACGTGCCTGCCATTCCCTATCGCGGCTTCTATTGCGACGTGCTCAGCGGCGGTAGCCACATGACCGACAGCGGCATCCCCGCCGACATGTACTACGCCTGCCTCGACGGCACCTGGAACGACAACAACGACAACAAATGGGGCGAGATTGGCGAAGACGACCTGCTGCCCGAGTTGGGCATCGGCCGTATATGCTTCAGCAACCAAGGCGAACTGAACAACATGCTCCACAAGACCTTCACCTACCAGGCCGAGCCTGTGCTTGGCGAGTTCCGCAAGGTCATCATGGGCGGTGAATTCCTTTATGACGACCCGTACAGCGTTGGAAGCCAATACCTTGAGTTGCTCATCGGAACGCATGACGACAACGGCTACACCACCACTGGCATTCCCGAGGACTACGACTTCACCCGTCTCTACGAAGAGGAAGGCAACTGGAGCGGTAGCCGTCTGCGCAACGCCATCAACCAAGGCACGCAGTATGTGCACCACGACGGTCACGCCAACACCAACTACGTGGCCGGCTGGACCAACAGCAACATCACCGACAGCCAATTCAGCGGCGCCAACGGCATCGACCACAACTACACCTTCTTCCACACTTCGGGCTGCATCTGCGGCGACTTCAGTAGCGACTGCATCCTTGAGTTGATGACCAAGATCAGCAACTTCGCCGTGGCCACCTTCGGTAACTCGCGCTACGGCTGGTTCAACGAAGGCCAGACCGAGGGTCCCGCCATCCACCTGCACCGCGAGACGGAAGACGCCTACTACAACGACCGCATCCCCTACGGCGGCATGGCTTTGAGAGAAGGCAAAATCGCCACCGCGCCTTGGGTGAACGCCCCTGGCCAATGGGAAGAAGGCGCCCTGCGCTGGAACTTCTATGACTTGAACATGATGGGTGATGTGGCCGTCAGTGCCTGGCACGACGAGCCGTTCACGCCCAAAGTGGACTATTCCTTGCCTGTGGTCACTGAAACCGTCACTACACTCAACGTCAACGTGACCAACGACAACGGCGAAGGCCTGAAGAACTTCCGTTGCAGCCTCTTCGACGGAGAGGAACTGCTCGGCGTGGCCTACACCGACGAGAGTGGATTGGCCGTCATCGAGTTTGGCGAGCCTGTCGAACTTGCCGATGGCATGAACCTTATCGTGACCGGTTGCGACGCTTGGCCGCAGAATATCATCTTCGACCTCACCGCCACCGCCGAAAACGCCATGGTCGACGTGAACATCTACCCCAACCCCAACAAGGGTCAGTTCACGATCAACCTGCCTGAGACAGCTTGCGACATCGTTGTCGTCAACAGCCTTGGCCAGACGGTGCACCACACCGCCGCCCGTGGCCTGACCACCCTCAACGTTGAAAACCTCAGCGAAGACGTCTATTTCGTCACGGTGAAGAGCGAGAGCGGCGCGAGAACGATGAAGATGGTTAAGCAATAAGTATATCGAAACAGAGACGCAACGTCTTTCCTTTATGTCAGAAAAGCCCCGGGACCTTGGTCTTGGGGCTTTTTGGATTATGGAAAAACCGATTGCTTACATTACCGGCAACCAGCATATCGTGGACGACTCGGAGATGGATAAGATGTGATAGTGTTCAACCCACTGAACAGATTTGATGGAAATCTGTTCAATATGTTGAACACATTATTTGTTGGGCAACGATTTGATATTCTCCAAAAAATCTTTTTCCACTTGGCTCAAAGTGCGTTGTTGGTATTTCTTGTATTCATTGGTGGCATGTTCAATAGCTTTTTCATGCGAAACCTTACCTGCACCTTGCAGTAGTTTTTCACCACTCATGGTCAGAATTCGGTCCAAGTGTTCCGCCCAGTCTTTCATGGTCATCACCTGTTGCCGTTCCGCTTGTCGTTCCGCAAAGTCCAAGTATCCTGAAACGATTTGTCCCATTGCCCGCAATTCTTTCTCATCCAGATAGTTCTTTGCAATGACGGCATCTTTCAGATGCGGTCGGTCGCCTTCAAATGTCTTCAGTCCCATGAATTCCTTTTCGGCATCGGCGCGGCTAACGATGACCTCGGCAGCCGTCTGACCGTGAACTGCATAATGAATCTTGTTTTGCACCTTTTTGAAAAACTCAATGGAAATGTCGGCCTTGGGATTATAGTCGATGCT
>Ga0247609_10000538_pt1 | contig 52371 bp, 42 predicted proteins | sample 172DNAGHGlowgp2_FD_193487 | JGI IMG/M metagenome (GOLD analysis project Ga0247609, IMG submission 193487) | Sheep rumen microbial communities from Palmerston North, Manawatu-Wanganui, New Zealand - 1728 DNA GHGlow gp2 | ecosystem: Host-associated > Mammals > Digestive system > Stomach > Rumen ... | reverse complement strand
AAGGAATCAACAATAAGATAAAGGTAATGAAGAGAAGAGCATATGGCTATAGAGATGATGAGTATTTCACACTGCTACTGCTCGGACTACATGACAAAACCAACGCAATTCGGGGATGAACCAAACAGACTTTACTTGTACAAAAAGGGACTTTTAGGCACTTCTGAACACTCTAAGTATTCCCTTTCTTTCAATTAGCATTCTTTTACAACCATTAAATAATTGAGAATTATCCTGACAATATTTCACGCAGAGTGAATGGAGTCAACGGAGAATCTCAAATCATGCAGAGCAAAATTACTGACCCCACCCCTCGCTTCGCTCCCCCCTCCCCTACAATGGGAGGGGAGCTGCTGGCGCTGTGGGAGCCTACCCCCAACCCCTCCCAAGAGGAGGGGAGCTGCTGCGCTGAGTACACATGCTTCAAGGTCATATACGATGAGTCCGCATGGTATTCCCCTCCCTTTGGGAGGGGTTAGGGGTGGGCTCCTGTCATATCAATGAGTGAACCCTAAGGAGAGCAGACTGAGGCATTGGGGATGGGCTTTCTGTAACTCTTGTCCGCAGGCGATGAGGGTGGCACCGGTAGTCACCACGTCATCGATCAGAAGGAGATGTTTTCCCGTAATCTTGTCTGCGTTGATGAGTTGGAACGCCTTGGCCACGTTCTCCTGTCTTGAACGTCGGTCTTTTTGTGTCTGACTGTCTGTAAAGCTGATGCGTTGTAAAGCTCCATGGCAGATGGGGATTCCTGTGATCTCAAGGATGCCGCGTGCGATTTTCATGCTTTGGTTGTATCCCCGTTGTCTTTCCCTGTTGGGGGTTAAAGGAACGGGAAGCAGCAGGTCGATGCCGTCGAAGAATCCGCTCTCCTTCATCTCCTGCGCTGCCATTCTTCCCATCTGCTCACCCATCTCGGGGTGGTTGCCGTACTTTATCTGGTAGATGACTTGGCTCGACTGTGCATGTGCCTCATAGTAGAACAGTGCGGCGGCTTTCTCTACGGGTATCTGCAGCCAGAATGTCTTGGCCATCTCGTTGTCGAAGGGATGGTTCCAGAAGAACGTGCGGGGCAGATGACGGTTGCAGGAAAGACAGAGTATCTCTTCTGCCACGCCTAACCTGTTGCCACAGACGGGACAGGCACGGGGAGAGATGAGATCGAAGAGTCGGGTGAAGAAACTGATCATTGGTGTGTAGGGGGGTGTCGTTAGTCTTCTTCCACTTCCAGGCACTGGCGGATGATGTCCATAGTGAATCCCCGCTGCATGGCGAAACGGATCAGTTTCCCATTCAGTTCATAGCTGCTGTTAGCGCGTATGCTCTTCCGTTTGACGGTGAGGAGCTGACGGAGGATGCTTACGTAATCGTCGGGATCAATCTCATTGAGCACACGTTGCCGTATTTCCTGAGGGATGCGTTTCAGGAACAAGGCCTGATCGATCTTCTTCTGTCCCCATTTGTTGTATTTGATCTTGTCGCTGACAAAGGCCCGGCAGAAACGTTCGTCATCGATATACTGGTGCTCTGTGAGGTACTGCATGACACGTGCCTGCACCTCTTGGGGTATCTCCCAGCGGGTCATCTTCTCCACCATTTCCTGTGAGCAGTGTTCGGCAGCGGCGCAGAGGGCTGTCAGTTTCTGTAGTACTTCCTGTTCAGAATATGTCTTTTTCATAAGCGGTTGTTTCTTGATGTCCCTTCCTTCCCATGATGAAACGGTGCTTTCCAAACTGGTCATCCCTGACGGTAATGTCGTTGAACCCTTCTTGGCAAAGCAGGACTTGGAGTTCTTCTATATAGAGCGGATTTGCTTCGAAATATAGGTAGCCATCGGGTTTGAGGGCATGACGGGCATAGTGGCTGATGGCCTGATAGAACAACAGGGGCTCCGCCTGAGGGACAAACAGGGCGAGATGCGGCTCATAGGCCAGTACGTTCTTGTCCATGGTCTTCTGTTCGTCAGGACAGATATAGGGAGGATTGCTGACGATGATGGACCAGAGGGGGGTGACAGTTGAGAGTTGACAGTTGAGAGTTGACAGTTGAGAGTTGACAGTTGAGAGGATGTCGCGCTGTTCAAAGGTTACGTGAACACCGTTACGTTGGGCATTCTCTTTCGCAATACTCAGAGCATCGCCAGAGATGTCCCAAGCCGTTACCGTGGCATGGGGGATCTCTGCGGCCAAGGTCACGGCGATACAACCGCTGCCGGTTCCGATATCAAGTATGTCCTCTCCTTTCTCTCCTCTTTCCTCTCTCCTCTTTCCTCTCTCCTCTTTCCTCTCTCCTCTTTTTTCTTTCACCCACTGACAGAGTTCGTAGGTCTCAGGACGGGGGATCAGCACATCGTTTGTCACCCGAAACAACCTCGGACCGAATGTAGCCAATCCGGCAACATACTGCACGGGCTCGGCTTTCAGCAGTCGGTTGCGCAAACCCTCCAGTTCCTCTTCAGGCAATCTCTCCACACCGCCACACACAATGTCGGTCATGGTTAGTCCATAGCGTACCTCCAGCAGATAGCGGGCGATGGCTTTTGCCTCGCCAGGTTCATAGACGTTTGTCAGGGGTTTCCAGAGCTCTTCATATTTCATCAGTTGCAAAAGTAGGCATTTCCATGGGATTATCCAAAATGTTAGGGGATAAATGATCAAAAAGAGACGGTTTTCGGGAAAAAAACACCACCTTTGACTGCCCCGAAGGTACTTTCGCTCGACAATTAAATTCTTATTTATTTTGTATTGTTCTCGCTTATTTGTACCTTTGTTGCCATGAATCAGCAAGAGATAGACGAGAAGTACATGCGGCGTTGTCTGCAGTTAGCGGCTAACGGACGACAGAATGCACGCCCCAATCCTATGGTGGGGGCTGTCATTGTCGTGGGGGGCAAGGAATCGTCGAGGATTATCGGTGAAGGGTACCATGTGCGATGTGGTGAAGGACATGCTGAGGTGAATGCCTTCGCTTCCGTGAGGAAAGAGGATGAGCCTCTCCTGCGGGAGTCCACAATTTATGTGTCGTTGGAACCGTGCTCCCATTATGGGAAGACACCGCCTTGCGCCGATCTGATTATAAAGAAAGGTGTGCGACGGGTGGTCGTCGGATGTGTTGATGAGTTTGCCAAGGTGCAGGGACGGGGAATCCGGAAACTGCGCGAGGCGGGCATTGAAGTGACGGAGGGCGTGCTTGAAGAGGAATGCCGATGGCTGAACCGCCGATTCTTTACTTTTCATCGTCTGCATAGACCTTATATTATCCTGAAGTGGGCACAGACTGCCGATGGCTTCCTTGACGATCATTTCCAGCCATTGCCTATCTCTACACCGCTGACGAAGATGCTTGTCCATCGGTTGCGTGCTGAAGAGGATGCCATTGTGGTGGGACGGACAACGTGGGAGCGGGAATGCCCGAGGCTGACGGTCCGTGAGTGGACAGGAAAAGATCCTGTACGTTTTGTCTTGTCGTCTTCTCTTCAGGGATCTGCGACAGAGAATGTTTCCTCTCACAGCCCATTCATGTTCGTTGATTCCATCGAGGCACTGCTGACTGCTTGTTATGAACGACAGTTGCAGTCGCTGGTCGTTGAAGGGGGATGTGACACGCTGCAACGTTTCATCGACAGGGGCATTTGGGATGAGATACGGGTGGAAACAGGATCAGTGACCAGTTCGGAGGGAACGCCCTCGCCGGTGATTCCTCCCCAGCTCAAGCAGCATAGAGTGGAACACTATGGTGACAATACGGTGACGTATTATCTCAACCAACAATAAAGATTCTTCTTATTTCCTTCCGAAATCTGCGGGAATCTCACCCCATTGGGCTGTCTCCCATTTAATGATGGGATTGCGGAAGGTATGTGTGCGAAGCCAGTTCTCAGCGCGGGTGATGATCTGGTGTAGCTGTTCTGTTTCCTTATTTTGCACTAAGGTGGTCTTGCATTGTTTCTTGTTTACCCATAGGATCGCGTTGTAACTGTCGCTATAGATCGTCTTGCAGATTCCCATCTTCTGTTGCAAAGCCAAGGCATGCACGATGGCCAGAAACTCCCCGATGTTGTTCGTGCCATATACAGGACCGAAATGAAATACCTGTTGACCTGTTGCCAGGTCAATGCCCTGGTATTCCATCATTCCGGGGTTGCCACTGCAGGCAGCATCCACTGCCCAAGCGTCTGCCCTCACCTCAAGCGGTAAGGGCAGCACCGTGTCGTTTCGATTCTCCGGTGGATTTAAATTGTCAGTTTTCAATTTGTCAATTATCAATGGGTGGCTCATGGCTCCTACACCTACATCCTTTCTGGCACCTCAATGCCTAACAGTGCCATACCGTTCTTAAGGATCTTGGCAACGTTCTTGGCGAGGACAAGGCGTACTTGTTTCTTCTGCTCATCCGGCTCGTTCAAGATGCTGTAGTCGTTGTAGAACTGGTTGAAGATCTTGGTCAGCTCATAGCAGTAGTTAGCGATGCCGCTGGGAGAATAGTCTTTGCCCGCCTGTTCCACGGCAGCACTGTATTCGCTCATCTTCTGGATCAGCTCGATTTCCTTCGGATTTAATTGACAATTGACAATTGCCAATTGACAATTCTGACTTTCTGCTTTTCTGAGAATACTGCGGATACGGGCATGCGTATATTGAATGAATGGGCCGGTATTTCCGTTGAAGTCAATGCTTTCTTCGGGATTGAACAGCATGTTCTTGCGGGCATCTACCTTCAGGATGAAATATTTCAAGGCACCCATACCCACGATACGGGCAATCTCACGGCGTTCCTCTTCGGTAATGTCGTTGAACTTGCCAAGCTCCATGCTGGTGCGGTATGCATCGCTCACCATCAGATCCATCAGGTCATCGGCATCCACCACTGTTCCCTCACGGCTCTTCATTTTGCCGTTGGGCAATTCTACCATGCCATAAGAGAAATGAACCAGTTCCTTGCCCCACTTGAAACCGAGACGGTCGAGGAGAATAGAGAGTACTTGGAAATGGTAATTCTGCTCGTTGCCCACCACATAGATCATCTGGTCGATAGGATAGTCGTTGAAACGCATCTCCGCAGTACCGATATCTTGGGTCATATAGACACTGGTACCATCAGAGCGCAACAGCAGTTTCTGGTCGAGTCCCTCAGCGGTGAGATCTGCCCATACACTGTTGTCCTCATGACGCTCGAAGAGTCCTTTGGCCAGACCTTCCTCAACCTTTGCCTTGCCTTTCAGGTAAGTCTGACTCTCATAATAGATCTTGTCGAAGGACACGCCTAACTTCTTGTATGTCTCATCGAAACCTGCATATACCCAGCTGTTCATCTTCTCCCACAAGGCACGTACCTCTGGGTCGTTCTGCTCCCATTTCACCAACATCTCATGGGCCTCTTTGATCAGGGGAGCCTCTTGCTTGGCTTTCTCCTCATCCATACCCTGGGCCATTAACTCCTTAACCTCCTCACGGTAGTGCTTGTCGAAGGCTACATAATAGTCACCTATCAGATGGTCGCCTTTCTTTCCGCTGCTCTCAGGAGTCTCGCCATTGCCCCATTTCAGCCAGGCCAGCATCGACTTGCAGATGTGGATACCACGGTCGTTCACGATGTTGGTCTTTACCACCTTATTCCCGTTGGCGGCCATAATCTGTGCCAAGCTCCATCCTAACAGGTTGTTGCGAACATGACCTAAATGCAAGGGCTTGTTGGTGTTGGGCGAAGAATACTCGATCATCACCAAGGGTGACTCGTCGGTGGCCGTCTTTTCTCCATAATGGTCATCTGCATCGATGTCACCAAGTAGGTTGAGCCATGCCTCCTGCGAGATGACCAGATTAAGGAAACCCTTCACTACATTGAAATCATCAATTTCCCTGTATTGTGCTTTCAGCCACCCGCCAATTTCCTGGGCAGTCTCTTCGGGTTTCTTCTTGGAAATCTTCAGGAAGGGGAATACCACCAAGGTGAGGTTCCCTTCGAATCCGGCTTTTGTCTTTTGCAACTGTACCATTTGCTGGGGTACATCCTGACCATACAATTCTTTCACGGCCGTCAGTACGGCACTCTCAATAGATCTTTCTATCTTCATAAACTCTCTTGGTTGTCAAACTGGGTGCAAAGATACGCATAAGCGAGAACAAAAGCAAATAAAACTCGTTTTTTATTTGTATTGCCGAGCGAAAGTATCTTCGGAGAAACCAAAGATACGCATAAGCGAGAACAAAAGCAAATAAAACTCGTTTTTTATTTGTTTTGCCGAGCGAAAGTATCTTCGGCGATATCAAAGACACGAATAGAAAGCAAAGGAAAAGTGTGAAATAAAAAAGTTTGGCATGACATCCCGTCAGGCCAAACAAAAAAGTATAATTATATTATGAAACGATGATAAGCTAACCTAATAACCTAAAATATCAAATCTTTAACCTATGTAACTAATTACTTGCTTTTCTTTCATCATTTGTTTCCGATGCAAAGGTATAAAACATATTTGGTTCCACCAAACATTTTTACAGGAAAATAATCAAATTCGTAAATATAGGTTCATTTTATCTACAAATCGAAACTATTTTTGCCTTTTTTCGATAAAATGATAGAGTTTTCGGTAAAATGGATGACGTGTCAAAGTGCTGGTGTCTCCTAAGATCATCAGCTTCATCCGGGCACGGGTGATAGCCACGTTCATTCGCCGTAGGTCGCGAAGGAAACCGATTTGTCCGTCATCGTTGGCACGAACCAGTGATATCATGATGATGTCGCGCTCCTGTCCTTGGAAACCATCCACGGTGTTGATGCTGATGAATCTTCGGTAGGGCTTGAAGAATTCCTGTTTCTTCACCATCTGTCGGAGGTATTGCACCTGTGCCCGATAGGGTGATATGATTCCCACATCGATCCGTTCGTCAAGAATCCTTTCCTTTCCGATTTTTTCGAAATAGTGTTGTAATACTGCTAAGGTGAGCAAAGCCTCGGTCTTGTTCACCCTACCGAAAGACTCGCCCACGAATTCCTCTTTTGCGTCAATGTCGGAGGTGTCGATCCACTCGATGGGCTCATCATAATCGAGGATGCCGCGGTGCTTCGCCTCGGGAGCACTCACAACTTGTCCTTGGTAGAAGTAATCACTGGAAAATCGCATGATCTCTTCGTTCATGCGGTATTGAGTCTTCAACAGGGTCACCACGCCAGGTTGTGTTTCTACGATACGCTCCATCAATGTCTTGTCAAGGCCACCATGCATGGCTGCCAGACTCTTGATGGTGGGCGGCAACTGACAATGGTCGCCGGCCAGTACAACGCGGGAGGCCTTGCGGATAGGTATCCAACAGGCCGCTTCCAAGGCTTGTGCTGCTTCGTCGATAAACAAAGTACCGTATTTCTGTCCTTGTAGCAGGCGGTGGGCACTTCCCACCAAAGTGCAGGCAATCACTCTGGCCTCACCGAACAGCTCCGTGTTGATTCTTATTTCTAATTCAGTGGCCCTACTTTTCAGGCGTTCAATCTTCTGGTGGAATTTGTCATCACCGCGTTTACGATGCTGACGAATCTCACGGATCGTTTTACGGATGACCCACAGGGCTGGGTAGTCGGGATGTGCTTCGAAGCGACGCTCGTATGTAAATGAGAGCATTTTGTCGTTCACTCTGCTGGGGTTACCGATACGAAGGACATTGATACCACGGTCAACCAGTCGCTCACTGATCCAGTCAACAGCCATATTGCTCTGTGCACATACCAACACTTGGTTTTCGCGCATCAGTGTTTCGTAGATGGCCTCTACCAGGGTAGTGGTCTTTCCTGTTCCCGGCGGACCGTGAACGATACTCACATCCTTGGCGCAGAGCACTTCGTTTACGGCATGCTCTTGTGTCTTGTTCAGATAGGGAAATCCCATTTCGCTGAATGTGAACCGCTGAGGCTTCATGGAGGGAGTGTAGAATAAGTCGCGCAGATAGGCTAATCGGTTACCCTTGGCACGTATCACCCTATCGAGAGCCTCGAACATGGTCTTGTAGCTGGTTTCATCAAACGAGAGTTGAACACCTACAGGCTCTGTGTTGTTCAATACCTCGGCGACAGGTGCAGAATCTGGTACCGTCACTACCATGCGATTGCCGTCAACAAAGCTCACCGTACCGGTAAAGTTCAGAAACTGTAGTTTCTGATCCTTCATCGTGAAGAAGGAGACAGGACGTCCAAACTCGAAATTGTGTTCAATCTCCTCATCACCAGTGCGATATACTTCGATGCACAGCAGGTTCAAACTGTTGTAATAACTCTTGCCTGGTTTCAGAGGATACCACGCATCACCTCTTTTCACCTTCCGCTGCATACCGATGGCTTCAGTCTGCTTGCGGAATGTATCTTTCTCGCAGTTGTACTCGATTTCCAGAAGCATTCGTTGTTTCTGGAGTGCGAGGATAGGTGATGTGTAGTCGCCTTTCATGTGCTGTTATTTCTCTTCTCCTATGCTTATGGCATCCTCTGGATTCCTTCCCAGCGCACATCCCATGAACCGTCGTGAGGGAATCCGGGATTCTTCTCCGTACATCCGTCCCATCCGGCACACATCAATGCCACGGCAGTGAGGAGACCGCCGTTTCCTGGCAGGTAAAGGCGCAGACGCTGGTCTTGGTAGTTATGACCGCTCACCAAATAGGTGTTGGTGCGTTTGTCCATGAGTAAGGCATCCACGGCTTTCTGTGGTTCGTTCAGGCGTGCAGCCGTCATGGCCACCATGGGATAATCCCAGCCCCATGTCTTGTTCCAGTTCCAATGATCCCATATCCAGTTAAGCGTGTTTCGCATGACCCTTCTATTCACTTGTGGGGAATATGGCATAATCCCGAATGCTCCTAACAGGGCGGGGTGGTCGCTGGTAAAGCGGATATCTCGATAAGTATCGGTAGCGGTTTCTGCGGCCAAGTAGAGTTGGTCGGTGTTATAGGCCAGGGATGAAAGTTTATTGGTCATCCCGTTCCATACCTTATTATATATATATGTACGGTTCCTCCGCTGTTGCCAAACCATTGCCGTTTGCATGCCCCAATGCCAGTAAGAGAGTTCGAACGGAGGGTTGACGGTCTCGGCTGCCCGCAGAGTCTCCTGTGCGGGGATGATGCCTTTCAGCACATAACGGTCGTTCTTGGCATCGTAGTCGGCAAAGTCGAACATGAAACGTGCGGTCTCTTCCACCAAGTCACCATACTTATTTACAATGCGCATGCCATCGGACGTCTTATCAGAACGTCTCAGCAATTCGGCAAGATAGATCAGATGGGGCTGTTGCCAGATGAGGAAACTGCCCACCTTGGATGGTGCTTCCTCCGCACTGGGGTCGGTCATCTTCATCCAACGCAGACCATCGAAGCCTTGACGCCGTGCAATTTCGCGTGCCTTGGGTGCCGCTTTGAAATACCAATCGAGCGAGCGTTCCAACAGTTCGGGATGCCCCCACAGGGCGAACTGGGCCTGATGCCACCAGATCATCTCCAGGTGATATTTCCCAAACCATGAGTTATAGGTGAGTCCTGTCTCCTGTGGTGGGGTGTCGCCGGCGCAGTTCACTGCCAGCAGGTACTGACTAAGTACCACGCGGCGTTCCAGTTCTTTGGCTCTTGGGTCTTTGCAGTGGGAGAAATCGACAATACCTCCTTCATTCCAGTAGGTGTTCCAGTGGTTACGGGTCGTTTCGAAGACCTCTCCTATGGGAATTATGTTGTTCTTGTTCAGCAGGGATGGCTCATAGGTTGTCTTGTCATGATCTTCAGGAATAAACTCACAGGTGAATTTCAGGCAGTTCTCTTCTGAATAGAGATGGAAGTTATTGGGTTCCATTACCAACAGGTCACCGTTGGGGGTAACATGTTTGTCACGTGAGAAGGTGGCCTCCCCCTCCCAGCATACTTTCATATAATAGGTAGTGGAATCGAGCGTTCTTTTCAAGATAACATATTGAGGCTCTTGAACAAGAACCTGCGTGTTATGTTTGTTGTCTGCCTCCCAGTCACAAGCATCATCGGTGTGTTTGCCTGTAGGGTAGGGGAAACGCAGAACGATGTTTTTCTCCTGACCGCTTTCAATGGTCACGGCAATCATGTCACGGTCAGGATGACAGGCTGTTGTCACCGAATAGGGATTTCCCCAAAGGTTGAAGCGGCTGTTGATGATACCATTCCAAAGGTCCAATTCCTGATGGATATCCTTCATGCCTTTTTGGTCGTAGCTTTTCAAATCCAGTCCGATACAGCCCAGATGGATACGGTGGGGATTGGCACGAAGGTAGTTGGCAGCCTCTTTCTGTCGTTCCGTACCGGCGTTCTCCACAGCGTAGGTTCCAGCGATTCCGTTATGATGTCCAAAGTCATAAGCTTTCAATGCCTCATTGGTCTGATATCCCTCGGTGTTGGGAAAAGAGTGCCATCCCCAGTCGCTCATCGTTCCTAAAGGGATGCCATTTCTGTATGTATCGGGAAACGACTGCAGTCCGGTGGCATCAACGGTGAATGCGAAGCCTCCATTCCCCACCGTGAGAGATGCTAATGAGTCGATTGCCGTCACAACGGGGTTGTTGCGTGCTACTACGGTATGGCGGTTTATCTGTGCCTGTGTTGCAAGGACAAAACCAGCCATCAGAATCATGAGGTATTTTTTCATTTTGTTCAGCAATTCGTTTGTTTCTTGCGACAAAGGTACGAATAAGTGAGTGAAATACAAAATACATGTATTTATTTTTATTCCCGAACGGAAGTACTTTAGGCGAAAGCCAAAGGAATACATTTAAAATAAAAAAGCGAGAATTGCTTCCCGCTTTTTTGTTTCTTTTATAACTTTACTTCAAAATCCAGACTCTGAAGGTCCTTATCCAGTGAGGAACTTCCGTAGAGTATTTGATAGCGCCCGGGGCGTGTTGACAGCTCATCGATGGAAGGATCATAATATTCGAATGACTCACCATCGAGTGATATCGTTGCTGTCGCTGTCTGTCCAGGGTCGAGTGTCAGCTTTTGGAATCCCTTTAGCGACTTGATGGGCGCATCGGGATAGTCAAGTGCCTTGACATACACCTGAACAATTTCAGCACCGGCTCGCTTCCCAGTGTTTGTCACAGGAACAGTAAGGGTCACCTTGCCATTGCCTTTCATGGATTTCTTAGAAAGTTTTCCTTTGCCATACGAGAAAGAGGTGTACGACATCCCGTAGCCGAAAGCATAGAGGGGGTTCCCGCGGAAATAGCGATAGGTACGGTTCTCCATGCTATAGTCGAGGAAGTCGGGCAGGTCGTTGTTTGAAGCATAGAAAGTGACGGGGAGCTTGCCGCTGGGGTTGTAGTCTCCGAAGAGTACGTCGGCAAGAGCCTGGGCACCGCCCTGTCCGGGATACCATGCCTGCAGCAGGGCATCATACTGGTCTTCCAGGCTGCCGAAGGCAATGGCGGAACCTGAGCAGTTGACAAAGACAACGGGCTTACCTGTCTTGTGCATCGCCTTCAGAAGCATCTGCTGTACCACGGGCAGTTCAATGGTTTGTTTATCACCACCCTCACCTTCCATACGGGCGGAAATACCACCGATGATGATGATAGCGTCGGCATCCTTTACCTCTTTGGCCAAATCAGTGAAGTCGGCAAGCTGACGCTCACAGATGTCACCGCGTAGCATGGCGAACTGTCCGTTACCACGACGGTATTCAATGACAACATCATAAGTCTTGCCTTTCTCTACAGGGAATGACTTGTACTCCACGCCACGGAATCCACCGAAACCGAAGCCACGACGTCCGCCGCCTTTGTTTTCTTCAATCACCTCACCGTTCACCTTCATGATGTATCCGTTATCGGTGCTCAGCGTGTATTTCATGTCGCCGGTGAAAGTGGCGGTGTATTGTCCGCTGATCCGGACGGAGAGGTTGTCGTTGTTGATGCCCTCAGCAAAGCCCCAGGCACCGAATGTCGAGAAATTCAGCTCCTTATAGTAGTCGGTCTTGTCAGGATTGCCATTGAGTTCCTTGTTGTTCCAGAATTCCACTTTGACACCCTGACCGTTGTTGAAGTCACCAAGGTGGTGTACGGTGGTGTACTCGTCATTCAGCTCACATGCTTTGTGGTAGATGATATTCGTACCAGGAACGGCAGCCTTGATACCGCTGAGCAGTGAGTGCTGATGTGCCTTTGTGGGTGTTCCACCGTAGTTTCCGTTCAGTAACTCAATATCATCGGCATTCGGGCCAACCACTGCGAGAGTCTTGAGGTTCTTCGACAGGGGAAGTATGTTGTTGTTCTTCAACAGCACCATCGACTCACGGGCTGCCTGTGTGGCCAGTTTGTTGTTACGCTCACTGCTGATAACTTCAGGACCGAGGTTTGCCCAAGGGCTCATCTCTGCAGGGTCGAACATTCCTAATTCAAAACGTCCGTAGAGCGTCTTGCGAAGGTGATAGTCGAGGGTGCTCTCCTGAATCAATCCTTTCTTCAGGGCCTCAGTGAGCACCATAAATACCTTACCACATTCGAGGTCGGTACCGTTGAGTACGGCATCTACAGATGCTGACAACGGATCCTTATGTGTCTCATGCTGTCCTTTGTTATAGAAATTGTTGATGGCATCACAGTCGGTGAGTACAATGGCATCATAGCCCCATTTCCTGCGGAGGATATCTACCAGCAGACGGTCGCTGGTGCAGCAAGGAACACCTTCGTAGCGGTTATAGGCGCACATCACTTCCCGTACATTTCCTTTCTTTACCAATGCCTTGAAAGCAGGGAGATAGGTCTCCCAGAGATCGCGCATCGATACTGAGGCATTGAAGGAGTGACGTAAAGGCTCCGGTCCGCTGTGCACAGCATAATGTTTGGCACAGGCATGGGTCTTGAAGTATTTGTCATCATTTCCCTGCATGCCTAAGACTGTCTGAACACCTAACACTGCATTCAAATAAGGATCTTCTCCACAGGTCTCCTGACCACGTCCCCAGCGGGGATCACGGAAAATATTCACGTTCGGACACCAGAAGGTGAGCTCGGGGTTGCCTGGATAGTAGGTGGCACCCATCTTCACATTGAATACGTTATGGTCTGAACGGTTCCAGTTGGCACGTGCTTCATCGGAAACGGCAGAAAACACATCGTACACCTGCTGGGAATTGAATGCTGCAGCCATACCGATAGGCTGGGGGAATACGGTGTAGTCGCTTTGGCGTACGCCATGACAGGCCTCGCTCCACCAGTTATAGGAGGGGATGCCAAGACGGTCGATAGACACCGATTTGTTCATCATCAGTCCAACTTTCTCCTCGGGGGTGAGCAGGGATATCAAGTTCTCTACACGTTCTGCATACGTGAGAGAGGTGTCTTGATAAGGATACTTGCTGACCGTCTGACCTTTCCCATCGCTTACAACTGCTTTCAGCGAGAGGGCACCCAAGGTCTTACCTTGTGCATCAAGCAATTCCACACTACGAAAGCTCTTGCCAATCGACTTGGCGGGAGCGAAAGAGATCATTACTTGGGCCTTGGCTCCCGGAGCGATGGCCTCGGTGGGGAAGAATGCCTGTACGCATTCACAACTGGGAATGGCCTTCTGAATGGTGACCGGAGCTTTCGACCTGTTCTGCAACGTGAACGTATGACAGATGGTTCCTGCTGCAGCATTCACCTGACCGAAATCCCATTCATAAGCATCAAATGATACAGCACTCTTTTTCTGAGCCGTGATGGTCATGACTGACAACACCGCACAAATAGTGATAATAATAGTTCTTTTCATGAGTAAAAAATAATACTGATTATGTTTGAGAAGCAAATTTACTGCTTTTTTGAGAGACCGACAACTTTTGTTGGTGATTTTTAAGTCGATGCCTTTCATTTGTTACATGAACGAAAATCATTGTTACTTCTTCCTGCCGACTCGTCTGGTGCCTGTGCTCACAAAATCCATGACGAACGCAATAATTGTAAATGAAATGTGTGAGATTCAGAATAATTTCGTATCTTTGTGCCCAGTAAACTATTCATTTGGAATTATGACAGGAATTATTATTGTTGTGTTGGCCGTGTTAGTTATCGGCTACTTTATCTCTACACAGAGATCGTTGGTGAATCTTGATGAAATGTGTAAGAACGCCCTGAGCCAGATAGAGGTTCAGCTGAATTCGCGTTTCGATGCTGTCATCGCCCTGGCAAAGACAGCAGCTCAGTATGCCAAGCATGAGTCGGAAACAATTATTCAGGCCGTACAGGCTCGTGGAGGCAATAGTGGCGCAGCGGCCAATACGCCAGCTGCCATCAATGAGCAGAGCGATTTGCTCACCCAGATGATGGGGCGTTTGAACGTGGTCTTTGAACGCTATCCTGAGCTGAAAGCCAGCGAACTCTACAAAGAGGCACAGGAAGGCATGAAGCAGTATGAGGAGAATGTACGCATGTCACGTATGGTCTATAACGACACTGCCACGAAGATGAATCGCATGGTGCGCCAGTGGCCGTCGAGCATCGTTGCCTCTATGTTACACTTTGGTATCAAGGATTATCTGAAAGTGGATAATGAAGCGAAGAAAGATTATCCGAATCTCGATGATGCTTTTAAGAAATAAGATAGCTCTGTTGCTGACATTAATCGTGTCGGCGACAACCCTTTTTGCTCGTCCGAGGCTCAATGACCTGAATATCCAGGTTGTATTGAGTCCGAACGGTGATGCCCGTATCACCGAAGTAAGAAAAATGGATATCGACTCCGAAGGAACGGAATGTTACATCGTCTTGAGAAACCTCAATGGGAGTAGCGTGGACAATCTCCAGGTAACTGATGAGACGGGTACAGTCTATGAAAATATCGGGAGTTGGGATATTGACCGAAGCCGTAGCTGGAAAACATCCAAATGTGGCATCGTCACGAAGCGTGACGGTTATGAGCTATGCTGGGGCCTGGGCGATAGCGGCACTCGTACTTATACCACAAGCTATGTCGTTACCAACTTGTTACGTGGATACACAGATGCTGATGGCTTTAACTATATGTTCGTGGCGGAAGGAATCGAGCCACGGCCGTCGCATGTAAAGGTGACCATCATGGCAGAAGGTATGGATGCCAATCCGATGGATGTCGATTCAACGGCTGTCGTCTTCTCAGATGCCAACACGGCTATCTGGGGCTTCCGCTACAGAGGTGATGTACGTTTCGTGGACGGCACCATCGTCGCCGAATCGAGTGAGCCATTTACCAACGGCAGTGCCATGATCGTGATGGCACGGTTTAATAAAGGACTCTTCTCGCCAGCCGTCATCAACGATACGGCATTTGAGCAGGTCAGAGAGCGTGCATTCGAGGGAAGCGACTACACCTTCGAGAGCAGCGACTCGGATGATCCCATAATCCTGCTCATCTTGGCGGTGTGCTTCTTCCTATTCCCCATCCTCCTGTTTCTGGGATACCTCTTCTATATGTGGCGTTCGAGGAGGAAGGTGATGAAAGACCTGTTGTGGTATCGTGAGATTCCTGAAAACGGAAACCTCCAATGGGCCAATGATGTGGTGAATGCCTACAAGTATTTCACTGCCGATTACAACAACCTGCTCTCTGCCTGTGTCCTGAAACTCATAGACATGGGGGCGATTTCCATCGACAAGACACTTGACAACAAGGGGAAGACCGTTCAGCAGTTCGTTATCCATGACCTGCCTCAAAGAGAGCAGCAGCCTCGCTTGATGCAACTCGTACATGAGATTTTCCAGAAGGCTGCCGGAGAGGATACCGTCCTCGAACCCAAGGAATTGAAGACGTGGATGAGGAAATCGTATAACCAGAGTACTACTGATTCGTTCATACAGACTCTCCATACCCGTTCGAGTATCTACCAGTTCAGAAAGCAACGTGAGGAAGTAAGACAACTGTTCGGACTCAAGAAATACCTCAAGGAGTTCTCGCTCTTGGACGAACGGCATGTACAGGAGGTGAGCTTGTGGAAAGACTACATGATCTATGCCACCCTTTTCGGCATTGCCGATCAGGTGATCAAGGACATGAAGAAGATCAACCCTGATTACTTCAATATGGATCAGGTGGCACAGCAGATGGCCGACGACCTGACACTGCCCACGATCTACTCAACCTTGCATTCAAGCACGACAAGGGCTACCGTCAGCAAGGCTGAGCGTGAGGCTCGGGCTTCCGGACGTGGAGGATCCGTTTCTTGGGGAGGCGGTGGCGGCTTCTCTGGTGGCGGCTTCGGTGGCGGTGTACGATAAACAGAAACAGGCTATGCGTAATATCAAGATTATAGGAGGCTCTTTCAATTCCAAACTGGAGCTCGAACACGCCAGTATTGCTGCTGGATTCCCCTCACCGGCAGACGATTATCGTCATGAAACGCTGGACTTCAACCGCGACTATATCCGTCATCCTGAAGCCACTTTCTATGGGGATGTTGAAGGTGATTCGATGAAAGATGCTTATCTCTTCGATGGTGACAGGGTGATTATCGACCGCGCCATCGAACCCCATCATGGCTCCATCGTCGTGGCTTGGTGGAACGGTGGCTTCACGATGAAATTCCTCGACCTGACCCATCGGAAAGACGGATATATTGAACTCCGTCCAGCCAACGACAAATACCCAGTGTTCAAAGTTGACAATCCTGATGAGTTTGAGATCTGGGGGGTCGTGGTTCATCAGATCAGAACATTCGAAAAACTATAGTAAGTGTACGGAATAGCCGACTTGGACAACTGTTACGTGAGTTGCGAGCGTGTTTTCAGACCTGATCTGAAGGGCGTTCCCTGTGTCGTGCTGTCAAACAACGATGGCTGTGTGGTGGCCCGCTCCAACGAGGCCAAGGCAATGGGCATCAAGGAAGGGATTCCTTATTATCAGCTGGCACAGCTGTTCCCAAACCAGAAAATTGCCGTCTTTTCTTCGAACTATGAACTGTATGGGGAACTGACAGGTAGGGTGATGAGTATCATCAGTCAGGAGGCCCCAGCCTATTTCCGTTATTCGATCGACGAGTGTTTCATGTATTTGGATTCTATCGAACGTTCCGCGTCTCTCAATGATATGAATGGCGAAACTGGTCAAGGCCGAGGCTCTGAACTTAATACGCTATGGCTCCAGAGATGGGGCGAGAACCTTCACCGGCGGGTGAAACGCGAGGTGGGGATGCCGATCAGTGTAGGACTGGCTCCCAACAAGACTCTTGCCAAGATCGCATCACGACTGGCAAAGAAATTCGAGGTGTATCGTCACTGCTGCATGATTGATACCGATGATAAGCGGGAGAAGGCACTGGAATGGTGTGCCATCGAGGATGTATGGGGTATCGGCCGTCGTTATGCGGCCCGGATGCGGGCCTTGGGCATTCAAACAGCATTTGACCTGGCTAAGCATCATCATGACTGGGTGCGGCAGACGTTCAATAACATCAATGTGGTCAGGACATGGCAGGAACTGAACGGCGAAGATGTGGTGCCCAACGAGGAACTGGCCAAGAAAAAGTCTATCTGTACCAGTCGTTCGTTCAATGGTATGGTAGGTGATCTTGGCACTCTTCGTACCCATGTGGCCAACTATGCCGCCCGTTGCGCTGGGAAACTGCGCTCGCAACAGACCGTGGCCGCCATCGTGGGAGTGTTCCTGAATACCAATCCCTTCCGACAGGATCTGGCACAATACTGGAAGTACCAGGAGATGTCTCTCGTCACTCCTACCAACAGCACTATGCCCATCGTGCAGGCGGCACATCATGTACTGGAACAGATCTTCATACCTGGCTACCAATACAAGAAGGCTGGAGTGATCGTGATGGGTATCTCACCTGATTCTCCCATCCAACAGGATCTCTTCGATGTCAATGCCGAACAGATACAGAAGATGCGGAGACTCGATGAAGTCGTTGACCGCATCAATCGCATGAATGGATCAGAGACGATTGTCATCGGATCGCAGCAATATACGATGAAGAACGGGAAGGGGAAGGCAAACGTTTTTGCCAATGCCATCAAGCATGATTTCAAGAGTAAGAACCCGACAACACGATGGTCGGATATTATTAAACTGTCGTAAGGGTATTTTGTTATTTCCCCAGGAACTCTCTGGGTGTGACGCCAACTGTTTTCTTGAACAGACGGGTGAAATGATGGGGATACTCAAATCCGAGCATCTGGGAGGTTTCGCTGACATTATGACCTTGCATCAACAGACTCTTTCCCAGATTGATGACATAGGAGTGGATATAACTGATGGCTGTCGTGCCAGTGGTCCGGCGGAACAGGTCACCGAAATAGTGGGAGGAGTAGGCCATCTCTGAGGCACAGTATGACACGGTGGGCATGCCCGTCTGATACTGCCGCCCATCCAGATAGTATTGTTCGAGCAAGGCATGGAATCGTTTCAGGATATCCGTCGTGTCCTTGTTCTCATCGGTGATCTGTCGCAGATAGATCCGATGGCAATATTCCAGAATCAGGCGCAGGTAACCCAGCAGCAAACGGCGTAGCGAGGGGGAGTCATCACTTCCTGTCATTTCCTGTCGCATCATGCTTGTCAACTGAGTGATATAGGTCCACTCCCTCGGCTCCATCTGCAACGATTCCGTGAAGAAATAGGAGAAAAAGCGATATTCACGCATCCGTGTCTCCAGATCACTGTTGTGCATCAGCTCGGGTGACCATAGCACAGCCCAGCCGCTCAGCATCAGCTCCTCACCGTTGTCCTCGGCACCGCCTAACTGCCCGGGTGCAACGGCAATGATTGAGGCATCACTGGCCTGAAAAGACTTCATGCCATAACTCAGGTTCTTGGGATACTCGCGCTGGATAAACAACCCATATACGCCATAGTTGTTCAGACTGTTATGCACAGGCGACACCTCGTCAAAATGGATGATGCTCACCAGTGGATGCAGCTCTTCTGCTCCCACATGACGGGCATAGATATTGGGGTTATCAACTTTCAGAACTTTCTTCATGATGCAAAAGTAAAAAACACTCTGATTCCTACGACTGCAAATATACACTTTTTTCCTCAATTATAGCCATCAACCATGAAACCTTTATCACAATTTATGAAAATCAATACCTGTTTTTGCATCGACTGTCAGGGGAAATGTGTACCTTTGCACAGACTTTTGATATTATGTAGTATATAAATAATCATGAAATGAGAAGAACCTTATTGTTTATCGCAGTAGTGGCAGCCGTCATGCAGAGCGTGCGTGCCGAAGTAGATCCTAATTTCTATATTTACATCTGTTTCGGACAGTCGAACATGGAGGGCAACGCCCAATGGGAAGCACAGGACATGGGTAACGTGGATCCCCGCTTCCAGATGTTGGCAACGTGTGATTTTGACAATCCCAAGCGTAAAATGGGCAACTGGTACACGGCAGAGTGTCCCATCGTCAGTCCTGTGGGTAAACTTGGCCCTACCGACTATTTCGGTCGTACGATGGTCAAAGAACTCCCCGACAAAAAGATCGGTGTGATTGCCGTCGCCATGGGAGGCAGCCCTATTGAGATGTTCGATAAGGATCTCTATCAGCAGAAGCTTAAGGAAAACCCCAATGAGTGGTGGGCTCAGTTGGCTAAAAGGTACTATGGCGGCAATCCTTACGGGCGTATCATCGAGATGGCTAAGAAAGCTCAGGAGGTGGGTGTCATCAAAGGTATCCTGCTGCATCAGGGGGAGTCGAACAACGGCGACTCTAAATGGCCCGGTATGGTGAAGAAAATCTATAGGGACATGTTGGGTGACCTCGGACTGAAGGCATCGGATGTGCCCATCTTTGTCGGCGAGACGGAATACCAGGAGATGGGGGGCGGCTGCTCTTGGCATAACACCGTGGTGGCGAAGATCCCCGAGGTGATTCTTACAGGTCATGTGGTATCAGCCCAAGATATTCCCGGCAACGGCACCGACCCCTGGCACTTCTCTGCCCAGGGCTACCGCATCTTCGGACAGCGCTATGCCGAGGCTGTGCTGGATGTGATGAATCACCCCGAGGCTTACACGAAATATTGGACTATCGACCAACGCCTCACCACAATGTCTGACCTGGCTGGTAAGCACTTTGCCATTGTCAACGAGGCTGAGGGGAAGGCTTTCTATGGCATAGCCGGACAGCAATTGGGCTATGATGATTATCAGACGGCCTTTGTAAGCACCAACGAGGGGTGCCTTTTTAAAATGAGCAGAATCACCGGCGGACGTAGTCTGCGACTCATTGCCTCTGATGGTGAGGAATACAAGATTGCCGGAGAGGTGGGATACCTGAACTCTCAGGACGTTTCTGGTAACTGCTGCTTGATCCAGGGCTTGAATAACCAGCGCGGATACGAGATCGCCAACGGTGCTGTATGGATTCCTGAATATGTGGAAGGGAAGGGCTGGACACTGAAGAACGGTGGTACTGGCAAGTATTTGAAGGATGCTACCCCTGCGAAGTACGATGAGCCTACCTACTTTACCTTCTGCACGCTCACCGAGGTCACCACTGGTATCCGGATCATTGACTGCTCACCAACGGACACTGCTCACTCACGGTATGGAGACGCCGTCTATAACCTGCAAGGTGTCAAGGTTGGGGAGAAGAACGACTGGAACCGTCTGCCCCGCGGTCTTTATATCGTGAACGGAAAGATAAAACTGAAGAAATAGGATCCGAACTGTTCCTCTGGCAGACAATCATACTGATTCCAAAGTGTGATCATGTCAATTTGAATTGTTTATCATTTGCACCCTGTTATGAAGTATATGACCATCAAGATGATCAACCAGATCAGAAAGCAGCTATGGATGCTGAGCGTAATACTGGCCTTGGGCAGTTCCGCTGTGCTGGTAGCGTGTGGGAAAATCGACACTGTCGCAGAGAAGGACAACGTAACTCCTACTGTCAACGGAAAGGTTGCTGAGATCATAGAACGGGGTACTTTGCTCGTGGGCACGACAGGTGATTACCGACCGCTGTCATTCTGCGAAGATGATGGGACGTATTGGGGCTTTGGCATTGAGGTCGCCCGCGAGATCGCCAACAGCTTGGACGTTAAAATATCGTTCGTCAAGACTTCCTGGCCTACGCTGACTGCTGATGTCCTGACAGTGCCTCAGATTTTCGACCTCGCTATGGGAGGAATCACCATCACCGATGCACGACGGGAAACCATGCTCATGAGCGAAGGCTATCTGGCGAATGGAAAAACAATCCTTTGCAGGGCTTCAGAGAGTGATCGATTCAAATCACTGGCCGATATCGATCAACCTGAAGTCCGGGTGATGGTGAACCCCGGCGGACTGAACGAGAAATTCGCCCATGAGAACCTGACACATGCTACGATTATCGTTCATCCTAAGAATGAGGAGATACCCTCACGCATAGCTGAAGGGGAGGCCGATGTGATGATCACGGAAATCACAGAGGCTCCCTACTATGTGCAGACGGATTCCCGATTGGCTGCACCACTCTTGAACGAGCCTTTTACTCATGGAGAGATTGGTGTGCTGATGCAGAAAGGACAGGAGGATCTGCTGCAGATGGTGAACAATGTCATCCGAAAGATGAAGGACAATGGCACTCTTCGCCGACTGCATGAGAAGTACGGACTGGTGTATGCTTACCCCAAAAATGCCCTTTCAAAGTAATAAAACAGTCTTCTTGCTTCTGTTCTATGGTGAGTACGCAGTACAAAACAATTTGTTTTGTTCCGTAAAAAAGGCTTTCTTTCCATGTTAGTAATGCCTTCTTTCACTACAAAACAATTTGTTTTGTTACGGCATGTCGCCGTGGATAGCATCTGAAACCTTTTTGTTTCATCCTGAAAAACCTGTTTTTACGTGTGATAGCATACGGAAAACTGTTTGGAAAGGACTTTCTTTTAAAAAAAATCCTTACCTTTGCAGCAAATTTTTCGTTCAGACGAAAGCGGATAAGATGAATAACAATGAAACAAATGAAATTATGGATGATGACCGCCATCCTTGTATGCTGCGGCCTTGTTGTACTAACATCATGTAGTGATGAAGATGAGATGATTCTTCCGACTCCTGAAGAGACTGTTGAAATCCATTGTGTGAAGCCTGACTATCTGAGGGCGGGAGATAAGGTGGCCTTGATCTCTCCTTCGTACTTCACTCCTATGGAGAACGTGGAGAAAACAGCTGATGTGCTGCGCAGATGGGGACTGGAACCTGTTGTGGGACCGAATGTGGGTAAGGTCGTTGACGGACGATATGCCGGAACCATAAACGAACGCGTCAGTGATATCCGTTGGGCACTGAACGACCCTTCCATCAAGGCTATCATCTGCAATCGTGGCGGATATGGCACGATCCAGCTGATAGACCAGCTGACGTTGGCGGAACTGAAGGCTTCACCGAAATGGCTGGTGGGATTCAGCGATATCTCTACGCTGCATGGCTTCCTGAACCGTGCAGGCGTGATGAGCGTTCACGGTACGATGAGCTCATTCCTCGCCAATGGGGGCTACGATGAAACGAGTACGCTGATGCGCGATCTGCTGATGGGACAGGTGCCTCGTTACGAGCTACCTGCACATAAGGAGAATATCACGGGTAGGGCCAGTGGTGTGCTCGTCGGCGGTAACCTGTGCACCTTCGTGCCCAATCTCGGCTCGCTGGCTGATGCCACGAAAGGAAAAGACCTGATCCTCTTCGTGGAAGAGGTGGAGGAATCGATGCATAACATCGACCGACAGATGCGTATCCTACAGATGAACGGCGTGCTCGATCGCTGCAAAGGCATCATCCTCGGAGAATTCACAGATTGCGGCTCTGAGTTCACTTATGAGAGTGTGGAGGCCATGATCCACAACTTGCTGGCACCGTATCACATCCCAGTGCTCTGTGGCTTCCCTGGAGGACATGGCGATGTGAACCTGCCCCTCGTAATGGGTGCCCCCGTTACAATTGATGTCCGCAGCAACGGTTCCACCCTGCAGTTCGACATCGATGGCACACAGCATGATGTCCGCACAGACGATATCACTTTCACACCGTCACCCGCAGCCGCACGCATGATGATGGCAGGGAAGATAGAATAATGAGGTTCATTGAATGCTTGTTATACAATAAACCTCAATGCATAATGAAATAAAGGGTGTGCCTGTATGAAATGAACCCCAGAAGCGTTCTCTCAAACTTCTGGGGGTCATTTCAGGATGCTCGGCGATGTATTTCTGTATCGCCTCCACCTCTATACGAGGACGGACAAACTTTTGAAAAGCATCTGCGTAAGCAAAAGTTATCTTTGCTCCAGCCCAAAAGCATAAACGAAGGAATCCATAGAAGCAAGCAAACAGCACAATTGCGATGGCGGCACATGGGATATATCCCCAGTGATGCTTACCACATATCAGGATGGAAAATCCGATAGCCAATAACGCGAGCAATACGGAAATCGTTATATGAAACCACTTTGGCATATTATTCTTTCTTGTTAATAATTACCCATTTGCCCTCCTTACGACCACCTTCACGAGCAAGGATTCCCTTCTTTTTAAGTTGTGCCAAGTCGTTTTCAATAGTCCTGTCTGAAACTGTAAACTTTTCCGAAGTCTTTTCCGAAGTCTTTTCCGAAATCTTTTCCGAAATTGCCTTTGCGGACAAGAATGGGTCGGCAACAATCAATTCTAAGATAATACGCTGACGTTCAGTTATTTCTTTTAGGACATTCTTTAGGACATCAGACATTTCTCTTTTGGTTTCATCCATCTCATGGTCACCCTTTTGCATGGTCTCTGCGGCCTCTGGCTCACGTACAATGACACTAAATGCTGTGACAAGATTGACATTGAACTCGGCTGTAGGACTTTGGTTCTCCTTCAGCAAGTCTTGTACCTCACTCACGCCATGATTGAACATATTGACGTAGTTCAAGTTCTTCATCATTTCAGCTACCACGCTATTCCGATAGTCATTCACATGAGGAAAGTTCTCTGGGCGAGCCTGACCATACAGACCACCAGGATTCATGATTTCTATGTGATGGTCATATTGATAGAGTCTGGTAGGCATGTTTGCCTGATAATCACGATGCATGACTGCATTCATCATCAACTCACGCAGTACCTTGTAGGGATAGTTGCGCACATCCTTTTCTCTCAGGATGCTGATAGGAACAGGGCGTTTTGTTACGATACCATCGCGGATGAAGTTCTCCAACTGTGGCAAGATCTTGTACAAACAACCCTTCAAAGCGCCGTTCGTTCAGTATTTCACCTCCGTTTGTCGCACCCTTAAAGCGAACAAACTGTATATATGCCCCAGGCATGAAGTATCTGGGATTCTTTCCGAACATAATCAGTGCTGCGTATGTCGGGCAATCCCATTGCATATTGAACAGGCGTAGGGATGCAAGTTGTTCTTTGAATGGACGTTTATCTGTAGCCAATGTTTCTGCATCAATGGCTTTTGGCAGATACTCTTTGATGATGGTATCTGTGTCAATGTCATCTATCGTCGCTTCACGACAAGGTATTCATTGGCAAATGCACAGATAGCCTCTTGGAATTTATCCATATTACCAGTAGATGTAGTCAGCTCTATCCGAAAGCCTTCGTCTATGGCTATAATCTTCTGTAATTCTTCTTTTGTCATATTTCGTTTGCAAAGATAATCAATTCTTTCATATTTTACTACTCGATAGTCACAAATCGAATGACTGTTCCCTATATTCTTTTAGACTTCTCCTCGTCCCACACAGTCCTGACCTCATGGACTTTATAGAATCGTATCGATTTTTAACTCATATTCTTCTTTTTAATATAGCCATATTTCCAGTAACCCACTAATTTGTGGGAGTTCACTATTAAATCATAATCTTATCTGTAATGAGACATATGAAATAGGCGACGATTAATAAATATCCACCAGCTAAAGTCCATAGCTTGCCTTTATAAAGACGCCATCCCCATACGTTTTTATTTTCAGGTTCCTTCACGTCATCGCCCTCATCTTTTCCATGTTTATTCTTCATCAGGTCATAATAATTATACCATATGATAGAAAGGTGATAATTTTGAATCAAATCAGCAAATAAAGTGATGATGAAGAAAAACATAGCGGCAATCAATACAAGTAGCATTGTGCCTGTATCTTCCTTTGTCATAAACAGCCATGCAATAGCAATTCCAGATATCGCTAAGTTCCTAACTGTATTACTAAAGGTACGTGAAAGGTCTTCGTACGACTTTCTTATCTCTTCTAACTTCATTATTTTTGATGTCCAGGATTTCTTGGACCTGTTCCTCTATTATTGCCTTCATTTGGTTCTGGTAATGATGTTGTCCTTGGTGTCTCTTGTGGACGTTGCTCTGTATTGCTCATATTTTTATATAATTATTATTTTGTTGTCAATAAATATGGATTGTATTTTCTTTTTGTACATTTCGTCTGACATTCGAGTTTTATTATACTCGTCGTCAACACTTTTACATTTTGTTACTATTTCCTTTTGGAAGTTAACATCATCAGGGATGGGAATTCTAATATTATCTATTGTACTTTTTGATATCTCGACTTGTCCGCTTGAACCTTTTGCTAGTGTTGATAACAAATCATAACCAATTCCAAATGCTAATAGATAAAAAACGAATAGATTATTATAATTGTTTTTGACACGTAAAATGGAAATATGATTGTCTGCAACATAATCGCCATCCATATCGAACAAAGTGACTCTTCCTGCAGTACCAACACCTGTGGAGTTAATCAATATATCGCCTCTCTGGAGTTTTCTTTCATCCAAAGAGAATTTTTCAGAAACAAAGTATTTTTCAGAAAAATCAAACTTACGCCCCCCTTTTGCTTGACCAGATTTTATGACTTGAATGTTGGAACTACCATATATGGGGCTTTTCCCTCTTCTTAACAATGAGGCAATATTTTTTAATCTTACAAGCGGATAGGAACTTTGTATATCTAAGCCTTTCACACCCAATATATATATAGACTTATCAAAAGTGTTCTTTGAAAAATCAATCATATCTATTAAATCTAAAGACATCACATGTTTTTCTTTATCTTCAATATATGTTGGGGAAATGAATTGATTTCGAATATAAGTGTTTATTTTAGATGAATTATATAGATTCTTTGGATCAAAAAGGGGGGTCTCAATGTATTCAATGCCTTTATTCTTCTTAATATCATTATTGCCTTCAATACTGTAGCCAATATATTTTATTCCTTCTTTTCCTTTGGTTCCACTCCATTCATAGCCTAAGAAATTCTTTACTTCTGTACTTTTCACAGGAGCCTTCACAACAACAACTGGCTGTGGATTGGATTTTGCTAATAGGAAGTAATATAATTTCTCTTTTTCTATCTCAATTATTTTATTTGTTACATAATCATATTTAGCTTTACATAATTCTTCAGAACTCCATTTCTTCTTTATCGCAGTTTTAGATAGTTCTTTGTAATCTTTTTCCTGTTCAAATCTTTCAATATAATCTTCAAATGTCTCACTTTCCATCAAAGATTGGGAAGGTTCTCCCTTAAATAGAGTTATATAATCGTTGTATTCTATACCAATATGGTCACAATACACCTTTATGTTGTTAGTATCTTTATATCGCTTGTCTTTTGTTTTATCGCCTGAAAACCAAGCATCAACTCGATACTTGTAATGGTTTGCTAATGAAGGGTTCTCTTTCTTCTTGCGTAAAAAGAGAGCAACTGTTGTCGTGGATTTTGTTGCGCCAAAAGTTCCTTTTCCTAATTCAACAATAGAGATGATATCAAAAAACTTGAGTATTAATTCACGACATTTCACAAAAATTCCGACATTACTTAAGATTGCTACAGGAAGAATTATAGCAGCGATACCTTCTGGCTTCAATAGTTGTTTAGCCCGCTCAACAAAGAAGACCTCAATATTGTCGAATGTTTTAACATCAATCTTATCTGTAAACATAGAGTAAGATTTCTTTTCTGTTTCACTGAGTGTTTCAAGAAAACCTTTAACGCTATACGGTGGATTTGCGATAATAATAGAAAACGAGTTTTCTTCTATGTCTTCTATTTTCGCCAAAGCATCGCCATAATTGATGTTTATTCCATCCTGTCCGTACATGAAAGAAGAAACTTTTGATACTTTAGACAATCGATACTCTTTTTCTATACCATAAATTTGCCTATAATAATCATTTATGGAACCTGACCGATACTTCTTGAAGAAAGGTTTTATCTGATTAGCATATTCATTTAGAAAATGTCCAGCTCCACATGCATAGTCCAATACTTTAGGAATGCTTAACTCTTTCTTAAATATAGTTTCTAATGGGAGTGAAGATACCATAAATCTTACAATTGGTAATGGGGTAAAGAACTGACCTTCACTTTGTTTCACACCTTGATCAAGAAAACCTTCAAACAAATCACCTAAAAACTGATTTTGATGCTCAGATTTTAAGCGTAAATCTTGAAGCATCTTTACCATTTCCTTTAAAATAATTGCATTTTGATAAAATAGAAGTTCGTTATGAACATCTAGAAATGCGAAATCATTATTTGAGAAAAATTTAAGTTGACGAAAGTAATTAATAATTGTTTCTTTTATCGCATCAGGGTCATTCTTCTGTAATTTAAACGCATTTTCAATTTCTTTATTATCAATATAAGTAACTTCTTCATCAAGATACTCCTTCATTCCAATTTTGTACATCTTTTGAAGACGATCTTGGAAGCTATAATAATCATCATAAGCGGCCCCTTTCCATTGAAATTGGAGATCACTCTTATTACGTGTTTCATCTACTATTTTTACCAAGAACAAATTGACCAATTTATCAAATGCGTTTTCTCGACCAGAAACATTATATTTGCGTAAAATGCTTGCGAATAAATTGTATTTCTCTTGGATAGTTTTATCATCTTTAACTATATCAAGAGATTCTAAATTTCGTTTATTCTTTCCTATTTTAAAAGGTTCGCATTTACTTTCGAAGACTCCTTTTGTGCTGTAATCTTGATTGTAGGTCTGTTTCCACACATTGAAAAAGTCATCTCTTCCTCCCCCCTGAGCTTTTACATCATCGTATCCAACAAGGTTACTATCTGATGCTAAATAATCTTTGTTGTCTACCATTGAGATGATAAAATATTTTGGTATAATCTCATTATCAATGATATCAGATGCATATAAACAAAGATATTGAGCACGTCTAAACGAATTGTAATAATTAAAGAGTTGTCCTCCTTTACTTTTCATTCTGTTCCATTCTTTTAGGAATTCATCATCCTTTTCTTCATCCACTCCTGTCGTTTTACATTCTATAAGAAGATACTCCTTATTATGGTTATCTTTTACAATTATATCACAGAAGCCACCAGTGTCATCATGTCCGCCAGGCATGCCTTTTTCCAATATTATTTGAGATGGCTTATATCCAATATTAAGCAGGGAATCAATGCATTCAAACTCAACAAAAATCTCGTTTTTTGAAAAGTTTAAAGTTGTTTCACGTACGACCTCTAATCCATTAGGATAAGTTATTTTTTGTTCTTTAAAGTCAACAGATATAACCGCATCCGATGAGGAAAATGTTTTAGAATACTTCTCGTTTGTTTTATTTGCTAGTTTATATCCTCTTAAAATTAGCAATTTTTTAAAATTATCCAGCGTAATCATCTCATTATTTTATTATTGAGTTATAAACTTACAGGCACAAGCCCTAATTTGTTAATACTCTCGTTTGCTTTTTGCAATGCCTCGTGGACTTCAAGCACTTCGGTGTAGTCCCAATATTTGATGTCTTTCTTGATGTCATCCAAAGACTCTACTTCTTTCCTTATCTTCTCTATCTGTTCTGCATCAGAGACTGCGACAATGCCTTGTACTGCTTTGTTGTTCTTGGCTTTCATCAGATTAAGGATAAGGCTGTCAATAGAGCCAGAAGTCTGCACCTCAAAGACGTAGATGATTCTGCCCATGTTGCCGATAGAGACTTCCCAAACTGCATCGACTCTTGCGCCATTGGCAACCGTAACTTCTGTTGTAGCCTTGAAGCCTAAACATTCTCCAATGTCTTTGATCTTATCACGGATGTCATTATGAACGAAGCCGGATTCTTTCTTGGTCTTAGGCACTTCCACCACATCTACAGTCTCTGGCTCGTCAATATCTTTTTGTACTTCTTGCCAAATGAAATAATCGAGGGCAATCAAGTTCTCTAGATCATTATATCCCTTACTCTTAGCAAAAGCGAGCATCTTCTTGCCACACTCAGACAGGTAGGCATACATCTTGCCATCCATCGCAGAGTCGTATTTAGGTGTATTGGGTACTTCAAGGATGGTAAAGCCTGTCTTGGTCTTGCTGTTCCAAAGAATGCAATCATCTGGAAATGCTTTGTTAAGAATCTCACTCATGATACCAGGGCCAATTCCTTTAATCTTCTGGCGGAATTCGTCCCAACGTTTAGCAAGAGAATCCTTGCCATAGAGCAGATTGGCAAACTGAGCGCGAATCAGTTCAATGCTGTTAGTCTCTATTAGGTTGTCTATCTTGTAGTGCTTATTACCCCACATGCCCATAGCCCATAATGGGGAAAGCAGATTATAGACATCGTCAGCAGTCATGCTTAGCAGACGGGCCTTATCATATTTCTGCATTTCCTTAGTATGGGCTTCACGCTCAGCCAATTCTTCAGTGGCTTTTTCCTTGTGAGCTAATATCCATTGCTGGTATCGCTTTAGATAGGTGATGTATTTTTTCTCGTTCATATAGATTCTATTTTGTGGAGTTCAACAAATCTTTAATATCCACATCAAGGATGTTCGCAATCTTAGTGAGGGTGGGAAGGTCTGGCTGTGATGTATTGGTACACCACTTTGAGACAGTAGCAGGGTCTTTGCCTAACTCTTCGGCCAGCCACTTGCCTGTTCGCTTCTTCTCAACGAGGACAACTTTGATTCTGTTAATATCTTCAGTCATTGGATAAATATATTGATGTTTGACGCAAAGATATGAAATTATAAATACTTTTCCAAGACGTAGATGGATTAATGGTATTTATTTATTGTTTTTTATGAATATCAAGGCGTAAAGAGTCTTTTTAACGTTATAGCGTATGAAATGAAGTTACTAACAAAAAATCCGCGTAAACACTTGGTCTACGCGGATTATATTATGGATTATTATTCTTCTTATCTTATTTGACCTCCTCTAATCTAATCGTACTTGAGTATCAATAAGTTACAAATGCTTGGTACAAATATGAGTGATAAACTTAGAGTTGAACCATCTTGGATGTTGTAAATTTGTTATTAACATTATTCCATATTTTGACTACAAAAAGGATTGTTTTTATTTCTTTATTATCTCCATTCTCAATTCACTGAGGCTCCTAATTAGTTCAAACATAGACTCATCGACTAATTGATATTTAACATCCTTGGAAATCAAATTTAGATTTGGATTGTGAAGATTTCTTTTTTTGCGACTTTGTTCTGATTTCTCGATACTAAATTGGAGTCTTAGAAAGCGATGCCAAAATGGTGTTGAAAAAGCATATTTTTCAGAATTTGAGTTATAATATATAATATTAAAAGAAGGACTCATCAATTCTTCTAGTTTTTCTTTTATCTGTTCACTTTTAAAAGATACTTTTCCATTGTTAACTCGTTTGCAGATTTCTTCAAAAGACAATTTATCCATAACATTATGTGAAAAAGTTTTCAGAATATACCAACCCAATTCATTTTTCACAGCAGCCTCATAAATAGACTTTAATGTATCAGAACTACGTTCGATAAATCCATCGACAGCATATTGGAAAGACTGATCATTAACATATTGTTTTTTCAACGTTGTATGTGTAATACCTTCTCCTTTACAAATGTCCATACACATTTGATGGGCAAAAGCACCGAGCCTGTCTGAATAGTAAACGAGTTTTTCTACAAGAGATTGAGATGGAACAACATTAAGCAAAGAGAAACCATTTTCAATGATTTTTTTAATTTCTTCATCTTTGAGTAGAGGTACAGAAACTTCCGATACCCTTGTTCTCAAATTTGGATCAAGTTTTATTAATTCATGAGCAGATTGGCAGGCCCCGATGCATATTATTTTTGAGGATGAGTAATCATTGGCATTATCAACAAATATTTTTATTACATCTGCTATTCGAACTTTTTCCTCTGAAGATACCTTGTGAAAATCCTCTATCAGCCATACAATTTCTCCCTCACCCATAAACTGGGCCAGTTTTTGAGGTGTTAGTTGAGGCGGCAATAATCTTGAAAACGTATTACATTCTTCATGTGTCGTTTCAGTACCTATGCTTGCTTTAATATTGTTGTATTCTAATGCTAAATCTCCTTTTAGTGTTGAAGTATGTTTGCGAGATTTTCCAGAAATAACAAAGACATTTAACGCATCGAATGCGTTTAAAATAAGTTGCTCAAATGTTGTACTACTCTCACAATGGGTTCTTATAAACACATAATGATTCTTCTTTAAAAGATTGCGGACAGAAGATGTTTTTCCACTACCTGAATGTCCAAATACAATTATTTGTTTACCAGGAGTAGACATTTCTGAAGATAGTAGTGAATCAATCTCCTTGCGTTCAATATAATTAATATCAGCAGCTTTTGCTGGTGTAAAAATTTCTTCAAGTTTCATTCTTGGTCGCTTGAACAATTTGAAGGTTATTTTGTAAAATGTATTCATGTCTTTGGCGATTTGTATTACGCTTTAATTAATAATATCTTCGTTGATCTTGATGTAGAGGTCGCCAGACCTGTGCTTCAGCTTCTTGGCGAGAGTTTCTGTTGTGGTATTCCAGAACCAGGCAGGGAAGGTGTACTGTGCGAACTGAGCCGCCAGTTTGTTCGGGATGTTGTACTGGTAGGCAATGTTCCAACTGAGGTTTGCCAAGTCATGCTGAGTGAGTTGTTCCTTCTTGCCAGTCTTCTCAATCTTGATGGGAAGGGTGGGTACAACAACACCATGAACAACTAATGAAACAACACACTCGCTCACTTGGAACAGTTCTTCGTCAGTGAAGTCGAAAAGCATCAAGGTTTGGCGCACATACGCCTGAACCTTTGCTAACTTTTCTTCATCTGCCTTTTCTTTTATAGCAACGAACTGTTCACGTTCTCTTTTGCAAGTCTCCATGAATCTGCGTAGGCGTTCCTCTTGATTGAGGATTTGGTTATGCTCAGCCATTTCTTCAATGGGAGATTGTTGAACAGGCTTCTCAACCGGATGCTCGGCAATGTATTTCTGTATTGCCTCCACCTCTATACGAGGACGGACATGCTTTTGAAATGCATCTGCGTAAGCAAAAGTTATCTTTGCTCCAGCCCAAAAGCATAAACGAAGGAATCCATAGAAGCAAGCAAACAGTACAATTGCGATGGCGGCACATGGGATATATCCCCAGTGATGCTTACCGCATATCAGGATGGAAAATCCGATCGCCAATAACGCAAGCAATACGGAAATCGTTATATGAAACCACTTTGGCATATTATTCTTTGTTAATGATTACCCATTTGCCTTCCTTACGACCACCTTCACGAGCAAGGATTCCCTTCTTTTTAAGTTGTGCCAAGTCGTTTTCAATGGTCCTGTCTGAAACAGTAAACTTTTCCGAAGTCTTTTCCGAAGTCTTTTCCGAAATCTTTTCCGAAATAGTCTTTGCGGATAAGAATGGGTTGGCAGAAATCATTTCAATAATAACTTTCTGACGTTCAGACAATTCTTTTACAACATCTTTTACGACATCCTTGTTCAGAACGAACAGTTCTTTTATGAAATCTGGGTGGCACGGAATGTCAATCAGAAAGTAAGTACGTTCCTCATCCGTCTCAATAGTTGCCTGTGGAGATCCATTGTCTTTTAGTTCATCCTGAATAGTAGGAATGCCAGTAGCTCGGCCTTCTGTGAGGTCTAATTCTTTCAGAAACTCTCCCAATCTGCGGTTGCGATAACGGCGCGAGCGCAGCGATATACCTTTTTGGACAGCCTCCATCGGGATGGTGTGGTTTGGGCCAGAAAAACTCAGAATCGAAATACGCTCCGGCTCAACGGTGATTTCAACTGGTTCCCGAATCGTCCAATCTCTATGATACAGACTATTGACAACAGCTTCTTCCAGAGCCTGATAGGGGTAGTTGAAGAATGTTATGGATTGCGCTCTGTCCTTGGGCTTAATAATCTGTTTCTTGATGATGTTGGTGTTCAGGTAGCTTAATGTCTTCTCAATCATCTGTGGCACACTGCCCCTGATGGGTTCTACCTCAATCAGGTTATTGGGGTTCTTTTCTCTTCCTTCAGGGAAAAGGACGATTTCAATCTGCGCTTGACGGAAGAAACGGTCAGGCCGTTCTGAGAACATCATTGCTGCAACATTCTTGATGCGCCATCCTTCCGGCACAGCCTCTAATAAGTCCATCTGTTCCAGCACATCTTCCATGTGGTCGGTCAATGAGATGTCAGCCAGACTACTCTTGACCTTTACCAGATAGTCATGTAGGAGCAACGGCGAAATGTCAGTCAACTTGATGTCATCGTTTTCACGGTCATCAAAGGGCATCCGATTGGCAAGGTTTATCAGTTCGCGCTCGTATTCGTCTTTCGGAACGATACTGCTACTATTGTAGCGGATGTAGTAGTTATACGTCTTCTGCTTCGCCGTTATTTGGTCAGGCACCTTGTATGGTCTGCGTTCACCAGGAGAAACCTTGATGACGAGAATCGTTTTTCCGTCTGCTTCCTCGATATACAATCGTGGCTGATAGTATGGGCGCATCAGGTTGTTATACCCCACCATGTCCTTCTCGATAGGTTCTATTTGGTTAGGGTCAATGCCTGTAACGGGTCTTATGGCATGACCGTTCTCTTCTTTTACTCCCACCACGATATAGCCGCCACCTGTTTCGTCAAAGTCATTGGCGAAAGCACAGATAGTGCGGTATATAGCATCTGGATTCCAGCCAGTCTTGTATTCTATGCGGTCACCTTCTACAGCTCGTCCGCTCAGAAGTTCTTCTATGTTGATTGGTAGTCTCATGATTCTGTTGTTTATTTAACGCTCTTTCGTTGACCAAAGCAAATCCTTCACATCCACATTGAGACTTCTGGCGATTTCCACCAAAGTCTCTAAGCTGGGTTGTGATGCATTGGTACACCATTTGCTCACTGATGCAGGGTCTTTCCCCAGCTCCTCGGCTAACCATTTATTGGTTCTCTTTTGTTCTGCTAAAACCACCTTTAGCCTGTTTATGTCTTTGACCATTTGTTTTCTTTTCTACTATTTTGAACGAGTTAAAATGAAATAAAGCATAGATATTGTTCGTATCGTAGCAAACAATATATTAAAGATGCCAATTATAAAAATTGTATTAGGGATAACACACCATAAACCTATAGAAATATAAGGAAATAAGGATGCAATGTAAAACAAAATACATAGCAGGGTACTCAATATAATCAAGTACGAATAAGAAACAACTATTAATCGGAACATTGAAATATTCTTTCCACGAATTTTTCGTTTTGTCATGAAATCCTTAGTTTTATTTTCAATGTTATTGTTGGATATAAGCAAAGCTAAAGCTGCTAATGCGAATCCCAAGAGAGTTGCGATGAAAGGAAGAACATTTTTAATGAAAGTATATTGGGAATTATCGTTATTGTATAGCGAGATTGACAGACTAAGGATGCCAATGATAAATGGTAGCCAATGTTCAAACATCCTCTCCTTTCTATTAAGAGTAGAATGGTAATCCAATATTACATAAAGATATTCCAAATACATAATCAAAAATCTTGTGATAGCAAGGATAACTGTGCAAACATATAAATGGAGTCGAATTCTCCCGTGTCTTCATTTTGTTGAGCATCAACATATTCCTTTTTTATAATCCGGCCAGTGTCTATAATCCCTTCATTCTCGTTTGACAGTTTTCCTCGCACACGAATGCGCTTAATGTGGGAATCGGTACCGTTATACTTGTCCAAAAAATCATAAACATGTTCTTTTATGGTTTTCTTTCGGCCAGCTTGTACTTTTACAATCACCTCTTCTTTTATTTCTTCTGACGGTTCAGAAAAATCCAGAGCATCAGATCCTAATAAAACTTTATCAACAAATATTTCCGCACAAACGACCCTTGTCATTCCTTGCAGGACTTCTCGAAAATCATCACGAGGAATCATGTCAAATGTAAAATGACCTATGATTTTGTCATCTTCATTATTAAATTGAGCATTGTAAAAAGGAATAGCCTTATTAAGGTAATCCACAATGTTGGCACAAGTGAGCATGCCATTCCCTGTTTCCAGAAACAATATTGCATCACCTTCTTTGAATTTTACTAAAGCATGAGTCTTCATTTGTTCTCCTTCGGCCATTGTTTTCGGATTCTCACGTTCCTCAACTGTGTTTTTGTCTAACAATGGAGCACGATAGCTATGTTTCGCACTTTTGAAAAGCAATTCAAGTAAATCGTTTTCTTGAGTTGTGTTGTGTGAATAACTATCTAGGAACGCAAATCGATCATTTGAAATATCTTGTTTGCGCTCGACACGGGATTTTAATCCTAAAAAAGCTAAAACTTTCAAAAGGTTTACCTCAATAGGCATTTCCACATCGTCTCGTTTTAAAAACAAGTAGTAAAACCCAATTTTTCTTTTTGACATATTTCTATACGATTTATTTTCTGCAAAGGTACAGATTTCCTCTGAAATAATCACATGTTTTTATGGTTTTCTATTTCTTTATTTGCGTTTTAAGCAAATTTAAGAGCGTATTACTCATATTACTCGTATTGACAAGTAATATCACTCTACATTAAATTTCTGCCAATGTTGACACTTTTATAATCCATGCTTTTATTTTCTATTGTTGACCGAGGAGAAAATGTTCCAAACGAGTTCTAACCATGTTTTAAGTTCGCTATTTGCTACCTTCTCGCAAAATTCGCACTTAAATCGATGTTTTTATGCTTTTTGCCTATTCCCGTTTTATGGATGTGACCGAACTTTTACTGTTGTTTCCGACACCTTTTGGGTTATTTACCTTTTTAAGAACGTATTCCTCAGATTGATAAAACCTGAGCTATAAATCTAAAAAAGTCGTGATGGAGCCAAATAGTACCCTATACATATTTATATATATATTATCAACTTCTCGTCATTAAAAAGCCATATATGGTGGCTGTTTTATGATAAAAGTATCTATTTTTAGCTGATTAACGCCAATTTTCTATAGATAGGCTAATAAATCTCGAAGAAAAAGCTTACCTTTGTGGCTGAAATCAATATCGGCCAGATGGAGCGTAAACTTTTGAATCGAATAAGAGTAGTTCTTGCTGAGAAGGACATGAACAACAAGCAACTTGCAGAATTGCTTGGCAAGGATCCAGCTGTAGTATCTAAGTGGGTGACGAACACCAATCAACCAAATGTAGAAACCCTCATCCAGATTGCCAAAGTTCTAGAGGTGAGCGTAGATGACTTATTGAGAACAGAATAAATAGTATTGGCATGAGTAACTTCAACGAGAATACCAGGGTACAAGTTCCCGCTGCGCTCCATTTGTGCAAGCTGGGTTATACCTATCTTGACAAGATAGAAGCTCTGGATACTGGGACCAACATCATTGTCGATGTTTTTCTGGAGTCCGTAAAGAATCTGAATCCTGGCATTACCGGGACGGAAGTTTCCATTCTTTTCTCCAAGATTGTCAGCATTGCAAACAATGATGACCTCGGAAGAGAGTTCTATCAACTGCTGTCTGCTAACAGCGGCATCAAACTCATTGACTTTGACAATCCGGAAAACAATGTATGGCATGTCACAACAGAACTTCCCTGTGAAAATAAGGAAACCGATGACAATTTCCGTCCTGACATTACCTGTTTTGTAAACGGGCTGCCTTTGGCTTTTATCGAGGTTAAGAAGCCTAACAATCATGAGGGAATACTTGCTGAGCGAGAACGTATCAACAAGCGCATGAGTAAAAGTTGCTTCCGGCGTTTCTTCAACCTCACTCAGTTAATGATATTCTCCAACAACCAAGAATACGATAACGAAAACCGTGTGCCCATTCAGGGAGCATTCTACTGTTGTACAGCAAAAGAAAAGGCTTTCTTCAATGTATTCAGGGAAGAGGACAAGCACTTTGTCTATGACTACCCATATATCGAATTGTCCGAAGATGTGGAGAATATGGTGTTGAAACACCGCAATTGCGTTGTCATCAAGAATCTGGAGGAATATCACACAAACAAGAGGGTTGACACACCCACAAACCGTATTCTCACCTCCATGCTATGCAAAGAGCGATTCCTTTATCTGCTCCGCTATGGAATTGCATACGTTGAAAAGAAAATTGACCTGGAAGATGGTACCCAAGGAACAGAGTTGCAAAAGCACATAATGCGTTATCAACAACTGTTTGCTTCTCTGGCTATACGCAAGACTCTTGACAAGGGAGTGAAAAGTGGTATCATCTGGCATACACAGGGAAGTGGCAAAACCGCTCTTGCCTACTATTCAGTAAAAAGCCTGACAGATTACTTTGCCAAGAAGAATACCATTGCAAAGTTCTATTTCATTGTGGATCGAATCGACCTGATGGAACAAGCAACGGATGAGTTTGCCGCCAGAGGGCTTATCGTCCGCAATGCAAAAAGTCGGGACGAATTGATGAACGACATCGGTAACACTGCTATTACGGAGAACAGCGACGGTAAACTTGAAATTATGGTTGTCAACATCCAGAAATTCAAGGAGGACAAGAAAAAAGTCAAGATTGACGGCAATTACAACACCCATTTGCAGCGTGTTTTCTTCATCGATGAAGCTCACCGTGGCTACAACCCACAAGGCAGTTTTCTCGCCAATTTGCTCGAAGCAGACAAAGATGCAGTGAAGATTGCACTGACAGGAACGCCGCTCCTGAAAGAAGAACGAGAGTCGTGGCGTGTATTCGGAAAGTATATTCATACCTACTACTACGACAAGTCTATTGCTGACGGCTATACCCGGAAGCTGATGCGAGAACCTGTTGAGACCATATACAAAGAGAAAATAGAGAGCATCTTGGACGAACTGGCAGGTGGTGTGGAAGTCAAAAAAAGTGATATTGACCGAAATAAAATCATTGAGCATGAGAGTTATCTGAATGCTCTGTTAGATTATATCATTGCTGACTTCCGACGCTTCCGAACAGAACAAGCCGATGATTCCGTAGGCGCCATGATTGTTTGCAAGACCAATCCACAAGCACGTGAACTTTATCGCCTTTGGCAAGAAAGATTCCACCATGCGGAAAAAGTGTCCCTGCACCATGAAGAACAGATGATGATGGCCGCAGAGCCTATGGTGACACCCTACGGCTATAAGCCATTGACGGCTTCGCTTATCCTTCACGATGAAGGTGACAAGATGGAACGGAAAGAATATATCGACGGCTTCAAGAAACTGATGGATGTGGATGTCTTGATTGTCAACAAGATGTTGCTCACGGGCTTTGATGCACCACGACTGAAGAAACTGTATCTCGGCCGTTCTCTTGATGGACACGACCTGCTCCAAGCCCTCACCCGTGTTAACCGTCCATACAAGGATTTCAGATATGGCTATGTGGTAGATTTCGTGAATATCAAAGAGAACTTCGATGCTACGAATGACAGATACCTGCGCGAACTCAATCGCACTTCCGATGAAGATGTTCCCAATGAACTGCCCATCGGTGAGGTCGTAATGGTTGACAAGGATGAGGTGATGGAGAAAATCCAGCACGTCAAGAGCCTGCTTTTCAATTTTACGACCGATAATCTGGAAGAGTTTCGCAAGGAAATCGACGAGGTTGAAAACAAAGACAGCCTCTATGAACTACGCAACACCCTTGCTGAAGCCAAGGCCATGATTAACCAAGTACGCTCTTTTGGCGATGAAGAAACGAAAGAGAAACTGAAGAAGTTGCCTCTTGGTGCCATCCCAACATTAATCACGGAGGTCACTCATCGTATTGAGCGTATCAACCTTCTTGAAAACACCGAACACAAGGCTGATGTTTCTGGCATCATCAATGTGGCTCTGTCAGAGTTGGAATTTGAGTTCAAGAAAGGCATTCCTGAAGAACTACGCATCATCGTTAACGACATCAAGGAACGCTGTGAACGTGTACAGGCTGAGTTTGAAGCTAACTTCGACCAAAAGGAAGAACAGTATGTAGTATTGGCCGACGAATTCCGTGAATATTTCCGTAAAAAAGGTTTTGTCCCTCAAAGCACAAGCGAAGCAAAAGAGAGCATAGCCTATATGGAGGAAGTGATGAAGAAGATTCGTGAAATCAACCGTCGTAATAATATTCTAAAAAAGAAGTACAAGGGCGATGAACGATTTGTCCGTATCCATAAACGATTGGAAGAAGCTAATCAGCATCGTGAACGGCCTATTATTTCCAAACATGAATACGAAATAGCAGAGAACTTGGCAAGAATGAAGGCCGACATAGACAATATGCTGTTCCTCAACATCAATATATTGAACAACGAGGAAGCCTTCAAACGGGATATTCTTGCCATCATCGGAAAAGAACTGATAGGTATGAATATCAGGGCTGACCTGCAAGATCGTAAATACATTAACAATTTGATTACATCCGAATATCTCGGACAATATCATTACGCCTACTAAGTAAAAAGCAATATGAGTAATATCAATATAACAGAAGCGACTATCGCACTGATTGACTCTTTGAAGAGTACAACGGGAGCGTTTGGACTGGCAGGAACTGGCAGTGAATACAAGATTGTCACGGAAATGTTCCTTTACAAGTTCTTTAACGATAAGTTCGGCTATGAAGCCAAGCGTGACCAGATTTACGGGCCCCGACTGACAAAAACAGAAAAGTGGGATGCAGAATATGACACCTTTACGGAAGATGAGGTGGAAGATTTGTTCAGTTATCTACCAGCCTCTGTGCCTCGTCTGAAGCCGGAACACACTTTGTCGCATCTGTACAACTCTGCCACAAAGGGAGATTTCTCTACAATGCTCGATGCCACACTCATAGACATTGCTAATGTGAACGCCGAGACTTTCTCTGTCACTACGTCCGGCAAGAGCAAGGTGAATATCTTCAGTCCCATCACAACATACGTGACCGATACCCAAAAGCGGGATGAGTTCGCCAAATCGCTGATGCGCAATGTGGCCTCTTTCAACTTCGAGAATGTTTTTGATGAGAAGTATGACTTTTTCTCTGGCATCTTTGAATACCTGCTGAAGGGATTTAACAATGCTGGTGGTGGCAAGTATGCGGAATATTATACGCCTCGTGCCATAGCACAAGTGATGGCACGGCTGTTGGTCGGCAAAAACAGCGACTTGAGAGGAATCACTTGTTACGACCCCTCTGCTGGTACAGGTACATTGCTCATGGCCCTTGCACATCAAGTGGGCGAAGAACGCTGTTCAATCTACAGCCAGGACATTTCAGAGAAGTCGAGCGAAATGCTGCGTCTGAACCTCATCCTCAATAATCTCTCTGCATCATTGCCCAATGTGGTTCAGGGCAATACGCTTACTGAACCATCGCACAAGGAAAGCAACGGAGTGTTGAAGAAGTTTGACTTCATTGTTTCAAATCCACCATTCAAACTTGACTTCCCTGAATATCGTGACACATTGGCTTCTGACTCCATCCGATTCTGGGCTGGTGTGCCTAATGCTGTTACCAAGGTTGACCCCAACAAGCCCAAGATGGCTATCTATACCTGTTTTTTGCAACACGTGTTGAACTCTCTGAAGCCTACGGGGAAAGCGGCTGTTGTCATACCTACTGGCTTTATCACGGCTAAAAGCGGTGTGGAGAAAAGAATCCTTCAGCGCATTGTCGACGAACATTGGGTATATGGATGTGTGTCTATGCCCAGCAATGTGTTTGCCACTACAGGTACAAATGTATCTGTTATCTTTTTTGACAAATCTGCGAAGTCTGACAAGGTCATTCTCATTGATGCCAGTAAGATGGGTGAAGAATATAAGGAAGGAAACAACCAAAAACGCCGTTTGCTGAGCGATGAAGTGGATAAGATTGTGAACACCTTCCTTAGTAAGGAAGCCATCGACGATTTCTCCGTTGCAGTGACCTATGACGAAATCAAGGAGAAGAACTATAGCCTTTCAGCTGGGCAGTATTTCGACATCAAGATTGACTATGTAGATATAACCGAGGAAGAGTTTAACAAGCGCATATCAAACTATCAGGACACATTGACCAGACAGTTTGAAGAGAGCCACAGGCTTGAAACAGAGATTCTTTCACATTTAAAGCAACTGCAGTTCAACCAATGAGTAGTATTATAGAAAGCCTAAACAACTATGCAGGTCTGTTCTCTCTCTTAGCAGTCCTGGCTGCTATCGTTGTTCCTATAGTTATACACAAGAGGGAACGAAAAGAAGAAAGGCTTGCTATGAAAGACGAGTTGGAAGCCATGCAAGATAATTCACGTTTTCCAATGAGTTACGAAGAACGCGAGTATTATACGAAAAAGAGTAAATTAGAAAAAGGATTAAAGCGGAAATAAGTATGCAACTCTATAAATGTAAATTGTCTGATGTTGCCAAAGTAGAGATTAGTAGCGTTGACAAGAAAGCTAAAGATGGTGAAACGCCAGTGAGGTTGTGTAACTTCACTGACGTATATCATAACTGGGCAATTACTTCGGATATGGCTTGTTCCTTTATGGAAGCGTCTGCAAACTCAAAAGAAATTGAGAAGTTAACCATTAAAAAAGGACAAGTCGCTTTTACTAAGGATAGTGAAACAAGGGATGATATTGGCATCCCTACATACATAGCAGATGATTTCGAGGATGTAATTTTAGGCTATCACTGCGCCCTTATTACTCCTGATGAGACTAAACTTTACGGAAAGTATCTCAATGCTTTCATGCACTCTGCCTATATACAGAAATACTTTGAGCTAAATGCTACTGGTAGCGGCATGAGATATACGCTATCAGTTGATACGCTTGAAAGTATGCCACTATTGCTGCCGTCATTAGAGGAACAGAAGCGTATTGGTGAAATATTCTCTGCCATTGATAAAAAGATTTCTCAACCATGCGATAAATCAGAATTTAGAAGCCCTTGCAAAGCAGTTATATGACTACTGGTTTGTGCAGTTTGACTTTCCCAATAAAGAAGGTAAACCATACAAAAGCAGTGGCGGCAAGATGGTATGGAATGAAGTCTTAAAACGTAACATTCCAGAAGGATGGCATTGTGGAAATCTTTTTGAAATTGCCAAATTCACAAATGGGTTGGCTTGTCAGAAGTTCCGACCAAAAGATGGAGAAACGCCTCTTCCTGTTATCAAGATACGTGAAATGCGTGATGGTTTTACTGCTGATACGGAAGAAGTTACTCCTAATATCCCTGATGCTGTAAAGGTCTTCAATGGAGATATTCTATTTTCGTGGTCTGCTTCACTGGAAGTGATGCTTTGGGCTTTTGGCGAAGGTGGGCTTAATCAACATATCTTCAAAGTTACCTCAGCTAATGGTTTCCCGAAATCGTTCTACTACTACCAACTGTTAGACTATGTAGATGTTTTCAAGAAAATGGCAGAGGCGAGGAAAACAACGATGGGACATATTACCCAAGACCATCTACAGCAAAGTACCATAGCTATACCCGATGATAAAAAGATTGCAGATGAGTTTGAGAAACGAATATCGCCAGTCTTTGAGCAAATGGTCAAGCTACAAGAGGAAATTTTGGCATTGACTAAGCAGCGCGACGAACTCCTGCCGTTGCTGATGAACGGTCAAGTGTCGCTAAATTCTGATTTATCTGCCTGTTGATAGTCATTTTCTTTTGAATGCTATCTAAAACAGCGACAACGGAGTCCTGTATGGCTTTATCTACATCTTCAATTGGGATAGCATTATATGCTGCTTCCAGTTGAAGATTTTTTATGCCAGATGTTTTTCCTTCAAAGTAGAAGAACACTCCATTGTTGTAAACGTGTTGGAGATAATAGTATATATACAATGGATTCCAGCCCTGCTTGACACGAAAAGCCACGCAGAAGTTAGAACAGACAACACTACCAACAGTGTCTATTAACTCTTGTGAGACAAATGAGACACGTCCAGTTGATTGTGTGGGGCTTCCCCCTGACTTTTCTACAATTATATCCCCAGCCTGCAAACATTTAGTATCAAATGATTGTTGGCTTATGTATCGGGTAGGTATATGAGAAAAGTCATTATTCTCGATTGGGACAATATCAGCACCCCGGATGCATGAAACCTTGCATGGGGCTTCCTCGGAAAGTGTTTCATTGCCCCAATCTCCAGGAATGAAACAATCTATAGAGTCAATTATCTTCATTTGCTACTTTTCGTTCTTTAATCTGAAAAACTCCTTTTGCTGTTCTATCTCGCGACGCAGTTCCTCTTGCGTCGGCATGTAGGTAAGATACTTGGCAGCAAAGAGTTGGTCGTTATTGTTAAGGACAGAATAATGAGCCACATCATCATCGGTGTCGGCACAGAGTAATAGGCCAATGGTTGGGTTATGTCCTTCTGGACGTACCAATTCGTCGTACATCTTAACGTACATATCCATCTGCCCCACGTCCTGATGGCACAGTTTGGTGGTCTTCAGGTCAACAAGCACAAAGCAACGCAGGTGGTAATTATAGAATACCAAGTCGATGTAGTAATCCTCCTTCTCTGTGTGGATGTGCTTCTGGCGGTCAACGAAAGCAAAACCTTTGCCCAACTCCATCAAGAAGGGAATAAGATGGTCGATGATACTCTGCTCCAGTTCGCTTTCTGTGTATGTGGCATTGTTCTTAAACCCCATAAACTCTGCCACGACTGGATTCTTCAAGTATTCCAGTTTGTCTTGCAGTGGGCGTGTCAGCGTCTGCATTTCGTCGTGAACAAGGGCTTTGTCCTGCGATTGCAACAGCCTGTGGTAGTATTGCGATGACACATTGCGTTGCAGGGTGCGAGTACTCCATCCCTCACGCACAGCCTCATTCTCATACCACGCCCGACCATCTTCTGTAGGCTCTTGAAGGATGATGCGATAGTGAGTCCATGAAAGGCGGATGGGAGATTTTGAACGCACAGCATTCATTATCTCCAAAGGAGCAGCATATTGTGGGGTAGTGCCAGATTTTCCACTCACTGCGTAGAAAATGCTGTCAAGCTCCTCCTTCTCAGATTCTCTACTCACTGCGTAGAAAATGTTTCTGAAACTATTGTAGAAGGAGATAAAATGGTACAAGTTGGCAGGCTTGAATCCTTCACCATATCGCTGTGTCAACGAATTGGAAAGTTCCTTTATCACCTGTTTCCCATATTCTGCCCGTTTGTCTTTCAAGACTTCGTGCTGAATACGAAGCCCTAGAAGCCAGTTGCGCTTGACAAGAGTCTCATCAACCTGTTTATACGCATAGCGTTTGGCACTGTCAATAATTGCACAAGCATCTTGATACAGGTTGTTGCTGCCAGCCGCCTGTATGAAGTCTTCAGTTGGTATGATATTATTATCGTTCATTTGCGCTCTATTTGAGCGCAAAGGTACTAAAAAATCGGCACATGCCGGTAGCTTTAGATCATCCAAGATACTTTTTGTGAGCCATTTTAACGTTATTTTGATTCACAATGGCATATTGAAGTGTCGTATCGATGCGCACATGACCTAACAAGCGCTGCACTTGTTCGATGGGCATCCCTTTGTCAATAGCCATCGTCGCAAGCGTTCTACGGAACTTGTGCGGATGCACTTTCGGCATATCAAGCAATTTGCCCAAAGTCCTGATTCTGACCTCTACGCCGCTAATTGTCAGACGACTGTAAGGCGAAGATAGGGAAACAAAAAGAGCAGGGTTTTCATCCTTCCTTGATTGAAGGTATTGTTGAAGATGAAGTTTGGTCCTGGCATTGAAGTAAACCTGACGCTCTTTGTTGCCCTTGCCAAACACCACACACTGCCTTTCGTGAAAGTCTATGTCGGCTCGGTTGAGTTTTACCATTTCGCCCACACGGATGCCAGTAGAAGCCAGGAAATCTATCATGGCAAGGTCGCGCTGATTGGTACAACTGTCACGCAGTTGTTCTAACTGTTCGTCGGTTAGCACTTCTTTCACCAGAGAATCTGTTTTCACCTTGTGAATACGGCGCACAGGGCTTTTAGCGATATAGTCTTCATCCTCCAGCCAAGCAAAGAAACTGGAGAAGATACGGCGCATGTTGTCGATGGTTACTTTACTGCTGCCGTTTTCTTCCTGATATGATGACAGGTATTGTCGGATGTCCGATGTAGATATGTGGCACACTGCAACAGCCACCGCCAACAACATCTTTTCGATGGTATGCCTATAGTATGCTAGTGTCTTGTCTGAGCATCCTTCAATCTTCTTGGCAGACAGGAAGCTATCAAGTAGCTCTGTGTTTCCTTCTTGATGATACTCTTGGCTTTCGGGCTTCTCTGTTATCTCCACGTCTTGCAGTTCTTTGAAAAGCACGGCTTTGAGTCGTGCCATCTGTCGGCAGTCCAAGTCACGCTGCATGTCCGCAACTATTGCCTGAATGATGTTTTCTTTCATTGTTTTCTGATTTATAGGGTACACTATAATATAAGAATAACGACGATAAATCAGAATTTAGAAGCCCTTGCAAAGCAACTATATGACTACTGGTTTGTGCAGTTTGACTTCCCGAATGAAGAAGGCAAGCCTTACAAAACTAGTGGCGGTGCTATGGTGTGGAATGAAGAGTTAAAGAGGGAGATTCCTGATGGATGGGAAAACGGCGTATTCTCGGACATTGCCAACATAACAATGGGTCAATCACCTGATGGTTCCAGTTACAATGAGGCTGGAGAAGGAACTATATTTTACCAAGGTAGTACAGATTTTGGTCTGCGTTTCCCATCAGTACGCATGTTCACGACCTCTCCATCAAGATTGGCAAAACAAGGAGATATTCTAATGAGTGTCCGTGCACCAGTCGGGGCTGTCAATATAGCTAATACTGATTGTTGCATTGGTCGTGGTTTATCTGCTATAAACTCAAAGATAGGGTCAATTACTTACATCTACTATGTAATTCACTATCTGAAAGTCCGTTTTGATAGTCTTAATACGGCAGGAACAACTTTCGGTTCAATAACAAAAGACGAATTATTCAATTTGCCTGTGGTTATCCCATCTAACGATGTGATAGAACGTTTTGAAGCGATTTGCAAGCCTATCTTTGAAAAGCAAATGGAAGTCGGATTTGAAATCGAATCGCTGACTAAGCAGCGCGACGAACTTCTGCCACTTCTGATGAATGGTCAGGTGTCGCTAAATTCTGATTTATCGATATATTATACATTCTATAAATATACATAGGCGTAGCGACAATTAGCCACTATGCCTATTATTGATTATACATAGATTGCCGATACAATCCCCTTGATTTTTGAGGTTTTACAACATGCCGTGCCATTTTGGCACAGCGAATAGCCCCAAGTATTATGAAATCAACAAAGGGTGTTGCTCAGAATGATACTCAAAGTGACACTCAAAGTGACACTCAAGGTGATACTCAAGATGGCACTCAAGATGGCACTCAAGATGACACTCAAGATGACACTCAAGATGGCACTCAAGATGGCACTCAAGATGACACTCAAGATGACACTCAAGATGTTACCCAAGATGTTACCCAAGGTGTTACTCAAGGTGTCCCTCAAGATAAGGAACTTGATGATTTGTTAAATGAACAAATCCTAAGCAATCCCCAAATATCAACAGGAGATATGGCAGAATTGAGTAATCGAAATTCAAAAAACATAAAATGCCAGCTTGCAAAATGCTACATGCTCGTTATGTCGGTAGTGATAAGAGGTCATTGGGAGGTACTTGGCAAAGAATAAACCACCGTCGCGATTTGCGACAGTGGTTCCAACGGTTTGCGACAACCGAAAAGCACGTTTTGTAAATATGTGGGACATGTCTCACATATTTGTTTTTTCCTGTTTCAGACACACCCGCCTTGATGTTATATATAAACAAGGTATCATTCTACATGCCCCATCCGGTCTTCTTCTTGGTACCGTCCCAGTTGGTAAGTTCGCTGCAGGAACCGCCACCACCTGTGCTGATACCGCCTCTGCCGCCAGCGGCAAGGGTTAGGGCTTCCATCATGGTTTGTGAGATGATCATGTCTTGGCAGAACATCTCTGTCCAATGGCGAGTGAGGTCCTGCTTATAGCTGGAAGTCTCCGACCAATCCACTTCGTCCAACAAATTTTGGGTCGCCTGTAGTCGTGCTGTATCATCAGTGACATCAAGACCACTCTTGAAAGCTTTGGCAATTATACCCATAGAAATGGCACTGCTCTGCTGCTCTGAGAAATGGACGTTCTTCTCATAGGCGGCGAAGTGGGCTATCGCTTTGAGTGCATTGTCAATCCACTGGTTGAGTTGACGGTTGAAGTTGCGCTTTTTTTGTTGAATGCCCTCCCATATTTCCTTGATTTCCGGGATGCCCAGCATTTCTTTGATTTGACCTTCTGCCTTGTCTGCCCTTTGTCGTTCTCTTGAAACGACATTACCTGAACGTACAGCCTCGGACTCGGCTTTGCCAAGTCGCTCCTGTAGTTCCATGATTTCTGCATCCTTCTTGTCCCGAAGCCGGTTGATGGCATTCTCGTCCATCGAAGCAATTCGCTTTCTAAGGATGTCGTTTTCTTCAGTCAATCGGCCATTTTCCTTTTGCAGTTGCTTGTTCTGCTCTATGATGGCTCTTACATTCTGCATGGCTTTATTGTAGAGTGCCTTCCCCAGTTTCAGTATATCCTGCTTCTGGAGTTCCTTGGCATTGAAAAGTTCGTCCTGTAAACCTTTGAGGATGCCTTTTATAGCCTTCCGCCGTTCCTCTCTCCATTCCTTCTGACCGAAGGCAGGGATTGGCTTTTCAAGTTCGGTTTTTATATCATCCCAAGCATTCTTTACAAGAGGATTTGTATTCAAGGTCGGCTCAATCAGGTTTTCTTCCCTGATGTCCAATGCCGCTGCATAATCTACCAGCTGAGAGATGTTGCCTTCCAGCCTTTCCTTATGCTGCACCTTATTTTGTATCTCACCCTCTAACTTGTCATTCTGTTCTTCCAGGCATTCCTTTCGCTTCTTCATGTCCTGCACCTCGCCTGCCATCTTCTCCTTCTGACCTTCCAGACGTTCATTTTCCATCAGGTTCCTGGCTATGGCATCCTTGGCTTGGCGTTCTGCCTCCAACAAGGCCTTGCTCTTGTGGACACGCTCACGCCGTTCCTCACCTGGCAGCATGGCGATGTCGTCACCACGCTCCAGACCGTACTTGTGTCCTACCTCATTATAGTAGTCGGTGTGCATCTGTTTATAGGTGTTTCCTACGGCATATTTGTCCTTGCCCCATATACTGGCAAACGATACACTTTCCTTTTCCCTCCGTTCGGCTTCAGTTCTAATGAAGTACGAGCGGATTTCGTCAGGTAATTTCTTCCACTCCTTATGGGAGATTACTTTCGACTTGTCATCCTTATGCACATACTTGGCAGATGCACGTCCTCTGGCTTTTGTCTTGGCAACAGGGATGGTCTGAATCTGGATGTGAGGTGTGGTCTCGTCGAGATGGACATCGAAGCCGATGATGTTCTCTGCTCCCCAGCGGTCACATGCCCAACGGTAGGTGTCCAATGCCCAGTCTTTGATACCCTGTTTCAGCACGACATGGGCATTGCTCTTTTGAAGGGTGAAGTCCACATCTTGATCACCGAAAGCGAGACGGGTCAGCACATCATGGTCACCACTGACAACGATGCCAACGGTGCAGTTCGGGCTGTTGTCAGAGATTCCCAAGGGGTTGTTCTTATCCATGTATGGTTTGAATTCAAGTTCATCTAAGCGTTTCTGCAAACGCTCATGAAGTGGCACGGGATTGGAACCAAGAGGAACGATTTCGCCTTTGCCGTTAATCTCAAAGTTGAGATGCTTGCGTGAGAAATCATAGTGATTGTTTGTGTCCTGGTTTTTCAGTTGATAGGTCTTTTCGTCCCATCCGCGACGCTCAGGCTCGTAGCCTTCGGCAGCAGAAAAGGACTTTGCCGGTGTGCCAACATGGATGGCGGCACGCGGACTGTTTTTTCTTGATTTACTCATTTTATTCAATTGTTTTGAAGTTAATGTATAAATGTTTATCGGGTCTTGGGTGAAACCTGAGTGGAGGGTTAAGGGAGAGAGTCACTCCCTTACAGATGCGCTTTGCTTCTGGTTCTTGCCATGTGCGGCGAAACTGCTGTATAGCGACGGTCTAACCCTCGGAGAGCATAATGGGACTTTTTAAGGGAGTACACCTTGGGGTGGCGAATCTAAAAGTCCATATTATGTTATGGGATTATTCGGTAATCCCTCTCGGCGTAGCATTTACTCAGGAACAGGAGGAACCTCGGCTTCTATGCCGCAGTCACCTTTTCCGTGCTCGACATAACGATGAAGCTTGCCACAATAGGTGCCGTTGATACCCTCATGCGAGAGGTGGCATTTGTGGCATTCCGGGTTCCTGCCGTGCCAGCGTTGCTCCTGTGTCGAGCTTAAGTCCTCAGCACTCCTTTCCTCTGGCTGGCTTTTTGTCAGCCTGTTGAATTGTGGTTCCGAATCAACTTTTGTTGGAGTTTCATCGTATTGTGATGAGTCCATCACTTCTAGACCAAACGCATCAATGAGTTTTTGAAGCGCAGGATTGCGTTCAATTATCCGCTGGAGAATCATCTGCTTTGTTTCCTGCATCAGGAGGAAGTCGGATATGTCAAGTCCTTCTGCACGCTGTTCATCAGTCGCCATTTGTTCCAAGACAGTTGAAACGGTTACGCTCTTGCAGATGGGCGTGAGGATGGCAGACTTCTTGGTCCACTTTTCTGTCGCCCCCAAGTCTGGCATCAGAATCACATCCCTACCACGGAGCACCTGCATGGTTTCCTCGTTGAAACATCCATCTTTGCCACCTGTAGCGAGCCATAGGAAATCCGGCATGAAGTTGGATGCTATCAGACAGGTTTTCTCACTTTCCACCAACATGACAGTGGCAGAAGATGTGGCAAGCAGATGTTCTCCGAACAGGCATTGCTTCAGATGGAAGTCTGGCAGTTTCAGTTCCGAGTGTACCCAGCAGACTTGTGGTATCGGTTCTTTGATACGGTGTCCGTCCTTGGGATTGTACCCCATCAGTTTTCCTGATCGGACGTGGCTATCCTTGTCAATCTGCCAAAAGACGGTGGCGCCTCCCCATTTCTTGGAAGTTCCCACCTTGTAGCGTTCAAACTGTCTGTTGGCAGCATCCTTGCCGATAGTTCTGCATAGAAACTGGTATAACGGATTAATGCCGTAGTGGGAAAGGGTCTTCTGCATAATGTCAGCTGATATGAAAGACGGGACCTCTGGTTCTGGCTTAACCATGACGGGCTTATTCGTCTTATCATATCTCCATGTATCATTCTCAAAGTCGTTAGGTTTCAAGTCTGGGTTGTCCCTGAAGAAGTCTTTGGGCGTATAATGGTAACCACACGAATCCTCATGGTCGCATCTTCCCACATAGTCGGGGAACTCAATCTTACCTTCTTCGTCAACATACCTGACAAAGCATTTCCTTCTGCCGCATTGGGGACACGTTTGTTTTGTGTTCCTTCCTGCCTTGTATTTCTGTAAATGGAATCTATACTCGTTCATTGTTTTGTTTCTTTAGGTTATTGAACAATGGTCCTTACACGATGGAACTTTACACTTTTACACTTTGGGAAAATGTAAAGTGTAAAATGTATCGAGTGTATCAGAGTAGTTTTTTGTAAACGCCATGTGCCGTTTTCTGAAGAATCTGTTCTTCGCACATCTTTGCAAGATCCTTTTTGACAGTACTCTCACAGATGCCTATTTCTGATCCTGCTTTGATAGCATCAGCAGTTGTAAAATCTGGTTGCACTAAATCAAGAAAGGCTTTCTTCAAAGGAGACATGGAGTCTGTTTGGATGTGTGACTTGATGCTCTGGTACGACAGTTCCAGATAGTCATACATGCGGATGGCTGCCTGGACAGAACGGACATCTATATGCTGCATATGGATTTCGTCGCAAGCCCAGCCCAAGAGCTGAAAGACAAGAGCAAGTCGGGCCACGTTGGAATCGGCCTTCATCATACGACTGTCAATGAGTCTTTCATCCTCAATGCTGTTGGCATTCTCAATGAGAGCGTTTTTCCATTTGGCAAAGCACCTGTAGGCATCCTCATTCATATCTAGCACCTTGGGCATGATAACGCCTTTCTCATCGTGGTCGGGTTCCAATGCCAGCAGCTTATCAATAATCGCTTTCCACTTCCGGTAGACACTCTCAGCCCTGTCATTCCCATGCGAACCAGTATTCTGGTTTTCCTCCATTTTTGGAATCTCACGATTCTTGGGATGAAGGAACAGGATGCGGTCAATCAATCCACTTGATACATTCTCTTTCGTGAAGAGTTCCCCAATGCGCTGCGTCTGGGTAGTACCAATAATGTTGATGCAGGGATGCGGAATGATGATGGGAACGGGGGTATTACAACGAGACACCTTCAAGGGCTTACCACTATAGGCTGTCAACAGCTGGGTTAGTAAGGGACTGTCATTGTATCGATAGATACTGTTGAAGAACCCCATGATTTCATCCACAAGAATGACGATACCACGCTGATTGTCGTTGTGGATCCTCATCATGGCCTCCTGTGTGAGGTCGGAGAGAATGGTCTGCACGAGAACAGGTTTGTCGGTATCAATGGCGTTGCCTTTGTTTCCGGCATTTAGTTCTGCATAGCGTTTGTTCTCTTCAATGAACTTGCTGACCAGAAGAAAGTCATGTTCTTGAAGTGGACGGAACGCATAGTCAAGAGGTGGAGTTTTGCCCTGCCCAGGTCTTCCTATCAGGATGACATACAGGGCCGGGCAACTCTTCCATGAGCCACGGATGCGGATATGGCAGCTGTTACCGATCGCGGTAGCTGCAGCCGACAGCATACTCATGGTCAGATACTCCAAATCGAACTGCTCTATACGAGCCACCTCAAAGATGATGTCCTGCAACTTCTGCGGGAATGCATCGAGGGGAAGACCGATGCGTGTAACGTCTTCGGCTTCCATTCGCACTTTGTTTGTGAGTTCAAGCACATTCATACGCACCTCGCTTTCCGTTTAGAATTGACAAATGTCTGTGCCTCCTTCTCCAAATCCCCCATAGACTTCCGCTTGCCATTGCGAAGCCATTCGTCTATTTCCGATTTGCGGAATACAATGCTTTTCCCTTTCTTATGATAAGGGATAAAGTGAGTGCTTGTCC
>Ga0247609_10000537_pt1 | contig 52401 bp, 88 predicted proteins | sample 172DNAGHGlowgp2_FD_193487 | JGI IMG/M metagenome (GOLD analysis project Ga0247609, IMG submission 193487) | Sheep rumen microbial communities from Palmerston North, Manawatu-Wanganui, New Zealand - 1728 DNA GHGlow gp2 | ecosystem: Host-associated > Mammals > Digestive system > Stomach > Rumen ... | reverse complement strand
ATCCTTTTGTTCTAGTGCTGTTATGGCTTTTATGGCATATTTTATTTCGTTGTGCATAGTTTTAGCATCAACATTATAATCGCCATCAAAAAACCAATCTGCGTGTCTTATTGTATCTTTTGCGACATCCAAAGCCTTGCGTGTGCGTATAAGTTCTTCCAATAAATCTTGTGGCATTGGGTCATCACACATCACACAATTTTGATTACGACATATTGGGTGTCCAATGGTTCCAACTAATTCACCATTACAGAACGGACATTTTCTATTACTCATTGTCGCCACCTTTGGTTGTGCATTTTTGACAATGTATTGTTATTAACCCCCTGTTCTCAAACCGCAATAACTGGTCTGCACAAATATCAAGACAACGCTTTGGTTCGTTTAATGTTTGTTGACAGTTGTATGTTTCTTTCCCAAGAACTATTAAAGCAACAACAAACCCGATTATAAACCAACAAGGGATTTTTATGAATATCTCAACCAAATATTTTTTTCTTTTTTTACTCATTGTCGCCACTTTTGGTTATTAAGTTTCTTTTTTTCATTTCTGTTTCCAGACCATCTATCATTTGTTGTACATATTCTGGCAATTCTTGTTCTTCATTTCTGTTGGCACAACGATTTATAAAATCACAAACCTGTCGTTCAATCATATTGTGTGCGTTTATCAAATGGCTGTCTGTCATATCTGCATATCGTATAAGTTCGCCATCTCGTGTTTCCCAATATTCAGTATAATCTATTTCTGGCGGAACTTCATTTTTATCTATCATCATTGTTGCCACCTTTTTTATATATTCTTTCTACAAGTTTTTTATAGTGTGGTTCTAATTCTTTCATTATTTCTTCTAAACAACATTCATACGCACCGCAATCACAATCTATTGCCGCCATTTCACCTTCAACACCTTCATCGGTTAAAGACCCTATTTTATATCCAAGTGATTTTAATAATCTTAACTGATAATTAAATTCTACAATATTGGTGGCATAATAAACTGCTTCTGCAAATAATCTTGTCTGCTTATCGATTTCTTTATGTCTGTGTATAGAACAAGTAAAACATCTGCATTGCATTTTATTCTCCCTTGAAAATAATATCGTCATCTGGTTTTACTGGTTCACAAAAATCATACCAATAGCCATCGCTACTTCTAAACGCACCATCTCGCCACACCTGTTTTGTATCGGAACACCCTATTTCTTTTAATATGCCATAATTTTCCCCATCAAACTTGCATAGTTTTCCTACCCATTTTCTTTGTTTTATATAACGGTCAAGCGGCTCTTTGTTTATACCTTTTTTTTGTTGCACATTTTCGGCACGAGTTTGTAATTCTTTCTTTATTTCAGCAATATCTGTCCAGTATGTGTTCTGACTTTCTTGCAATTCATTGACAGCATCGCAAAGTTCGTTGATTTTGTTTGTATAAGTAGAACAAATTGTCAAGATGCTTTTTTCAAGTTGTGTGTTTGTTGGAATATCATCCAAAGTGCGTAATTTTTCAATCATTGTTATTCCCATTTTGGTTGTTCTGTTTTTTTATGCCTCGTAATATTCGTCTTTAGTTATTATGCTTTCACTGCCATCATATTCGTCAATACGGAAACGTGTTCCTGGTTCTAGAAACACAATCTCAATATCTTCCAACCCACCCATATACATTTCGGGGAATTGTGCTTTTGCGATACTTAAAATCTTATCTTGCGACAATCCTTTATCAATGGCTTCACACAACTCTGGGCAGAACACCATACGTTCTTTGTCTTCGTTTTTATATGACCAAGTTGACCAACCGGCACCATATCCTGGGGAATACAATACCCCAACTTTTCCGTCTTTAATATATTTCTTCATTTTGATTCCTTTTGTTCCGGTTTAATAATAAACCCTGCGCCATCTGTTTTTGTAATCACCATAGCCGTCAAACAACTCATATTCGCGACCACATTTTTTACATTTTTTGTGTGGAATTTTTACCCATTCATATTCATATCCATTAGGTGTATCCCAAGTATCAAAGTAGTGCCAATCGTGAACACATTTGCTTTTCATTTCTTTATAACCTTTGTTCTAAACCATCTTCCTCTGTTCTTTCCCCAGTGCGGATATGCTTTTAACAGTGCTTTTGCTACGTTTATCATACCTTGTGCGTCTTTACGAACAACCACATATCTCATAAAGGCTAAAGCCGTTTCTGGTGTTGATAATAATTTTGGGTTAACAGGTGTTTCAAAACGGGACTTGATGGGTTCTTCGCCTTCTTCTGGCTTGGACGCCTTACCACATTTTAGCAACGCCCCGCACTTACAGACAATACCTTCGCCCCAAAAGTCATAATTTTCCCCGATATACACCTCATAACAGAACGGGCAAACCCCATACGCAGGGTTATGTTCGTGTTTTGGTGCTATAGCGTGTGTTTCGGTGAAGTGCAAAATATCTCTTGTTATCATTTTCTTTCCTTTGAATTTGGCTGGCCAGAGCGGACTCGAACCGCTGACCTATGGATTAACAGTCCACTGTTCTACCGACTGAACTACTGGCCAATTAACTCTTTAATTTCAGATAACAGATATTCAGATTCTTCACAATTATACGCAATCTGTGCATAAATTCCACCTAAATCATTATCTGCTATACTGCCTTTTTTTATATTCTGGTGTTTTGCCCAACACAAGAACCACCCGCAAGCGTCAATATACCCTTGGTAATACGCGGCTAACTCTTTTGGGTCATCGTGTGTGCAGGTATAACACGTGCATTTTTTTACTTTATCCCCTTCCATTTTTCGTCCCTTTCGTATCTGTTTTTCAATAACATCCATAGGTAATGTTTTATCTACGGCTTCATTAACCTCCCAAAAGTGCAGACATTCCGTTTCATATTTGTTCTTTTTCAGTACAGTCTTTGGTTGAAAGTTGCACCACGACTGCCGATACTGGTCTGGGACTGCTCTATACCGATAACACCTTTTTCTTATCGGACATAAGCAATTAAAACACATTGTTATATCAACCACGGTTTTGTCCTCCGTTCATAACCCCTGGGTCGTTCGTTAAAATTGCACCATAATACGGTTGTCCCATCTGCCAAGGGTCAATTTTGCCTGTGCCTTTACAGCAAGGGCAAGTTATCTGCTCTGGTTCTGGTAGGTCTTTTAATCTTGCACCACAAAAAGAACAATATTTTTCTTGGTTTGATGTTCTGCAAATAAAGTGTCCGCATTTTTCACATCTGTCGCTGTATAACATTGTTTTGTCCTTTTTTTGTTGGGCGGGTGTCTGGGCTAGAGAGAGAAAATAAATGTAGGAGGAATACCAGACACCCATAAATACCGGTGATGGGCACTCCGCCGGCAGAGCCTCAACCAGGTGAACCCCGAGGCGTCAGGGTTACCTTAGCCCAAACTATTTCAGGTTTAAGATTGGTAATGGTGCACTAGAATAAATGTTTTCCGGCAACTGTCCATTCCATTTTTCTGCCTGAATCTTTTCAACCTGGACGCGTTCGTATTCAATCAAGGTCTTTGATTGTGCTAACGCATTGGTTTTTATTCTCATCGCTTCTGCTTCGGCTTTAGCGTTAATCAGTTTTTGTTCTGCGCGTTCTTTTTCTTGCAAGGTAATATTTTTTTCGCGTTTAGCGTCTTGTTCTGCAACCTGTTTGTTTTCAATCGCCGCAGCATATTGCTTAGAATATTCAATGTCCGTCAAGCGAATTGAATCAGCACGCATATTTAATTCTTTCAAGCGTTCGTTCAACAAGGCGGTTGCTTGTTCTTCAACTTTTCCACGGTTTGATATTAAAGCCTCAGAATCATACTGTCCAACAACCTGTTTAATAGCAGATTCTGTTTCGCTATTTAAACGGTTTTGATAATTGTTGCCCAACAGTTTATGTAATTCCATCGCTTTTTCGCGAAAGACAGCCCAGTTAACAAAATATTCCACACGTGCCATCTGTAAGTCTTTGGTATAAGATTCCAAAACTCCAGAATATTTTTGGACACGTGCATCTACACAAATCAAATCTGTTGTAAATATATTATATCCGTGTAGTCCCGATGTTAAAACATCTTTTGAATATTCACCAAAGTGCTTTGTAAAACAAACCTCCGTATCTTCTACCTGTGCGCAAGCGGCAACAAGTGCGACCAAGGATATGGTTAAGATTTTCTTCATTTTTCTTCCTTTTTATTGTTTATCTTGTTTAGTTCTTTTGCGGTTTTCACTACAATCATAGCGATAATCGCGATAAAAAACGTTGCGATGGTCAATCTTACAAACATTTTAATCCTCGTCTTCGTCTTCTTTTTTGCTTGAAAAACCAATTTCTGTTCCCAAGGTCATATATGCTGCGGCTTGGGCGGTTACAAATCTTATAACATCCTGTTGATTTTCCAATAATTTGCTAGCAGACCCGTATGCTTTAAGATGTGATACAATCATATCTAATGTATTTACTGCTGTTATCATTTTTCCATAATACACTAATTTTTCGTCTTCTGGCATTTTTTCAAACTCTTGCATCGAATCCAAAATTACTTTTTTTACATTTTCTGTCATAGTTTTTTCCTTTTGTTAACTCGAGGGCAGTTTATCCTGGGTACCCAGCAGGTCTTTGCGGTGGTTCCATACTTTGATAAGAAACATATAGTGCACCTGCTCCTTATCTTATCCGACTTGCCCTAGCCAGTCGGTCCAACCATACGCACGCAGGCTTGTCCATTGCTGGGAGTTTCTGCTCTTGGACGAGGTCGCATCCCGCTAAAGAAACCTGGTTGCGTGTCATAGAGTTGCACTATGCTTTTTAGGTTATGAGCCTAACGTGACACTGGTTCACTTACACGCTATGAAACTTTGCCAGATTACAGTTCTGGCGGACGTCCAAGTTTGTGCTATACTCTGACTCTTGGCAGAGACAACGCAATTTCCCGATATAGCACCATCGGGAGCATACTACTGTCGTCCATCGGTATGATAGCGAGCCACCTACGTGGTAACCACGACAATTTTGGTGCGACTGTCGGGAATCGAACCCGAAACTCAACCTTGGCAAGGTTGCGCGTTACCACTACGCCACAATCGCAAAATTTCTTTGGAACGGCTTGGCGGGGAGATATATCAAATCGAAAGGAAGGAAGCCAAAAACCGTTCCAAATGTGTGTTTGTCGTGTTATTACCTGTTCAACGAATGAAAGGCTCGCTTTCTATGCGCCGGGATTAGGACTATCAGGCTTAACGTTCTACGCATAACACGCTCTAACTTGGCAAACACCACCAAGTTTCAGGAGGTCTAGTCCGTCCCTAACTTTATATTTTAACCGGTTTCATACTCACAATACCACAAGATGTAACCCAGTCAAAAACTTTTTTCTCTTGTCGCGAATAGTGCCAGTTTTTGTATTTTCCTTGCAATAATTTCACATAATTGCACATACGATACGCAACTCTGTTAGAGTCAATCCCTAACCATAACGCGATTTTTTCAACTGTCTTTGGGTCTGATTTGCGATTTACCGCATAAACACAGACCACAATGTCCTCAAAAATTGTCCATCTATGGAACATATCTAATCCTTTTATTGTAAATTTGTTAATTTTACTACACCGTTATCAAGTATGATAGCACGTATAGCACTTTGCTTACCAACTTTTCCCTCACACACCAAGATAATTATATCGCCAGTGGCGCATAAATCTTTGATTGTGTTGAAGTATCCATCAAGTTCTGTTTCTTGCAGCGTATCGGTTGACTTGTATTGCCACAAAGTCCAGCCCGAACAAAACGCCACAACTCCTAAATTTCCATTTTTAAACGCCATTTAATCCTCCAATAGTTTAGCCAATTCGTGTGGTTCCCCAGTTACAACAACAAACGGCATAGATTGAATACCAACAGCCCTAGCAAACTGTAATAGTTCGTCAGGTTGTAGCACAACAGAATCTGTGTTTGGCGCCATAGATTTTAAGAAAGCACATTTTTGGCAGTTTTCCATACTGATAATCGTTTTTTTCATTATTTTTTCCTTTGTTGTGTGAATTTTAGCATAAAAAATACCAATGTCAAGACTAAAATTTCATAAATTTCATTTTTCCTTTATCATTGGCGCAAGGGAACAGCCCGACTGATTCAATAGGGCCTTCGGCTTTTGTCCCTGCATAATTTATGGTATAGATTTCGTATTCTGGTTTATAGGATTCGGTGGCAGGCAGAAAGAATAGTTTTGCGGCTTGGTTTTTGATACCGCCATTACGGTTCTTTCTTATACAACACCAGGTTCCATAACCGTCTTCTTCATCTCCGTCATTAGCAGGTGCAAACATAATAACCTGTGTGGCTTGTTTGACCTTATTACTTGACCCAATAAATTCATTTTCATTAGGCACGATTAAATCCTCGACTTTTCCAATAGGTTTTCTTAGATGTGAAAACGCAACGACAGCCGACCCTGCCTCTTGTGCGGTTCGTATTGCTTTCATAAGTTCTGTTATATGCGCATTATCACTTTCGTTTGGATTATCTCTATCTAGGTAGTCCAAATGGTCCACAATGATTAGTTCTATTCCGTGTGTAGCACACCAGATTATCTTCTCGGACAATGTATCTACTGTCCACGATTGTTTATTTGGGTCGTCATTAGGCGGAACCCTACCGAATATATAACTACCGTCCAACCAGTCCTTAACGCGTTCCTGGGCTAATTCTAGTGCTTTCTCGTCGATTTCTTTAAATATGCCCATCTGCCACAATCTAGCATTGACCCACTTGCCTGTAATTTTACCGTATTCTTGGCGCAACAAAGACATCTCTAAATCGCCATCATAATTTTCCAAAGAAAACAGTGCGGTTTTAGATTTGTCGTTAGCCGCATAGATAATTTTTGCCAACGAACTTTTACCTGCGCCAGACCGTGCTCCGATAAGGACCAAATCTGTTTTTGCAATACCGTTTAGTTCTTTATCTAAATAAGGGACACCAAAAATTCCTACTTGTTTATTTCTATCCCAGTAGTTTTTAGCATCAAACTCTTCCCGAACGAACGGGTTTTTCATAAGTTCCGCAAGTGTAGCCATTTCCTTTCCTTTTTGATGGTTTACTTATGACTTACAATACTACTTATTTCCCTAAAATCAAGCCCAATATTACGGGTTTCGTTAATTTCCAACAAAACGCGCAACATCAAAGACTTATCTGCACCAAGCATTTTCAGATGGTATGCGATTTTGTTCATTTGGTTATTTCTATTGCCTGGGGTTGCCAGGTTCGCGTGTAAGATTTTATCCCAGTTCTCGGGTAAAATTGCTGTTTGCAAATCTACGGTAATCGGGCTAGAAATCTCCCTTGCGAATCTTGGGACAACCTTAGGTCTAGGCTTAAAACACCTAAGCATTAAAGCCTCGCTGTATATATTTTCTGGTTTTTTCCACACCCAGTTTACCAAGAACGGTTGTGTTGGGTCTTTCAGGTGCCAGAACCCAGGAAACCTCAGTGTATGTGTTGGTGTGATTAAACTACCATCTGCGCACAAAGCCTCTGCGATACCTTTTTCTATGGTTGCATAGTTTTCTGGTGTTGCATCCTTAGCCCTCCAGTAGCAGTGATACCCTCTTTTTGTTTCTACCACGTGGGTAGGTTCAACAGGCAAAGATGCTATTCGTCTAAGCATAGTCTGTTTATCTCCGGTATCAATATCTGCAAGCCAGTATTGAATTTTAATCAAATTTTCTGTTTTTCTAACATCGTCCTTAAACTCCTGTGGACACCAATGGATACCATACCCCTGCAAATTGTAATTCTTAGCCTCTTCTGGTTTAATCAAAAACATACCTGGCTTAGATTTATCAAAATCGTGCAGTGCATAGAAAGCCATTGTTTTACCTTTTATTGTCCAATCCATATTTACTAATCGCAATAGGTGTTACGATTTTTATAAACTTTGATGGTGCAAGGATAAACTCTGCGTTTGGAACGAATCCCTCATATCCCTTAGCAGTTCCACGCAAAAAGGAAGAATTCTGTATTCTTTCCCAGATTTGATTAAAAGCCCACCGCCAAACATCGTTTCCAACATCCTCTTCCGTAATAGTTCCATCTGCAATCAGTTCTTTTACTAGTGCTTTAAGTTCTTTATCCCTCGCAGGTAGGTTTTTCAGTGATGCTTTTGTTATTTTTGGGTATTGAATATTTCGCGGATAACACTCTTTGTAGAACGCAAGTAATTTATTATTCCATAAATCCTTAAAATGTTCTCGTAGTTCTTCCCCTTTGGGGGGAATATAAAGGGGGGTATTATTATTATATTTAATATCTATATGTGTCGGTGAAGTTTCTTCACCACCCCTCGGTGAAGTTTCTTCACTCCCTATGAAGTTTTGTGCATTGGTAGTTTTGTATGAACAGACCTTAATTCCTCCGATAGTTTTTTCTATCTTAACAATCAGATTTTGGTTTACCAAATCCTTAATAATATCCACCGTTGCTCTTTTTGACACACCAATCCAATCTGCTATATAAGACAACGAAGCACAGAATTCAGATTCTCCGTCTTGCGAAAAACCGTAGATTAAAGCATAAGCAATCAACTTATTTCCAGTTAGTCCTAAATCTCTCATCCAACCTTGGATTGTGATATAATTTCTATCTAATCTTGCCATTGTAGTTCTCCTTTTGTAAATTTATCTATAACAGCAACGGCTTTTTTGATTTTTTTCTCAGGTAGCCGTAGCATTAGTTGAATAACATCGTAGGAAATCGTAAATCCTCTTTGTGCATAAAGAAAAAGCCAGACTGTCTGCACATATAACCTTTGTATAGACAACTCTGACCACAGAATTGGAAACGATTTCTGTATATAAAACTTTTTCATTGTAATACCTTTCCATAAAAAAGGGGGCGCGGTTTTATCAGTTTAGTATAATTGGAAAGGAAAAAAAAACGACACGCGCCCATAAGATTTTGTTTTTCTTTCCTTTTCCTATGCCTACTATACTGCCCCCTTTATAAAAAGCAAGTTATTTTTTTATACTTGCATACAACTTTGCTAATGTTTTTTCTCTAGGTTTAAACTCCTTTTTTACCTTATATACCATACCAAAATGTATTCTATCTATTAAAGGCAGTCTTTTTATTGACAGACTTATTTCCTCACTTGGACATACAAACTTATACACGAACGAAGGGTCTGTTGCAGGGACTAGATAAAGTTCTCCAACTACTCCACATACAGAATATAATTCCCCTTCTTTTAGTTCGTCTATATCTCTAATTCGCCCCCCTAGCAAATAAAATTTCATTTTGTTTACTCCTTTTTTAATCAGTATAGTTGTTTAGTTGCTAACAAACATACCATTATTTATTGTTTGCATAAAAGTTTTACATCTAGTTTTATTCCAAATTCTTTTACTTTATCCATATTAGAAAAACTTTTTGTTTCTTTTTGCTCGTATTCATCAAGCAAATCACAGATTATTTTATTGCGTTCTTTTTCTAATTCTGCTCTTTTTTCAGGGTGTCTAACAATCCATACATCGTATCTCTGTTGGATTTCGTTTTTCTTGTTTAGAAAGTCCGCAAAACTCACTATTCCTTTTATTGTTATCTGACAGGTTGTTTTTGTTTTTAACCTCTCTGCATATTGGATATGAGCCTTTCTGTGTTTTTTTGGTGTCAAAAATATTAGTTCCTCTGGTGGTCTGTTAAAATACAGATTTTCTCTGATTAACTCTTCTTTTGTAAAACCAACTCCGTGTTTTGGTGTTTCTTTCTTGTGATGACAATGCCAAATCTTTTTATAATCAGAAATTGCTCTGTCATAATTTTCTATTTTTGATATATCGCCACAACATAAATGTCGTATCTTTTGAGAAATCATTTTTTATACCTTTATTTATCGTTTATTTGCCCGTAGATGCATCGTTTTTGATTTTTAGGTAAAACTATACCTTAAATTTTTAATCGCGTTCTACGGGGTTTATTTTGCGTTATTTTGTGGTATCAAATTTTATGGAAGTAAAGCCACCATAATTCAACAACTCAATAATTTCGTCATAAATGCCTTTTTCTTTAAGCAGTTGAATAATTTTATCGTTGATAGCCTCCTTCACTATGTTTGGTAAGGCAACAGGTTGTTTTACCTCAGGTTTAGTGGTTTCTATGATAGGTGTATCTACGACCTCTGGTTGTTTGTTTTTAACGGTTCTTTTTGCGAAAGCCCGTTGATGCATCAATGTACTCCCTGTATCTTTATAGACATTTTTGGTTTTCATAGGGGACAATCTTTTATATGCTCTGCCTGCGTTGTCAATGAAATACCCACTGGTTTCCATTTTTTTACTCATTGTCCATCCATCTGCGCCTGCGAACCTAGCCGCCTCGCTTAAAGTGTCAAAAGTGGTATCGGTATCAACGCAATACACTTTAACAGTATTTTTGGGTTTAATGTCCTTAATCATAGACGGATACACAGGCTCGATTTTGTGTCCTTTGTATTCTTTAACACCCTTGTTTAATTTTTTAGATAAAGTGCCAATATTAAAGCCGAATTTTTTATCAGCCTCCCAGCACGAACTATAAGCCACTCCATCAACCAGTATAGGTGTAGCCTTTCTTCTTCCTCCGTGTATGATTTTATCTTTGGTTTTTGAAGGCACATCTAATTTTTCAATCAACAGGTCTTTGTAGGTTGTTGCTTGTTTGTTTTTCAGCATAACGCTCAGTGCGGGTCTATTTATACCCAAGAACTTTGCTGCTCTACTAATTGAATTAAATACTTTATTGTTTATTTTTACTGCAATCATAGTTTACTCCTTGTTTATAAACTTGGTTGAATTGTTATAATTGTTTTGCCTTTGTCTTTTTCCAAATCTATGTTGTAGATATTATCGCCCTCAACATAACTGAATTTGGTAACTCCATCGTCATAGTTCTTTTGTGTGCCAACCACCCCGACAAATATGTCATAGCAGGTTGATATTTCGTTGCCTTCGCTATCGCTCTGGCAACAGATAATCGCATCGTCAGGAAGACCCCTCGTGATGCGCTTAAAATCGCCTAATGTTATTCGTTTCATTTCATACTCCTTGTTGTTGGGTCAAAGTCAGCGAAAATTTCTTCCCACTCTTTGCGTTCTTGTTCTGTCATACCTTTGACGGTCATTTTTGCTAAGTCTCTAGCAATATCTGGAATAGATTTTTTAGCCATTTTTAACCTCCGTTTTGGTTCCTAACAACTGGTAGCAAGTGTTCAGTATATAATCCAAACACACACCATCGCTCCAATCTTTCTGGCTACAAATACCAATGATATACATAGCCAGTTCTCGTTTTGTTGATATTCTGCCTGTATCTAGACAGTCCATTAAACTTGTATCTTCATCTCGCATATTAAACTCCTTTTTTCATACGGTATATGTCTTCAATGACAGTATCATACTCTTGATACATACCCATTTTGTTTGTTCTTTCTGCTGCATCACGAACCTCGTCGTCCCAATAGTTTAAGACATCAAGCCATCTATCAACCATCGCAGGATTTAACTCAACTTCCACATCGGTTTCCAATATGTAATAACCCGCACCACACACATAGTTAGGTATGTCGTTCATTATATCTATCATTGTTCCAACTCGAAGATTTCCCATATCGTTCCAATCTTCTTTTTTGTAGTCGGGGTCTCCCTTGTAGCCGTCAATAAGGTCGTGCGGTATTTTGCCGTGGTTTAATGCCCACATAAACTCTTTCCGTAGGTCTTTGTCTGTCATAACACGACAACAGTCCATTGGGGACTCACCCTGTTCGTTTATAGTTGTTAAATCAAATATTTGATATAGATGTAGGTTCATTTTAAGCCTCCTTTATTTTACCAATTTGATTTCACAGTCCCAGATTTCTTGTATAAAATCTAATGTAAAATCTTTGTTTGTTATATTCTCGTATTTTACAAGGTCGTCATACTCAGGGTAGCCCTTAAATCTGTTGCGAATTTTTGCTTTGCTCAACGGCTTTGCAAAAGTATCACTCCACCAACCAGTCCCTTGTAAATCTGTTATTGTGTATTTTTTAGCCATTTTGACCTCCTTGTTTTAACACTAACGCATAAAATTCAACACCGAACAAATCAAAACTCATAAAGTCAATCAGTTGATACCCTTTGATAGTGCTCAGCATATCGTGAATTACTTGTGAATAATCGTCATAATCTGGGTCATACTCACCGAATTCACAATTTGCGTTATAGTTTTTCTTGACAAAATCACGAATTTTATCACAACAATCTTCAATTGCCTCTTGTTCGCTTTCGTATTTGTCCTCATCGTATTTTTTGTCTGTGCTATCTACAATAACATCAACAAAATCGCTCAATTTTATCATTTTTAATCCTCCAACATAAAGTCGCTTGGACTTGGGTTTAACTTTTGCCACTCCACATCGTAGTAGTGGTAATTCTCGTCGCCAGCATTGTCCCAATCTACTTGGTAGAAAGTCCAATCCTCGTTGAATTCACACTCTTTGCCGAATTCTTTATTCAGTTTTTGTGCTAAATTCAAGGCGTCCTCTTTGTTATCAAATACAGCAATCGTGTATTGGTAGTAGTCGCTCGAAGGTTGTGTCTGTCTGACCAACCAAACACCGTTATTCATTTTAAGCCCTTTTGTAAGTAAAAACTTTATATTGTTTACTGTTTAATCTGTCGCAATATTTTTGTGCAACACCTTTGTATTTTGCATAGCAAAAACATTTTTCACGCGGTTGTTTGTCTGTCTTTTGAATTAAAACTTGACAACCGTTTTCGTCCTGCACACCATATTTACAACAATCTCTGTTATAAAATATTGTATATTTCATTTAAGCCTCCTTTGTTTGTATATACCACGACCCACCAAGTCCTCCGTCTTGGTAGACACATAAGTATCCTCGTTTTCTTAACGAACGAACAATCTCGTTCGCCCTTTTGGTTTCCCACAAGCACACACAACTCCCTAGGGTTTCGTGTGTTGTAAGAAAGAACCCGTTGTAATTATACCTCGCTTTAAGGTCTTTAATCTTTGGTCTGTTCTTGCAATCCATCTTGACCTCCGTGTTTCCCTGCAACTGTATCTATGTCATCGTCAATGTCCTCAATCAAATTGCTATCAAAGCAAACGGTGTCATTGTTATAAAGATACTCCATTGTTTCGTTGATTATCTTTTTATCTCTTTGCATAGACTCTGGTAATCTGTTTGCTATTGCGTATCGTGTCCAATAGTCAATCAGCAACAGTTTGCTCGGAATACCACCGACAATGTCCTCAGCAATATCTGTCAATCTTTGATAATCGTCTTCACAGCAAGCATCTCTTTCAGCCCACTGTAAATCACTCACTAAATCTTTTACTTTTTTCTCAATAAAATCGTATTTCATTGTAAACTCCTTATGCTTGTATTAAAGCGATAGCAAAAAGGACTACTAGTGTAGTTAGTACTCCAAAAATCGCTCCGTAAACAAATTCTGTTGGTATTTCTATTACTTTTACTTTCATTTTATACTCCTTGTTTTTTAGTCTGTTGTTTGTAGATAATACTGCAAATCCTCATCTTTCAAGTTTTCCATACACCACTGGTCAGTCTCGCGCCATAATTCGTCGTATAATCGGGCTAGGGCTTCGTTTTTATCTTGCCAATACCAAATCTTCCAATTTAATATTAAAGCCAATTCTGTGGCGTATTCTGCGTTGTTTTTCCAATCGTTAAAGGCGCGATTATAGGTGTCTTTCACTGCGCTCACGCCAAACGCATCTGCGATTGAAAAATCACTCCAGAAAGTTGTTTTTGGTTGATAACCGCTCATTTCTAAGAAAGGCGCAATACTCTGTTGTGCCAAATCAAACATATTCATTTTTTAACCTCTTGTTATAAAATCTTTTTCAAACTCTTCTAAACAGTCCTTACAGCAGAACCGTTCTCCGTATTGGTTGTATATCTGCGACCCTACACAATCGCCTCCACAATTCACGCACCGTCTGTCCCACTCTGTCCATTGGTAATCTCTGCGTGTATCAACAACTGGGTCTGGCACATCGTCCTCAAAATCATAGTCTTTTTCAATGAAACTAGCGACCTTGTTGACAATCTTCTCAAACGCAACAGTATCTAAATACTCATTGTCGGTGTGTGGGTTGTAGTAGCCAATAGATATATTCGCCATATTCACCCAATTTGCTCGCGGTTTAAGTTCGTTGACATCGGTAAATACTCCTTCTTCTTTCTTAAAGCCCATATCAATAAACTTTTGTGCAAAACTATCAGAACATAATCTTGTGCCTCCAGATACCTGAATAAAGTCCTTGTCTCCTTTGCGGTCTAATTCCAAAATCCATTTAGCATCGCAGAACCACTCATCGTCCATTTGTGAACTACCAACACCACCAACCTCTTCGTCAGCAGGGAATATAATTCTAAACTTTTGCTCTTTGAAATACTGCCATAGTGTTATAATAGCCATTATACCTGCTTTATCATCAAACCCAATCCCGTTTTTAACTCCTTTTAAGTATCTGCAACTTAAATCAAACACAGGTTCTTTATCTGCTCCCAACACATTGTCCGTATGTGCGACCAGAATTGGCAATCCTGCTGACTTCTCATTAAACCCGATAAAGATATTACCGTGCTCATCATAGTCAATATCGTCTTTCTTAAAGAACCCAATCAAATCATATACTCTAACCACATCGGTTCTTAGTATTTTATTAAACTGTGTATAATTTACACTCAATTTTTTAGTCATTTTTGACCTCCTTTTTGTCGTATTGTTTTTCACTTACCCAACCCAGTTTCAAACCTCTTTTACCAGCACAATTAGCGCACAGAAGTTCTCCTGTGTTGATATTCTTGTTTAAATCATTGAACCACTCGCCACAATCGGCGCATTTAACCCAACCTTCACTCCTAGCACAGTCCTCATTGCAGAAAGTATGCCAGCCAATCTTAAAACACTCATCTTCTGACACAATTTCGCCACAATTTTCACACAGGTAATACCCTGCTGCTCTTAAACAGTCCTCTTCACAATACCAATCGCCGTTGGGTGCGTAATATCCTCCACTATCTGTGCTATGCCAGTTGCCACAGTAAGCACACTCAACACAGCCTGCCTCCCTAGCGCAATCTTCACTACAATAACGATAGCCTCCTATTGATAAGCAATCGTCTTCGTTTACCCACTCACCGCACTGTTCACACGCAACAAAATCTTCTTCCTCAAAATAATCAGAAAACTCATCGTTTCCTGTCGTCTTAAAGTCCAAATCGTAATGTTTATCATACCTATTCACTACGCTCATTTTGTTTATATCTACTGCGTATTTGTTTCCGTCTAAATACATAGTATGTGTGCCCGTGTTCCAATCTGTGTCCAGTTCCATATTTGGAATAGCCTCTTGGCGACCAAACAAATCACATTCTCGCATTTCTTTACGCAATAATCTCAACGCACATCTTGCATAATCTCGGTAAGCATAAATTCGTATAAAGTGGCGAACACCCTCGTATTCATACATAATACAACGACCAACTTGTTCTCCTTCTTTATTCTCAAATCTACATACATAACAACCGTGAATACCGCCATAAAACTCCTGTGCGTATTCGCCCTGACCTGACATACAACTCTGTCCAGTGACCAAATCTCCGTCAATACAGAAATCGTCATCATAATCTGGTTCGTATGCAATCTCAAAATTGCGGTCAATAATCATTGTGCACTCGTGTCCACCGTCTAAATATCGCGCAATTTGCTCTTTAACATCGTAGTCCCATTTGTCATAAGGGTCTAACTCCTTTAACAACGGTCTAGTTTTAACATACTGCCCGATTGTTATTTCCTCATCAGCACGCAACAACCCATAATTGTCTTTCTCAATTATTTTTTGCTTTAATAATCTCATACCTTGTGGGTTTTTGGCGGTGTTTATAACACGCGCTAATCTCCCGTCGTATGATATATAATACAGCCAATCTTGGTAATGGTTTGTGCTCGTTTTTTTGACTTTCCGCTTTTGGCGATATTTCAACTCATCAAAAAAACATCTAACTTTTACCTCTTCCGTTACATCTATTGCGCTTTTCAACACAACTTCTCTGGCGATTTTTAATAACTCGTCCGTAGTATTCATTGTTTTAGACATTTAGTTCTCCTTTAACTCTAGCACGGTTCATTTTTTGTTCCTCGGTTAGTTCACCGTTCCCCCACAGTAATCTCCCTATTTCAATTCCTGTGAAAAAATCCCACAATCCCTCATCCGATTTCCATATCGCTGCTCCTAAATCGTAGTCAGTATAGCCGTCGTTGTTTGAAACTCCGTATTTTTTTACAAGTTGAAACACTTTCTCGGCAAATTGTTCGTAGTTTTTACCTCTGAAAGAACTATGATTAGCCAAAAATTTGGCTACTCCTTTTATGTCCGTTTCGTCTAGTTTCATTGTTAAACTCCTTATTTGTTAAATTCTCGTAGCAACGCTTGTGCGTCCTCTACTGTTATTTTGTCCGTAATAACAAAGTCAATCGCTCTGTTGTCTCCGAACTGTTCAAACGCAGTGAAGTATAATCTCCCTTCTGCGTCCATTTTACACTGAACACCGTAGCGCTCAGATGCAAATCTCTGAAAAAACTGTCGTATTTCTTTCATTTTTAAGCCTCCTTAGTTGCACTCATTGTTACTCCGTAGTTTCCATATTTCACAAATTCTCCGTAGTATTGGTCGTTCTTGTTCTGGACAATCAATTCTCGATAGTTTCACAAGTGCTTTATACCGCATATCGCTCAGTTTTCCGTAGTTTATTGTCCATAATTCCTGTATTCTCATCGTTTGTTCTCCGTAGTAGTTGCCGTAGTCGCCGTAGTTCCGTAGCACTCATTATACAACCTCGTGTCATAATAAGCCCCAACTCCATAAACAAATACTAAAAACATAAACATAAACACATACTCAAGTATTTCCTTGTAGACTTTTCTCACCTTTTGCTCCTTTCCAAAATTAAACGGGTTATCTCTCGACAACCCATAATTGTTTCAATTCTCTTATTTTTCCTTGTTTAACCAACTCAATATTCATATCAAGCCAATTTAACTCTTTTATTTCGGTATTTATACGCCTCACTATTGCGTTTATACCAGAGAAGTATGTTTTCTCACTCCGTTTCAATCTCATTACTTGTGGCATACTAAACTCCGTAGCGTTTCTCCGTTTATAAAAAATAAGGGAGGCTCGCGCCTCCCATTTTATAATGAGAACCCGTTTTGCTCGGCTATTTTCTCAACCGCCAAGCCTCTCTTTCTCAAGTCGCTCGGCGTCCATTGTTTCTCAATATACTTGTATTGAGGATTTTTGCTCTTAAAATACTCAATATATTGAGGGAGAGATATATCGCTCGCATAAAATACCTCGTCTCCAGATATTATAAACAAACATTGCTTATCTCTCACAAACAAGATACTTTTGTCGTTGAGATATTGTTTTATCTCGTCCCTTGTATATTGAGGGAGACTTGTTTTTTCAATATCCGCTGGAGATATAAACCCCTTGCGAATAACCCCCCTAAGAGTGCTCATCGAGAATGAGCTCTTGTCTATACTGTTTTTAAGTCCTCTCGGCATATCTTAACCTCTTGTTTATGTTATGATATAAACCCCTTGTTTATATCTTGAGACTAGTATATTACAATTTTACAAAAAAATACAGCCCTGATTTTATAACGCAAAATCGTTTCGCAAGCCTTTCGCATAGCATAAAATACGCAAAAGTCAAGCCCCTGAAACCCGCAGAAATCTGGGATTTCTCCTAAAACTCCGCAAAAAAAGAATTCTTTTTACATTGGGGGATTTTTTTAACTTTCCATCTATGGGGGGGTGGGTAGGTGGTATAGGGGTAGATTGACAAATGTGTGGTATGGGGTTATAATATTTAAAAAAGGAGTAAACTACGATGGCAGAAAAGAATGCGTTTCCTGACAGTTTTTATTACAAGGGCTGGACGAGGGGGAATAATTACGGTTTGCACAGGGAAGATTTTGAAGACCCGCAGAAGTACAGGCAAGAGCGGTTTAAGCGTGGATGTGAGATGCAGAGGGCTTGGTTGAAGACGGAAGAGGGGAAAGCGAAGCAATCGGTAGTAAGCCGTCAGCATTGGGAAGAGCGGGCTGTTAAGGCGAAGCAGGAAAGTGACACAACGGAAGTACTGTTATTAGAAAAGATAACTTCTCACGCGGATGGGATGGCTACGGCGGAAATGGTTGCTGGGTGTATAAACTTGATAGCGCGGGAACTATCGAAGCGTGGTGTGGCGCAGATAGAAGAATTGTCACTGAAGGATTTGATACTGATTTCCAATAATTTGCTAGGGTTGACGAAGGCTGCGGCTGCTGTAAAGAAGGAAATGGATTGGAAGCCGAACACGGTGGTAGTACCTGTGGTACAAAGCAGCAGTAAGACTGGTGGTGTTGTTGGGGGGTTAAAGGATGTGATAGACATAAGGGGCAGTGAAAAGTGAACGAAAAACAGCCCGGACTTGCGGGGTATATTTACCAGATTCAGTTAGTATTTTGCCGCGCGCCGCTCGTACTAGTATATTTTTTCAGACATAGACGAAGCACTGTTAACTCCCACGTGCGATATATATTATAGAGGGTAAGTGATGATAAATCAAGATAAATTTGAACTTGCGAAAGGATTATTACTAGATTTGAAGAAATACGTTGTATGGATGCACAAGATAGCGCAAGGGACAGATTACGATATGACGCCGGCGCACGTTCAGATGTGTGATGCCTTACAAAGATTTGCGGATGGGAAGAATGAAAAAAGGAATTTATTGATTAACTGTCCCCCAGGAACAGGTAAATCGTTGTTATTGCAGTATTTTATTACCTGGTGCTTTGCCCGCAATAAGAACAATATGTTTTGCTATGTGGCGTACGGGGAAAAGTTGATTAAGAAACTGTCTAAGGAAAGCCGTAATTTGATGATGACGCCTGAATGGGAAGAACTATTTGGGAAGGAAATGGACCCTGGGGACAAATCGGTTTTGAATTATCATTTGATTTCTGGTGGTGTAAGAAGTGGATTGACGGCTGGGACGATAAGTAGTGCGCTGTTAGGTGTTGACGCTGGGATACCTGGGTTAGATGGATTTACGGGGGCATTACTGTTAGACGATATAAATTCACCTGAAGTTACGACATCTGTCCACGAACAGATAGAAACGCCGGACATATATCAAAGGAAACTGGCTACCCGTAGGAGAACACCACTTGTGCCTACAATATGTATTCAGCAAAGGATTCACCCGAACGACTTTAGTGGCTGGGTATTAAAGAATGAAGCGGAAGACTGGGAAACGGTAATTATACCTGCCTTGGATAGTGAAGGTCACAGTTTTTATCCTAAACGTTATCCAGAAGAACAGTTAAAGAAGGAACAGGCGCGAAATCCATTTATGTTTGCTGCGATGTATCAGCAAGACCCGATTGACAATTACGGGGCATATTTTCACGAAGAATGGATACGGACGTATAGGTCAAACCCAGAATCGTTTGATAAGGTATTTATAACTACCGACTTTGGTTTTACGACTAGCGGGGATAAATCCTTATTTTGCTGTTGGGGATTGGCGAAGGACAAGAATTTGTATTTATTAAGAAGCAGACAAGGGAAATGGGAAAGTCCTGATGCTAAAAAGTACTGCATTGAATTCTTTATGCACTGTGCGGCGGCCTACAGACAATGTAGAAGGGTTTATGTGGAACAGACGTTATCAGGGATAGGGTTTATACAGGATATGCGAAGGGAATGTCCGAATATGGCGATTGTTCCATTAAAGCGTGGTGCGAAGAAGAACAAGATGAACCGTGCTGAAAGTGCTATGACGTGGATGGAAGCGGGGCGGGTATATTTCAGGGAAAGCGACCCGAACTTTGTTCCTATGCGGGCAGAATTGTTATCGTACAATCCGAGTGATAAGAACCCGACTGACGAATGGATTGATAACATTGGGGACGGATGCGAGTTGGCATTTAACACTAAGACCAGTAGTATATTTGTATAAAAAAGGGACCATTGACTAACGCCGCCGGCCCCGCATAATTATGTTTTAATTAGAAAGAACCACCAAGGTATCCCCTGGTTCAAAAGGAACTGTACTACAAGAAAAGAGGAAAGTCAATGGAGTTCTTAAAAATGTCGGCGGAAGAGTTCAGGAAGTACGTAACGAATGAAGGGAACCCGCACAATCAGAAGAAGATAGTGAACAAATACAACGCGGAAAAGACTAAGGCTTACGGGCGTACATTTGATTCAAGGAAAGAATACAGAAGGTATTGTCAGTTGAAGGCGTGGCAAGAACAGGGCATAATTTCGGGCTTAGAATGTCAAAAACGCTTTGAATTGGTAGAAAAGTTTGAATATCGTGGGCTTAAGATACTTCCAGTGGCGTGGATAGCGGACTTTTATTACTTTAACGGGCAAGAATGGGTAGCGGAAGACGTAAAAAGCCCTGTAACCCGAAAGAAGCCGGAATACGTGATAAAGAAGAAACTGTTTATGCTGAAATACCCAAAAATCTTATTTAACGAATTTCTTTGACTTTACTAAGATACAGTGATAAAACTAGTTTAGTTAACGAAGGATGCTCTGTGGAAAAAATGAACGAAAGACACAACAAGTGGACAATTTTATATGATATAGGGAAAGGCTTGTGCATTTGCAGATGCGACTGCGGTCGGCTTCATAAAAGATTTATTTCCGACATAAGGAAAGAGAAAACGAAAGGCTGTTGCGAGTGTTACTATAAAATTGTAAAACCAAACATAAAACACTTGTTAAGCGGTCACCCACTTTACAGTATATGGAGCGCTATGAAAAAAAGATGCACGAACAAGAATAATCGTGATTATCGGTATTATGGTGGCAAGGGTGTCCAGGTCTGTGATGCTTGGATGGCAAACTTTGAAAGTTTTTATAGTTGGTCGTTGGCTAGCGGATGGAAGGATGGGCTGACGATTGACAGAATAGACCCAAACGGAAATTATTGTCCTGAAAATTGCAGATGGGCAACAATGAAAGAACAAGCCACAAACAAAGGCGTTTATAAAAACAATTCGTCTGGTTTTGTTGGGGTGCAATACTACAAATGGTTGAAAAGAACCCCGTGGGTTGCTACTATAACAATAAGCCGCAAGTGTAAAAGAATAGGCTATGCCAAAACCCCTAAAGATGCTGCGATTATTCGCGACGAGTTTATCATTAAAAACAGATTAACTGGTTATAGATTGCAAGTGCTTACTTGGTAATTTTCTTTAGAAAGTCAAAAGTATCGCCGAGGTCATCTTTTTCTATTGGAATTTCATCATTGTGGTGATACATAATTACTTGCAATAGATTAAGATGTTTTGATTCTTCGGCAATTATATTCCTAACAATCTCAGCACCTTCTTTATCGCCGGCAGCGATAAGTTCATCTAAAAGTGGGTAATAACCTTCAATTGCTTGGGCTTCGTCTGCAATATTTTTAGCACAATATTCTTTGACACTCATTTTTTGTTTCTCCTATACACTTCTTTGTGATATTCGAACTTTATATCCTTAACGGCTTTTCTAAGTTCGTCCCAGTTGATACTATCTCTAAACTTTCTATATTCTTCTTTTTCCCATCTAAAGGTTCTATCTGAAGTTAGAAGTTTATTTATATTATCAAGCCCTGCTTCTTGTTTTAGATACTTTGCGTACAGTTCAGCGTCGTCTTCTTTCTTAAAATAAAAAACCTCTGTTATGATGGACAAAGGCGTTTTAGTGGTGGTGACGACCTCGTATTTATTGAAAGGTGCGCCGTTTTTAACGATAACAAAACAGGGTCCACTCACATTCATTATTTATATAATAGACAAAACTCTTGTCAAAAGTCAAATAAAATATTACAATAAGAGCAACAAAGGGTATTTTTATGGTGAGAAAAAAATTAGAACAGGTAAAAATTGAGAATTCAATGGCACAGTTAGTATCTGGTATTATTCCCGATGGCGGGCGCGGAGGCACTGGTTCAGTATCCCCAAATAAGATAAACGATTCCACATCCTTAGCCCTGCAAGTTCGTTCTGAATTTATTACCTTGAATTATCCATTATTATCAAAACTGTATCAACAATTTGGTGTTATTCAGTCGTTGGTAGAAGTTCCTGTCTTGGATGCGTTTCGTGGTGGGTTAAAAATATCTGCCTATGAAAAGAAAGTAGTTATCCCAGAAGAAAAGAACAAAAAGCGCAATCGCTTCTTTAAGTTTTGGAACGCTGATGACAAAGACCCAAAACAGAACAATCAGCAACAGCAAGCCGATTTTGAAGAAAGGCAGGCCAAACGTCGTGAAGAATGGGAACGCGAACAAGCCCAAGGCGACAAAAAGAAAGAAAAGGAAGAAGACGCGTATTTCCGTGAAGAAATCAGTGGTGAAGATATTAGACGCATTGAAATCTATCTTCGTCGTGATGAAACCTGGAAAAAACTTCAACAGGCGTTATTTTGGAAAAGATTGTTTGGTGGGGCTGCTATTGTGATATTAGATGGCAGGAATCCATCTACGAAGTTAGATTTGGAAAAAATCAACAAAGATACCCCATTGGAATTCTATGTAACTGATAACTGGGAAATATCCAACACGGATATGAATTCCAAGGACTTAAAAGAAATAGATTGGATGGCAGAAACACCATTCCAGTTGCGTGGATACCAGATACACAAGTCGCGTGTGATTGTATTCAAAGGAAAAGAATTCCCACCGCTTTACAGACCGATTGGTCGTGGCTGGGGTATGTCAATCCTTGAACCGTTGGTAAGAACCCTGAACAAGTCCATTAAGAACGAAAACGTCATCTTTGAACTGTTAGACGAAGCAAAGATGGATATTTTCAGTTTGTATGGCCTGAATGATGCTATGCAGGACGAACACGCTACAGAAGCGATAACAAAGCGTGTTGCCTATGCTGAACAGGTTAAAAACTATATGAAAGCGATTTTGATGGACAGCGAAGACGAATATGCCCAAAAGCAGATTCACTTCAGTGGGTTATCAGATTTGAAGATAGATTCGCGTGTTGATACAGCGTCAGACGCGCGTATCACTATGAACAAATTATATGGCACTTCCCCTGCTGGATTTAATTCTGGTGAAGCGGACCGTGAAACCTATGCGGATACTGTGGAAGCCGAAATTCGTATTCCAACAGAAAGTGCGATTATAAAGATTCTTGAAGTCGTTGGTCGCAAGGTTTTGGAAAAGACGTTAGATTTTGATTTTGAATGGGCGTCTTTGATAAGAACCAGCGAATACGAACAAGAAAAGCAAAAAACCTTAAAATTGGCCAATTTGAACGAAGCGAACATTTGGGGTCGTATTACGAACAAAGAATGGCAAGAAGCAGTTAACAAATACAACCTGCTTGGCATTGATGTAAGTTACAAAGAAACATTTGTTGCGGACCCAATGGCAAAGCAAGTATTCAAACCTGGATTTGGAGGTAAGTAATGAGTTACTTTGAAAAAGAAAACACTGTGGCTGTTCGTGTAGAACCCACAGAAATACCGAAGGGTGTAACGTATCGCGCTAAGTTTATTAGTGCAGGTCCTGTTGGGTACAAAGATGGCGTGTATTTTCTTCCACAAGACGCATTAGATAGTTTTGCGTGTTCACTAAAAGGTTGTCCGGTGATTGTTGGTCATCAAGATATTGAAGACCGTACTGATATGGAAGAAAAGGCTGTTGGTTATGTAGCCAATGTTGACAGATGCGAAGTGAGTGGTGATTGGTATGCAGACTTCGTAGTATTTGAAGAAAAGGCTATCAATAAGATAAATAATGGTGATGTGCCGTTTGTGTCTTGTGCATATAAGGCAGATTTATCAGAAGAAGATTTGATGATTAACAACGTCAAATACAAGAAGAGGATTATCGGCGGCGAGATGCTACATCTTGCATTAGTCAAAAATCCCCGTTATAATGGAACTGAGATATGGAGAAATTCCAACGAGGACTATTTGGTCGGCGATGGAGTTCTGTATAACCAAAAGGACAATGTGATGTTTGGATTTAAGAGAACTAAAGTTGAATTAGATAAAGATACTTTGGTAAACACTTGTGCCGGCGAAATGACTATTGAAGCGTTGGTTAATGCTTTAGAAGAAGCCAATGCGACTATCGCAGACCAAGCGGAAAAAATTAAAGATTTGGAAGCCGAGAAAGACGCTGCGGCAAAACCCGCAGATGAACCCGTGGTAGAAAACCAAGTGGGGACAGAAGCGGCTGCCGAAGTTCAACCATCGGTTGAAGTTAAACCTGTTGAAGAATCGGAAGGTTCGGATGCAGAACTTAAAGCGGAATTGAACAACGCGGTTGAAGAAGTGAAACCAGAAGTTGTTTCTGTTCCAAATGTAAGAATATAACAAAAGGGTAAAGAAATGGCTATTGTAAAAACTGATTTTTACACACAAAGTCTGAACCAATTCGCACCTAACCGCGTTCGTGGTGAATTGTTGGATTGGGGTCTTAATGCCTGGGTTTTGGATGTTGTCATTGACGCTTCCGAAGAAGGAACCTTGTATGCTGGCGACTTGGTAAAAGTCTGCCCGACTTCAACAGGCAAATTGAAAGTTGTTGCAGGTGAATCTACTGACCGTGCTGTTGGTTACATCATCTTCAACGCTAAAAAAGAATCATTCAAAGCGGGCGACCATTGTTCAATCTTGTTGCGTGGTGGTGTTATTGAATGCGTTACAGAAGAAGCGTTGGAAGCAGGCGCTATTGTTGCTTACAAAGATGCTGATGGTTCTGTGACTGGCACTATCGGCGCTGGCGTGCAACGTATGGGTATGACTATGGCTGCAACTTCTGCTACAGAAGGTGGCGTCCGTGTACCTGTTTTAGTATGTTAAGGAGTGCGATATGGCAGAAAAGAAATACTTAGTTAATGGCACGGAAAAAGAAGTCACAGAACTGTTTAACAGTACTGAATTGGCTACTATTGACCGCAACCAAAAATTGTTCAATGACGCTGGTTATGGTGACATTGACGTAACCCTGTTGACTATTATCGAACGTGAAATTAGCCAACAGAAATTCTACAAAATTGACCCAGAAAAGTTTATTCCTATCGACCATACACAAGGTGGTTTCGCAGATTACATCACTGTATTGCGTAACTTCATCACTGCTGAAGGCGATATTGATGGCTGGACACGTGGTGTTGATAACGACAATGCACGTCGTGGTCAAGACGGTGTTAAACTGGAATCTGTTGCTTTGAAAGTTCACAACTTGGCAAAAATGGTTTCTTATTCTTTGTTTGAAATTCGCCAAGCACAACAGACAGGCCGCTGGAACATTGTTACAGAAAAAGAACGTGCACGTAAGATTGACTATGATTTGTCTGTACAGCGTGCTTTGTTGTTGGGTGACAATGACCACAAAGGTTTGTTGAACCAAACAGAAGTTAACACAGATACAACTTTGTTAACAAAGAAAATTTCTTCTATGACCGCTGTGGAATTCAAAGCGTTCTTGGCTTCTTTGTTACCAACATATTACACCGCGACAGAAATGACTGCTTTGCCAGATACTTTGGCTATTGCACCGTCAGATTTCTTGGGCTTGGGTGTTGCTGTTGACGAACAGTATCCAGTGTTCACAACGATGAAACAGCGTTTGGAAGATGTGTTCCGTGAAATGACCGGCAATCCAAATGCTCAAATCTTGCCGTTGGCATACTGCGAACCAGACTTCAACAACAGCAAATACAAATATGTATTGTATCGTAAAGACTTTGACACAATCCGTGCGTATGAACCATTTGGTTACAACGTTGTTCAAGGTGCTACAGTTGATGGTATGAACTATCAGAACACTGCTTGGGCTCGTTTGTCAGACGTGTTTGTCAATCGTCCGAAAGAAATGCTGTATTTGAGTTTCAACGCTTAATATAGCAAGGTTTTGAACAAACCACTCACCTGGGGCGGGCACCAAGCCTGCCCCTTGGTCTTTAAGAAAAGGAAAAAAAATGATTATAAAGAATGTTTTGCCTCGTCCTTTTAAAGTTATCTTAAACGGTAAAACTTATGATTTTCCTGTAAACGCTAAAATGGAAGTTGAAGATAAAGAAGGCGAATTCATCCTTAGTATTCAACCATTGTTAGCAAAAGAAGAAATAGAAAAGGCTGCGGAATCATCTATAAAGGATAGCACCGTTGAAACGGTGACTATTGAATCTGAACCTGTGGAAATAGAAAAACCAAAGGCAAAGAAAAATGTTAGTAAAAGTAAAAAATCACGGAAATAGTTTTCGCACAATAACTTCTGGGGAATTGCCCACTGGTGGGGTAACTATGGTGGAATCTTGGGAAGCGACTATGTGGTTAAACCGCTGTGATAAAAAAATTGAAATCATTGACGACCATATTGCTGAAGTCAGCAAAAAGGTAGAAAAACCAAAAAGAAAGAAAAAATGATAGAATTTCCTGTAGATATTGACACTTTCAAACTTTACTTCTTGCGGGAGGCTGGTTTGGAATATCAGGCGTATCCTAACTGGGACCCTGAAGCAACTTATGCTAAAGACGACAAAGTAACGGCTGTTGTTGATTTTAAGGTCGGTGTGTATGCTTCTTTGGTAGATGATAACACACACGTTGTTAGTGACCCAGATTCTTGGAAATTAGATGTTGATGAAACAGAAAACCTTGAAAATGTTATACTGGATGCGGATATAGAACGCGCTATGGGCGAAGCAATCTTCAAATTCAACCCACGGTTGTTTTCGGAAGAAAAAGGAAAAATTATCTTTTTATACCTGACTATGTTCTTTTTGGTGTATGACCGCCAAATGGCTGCAAGTGGAATGAACGGCAATAGTGCTTCTGGGCCAGTTATCCACAGAACAGTTGGAAAGATGTCCGTGTCCTATATGGAATCAAAGTTGTTCAGTAAGTATCCAAGTTATGAATTCTTGGCTTCTAACGACTACGGACGGAAAGCGTTTAATCTGATGGCACCATATTTGCGTGGTGGTATCACATTATTACACGGTGGGGCAACGGGCGAATAATGCAGGCAAGTAGTTCTTTTTCTAGAAAAATGGTGATTGCTGCTAACAGGCAACTAGGAAGGGAACTTGCTGAATTTGCAGGGCTGTGTGCGTGTGCAGGGATACAGAACGCACCCAAACAAGCAAGGAAAGCCCGCGGGAACCATTATGGCGAATTTATGACCGAAGACGGTTCGACATACTATGTGCCCCCACGTAAATACATTTGGGCAGCAACAAGAAACATAGGTGGTGCTGGTTATGGCGAAGAAATAAAACGCATAATAGTAAAAGGGATAAACGACAACCCTACCCCACACACGCAAAAAACAATAACAGAATGGGATAAAGACGCTGGGGGATACAAACAGGTTGCTGTTGGTGCAAAACACGGCACCCCTGTATTTGCAGGAAGAAACGGTTATCGTGGGTTGTTGGCTAAAATAGCCAAACAAATGGAGATAAATCAGTTCAATGCTATTGAAGAAGTTAACATTATTGGTAAAAAACATAACGCAGAGATTACTAAGAAGATAAAAGGGTTCGACCATCCACTTGTTAATACAGGTGAAATGCAGATGGCAATAACTAGTTGGGTAGCAAAACAATGAAAGCGAAAGTAAGTATAACTTGGCGAGAAGAGTTGGTGGAAGACGAAAGAAATTTTTATGTTAAACTTTCACCAGATGTTCATTACCAATTAGTTGATGTAGAGAAGACAAAAGAAGAAATAGCAGATAAGTTATTGAAAGAACTGCAAAAAATGTCAAAACAGGTAAGGGTAAAAAAATGAGTTCGTTTTTTAGTGATGCTTTAGGCGATTCTATGATAAGTGCGGGAACAATTACTTTGTTTGTCCGCAAAGTCACCTTTGTTGATGGGTTTCAGACACACAGCACAACGCCCATTAGATTTATAGCAAAAAAGAGTTGCCAGCCGTTATCACCAGATGAAGCACAGTTACAAGGGTTTGGTGACTATGGCACAAACGAATTTATGACGATATATACGTTAAAGAAAATACCTATGCCCAGCAAGAAGGGCGATGCTGTTATTGTAAGATTTAACAAGAAAGATTGGTATGTTCGGAAAGTTCAGCCGTGGGTCTGGGACGAAGGGACACCAATGGAAATGGGTTATTATGAAGTAACCTTATCGAGATTTAATGAAAATGAGGTAAACCCAAATTGAAAAAGTATAAAGACATTGAAAGATATATTTCAAATATGTTTGTTACCCTTCTTGGGTCGCAAGCAACTGATATGGGTTTCTCTACTTTAGAGAACGAACGCTGTCTTGCTGAAAGGCAGAATGGTTCACCATTACCCGACGCATCGACTATTCTAACATTTAGAATAGACGATTACGATACGTGGCGTTCACAGCGTTATGGTCGTGCTACGGTTGGGTACACACAAACAGGAAATGGAGTTATATCTGAATTAAGGACATTCAAGTGTGTTGTGAATATTATGTCAAAACATCTCGGGGATGCCTTTGATTCTGCTCGATTTCTTCTGGCTAATTTACAAAATAACAGATATAATAATTTTGTAAGTGACAACGGACGGATGTTAGGAATAGAGCAGATAGGTATGATGAAAAACTTATCTGATTTAGAAAACGGCACCTGGACGGAGCGCGTTAACTTTGAAATTCAAATGAATTTCATAGAAACGATGGTTATAAATGACAACACTATGTTCGTTAAAACACCGACAGATATAAGTGATTTACCGAGTAGCGTTGACTTTGAAACTAATGTAAAAAAATAGGAGTATTAAATGGCTACTAACGTAATTAACATTCGCGAATTTGTTGACGTTTCCACTTCTGTGACTTCTTCAGGAACGAATGTTGCACGTGACTGGTCGGCTGTTTTATTCGTGCAAAAAGGTACGGACGAACAAGCGACAGTTGTTAAAAAGTATGACGACCTGGCTGCAGTTATTGAAGGCGAAGGGTCAAATACAGAAGCAGCAAAATTTGCTACACAGTTTTATGGCACAGGATACAAAGGCCTGCTTCCTGCTGGTCCAATGTATGTTGCGACAATAGGGTGTGCTGCTGCTGAATTTTCTGATAACTTTGCGGCTTTATTGGTTAGCGAAGATTATTACTTGATTGCACTTGATGCGGGAATTACAGACGCACAAAAGAAAGCGGCTGCGGCTTTAGTTCAGGCTGGCAATACGACAGCGGCGCACAAGTTGTTCTTAGACGATACCAGTGCAAACGCATTTGATTTGTCTTTAGAAGATGATTTGGAGTTAGAAGGAAATTGTTCGGTTTCTGCATACTGCCGTAACGCAGGATATACACACGTTATTGTATGTGCTATCAACCCATCTAACACAAACAAATATTATTCAGCGGCTAATATGGCTTTCTGGGCTACACGTAAGTTTGAAAATTCAGACCGCAGAATGTGCTCTATTGCACACAAAGTTGCGTCTGGAATTCAACCAGTAGATATGACAGATAGTTCATTATCTGCATTAGTGTCCCCAACACAGAAGTTTAAGAACCTGGATTCAAAGAACGCAAACGTTTACATCAATGTGAAGATTGTTGGTTTGCCTGCTTGGGAACGCGGTAATTTACCTTCTGGCGACGATATTAGTGAATTTATATCTGCTGATTATCTGACATACGTGTTAAGCGTATCTATCTTTAGATTGTTGCAAGTGACCCCACGGTTGCCGATGACAACAGATGGTGCTACAATGTTGGGTAATGTGATTTCACAAGCGTTCTTAGCATTGAATTCTGCTGGCGTTATCAGTGGTGGTGTTGCGGAAGACGGCGACGTATTTCCAGCAACTGGGTATAAATACAGCATTCCAATCCCAACTGGCGTGAAGAAAGCCAACGGTTTGTGGGACGGCATAGTATGTTCTGCATTGTTGACTGGTACCACAAAGAAAGTTGTAATTGGTAACGATTTGAAAAAATAAGGAGTACTAAAATGACACAATTTGATGGTGCTTTTAATGATATTGGTTTAGTTGATTTGACTATCCAAACACCAATCGGGAATTTGACAGCCAAAAACTTAGGCCCAAATGATGTTGCTATCTTGGCAACCCCAGGTAACGACGGTAACGTTATGAACATCTTTGAAGGTTCAACAGGTCAGTTGTTGGCGAACAAGTCCTACAAAGTGAAAAACTGGGCAGTTACTGTTCGCTTCTTGCGTCATTCTTTGGATTACTGCAAAGGCACATATTTGATTCAAGAAATTCTGAACGGTCACATCACAACAGTTGGTATTAAGTTCACAAACAAAAACTTTGGTAACGGCGTTGAAGATACTTCTAAAAACGAAACCTTAGTTGCGCCACAAGCGTTCTTGGTGAACTTTGCTGGTTTGGAAGCGGGTGCTGGTGCGTCTGGTGACTTTGAAATCACATTCAAATGTTCTAACGCAGAATACACTTCTGGTGTTTACAGCGCTTGGGGTTCTAACTATGCTACTAACGCATTCCCAGACGACAAAGAAACCGTAACGTTTGACCATACAGACGTTTATAACGGTGCGACCTACAACGGTTAAAAAAAGGATATATTATGGATAAAGAACAAGAATTAGCAATAAACTACGCAGAAACTATTAACAAACAAATTGAAATAGCACAGGAAACGGGTGACATCCCCGAACTGTTCACATACACGCATAACGGAAGAAAGTGGGTGTTAACATTACCCCACTCCGTTATGGCACAGAAACGTTTGTTAAACGCACGCTCGCAACATACCGCCAACCCAGAAGACTTTGCAAAAGAAGAAGTCTTTTTGCGGTTAATATCACAGAACGCAAAGGTTGATGGGCGCGAAGTCGTGTTAGACCAGTTGTCGTTAGGGGAAATAGAAGTGTTGAAACTTGCTTATACTGATGGGTTATTAGCCCCTTTATTCCTAGGGGGCGACAGGGAAGTTCGCCAGTATATGGAAGCGACAGTCGGCCATCTAAACAAGTAAAGTCGTCCCCCGACGAAATTGATTGGTTTTTAATGAATCCTGTTTTAGAAGGTTATATATCATATAGCGACCTAAAAAACGGGACGTTAAACCTATATGACGTTTATCTTCTTAACAAAGTTATCGACAAAAAGGTTGCTGTGGCGGAAGAAGAAAACAGAAGGATAAAGAGGCAAGCGGCGTTAAAAAAGGTTAAATGATGGCAAACAAAGACATAACCATTGATGTTGGTTTTAATTTTGATGATAAAGAATTAAACAAGGCCATAAAATCCATTAAAGATGTGGCAGCAGCCGTAGATGTATTATTTACCCGCACAGCGTCAGGATTAAGGAACGCTTTGTCTGCACCGAGGGCGGGGCAAGCGCTTGGCATATCAAATATCTTATCTGTTACTGAATCTGATTTTGACAAACTTGAACGCGCAACCTGGAACAACATTAGTGGTTTTAATGTTGAAAAATTAGCCCGTTACTATAAGAAAGCAGGTAAGGCAAACCCGCTACCAATGTTTCAACAGTTATGGAAATACGCTAAAGGGTTAAAAAGATATGACAACCTTTATGCAAATATTAGTAACCTTCAAAATCTAACTGCGGAAGATAAGATTGAGCCAGATAAAGGGCTTGGTGAATATGGCGTATTACAAAGATACGCAAACAGATGGTTAGGACATCTGTATTATGGAAACGCTTTATTTCCTAGTATTGTTTCTCGTAGCGCATTAGAATGGGGTGAATATTACAGAGATATTAACCGCAAGTCTGGTTCTATGAACCGTAGCGCGTTACGGTATGTTCAAGACAGGAAGTATTCTGCGTCTAGTCTTAGCCGTGCTGGTGACTATATGTTATTGGCTGGCGACGGTTCTTTACAATTATTAAGTGATATTTATGGATTAGGTTTAGGCACTGACGCATCTTCTGCCCCTGGGCGCATCAGTCAAAAAGCCCGCGATGCGTTAGATATGTGGTCCAGCGCAGGATTACGCGCCCAAGCCCACAAAGAAGCGTTGTTGGCTGGTGGATTAAGCAAAGGCGAATATGAATATCATTTGTCTGGTTATAAACAAGATATGCACGACTTTATTGCGTTGCAGAAGAAATTGTTCCCAGAAGAAAAGGCTATTGCAGAAAACTTAAAGAAGTTAAACAAATCTGACCTTGTTACGTTTGGTCGTGGTCCTGGTGACAAAACCACAGCAGGAAGCGGTGTTTGGACTGCTTTGGCTGGGAAAGTAGCAAAAGACATATTTCGTAACGCAGGCGGTATGCTGGAAAGTTACTGGGGCGAATCAGTAACCAGAAACGCTTATGCTTCTAGGGAAGCGTTCTTAGGACGTGTTAAGACTGGTGGTAAGATAATCGGAAGTGTTATTGGCGGTCTTCTTGGTGCTTTAACTGGCAACCCTATGGCTATGGGTGCTGGATATGCAGCAGGGGGCGAAATTGGTGGTTTGTTTGGTTCTTATGGGGAAACCAAATTTAAGGCAGATGTCCGTAGTTCTAACGATATGATGGCCCGTATCAGAAATCAGGCTTTATGGGGAAGCGGATACAACACTTATTTTGCCAAGGCTATTACAGATGTTGGAATCGCAAACGGTGAATCTGCTATGGGCGGTTTAGCCGATAGGTCAATGTCTATGCGTGCGCGTATGATGCTAGGGCAGGTTGGCGAACAAGAGATGCTTTATATGAGTATGATGCCAAACTACTACGCAGCGTTGATGGCAGGCGTCACAGGACCAGAACTTATGCGTATATATAAGAACGACCTGGATGCGATTGGCGATTCTTCTATGAAGTATTTGGTTGGTCAGGCGATTGGAAACACCGAAGCACTTGCCACAGCACAAAACCCATACTTTAATTCCTTTTATAATTCTGTGGCTGGAACTAGCGCGGGGTATGAACGCAGTTTAAGTGGCTTAACAGCAGGATTTTACAGAGGTCGTGAAACAGGCGCATTAGAAACAATGGTTCGCGATGTAGAAGAAATCTTTTCTTCTGGCAGACGTGGCAACAGATTGATTTACCAGGGCGGTTATACAAATCGGACTTATCAAGAATACCAAGATGTTATGGCTTGGTTAAAGGGTAACAATGTTCAGTTTGTGAATAATATTGTGTTACCAGACGGCGAAGTGATAAAGTCCGATGTGAAGACTGCAGACGAAGTTTATATGAACACATTACAATCATACAGCGTTGGAGGATAAAAATGTTATCACCATACTTAAAACCGCAAGCATTAAATGGGGGTATGTTAAGTTCTAGCAAACTGACAGGAATCCTTTATGGGAGTTCTGATGCGTTAGACAAACGCAATTCGAGCGTGTTTGCTTCTGCAGTTCAGGTTTTGGATGCTGCAAAGGATGTTGCGGAAACTATTGCCAACGCCACAGGTGTTCGTTCCCCATACTTTATAATTGGGGAAATTCCAAAAAATACATCAAACCCACAATACATTTGGTCAAGTTATGATAAGCCAGCCCAAGGGATAATGAGAGCAGTTGCTAACGCTTCTGCGCGTTTTGGATATACACAGCCTGGTGTTATTATTGACTGTTTGGGAGACGTTAATGCTAATATGTCGGTAGAGTTCACTACTAAACCGTTAGTTTATTTGTCAAACAGTGTTGTAGATAGTAGAATAAGAAAGCCGACCATCATTAAAGCAACGGTTGCTGTATCAAATCATTTGGCGGACGATGCAGAAGGTCAGGCGTTAAATCAGGTAGCGGCGTGGGACCCAACGGGCGCATCTGACTATATTAGGGACGAATTGCTTTATGGTGGTTATACCCGTGCACAATATGCGTTATACAGACTGCGCTGGTTAATGGAAAACGGACAGCCGTTTACTGTTTATACGCCACACGGGTATTATGAAAATATGTTAATTCAATCTATTGCGCCCAAGACAGACGAAAGTACTATGGATATGCTTTTGTGCGACATAACATATCAGGAAGCAATTTTGGCTGCACCGTATTCTTCGGGGGATGACCTTAACAAACGGTCTGCGACCAGAAACGTTATTAAACCTGACACAGAAACAAAACTTGGCAAATCTATTAGGGGCTGGTTGAACGATACTAGCGTCGGGGCAGTAAAATAAGGGTTAAGATATGACAAGGCAAATATACAAACTTGAAGTAGCATCAGATGAACAGAGCATAGATTTATTAAATGGATTCACAGCGAAGATATTTTTTGACCGTTGCTATAAACGTTGGTATTATAATTTATATTATCTTAACGACTTGGTTGCGGCAGGGATTGCGTTAAACCCAGACACTGCACCGCTGTTAGGATACACACAGGGTAATTTGGGGCTTATAGACGAAGGCGACCCAAAGCAAGGTTATGAGCCTTTTGAAGAATTAGGACAAAGATTATCTTTAATGGAGATTTCTGAATGAAGATAAAAGATAATTCTTATAATTTTGGCAGATGTTTGAAGGTAACGTTTACAAATATCTTAAACGATGAGATGACCTCTTTTACCATTGAACACGCCCCAGACTTAAATCGTGATTTGTATGTTGCGATGGATGTGACGGTAACAGACAGACCAAGCGCGTCTAGCAAGGGCAATCCTGGTTTTCAGGGCACGGTGACTGTTTTTAACCCGACAAAAGAATTACTAAACGTTATTAACGGTGGGGCAACTTGGGTTTCTGACTATGTAAACGAAAACCAGTCTGCATCCCAGAAGATGAACGCTATTGACCGTTTCTATGCTAGTCGTCTAACTTGCACAATAAGTGCTGGGTATATCAACGACAACGGCGAACCATCTTATACGGTAATATTGAAAGGCTATGTAAACGGTTCTTCTTTGGCAAGAAAGGGTGTGGAAGAAGTTTTAACCTTTGGTGTGTTTGATATAGATATGATGCGGGAATCGCAGATTGTAGAAAAAGAATCTAGCAAAAAGACGGAAGCAGACCGTATCCTAGATATGCAGAACACAAATAAATTTGAAACTACTTGGTATCAAACGCTTGTGAAGTATATCAAACAGTGGGAAGTAGAGCGTATCCCTGACCCACAAAGTATGCCTGAAACACGGCGTAAAAACGCTTATAACTTTTTATCCACACGCCCACAACAACAGATTACACCGTTGGCGGAAGACAGAAGTAGAATAACGAACGAGGATTTCCCGTTAATTCCTGTTAGCAACTTTGACAGGCAAAGGGAAGATTGGTTTGAAATAAAGTTCGTTAAAAGTGTATCTGATTGGTTAGCGCGTACCCGCAACGGTGGTCGCGATTGGGGTGGTGGCGCCATAGACGTAAAACTTCAGGAAGCGTTAACGGCCTATGTTATGCCTGCAAATAACGCCGTCTATGGTATCAACCTTGCGCAAATGCTTGACGGTTTGTGTGCTGTCGTTGGAAGAATTGGCTGGCACAGGGATATTACCAATAGAACCAGAAACACATATTTGATATACGAATTAGGTAACGAACCTTTGTGGGTTTCAAAAGATAAGGCAGATATACAGATATGGAATTATCAAAACCTGCTTGAATCCCCGTCAGTTAGTGGTGCTGGGATTATGACAGTAAAGATGGTGTTTAATCCCGAATGTGTTTGTCACAGAACACTGGCGCTTATTTTGGACCCAACAGTTGTTTCAAAAGACGGGGCTACCCGAGATATATCAGGGTTAGAATCTGGGCTGTATGGAAGTATGGCTACACAGTCTTCTTTGGCGAACTTTGGTAATGTTCAAATATCGGGTTCTAACGCTGTTGCGGCGCTAAACAAAGGTGTTCAAGACGGAAAGTCCCGCGGGTATTTGTTTAATATAGGCTTCCCTATTGTTAGTGTCAAACACGAATTAAGCACGTATGGGAATAATTGGTCAACCACAGTTCAGACTGTTCCTGCAACAGTTGGACTGAAATACAAAAAGGGTGTGTAATGTTTGGGTATCCTGAAGACGCAATAAAGTCTATGTATTTGATTAAGACACACTATATTATGAAGGTGATAGAGTTTCACCCTGAAGACCAAACCGTGGACTTAATTCAGGACGTGTATGAATATTGCAATACGATGTCTGGCAATATGTCCATAAAGAACGAACTTGGTTATGATGTAACGGTAGGACTACAGAAGCCAACTGTGCTATGGGGAATCCCTGTTAAACAGTTGCGCTGGGGACAGTTTACTATTCAAGCGTGTCCACAGCCTGGCGATACTGGATATATTGAAGTCTTTACAAACGACATTACATCTTGGGTGCAGAATGGCGGATTAAACGTTCCAAATTCAGACAGACACTTTGCTAAAGAAAGTTGCGTCTTTGTTCCTTTTGTGGCCAACAAAAAGAATGCTTTGGAAGATTATGTGTCGGACGAAAAGACACTGGTTATCAAATCAAAGAACGCCAGCATAACCCTAACAGATGACGGTGAAACATCTGATGTAAAGGTTGTTGCCAAAACAATAACAATGGAAGCAGAAAATGGCGTGTCTATTACAGGCGACGTGGCTATTGACGGCGATGTATCTTGCACAAAGACTGTAACCGCAGATACAGACGTTGTTGGTGGTGGCGTGTCGCTTAAAGACCATACTCATCAATTTACATATAGTGCTGGTCCAACAGCAGGTGCACAAGGTGAAACAATCGCACCAATACCACAAGGAGAATAAAATGTTAGCGTGGAATATGGATAAAAATAACGACCTTGTTTTAACAAAGACAGGGCAAATATCTATGGTTAACAAACTTGACGAACTGCGCGTAGCGTTAGACGCTGCGTTGCAGGTTGTTAAAGGTGAATTGGAAGATTCTACCCAAGGGGTGGATTACTTTGGTGTTGTGCTATCTGACACACCTTTGAGTTTGAAGGTGCAGGAATTAGCCAGGGTTATTAGACAGAATACAGAAGTGAACGATGTTAGATTTCTGCGGGCCGAAGCCGATAGGAAGAACAACAAAATAATCTTTTATTTTGAGATAACAAGCATCTATGGCGACTTCGCTTATGACAATTCATTTGAGATTATTTAATATAGCGGTTATACTTAGAGCAAAGAGGTAAAAAATGGGACAATGGACAGACCAAGGTTTTATAGCAAATCCGATTTCTTATTACAAAAGTGCTATTCAACAAATTTTCGTTGATGCTTTTGGTGACGATTTTGACCTAAACGATAATCTTCCACAGGGTGTTTTGATTCAGCGTCTTGCCGAATTGTTTTATGGTATGGATATGGATGGTGTGGAAGCGTTTTCCCGTCTAAATCTGAATACTATGGGCGGGTTGTTCTTAGATGTTGTGGGCAACTTGCGTGGAATACCGCGTGTTCTGGGCGCCCCACAAACAGGGCTTGTTACAATAACCTGCCAATCAGAGAACTTTGTTCCGTTCACTTTGGCGCAAGGGACAGTATTAACTGTTGTAGAAACCGGCGACCAATTCGAAACAACAAGGGCAACAACCTTAGAATCAGATACTGTTGATGTAGAAGTTGTTTATTCACAGAACGGCAATTCCAGCGCAATCGTTGGTAACACAATGCAGGTTACTGGTTATCCACAGATTTTGAATATGGAAATTATATCTTTGTTTGACGGGACAGAAAACGAAACAGATATATCCTATCGTTCACGTCTTCAAAGAAACTATCCTGCTGCGGTTGGAACTATCGAATACGTTAATAATTTATTGCGGGCGTTACCTTCTGTAAAAGCAGTTGGCTGTTTGTATAATGATACAGATACAACTGTTGATGTGATACCACCGTATTGCACAGAATGGATGGTTGCCCCGACAGAAGATGTTACTGTAGAATCTTTGCCGGTATTTAAGACAGATGTGGCTTCAACGATTGTAGATAATAAAGTTCCTGGGTCACCAACGTATGGCAACACAACGGTTACAGTGCCTGACGCTTTTGGAACACCAAAGGCGGTAAACTTCACGATTGCAACTAAGGTTCCTATTCAAATTTCTGTGACGGTTGCTACACCAGAATCAACAGGGTTTTTTGATTTGAGCAATCTTGCTGAGATAAAAGAACAGGTGGTTGAATACGTCAACAACCTTGAAATAGGAAAGGACGTGTCTTATTCGAGATGTATTGCACCATTTGCTGCAGACAAGGGCTTTGATGTTATTGTCTTTAAGATGAAAACACAGGCGGAATCAGAATGGCACGAAAACGCAAACCTAACAATCGATGCGCGTAATTACGCTTCCATAGAAGCAACAGACATAGCAGTAGGAATATAAAGTGATAGAAAACAATGATTTTCCTTGGTACCTGCAACAGTCAACAGTATTCCTTGGCTTATACACAGGGTTCTTTGATGTTGCGGTTGCTGCAAGTCCTTTGGGCTTAGGTGATGCTTTTAATGTTGACCAGATGACAGGGGCTATGTTGTATAACCTTGGCACTTACTGGGGAATGTCTGGTTCGCCAACCGTTTGGGACGGGTTAATTTATAACCTTGACGAATGGTCTGGTGTTAAAACTTGGACAGGTGGTTTGAAAGAATTAGGCGAACAAACCTATGCAAACTTGATAAAGGCTAAAGCCTACGCTTATGGCAGGGTGTATTCAATAAACACATTAAAAGGCGTGTTAGACAGAGTTTTTAGTGGGCAACAATATAGTGCAGAAATAACCGAATCTTTGATGGAAATCACTATTACTTTAAGTGCAGCCAGAACTTTATTAGAAACATTTATTGAAGCGCGGGCATTTGACTTAGCGTTCATAGGCAAACCTAGTGGAATAAAGGTTACTTGGCAATATAATTACTTATAGGAGTAAAATATGATAAATAAAGAAAGTATCTTTGCGTCTGCTGGAACAACAACCGGAAGTTCTGCTGCTGGTTTTACAACCGGTATGATTCCTGGGACTGTTGCCAAGGCAGAAGATGTTAATTTATATATGGGGATGAGCGACCAGCAGTTGTATTCTGTTTGCAAGGAAGTTGCGAACTTGCTGACTGATTCTGGTATCGTGCTGAATTCCAATTCATACACCCAGTTAATAACTTGGGCTAAAGAAAAACTGAACAGTGCTTCATATTTGACAGGTATAGACGCTACGTCTTATACTACAGCACCAACACAATCTGGGAACGCAATATCTTTTCCTGAAATAAAGGTTGTTTATAATACAGATGTTTATTATGGAAAAACGGCAGCGAGCCACCAAGTTACTACATTATCAGCACAAACTTTAGCGGCGACATCTGGCTGGGGTGATGGCGTACACTTTATCTATGCAAAGACCACAGCAGGTTCTTCAACATCAACGTTAGACCACAGTCAAGACCCGATTGCTGCATCTGAAGGCGCAACCAAATGTTTGTTGGGTAGTGTGTTTGTTATCAACGGGGCTTTTCAGGCTAATTCGTGGAAGTTTCAGCCTTGGTTACAGATTACATCTGCTGAAAGACGTGAAAGTCCAACGGCTATGACACGTGGTGGGTTTATTTCTCCTGCGTCATCTACAACACTTCAAATGGGTGATTTGGAAGTTTTGGACGAAGGTATTGGGTTTGACGCTAACATCAACACACCAAGTATAACTAACATCAGCGGTAAAACACCGTATGACTACAAGTTCTTGTATCCAGGTTATAACCCGGCTCAATCTGCGTTAACCACATTGGACACAACACACATTTATAATACGACAGATTTAACGTGGGACGACATATCTGCGATGGCGTCTGATGCGACCCCGCACTTTATTGTTATGGTTCCCTGTGTTGTTCCTACGGGTCAAACTTTGATGATACCTGCTATGTCAACCAAAGTGGGCACATCATATCCGCAAGTATTTGATTCTATTGACGATGCGGTTAATCATATTTATGGGTTAGAATATTCGTTAGCCAACGTAGCAAAACGTGCGATTTATTTAGGTCAATCCATAGTGGTTAAAGTTGGTGCAACTGACATAACAGACCCAACTCAGTTCTTAACAGTGGGTATGTTGCCACAGGCTTTAAGCGACTTTACGACGGCTTCTGGGCAAACAGGTGGTGCGATTTCTACATATCGTCCTATGCCACAAATCAACTGGACTGGTTCTTCTTCCTTTATTGCACAGAATAACGCAGCAAATATGATTATTGGTGGCGCGACAGATGTGACAATAACTTTGCCAACACCGCAATCAAATATTGTAAACCAGTTGGAGATTTACTTCAACAAGGGTGGTGCTGGTGATATTATATGGAACACGACTATCTTGTGGTACACAGGTGGCGCACCGACATTCACACAAGGTGGAACATATAATATAATCTTAGAATACATCAACGGTTCTTGGTATGGTGGCGTTTTAGGCGTGGGAGTGTAATATGCTTTTTACGAAAAAACTACTTTTCTTTCAAAACTTTTATCCAAGGGTTTTTACTAACGCTGGGGACTACACAACATTGTTAGCCCCAGGGCAATATAGATTTATTGTTGCTGGCGCTGGTGGTGCAGGCGGTGCGTCTGGTGGTTCTGTTAATGGGAATCCTGCTGGTGTTGGTGGTCGTGGAAATAAAGGTGGTCTTTTTGAAACTTCTGGCACTATAAACGTTTACACCCCAACTTACGTGTCTGTGCACGTTGGCGCAAAAGGCAAAAGTTACGCTACTGGTGGTAATGGTGGCGCGGGGGGAACCGGTCCTGCCACGAATGGGGGTGCTGGTGGCGGCGGTGGTGAACCATCTTGGATTGTTTTAAACGAAATAGCATACAGTGCCATTGGCGGCGGTGGCGGCGGTGGCGGCGGTGGCAGTATCCAAGGTGGTGCTGAATATTCACCCGCTTATGCTTCTGGTGGTGGTGGAGGCGGGGGTTACTTCCGCTTTAAGAGAGTTAGCAGTGGTATGGGAACAGTGCGGGATTTATATTTGTATTTTGACGTAACTAACTTGGACTCTGCTGTTTTAAGAGAACTAACCCAAAGCGAATACGAAAATCTGTCAGAAGGCGAGAGAGGGTTTGCTTGGTGGATTCCAGAAGGCACAATATTGTCTGTGGGCTATAACCTAACACGTACTATTGAAATAGGTATTGTCCCCGCATATACTGTAGAATTAACTGTTACGCAAATAAGCGGAACGGATGTAACGTTTTATGCCAGCGAAACACTTGCAGGTAACACGGCCAGCACAACCATAAGCAACTTATTAACGTCGGGCCAGTCGCTTCCAACCTATATAGCAGAAAGTGTGCCTGGTGGTGCCGGTGGAAATGCCGCAATAAATAGTGCAGGAAGCGGTAGAAACGGAAACACCGTAGATTTTCCATCATTGTATGGTGGTAATGGTGGTGACGCTTCGGATTCAGCAGGTTGGACATATAATACTTCAGTTGGTGGAACTGGCGGAGGTGCTGGTGGTAGTGCTGGTTTAGCGTGGCAATCAGAACATCATTATAAAGTAGGCGGACAAGGCGCTGGCGGCGCAGGCGGTGACGATGATGCGGCTGGTGGTGGAACGCCTAACGCAGGTACACGTGGTGCAACTAATCCATCAAACGTCAGCAACGATAACACAGGAATGGACACAACAACAAGAAACACACCGTATATGGTTTTCGGAATTCCAGCGAAAGCAGGTTCGAGTGGCGGAACAGGTGAAGACGGGTATGATGGTTTTGTCATTATAGACAAACTTCCAACGGTGCCTGTTGCTAGTTTTTCTTGTGGTTTAGTTACTGGTTCTGTGGCTAGTATTACAGATTGTGGTGCTATAACAGGGGCTGTTTCTGAAACAATAGATTGCGATAACATTTAAAAAAGGATTTACTATGGCTATACAATTACAATTAAGACGTGGAACGACAGCAGAGAATGACGGCTTTATTGGTGCTGCAGGGGAAGTAACTGTTGATACTACTACAAAAGGATTGCGGGTACACGACGGTATTACACAGGGTGGTGCTGGTTTAATTGACACGGTTGTAGATTATCAGTTGCCAACAGCACAAAACAACTATACGTGGTACAGGAAATATTCGTCTGGTTGGGTTGAACAGGGGGGGGTTGTTACTACAAACGCTATTGTGTCTTTACCAATTACTATGTCGGATACTAATTACACCATAACAACAGGGAACAACCATTATTCAGACAGTGCAGGAACACCTGTTGTGGTTTATTATAACAAACAAGTTGACTCGTTTGAAATTCAGGGTCGTTGGAACGGTACTGCTACTTCAGGATTGAGTGCAAACTGGGCAGTATTTGGTGTGGCTGCGTAATATCTAAATTGACTAAACAACAATTGGCAGTTAAAATATAAGAGACAGATTAGGAGTTGATAATATGGATAAAGATTCTAAATTTACCCGTGATGAAGAAGGATATGTTGCGGTCAGGGTTCTTTCTGGCGCTGCGCCGTCTGCTAATGACGACAAAGAAAGTATGTTCACACGGGACGAAGAAGGTTATGTTGCTGTACGTGTAGTCAACGGTGCTGGTGGTGGCGGTGGTGGTGACCAACACAATTTAGGTTGGTTTTCTACTTTATCAGAATTGCAAACAGCATATCCAACAGCGGAAGCGGGCGACTGGGCTATTGTTGGTGCAACAGACACAGTATGGATTTGGGACACAGATAATTCTGAATGGGTTGATAGCGACCAGAAAGGTCAAGTGACTTCCGTAAATAACCAAACGGGTGCTGTTACATTAGGTATAAATGATGTTGCACCGACACAAACAGATAAATCTGGGTATGTTTTAGGAACAGACGGCTTTGTAGCAGGCTGGGTAAAACCAGAAATTGTCCAGCGTTCTACGATGCCACAAGCAAGTGAAGAAGAAGTTGGTAAGATTTACCAATATGTTGGCACGACAGATGCTAATTACACAAATGGTTATTTTTATAAATGTGTATCTGATGGACAAACACCAGCGACATATTCTTGGACACAAACAGATGTGCAACCATCAAGTGGTGGTGGCGGATTACCTGACCAAACAGGAAACTCTGGTAAATTCTTAACCACAGATGGCACAAATGCTAGTTGGGGTAACACACTTAGTATAAGTGGACAGCAAAAAGAAGCCACATACGATTGTTCTGGAATAAACATAAAACATACAACATCAAACTATTCAAAAAACGGTACTTTAACATTTTCTGCTTTTGATGCATCTACTGGAATGTGGAATCTTCAATATTTTGGTGGTGGTAAAAAATGGTTGTGTTATTATGGAAATGTCCTAGATATTGTTTGGACAAAGGCGTTGTCAGCAGCCGACCACTATTTATCGCGGAATAATATCATACAAATACCAAATATAGCAGGAACTATGGTTGTTGCTGATTACACTGGTGCCACAGCGGGTCAAGTATTAACACTTGATTCTAACTTAAATCCAGTATGGCAAGCAGGTGGCGGTGGTGGTAGTTCGCCAACACAAACAAACATATCAATAGCCCCTATGGAATGGCAACCAAGTGGTAGTAGTTATTATTGTAATGTTGGGGTTATGGGTGTAACATACAACAGTATTGTTTTTGTGTCTGCACAAGACCCTAATTCTATGACAGATTGGGCTAATTGCAAAATAATGTGCACAAATCAGGCGCCAGACCAATTAACATTTGAATGTGAAACAATACCGAATAATACTGTTTCTATTAATATAGTAATATTCAATTAAAGGGGTATGATATGATAATGAATCCTGTTATTTATGCAAGTTCTAGTCCTTCGCCAACGCCATCTGTTGCGTCTGGTGGATTAAATGCAACGGCTATTGTTTTTTTTGATAATAGTTCTAATAAATTTGCTGTATTATACCCTGAATATTGCACATCCGATACTCTTTGTTTTAAGACAGATAATAATGAATATTATTATACAGATATTATAAATGCTGATAATTGGGAAATGGGGCTAATTTATGATAATTGGTCAAAACAAAGTTCAGGTGGTTTTAATGCAAATATCCGAAGTATATGGTTTGGTGGTATTGTAGATGGGATGGGTAATGTTTTGTTTGTAACCCGAGTAGATTTGCCAGCAGGAAGAGTTTATTATTGTGATGCACAAACCGCATCTATGATGGGTGCAAATGATAAATATTATACAAATGGTGTAGAATTGCCAAGTATTGGTGATGATATATATGATGTCAATGATATGCAATATGATACTGTTAATGGTGTAATAGATAGCACATTAAAAATGCCTGTTGGTATTGAATATAATGGTTCTGTATATCTTTATAATAATACATTAACAGATTCTATTGAATGGGAAGATAATAATGGCAATCATATATATACAGCAGGAACAAAATTGTTAGGAAATAGTTCTGTTGCTTTATATGATAGTTCTTTCAATTACATTAGTGATATATCTAAAAATAAAATAATGCTTTGGTTAGCAGTATATAATAGTTATTATTGTTATCCTACTGGTAGTTATGGAGTAACAACAGAAAGTTTTGATGTGCTAGATGGTGTGGGTTCAACAATTTGGGTGGACAAAACATCAAATTTAGTTGGTGCAAATGTATATTCTGACAGTCAAGCAACTTCGCAAATAGGGCAAATTACTGGTTTGTTAAATTAAGAGTATAAAAATGAAAGAAAGACATTCATATAAAGGCGTATTAAATGGTATTAATGGTGTATGGAGTGATAAAAAGCCACGGGGTTTGAAAGAAGTTGAAACAATAACCTTTTATGTGCCAGATGAAGATAAAATATTTAAGAAAGGTGATGAATATTTTACTTCTGTTGTAATTAAAGATGATATTAACATAGAAGATTATGAAGAAGTCGCAAAACCAGAAGAGCCAAAGGAAGAAGAAAATGGCGAAACAGAGAACGAAGTGCGAGATATTTAGAGATATATCTGGAACACACTATAAAATAGGGTGTTATGGTAATATTCTAAATACAACGAATAATCGCATAAAGGTTCCTTTCGACAGAAACAGAGCGGGGTATATTCGTGCAATTTTGTTTGATGGCAGTGGCAACAAAAAAAGATATTTTGTGCACCGTTTGGTTGCGGAAGCGTTTGTGCCGAATCCAGAACACAAACCATTTGTTAACCATATAGATGGTGATAAAACCAACAATAGCGTTGAAAACTTGGAGTGGGTTACATCTAGTGAGAATATGGTTCACGCATACCACACATTAAAAAAGAAGTTTGGTTTTGCGTATGGTTTTGGTAGGTCTGATGTTGTATGGAACAAAGGTAAGAAAATGCCAGAAGGGCTGTTAAAACGTTGTTGGGAAACTAGACGAAAGAATACTCCAGAAAGAAAAGCAGAAATTATTTCTAAATATCTTGCAGGAAAAACAGTTTCAGAATTAGCGAGAGAATATGAAATGTCGCCAACGGGGATAAGATATATTATAAGCAAAGGAACAAATAATGGATAATAAAAAAAGACAGATTTGCGAGATTTTTTCTCGTTCAATGGGCTTTATCAGACCAATAAGTTGGTTTAATATTGGTAAGCGGGCTGAATACGACGAACGAAAAATGTTCAAAGAGAAGAAAGCGGTAAGGGGAAAATAGTGTATAAGATAACTTGGACATCATCAAAAGCGTGGTATGCAGTATGGGGTGCAATATTTTCTTTTACACAGAATATCCATAGTGCTATGATAGGGTTGTTGCTATGTATAATAATAGATACAATTACTGGTTTTATAGCGGCACCCTATCGTGGACAAATTAGAGAAAGCGCTAAATTATCCCGTGTTGTTATAAAGATAATAACATATTTTGTTGCGGCTATATCGTTGCATATTGCTGAAATGATGATATTGCCGACCTATGTGGCAGGGACATTAGAATTGTCTAGGATGGCGTTTTCTGTTTTTTGTGCGCTGGAAATATATAGTATATGTGAGAATTTGCGTGATATAACGGGATTGAAAGCGTTTGATATATTGACTATGAATTTCAAGAAAAAGGTTGAAGATTCGGTTGGAATAGAAGTCCCAAAGGTTAGAAAGAGTGAGCAAAAAAGAAAAACGAACAGTAAAGAAAGAATACCTGTATAATATTATAGTTGGTGATTTTTATGCGTATAAAGTATATAAAATCACCGATGCAGCATTACAGGTTTATTTTGTAGCGCATCCTGAAGGACACGGTGGAACAGTATTGGCGGATAAAGAAGAAGACATCCGTCCACAACTGGAAAAGCAAGCAGTCATTCTAACTGACTGGCTTAGCAAAATAAAATAAAGGAGTATAAAATGTTAGATTGGATTATCACACATTGGAAAGACATATTGGCGATATACGGCGCTGTAGTTTTAGTTTGTTCAACTATAGTAAAGTTAACTCCCTCTCAAAAGGACGACAATGTTTGGGCAAAAATTCTTAAAATTCTTGACTTCTTTAGTACCGTCTTTACAAAAGAAGACGCAGAAAAACTTGCAGCAGCAACAAAAAAGTCAAAAAAATAATATGAATAGTTGGTTATATCTTATAGAGAAATATGAAGGGTTTTCTAGCAAACCATATCTTTGTCCTGCAAAGGTAGCAACGATAGGGTATGGTTGCACTGTATATCCAGACGGAACCCCTGTAAAACTATCTGACAAACCAATAACCAAAGAAAAGGCCAAAGGTCTGCTTTTAGACTACGTAATGAATCAGATTATGCCGAATATTCAAGACTTAGAATTGACGGACAATCAGAAGACTGCGGTAATATCTTTGGTGTATAACATTGGCTGGACGGCATTTAAGAAATCAAAGTGCTACAAAGCCATAAAAGACGGCGATATGTGCACTGCTTATACCGAATGGGATTGGGTAAAAGGCGGTGGAAAAGTATTGCTGGGATTAGTTAAAAGAAGAGCAGAAGAAAAATATCTGTTCTTCTGTGATATATAGGCGCCCATTTTTTTTCGTAGTTTATTCTGGGTCTTGTAAGGTGTCCCTACACTAGCCTATATATAGGGAAGCACTGCGGGTTTACCGATGTCCCCGTTTCCTTGCGCTTTGCCGGCAGCGTGTGCAAAAGTCCGGCTTCAAGAAAAGGAACTACAATGAAATGGCTAATGTTTTTATTAACAGCAACTGCTTTAACAGGGTGTACCCAAAAATCCCCAACAACAGATATGGCAAACACAGCGGCACAAACTGTTGACGCTATGTATAATTCTGTCCCTAAAGAATGTCGCACAGATATGCTTGCAGATTTACGTGCTACAGCGAAGGAACAGATAAAGATGGTTGATGATATTTGTGAACTACAAAAAGACACGCTGTGGGCAAAAATACGTGAAAGAAACGTAATAATTGCTTCGTTGTGTTTGGTTATCCTTGTTTTTGTTGGCGCTGGCGTATTTTTAAAGTTTCGTCGGTAAGATATGGTGTACCTGCTGGGTCTTTTTTTAATTCGTACCCATAATCTTTTGACATATCTATTATGTCTTGGGTAGGGGCGCTGATAACAATCACAGAATATATTGTTTCCCCTAGTTCAAAGAAGTTTTTTAGCGCAGAAGTGTGTTTAGGTTTTAATCTCACAACACCAAGATACTTTGGACGACAGTCCCAGACTAAGGCATACTCAAAATCTTCACTTGTTAGCCCTAGTCTTTTGCCTGGTTCTGAATCTAATTTTATAGTTTTTTCTATCATTTGAATATAAATATTGCCAGTCGCGGAGAAAAAAATGAATTGGAGACGTAAAAATAACGACTGGCAATCTTAGTGGTTAGTGGTTATCCATTTGTGGTCTTGTTGATTCTATGACCATAATCATATACACTACGGACGTGAATATATACACTAACGCAATAGTTATTTCGCCACAGATAGTAAAACTAACTAAGGCGGTTAAGTTATAGAGAATCCATCTTTGACGCATATCTGGGGTCAGTTGTTTTTTATAAATTTTGACAGCGTTCTTTTTATCAAACAGGTAGTGTAATATACCACCAGCGCACAACAGCATCCAAGTTATAATAATGCCTAACCATATACCGCGACCTACAATCCCAAAAGCACCGGGAAAAAATTTCAACCAGCATCCAAACAAAAAGCACATTAAAACAATATTTTTATTCATTTTCGTAAATCCTTGAGTTTCTAATATTCCAATTATCAATAGCGTCTTGTTCCTTTAATCCAAGAAATTCGTATGTTCCCCAAGACGAACACTTTTTGGTTTCTGTCTTTAAGGTTATATTTCCATCTTGGTCCTTTACTTTCTTTGTCACCTTTTTCGTCCCGCGGCAACGAACATACCACAAGTCCCCAACCCTAAAAGTTTCGGCTTTGTTGCACTTACAGTATTTGCAGGGTGCTAACTCTACCACAGCACTAACTCCTTTAATTCCTTATATCTAGCCTGATAATATTCTGCTTTTGTAATTCCGTGGGCAATCAGGTAACCCTTGAAATCTTTGTTTGCCATCTTAATGAGCCAATCACGATGTTTGGTCGTGATTGGTTCGTCCAGTTTCTTATCAGTAATCAACTGGTGGCAGTTATGACAGACAGGAAGAAGATTAAGGTAATGGTGGCGTAACATTTTATGCACCCGTGGCATAATATGGTGAACCTCTGTTGCTGGTGTCACCAACCATTTAGACGCACACACTGCACAAGGGCGTCCCAAAGCCAACTTTGGATACAACTTATCGCATTTTTCAAACCACCTTTTTTCTTCATCCATTATATACTCCTAAAAAGGAATCTCGTCCCCTTCCAAAAGGGTTGTTTCCAAAGGTTCCACAGGGGCTTCTTCTTTCTTTGGTGCTTGTGGGATAGACACGGCCAACGAAAGAAACTTTTTTCCTGCTTTTGATTCTTTTACCCAAGCAGAAAGTCTAAAATCTTTGCCTGCAACGTTGATAGTGCCTGTATATTCTGGGGCGCGTTCATTGGTTCTTTTTTCATCTCTAAACAGAACCCCACGATTAACATTATCGTACTTATTTTCCATTACTTACTCCTTTTTTTCTTTAGTATAATTAGTAACAAATTCTATACACTCATTCAACGCATTTTTTATTTTTTCGCGCAAATCAGCGTCTGATTCCACCCTTTGCACAGCCAGTCCCAACAAGGGATGGTAATAACAAAAGTCCCAATACTTGCGACCAGTTACCATAAGGTTAAATTCCAACTGTGTGCGGTATTCTGGTTTTATATAGGTGATATTCAAAGTTCCGTCGTCTTGGGGCATTGTCCACTGAAGGAAGTTTTTCCCTAGCGGGCATTTTATCTCCAATCCGCCATCTTCGCCTATCAATCCATCAGGGCTAGAGCCGATAAATCCTTTGTATGGTTCTTCACCATCTGGTTCTACAAATCCTGTTTGACGAACAGGAATTTCATTGACAGCAGAATACAATCTTCTTGCTTCTGCTTCCAATATTTTACCACGTTCCATCGCAAAAGAAGAATAATTCTCTTGGTCTGTATTATTAGTTAAACGTTCAAAAATAATCTCATACAGTTTATCTGTCTTAGTTTGGGACTTACCCAACATTACGTGGAAATCCGACGCAGTAAATCGTCCCAACCTAAGTGCTAACCATTCTGGTGTACCCTGTTCAACATTATCGTGGTATCTAGGCATTATCTTTCGCCTTTTGTTTTAATTTTGCGTTAATCATAGCGGCAGCCTGTGCTTCTGTAATCTCATCTATTGAATCTAATTCAAGATATTCCAAAGCCTTTTGCCAATCAGTATTAAGGTCGTCCAACAATTTCTTTTGTGAAGCAGACATCATAGTAATATTGCCATCATTCAAAGCGTCTGGGTCGTCTGTATTATCGATAGCAAACAAACCATTTAAAGCATACTTTCTCGCATAAGAAGATGCTGCACCTGTGATTTGTGATTGTGTCATACCTTTCAGTGCTTCGTCTTCACGTGCAAAAGCCATAGTGTAGCCGATTTCAATTCCGTTAATATCTTTAAGTGTCGCAACTGCTTTTACATATATACGGTTTCCAACAGCAACGATGTCGTCCGACAAAGTTAACACCAGTTTTTCCTCTTCAAGCATAGGCTTTACTGCCTGCAAGATTTGTTCTGCTGAACGGTACTTATAACCACCAAATTTATTATCGCTAGACTTTGGGGCTTTTAACTTTTGTTGAATATTTAATAGTCTTTTCATTTTTTTCCCTTTTTATTTTATAAACACCAAAATATTCTGATGCGTTCTCACGATTTTTTTGTTTTTCATCATACCACCCGCTCTGATAGCAGCAGTACCAGTTGGGGTAACCATAATGATTTCGTTATAAAAAGCCATCCCAGCATCACGGAAAGCCTTTATTGTGTCAGGGACCAACCCATAAAAGTGTCCCTTTTTATCACGAACCTCGCCCACGACGAAGGCAGCCATACCGCCAGGTTTAAGCAAGAAGCAAGCCTTTGCTATGATGCTACGGTATGCTTCTAGAAAGTCGGTATAATTCATATTTGATATATCGCCTTCCAAATCTGAATACTTTTCCAAGTCGGCATACGGTGGGCAACTGAATACAAAATCATAATAGCCGTCGCCCTCTAACAAATCTTCGCAATCTGCCACCCAGTTACCAAGAACCTTGTTGCTATCCCCCACATACCACTGTGGTTGGTTATTGACAGGCAAAATGTCTAAGGCCTGATTACGATTATCGTCAATCTGTTCCTGACGAATATCTATTCCTGTATAATGGTATCCCATAAAGTTAGCGACGATTCCACGAACTGCACCACCTGCGAACGGGTCTAAAATCATTCCACCATCTGGCACGAACCACTTGTAGATAACCTCGCATAACGCAGGGTCAAAGATAGATATGGCAGGCATATCTTTGTCTGCTTTTTCGCTTGCCCACTCAGATATATTAAACGTCTTTGTATTGTTGTTATTAACAATCTCTGGGCGAATCCCCAACTGTTTCCACGTACGTTTTCTTTCCTGCCAGTTTGCCTGACGGGTGTCTATAATAGAAAACGGTGGTTCAATAAACTTTTGTCTAAGAACGGACTGTGTTACGTCCAATTCTTCTTCCCCGAACAGATTAACCATTGTTTTCCCTCCCGTTGATTAAATCACGGAACAGAAAGTCGTTAGTCCGCATAGCAATAACCCACTTCCCGTCTAGTTTTTGAAAACAGCAATCTTTATACACATAGGTCATAAGGTTAGGCCAATCTTTTTTAGTTGCGGTCAACCAAGATAGGATTGCATTTGTTTCTGCTTCTGGCGCAGGGACAGGAACAAACCCTGTTTTGCGCATAATTTCGCAGCAGATTTTGTTTTCTTTTTGTGTTAATGTTGGGTCTGGTAAAAATTCTTTATTATCCATTTTCCTTTCCTTTGGTTACGATGTAATTTTAGCATAAAAAAACCGCGTGTCAAGCGGATTTTTTGGCGGATTTCCGGGCTTTTTGCATTTCTTTTGCTTTGGTTAATACAGGTTCCCATTGTGCGCGACGTTTTGCTACAAGCAGGGTAAACATTGACAGATATTTTTCTGGGTCTTTTCTGTTTAAGGTCTTATGTGCAATATCCATAAATTCCATATATGATTCAAGAATCTCAATTATACAATCGTTGGCAGCGTCAGATTCGCTAAACCATTCTTCGTAAATTGCTTCCACATAGTCTTTTGCTTCTTCAAGTGTTTTTATATGGTCCCACGGGTCCCATTTTGTAAGTTTGCCTTCTTCAAGCATCTTCTCAATATCTGCCTTGACCTCTTCTTCGGTTTTATCCTGCCATAATTTTATCATCACTTATCCTTTTGTTTTACTTTATATTTGAAATACAACTCTTTGTTGAATAGCACGATTTGATTTACTTGTTTTGAAAATCTTATGTCTAAAAAACACCATTTTGGAAACACAAATAACGATAGACTTACACGCCCAGTCATTACTGTTACATCTAAATATATGTTTGGTTCTTTCATTTTACATCCTTTTGTTCTGCTAAACTGTTTTCTTGTTTTGTTCCGCCCTACGCAAACATACCTTGCATATCGGTTGAAACGGTAAATTGCGGAATATAGAATATGAATTGTATTCGTTTTCGGCATAACCTTTTTTACACATACAACCTTTTGGGTGGTGAAAATCGCCAAGATACAAATGTGCTACAAGTTTTTCAGGGTGCTTGCTATGACTGTATTTGTTTCTATCAACCCCCGTTGTATATTCTTTTCCACAAATGAACATCATTTATCCTTTTGTTCTAGTGCTGTTATGGCTTTTATGGCATATTTTATTTCGTTGTGCATAGTTTTAGCATCAACATTATAATCGCCATCAAAAAACCAATCTGCGTGTCTTATTGTATCTTTTGCGACA